>WBZT01000420.1_pt1 | contig 34657 bp, 26 predicted proteins | sample 5204241 | NCBI WGS metagenome assembly WBZT01 (sample SAMN12344358, study PRJNA552823) | activated sludge metagenome | biome: Activated sludge suspended growth; feature: Nitrification reactor; material: Wastewater; isolation source: activated sludge from nitrification reactor of wastewater... | reverse complement strand
GGCTTTGTTGCATAAATCGAATGAGGGATGAATGATCCCTAATGGAGATAAGGTTTAGCACGCCACAACGGTATCGGGCATACCCAGCCGCGTCATGATATTCATGGCGGCCAGGCGTGCATAAGCTTGGGTGGTTTGGGTCTCGAAGCGGCGATGGCTCAGGCGTTCACCAAAGCGTGTTTTGAGACGAAACATCGCGGTCTCAGCCAGACTGCGACGGTGATAGCCGCTGTGGATTTTCCAGGCTTTTTTGCCGTGTTGCTGACGGTATTCGAGAGTAGCCGTGCGGGGATGAGGCTGTCCGTTGGCCAACGAGGGCCACGCCACCGCGTTGGCACGAGGTGGAATCAGCGCTTCTGCTGGGCGGTCCAGGAGTATCCGGTGACAGACCTGGGTATCGTAGGCACCATCGGCGGCGATAGAAGCGATCGGCTCATCGACCGGTATTTGCTCCAGTAGGGCGGGAAAGACCTCGGCGTCATGCACCGTGGCGGCGGTCAATTCCGCCGCAATGACTTCGTGCGTGCCGGCATCCACCGCCAAATGGAGCTTACGCCAGGTCCGCCGTCGCTGGACCTGGTGTTGGCGCCGATGCCACTCACCCGCGCCGTACACCTTCAAGCCGGTGGCATCTATCACAAGATGACGCGGTGGTTCATTGGTACGCCGTCCGATCGGGACGGTCAAGGCCGCCGCCCGGCGGCTGAACGTGCTGTAGTCTGGAATGGTCACGTCCACGCCCAACAAGGTGATGATCGATCGCATCAACCCTTCCAGAGCCCGTAACGGCAGATAAAACACCTCTCGGATCACCAAACCACACTGCACAGCCACGTCCGAGTAGCGGCGGGGTGCTCCACGCCGACCGCTCTGCGCGGTTTCATACCACTGTGCCCGATGGCTGTCGTCAAACCACACCGTCAACGATCCACGTTCTACCAACGCGGCGTTGTACGCCCGCCAGTTCCGTATCCGATACTTCTGCTTTTGCTTGTTCATACCCCTGGATATAGGGCCTGTCCCGATTTATGCAACAACGCCGTTCCATATATCTCGCGCAATGGTTAGATATGCAGAGTAAAAAAACTATCTACAATCGCAAGTAACCAATGGAGCGCCAATGCACTATCTTTCTCCACTCTTGCCCAATTCTGGAAATCAGTCTCCAGCACCTAGCTCGACGCATTTCCCCACAACAAAATCATGGCAAACCCAGCCGTCACAATACAACTCATTGTTATTAAGAAAAACCGCCAGGAAACAAGCTGTAAAGAAACACTTCCTCGTTTAAGCGCTTCCAAAAGTGACACCTCACCGTGTCATTTGCCGGTAACACCAAAGCTTCCGCCCCTGTGCGCGGAACACCGTTCATGCACGAACGATACGGTCATGGCATCCGCTGCCTGGAGATTCCATGGCAGCAGAATCACCACGGGAGTTGCTACAATTACCAGCACTTCCAAATCATTCTTCCCGCCGCTTGAGGACAGTCGCCATGCCCGATGCCAACCCCTTGCGCCGGCTCAACGCCTCTGGCCAGAGCGTGTGGTACGATCACATCCAGCGCTCCATGCTGACCTCCGGTATGCTGGCGCGACTGATCGCCGAAGACGATCTGCGCGGCCTCACTTCCAATCCGACCATTTTCGAGAAAGCCATCGCCGGCGGCGGCGACTACGATGCCGCGCTGCGCCGGGAGCTGCAACGCAACCCACAACAATCCAGCCGCGAGTTGTTCTTTGCCCTGGCCATCGACGACATCCGCGCCGCCGCCACCGCGCTGCGTTCGACCTACGACGCCACCGATGGCGTGGACGGCATGGTCAGCCTGGAGGTATCGCCGGATCTGGCCCACGACGTGGACGGCACGGTGCGGGAAGCGCGTGAGCTGTTCGCCCGGCTGGACCTGCCGAACATCATGATCAAGGTGCCGGGGACCGTGCCCGGCCTGCACGCCGTCGAACGACTGATCGCCGAAGGGGTCAACGTCAACGTCACCTTGCTGTTTTCGGTGGAACGCTACGTCTCGGTGGCCGAAGCTTACCTGCGGGGTCTGGAGCGCCGCCGCGCCCTCGGTCTGCCGTTGGATCGGATCGCCTCGGTGGCCAGTTTCTTCGTCAGCCGGCTCGATACCGCGCTCGACCCGATTCTGGTGCAACGGCGGCCGGAATTGCAGGGCCGGATCGCCAACGCCAACGCCAAGCTGGCCTATCAGGAATACTTGGAAATCTTCGGCGGCGCGCACTTCGCTGCCCTGCGCGCGGCCGGGGCCCGACCCCAACGCCTATTGTGGGCCAGCACCAGCACCAAGAACCCAACCTATCCCGATCTACTCTATGTGGATAACCTGATTGGCCCGGACACCGTTAATACTTTGCCTCCCGCGACCTATGACGCCTTCCGCGACCGCGGCACCGTCGCCCGGACCCTGGATCAGGACGTGGAAACTGCCCTGGCGCAACTGGCGCAATTGCCGGAACTGGGGATCGATTTGAGTGCCGTCACCGACCAGTTGGAAATCGAGGGAGTCAATGCCTTCATCCGCTCCTTCGAGACACTGCTGACGGCCATCACGGTCAAAACCAGTCCTCTGCTGGCCTGAACCTTTTCCCTCACCCTCGGAGCAACCGCCCGCCATGGAGAAAAAAATCGATTACGCCATCCAGGTGGCCGCTCAGGCGTTTTATCTGGAAGAGCAGTCCAATCCCGAACAGGATCGCTATGTCTTTGCTTACACCATCGTGATCCAGAATCACGGCAATGTGGCCGCCCGCCTGCTCAACCGGCATTGGATCATCACCGACGCCAACGGCAAGATCGAGGAGGTGCGCGGCGAAGGCGTGGTCGGTGAACAGCCCTACCTGCGTCCCGGCGAGGGTTTTCAATACACCAGCGGCGCTATCCTGGAAACCTCGGTCGGCAGCATGCAGGGTAGCTATCAGATGCTGGCCGACGACGGCATGACCTTCGACGCCAGCATCCCGCCCTTCGTGCTGTCCATTCCGCGCACCCTGCACTGAGGCCCGGTGGGTGGCGCTGCGCTACAGCTATACCCTGATCGCGCCGATTTACGATGCTTTCGTGGCGCCATTCACCGCGACGGCGCGGCGACAGGGGTTGGCGCTGTTGCCCGATGGACCCCATGCCGAGGTGCTGCTGGTCGGCGTCGGCAGCGGTCTGGATCTGCCGCTGCTGCCGCGCGGGCCGTGCTACACCGGTCTGGATCTGACGCCGGCGATGTTGGCGCGCGCTCGACGCAAGGCCACCGCCCTGAAGCTGGATATCCAACTCGACGTGGGCGATGCTCGCCGCTTGCCGTATGGCGATGCCACGTTTGATGTAGTGGTGCTGCACCTGATTCTGGCGGTGACGCCGCATCCTGAACGAGTGTTGACCGAAGCGGCGCGGGTCTTGCGGCGCGGCGGCCGGGTACTAATCCTCGACAAGTTCCTGAAGCTGGGACAGAAAGCGCCGCTGCGACGACTGATCAGCCCGTTGCTGGGTTTGCTGGCCACCCACACCAACGTGGTGTTCGAGACGGTGCTGGCGCGAGCGCCGGACCTGGAAGTGCTGTCCGATCAGCCGACGCTGGCCAACGGCTGGTTCCGACGGATCGTACTGCGCAAGACCGGATTCCACGACGGGCACCAAATCCACCACCACTGGCCCTAACCTTGATAATCCCCCGGTTCGCCCGCATCTAAAGGTTCAATCCCCTTTAGCCGCGTGTACAAAGATCATGACCGACCACGAAACCATCGAAGCCGAAGTCGTGCGCGAGAATGATGAGCCGGGCGAAAACAGCGCCAACGGCACCATCGTCGCCGCTGCCGATATTCTTCCCCCCACGCTGTATCTACTGCCGCTATCGGAACGGCCGTTTTTCCCGGCCCAGGCTCTACCGTTGCTGCTCAACGAAGATCCCTGGCTGACCACCGTCGAGGCCGCCGCCAACCTTGAGCAACGAGTCATCGGGCTGATCCTGGTCAAGCCCGACAGCGCGGAGAAAGCCCATGGCCCAGAGGATTTCCATCCGGTCGGCACGGTCGCCCGCATGCATCAACTGGCCCGCAACGATGGCCGTTTGCAATTCATCGCCCAGGGACTGAAACGGTTTCGCATCGACAAATGGCTGTCCAGCGAACCGCCTTATCACGTCCATGTCGAGTACCTGAACGAGGACGACGACGCTGGGGTCGAGGAATTGCGGGCCTATTCGTTGGCGGTGATCAACACCCTCAAGGAGCTGATTCCGCTCAACCCGCTGTATTCCGAGGAATTGAAATTCTTCCTCAACCGCTTCAACACCCACGACCCGTCGCCGTTGGCGGATTTCGCCGCTAGCCTGACCACGGCCAGCAAGGATGAGTTGCAAGATATTTTGGCCACCGCGCCGGTGCTGGAGCGGCTGAAGAAAGTCATCGTGCTGATCAAGAAGGAACTGGAAGTCGCCAAGCTCCAGACCCGTATCCGCAAGCAGGTCGAGGAGAAGATGAGCGAGCACCAGCGCAAGTTCTTCCTGCGCGAGCAGCTCAAGGCCATCCAACAGGAACTCGGCATCGCCAAGGATGACCGCACCGCCGATGTGGACCGCTTCCGCGAGCGGCTGGAAAACCGGCAGGTGCCGGAAGCGGCCCTGAAGCGGATCGAGGAAGAACTGGATAAGCTATCGATCCTGGAGACCGGTTCGCCCGAGTATGCCGTCACCCGTAATTATCTGGACGTCATCACCGACCTGCCGTGGGGAACGTATTCCACCGACAATCTCGACCTCAAGCACGCCCGCGAGGTGCTGGACCGCGATCACGACGGGCTGGCCGACGTCAAGGATCGTATCGTCGAGTTCCTGGCGGTGGGTGCGCTGAAAGGTCAGGTCGGCGGTTCGATCATCCTGCTGGTCGGCCCGCCGGGGGTCGGCAAGACCTCAATCGGCCGCTCGGTGGCCGCCGCGCTGGATCGCCAGTTCTACCGCCTGAGTTTGGGTGGGATGCGCGACGAGGCCGAAATCAAGGGCCACCGTCGCACCTACATTGGCGCCCTGCCGGGCAAGTTCATCCAAGCCATCCGCGACGCCAAGACCGCCAACCCGGTGATCATGCTGGACGAGATCGACAAGATTGGCGCCTCGTTCCACGGCGATCCGGCCTCGGCGCTGCTGGAAGCGCTCGATCCCGAGCAGAATACCGAGTTTCTGGATCACTACCTGGACGTGCGGTTCGACCTTTCCAAGGTGTTGTTCATCTGCACGGCCAACCAGCTCGACACCATTCCGGCGCCGCTGCTCGACCGCATGGAAACCATCCGCCTATCCGGCTACATCACCGCTGAAAAGCTGCAAATCGCCCGCAACCACCTGTGGCCGAAGCTGCTGGAGCGCAGTGGCCTGGAGCGGGATCGCATCCAGGTCGAGGATGGCGCGCTGACCCAGATCATCGAGGGTTATGCCCGCGAGGCCGGGGTGCGCAATCTGGAAAAGCAGCTGGGTCGGATCGTGCGCAAGAGCGCGGTGAAGATCGTCGAGGGAGAGGCCGAAGGACCGATTGCGGTGGACAAACCCGATCTGGAACGCTATTTGGGTAAGCCGCCGTTCCGGCAGGAAACGCGGATGGCCGGCATCGGCGTGGTCACCGGACTGGCCTGGACCGCGCTGGGCGGCGCGACCCTCAACATCGAGGCCAGTCTGGTCCATACCAAGAACCGAGGTTTCAAACTGACCGGACGGCTGGGCGAGGTGATGCAGGAATCGGCCAATATCGCCTACAGTTATGTCAGCGCCCATCTGGAAGACTATCAGGCCGATCCCAAGTTCTTCGACGAGGCGTTCGTGCATCTGCACGTGCCGGAAGGCGCCACGCCCAAGGACGGTCCCAGCGCCGGTATCACCATGGCCACCGCCCTGCTGTCGCTGGCGCGCGGCCAGCAGCCCAGCCGGCCGCTGGCAATGACCGGCGAACTGACCTTGACCGGGCTGGTGTTGCCGGTGGGCGGCATCCGCGAGAAAGTCATCGCCGCCCGTCGGGCGGGACTCCTCGAAATCATCCTGCCGGAAGGTAACCGCGGCGATGCCGAGGAATTGCCGGACCACATCAAGGAAGGATTAACCCTGCACTTCGTGGAATACCTGCGGCAAGTGGTGGATTTGGTGTTCGCGCCACAACCCGCAAGCTGAGAGGTTTATCGTGACGATCCGTGACCGTTCCCGTGTCCTACTGCCGCTGCTGTGTCTGCTGGCGCTGCCGCAATTGCCCGCCTGGGCCGCTTGCGACGACCCGCCCGGTCGGCGCGTCAACTGGTTGTATTGCGACAAGCAGGGCGCGGATCTGACCGGCGCGGACCTACGCGAAGCGGTGCTGACCCGCAGCAATCTGACCAACGCCAAGCTGGCCGGCGCGCGGCTCAGCGGGGCAGATCTCGGTCGGGCGGTGCTCAGCAACGCGAATTTTAGCGGGGCGGCGTTGCGAGGCACGCGACTGGTGTCGGCGCAACTGGATCACGCCGTGTTCGTCGGCGCCAGCATGAGCGGCGCACGGCTGGATCGGGCGGTGTTGACCAAGGCGGATTTGAGCCAAGCCGACCTGAGCGAAGCGGAGCTGTATCAGACCAACCTGAGCGGAGCCAATCTGACGGGAGCGAACCTGAGCAAGGCCACGCTGACCCAGGCGGATCTGAGCGATGCCAAGCTAACGGATGCAGTGCTGGCGGATGCGGTGCTGAGTCGGGCGGTGCTGGAGGATACGGTGCTGTCTGGCGCCAAGCTCCAGGGCGCTAAGCTGGATGGGGCGAACCTGCTGGGCGCCGACTTTACCGGCACCGATCTGGGGACGGCGACGCTGGCCGACGCTCGCATCGACGGTGCCCGCTTCACCGACGCCAAGCTGGACAGCACGATCTGGGTGGATCGACGGCGCTGTCGGCCGGGGTCGGTGGGCGAGTGCCGGTGAGCGGGCGGCGAGTTCAGGCGCCAGCAACTCCCAGGACAATCTGGCGGAAGAGATGGCGCGGCTGGCGGTACCGCCAACTTGCGCGTGAGGGCCGGCTTGACCGCGCGGGCCTGAGCTAGCCTAAGTCGCCCGGATGAACAGCCATCCTTTGTCCCGCGAACATTGCTCGTCCGAGGGTTTCGATTTTTTTCACCGTCCTGAAACCGCGTGGTTCACCCGCCGTCATGACAGCGATCCCTGCGGATCGTGGCTGGTGGCTTCCCTTGCCTGTCATTGGAGAGGGATGCTGGGGTTCACGGTCATGTCTTGGAGTGGGCCGAGCGGGTTTTCCTTGTCTTCCAATTCAAGAATACTGGGTTGACCCCCTGCCAGCTTGTAAACAACCCGACCCGCATTCACCACCATCAGCCCTTGAAAACTCCAACCCGTGGTTCTGGTTTTTCTGCGGAAATTGAACACGTCGAGCACGACGTTGCCGTAGCGTTGACTGTGCAGGATCTTCGGGGAAATTTCATAGCCCTGACAGGCGGTTTTGGCTTCCAGACAAGCGCGGATGGCAGGATGCAGATCCACCAGCCGAATGGAGGCATTTGGAATGAAGCGCTGCGTAATCTCCAGGTAGTTGAGCACTCGGATATTGGGATTTTCGAAGGGATCGAACCCCAACTCTTTCAGATCCTCAACCGTCGTTTGGCCAGGTTGGATCCGGTCGAAGGATTGCTTGACCTCTTCGTAGCTGTTCCACCGGGACTCAACCGCCTGGTCGATGGTCGGCAACAGGTTCGAGCAACCCCCCGTCGAGAGGGCAGTCAGCGGACCCACAATTATTCTCAGCATTCTCATCATGATCCGGGCCTTGCCTCAAGTGACCTACGGGCGATCCCCAAGACGTGGTGACCACTGAATCCAAAACGCCACAATGATTTGTGGGCGGCGATTTCTTGCGCGCCAAAGCGCGGCTAAAACCATCCTTATTATGTGTATTTTATAGTGCAAATTGCTTGGTATTTATAGGGCAGACAGCCAAGATAGCCATGACTGTCCTCAATGAGTTGTGGTCCACAAGAGCGGAAATCCCCCCAACCCTCCTTTTTCACATTGCGCCTTCCAGCGCGACCGGTCCGCGCCCGCTACCATCCCTATGATTTTGAGTGAGCTCCAATGCTGGGGCGTCTCCGTTGATTGACCGTTTCCCGATCCCATGGCCCTGAAGAAGTCCGAACTCTACTCTTCCCTCTGGTCCTCCTGCGACGAACTGCGCGGAGGGATGGACGCCAGCCAGTACAAGGATTACGTCCTGGTGCTGCTGTTCATCAAGTACGTCAGCGACAAGTATGCCGGCCAACCTTACGCGCCGATCCTCATTCCCAAGGGCGCGAGCTTCAAGGACATGGTCGCGCTCAAAGGCAAGTCCGACATCGGCGACCAGATCAACAAGAAGATCGTCGGACCGCTGGCCAACGCCAACAAGCTGTCCGACATGCCAGACTTCAACGATGCCACCAAGCTGGGTGGTGGCAAGGAAATGGTGGACCGGCTCACCCACCTGATCGCCATCTTCGAGAACAAGGCGCTGGATTTTTCGAAGAACCGCGCCGACGGCGACGACATTCTCGGCGACGCCTACGAATACCTGATGCGCCATTTCGCCACCGAGAGTGGCAAGAGCAAGGGGCAGTTCTACACCCCCGCCGAGGTCAGCCGCGTCATCGCCCAGATTCTCGGCATCCGCGGCGCGAGGACCAGCGCGTCCACCACGGTCTACGATCCGACCTGCGGCTCTGGCTCACTGCTGTTGAAGGTCGCCGACGAGGCGCGTACGCCAGTCACGCTGTACGGGCAGGAGAAGGACGCCGCCACCAGTGGCCTGGCTCGCATGAACATGATCCTGCACCACAACCCAACGGCGCTGATCGCCCAGGGCAACACCTTGGCCGATCCCAGATTCAAGGACGGTGACGCGCTCAAGACCTTCGATTACGTGGTTGCCAATCCACCCTTTTCCGACAAGCGTTGGAGCACCGGCCTTGACCCGTTGCACGACCCGCACCAGCGTTTCCAACCTTTCGGTACGCCGCCCGCCAAGCAGGGCGATTTCGCCTATCTGCTGCACATCGTCCGCTCGCTCAAGAGCACCGGTAAGGGTGCCTGCATCCTGCTGCACGGTGTGCTGTTTCGCGGCAACGCCGAGGCCGACATCCGCCGGGCGTTGGTCCGCAAGGAGTATATCAAAGGCATCATCGGCCTGCCCGCCAATCTGTTTTACGGGACCGGCATCCCCGCCTGCATCGTCGCGATCGACAAGCAGGACGCGCCCGCCCGCAAGGGAATTTTCATGATCGACGCCAGCGGTGGCTTCATGAAGGATGGTCCCAAGAACCGGCTGCGCGATCAGGACATCCACAAGATCGTGGATACGTTCAATAAGCGCCTCGAAATTCCTAAATACAGCCGCATGGTCGGTGTCGAGGAAATTGAGAAAAACGAGTTCAACCTCAACCTGCCGCGCTATATCGACAGCCAGACGCCGGAGGACGTGCAGGACATCGCCGGTCATCTGCAAGGGGGTATTCCCAACCGGGACATCAATGCGCTTGAATCGTACTGGGCAATTCTGCCGGGTTTGAAGTCCGCGCTATTTCGGCCGCTCCGCCCCGGTTACTCTCAATTATCCATTCTTCATTCTCAATTGAAGTCCACGATCTACGGGCATCCCGAGTTCGCCGCGTTCATCGACGGCATGAGCGCCCACTTCGCCGCCTGGCGAACCCGGAGCGCCGCGACGCTCAAGGCGTTGCAAGCGGGCTGTCACCCCAAGGAGATCATCGCCCAGCTTTCCGAGGACTTGCTGGTCCATTATGCCGGTCGGCCGTTGGTCGATCCCTACGACATCTATCAGCACCTCATGGACTACTGGGCTACCACGATGCAGGACGATGGTTATCTGATCGCCGCCGATGGTTGGAAAGCCGAACCTTATCGCGTCGTCGAGACCGACAAGAAAGGCAAACGGAAGGACAGGGGTTGGGCCTGCGACCTCGTCCCCAAGGCGCTCATCGTCGCGCGCTACCATGCCGAGGAGCAAGCCACGCTCGACCAACTCGCCGCCGAACTGGAAAACATCGGCGCCGAACGGACGGAACTGGAGGAAGAGCACGGCGGCGAGGATGCGGCGTTTTCGGGCTTCGAGAAGATCAACGCGACGAACGTCAAAGACCGCATTCACGAGATCGGCGCCGATCCCGACGGGGCGGACGAACTGCGCGTCCTTAAGGCTTGGTTGAGGCTGATGGCCGAAGAGTTGGCCTTGAAAAAGAAGTTGAAAGAAGCCGATGCCGACCTTGATGCCAAAGCCTACGCTCATTACTCGAAGCTCACCGAGGACGAAATCAAGGCACTGGTGGTAGACGACAAATGGCTCGCCGCGCTCAACGCCGCCATCCACGGCGAGATGGACCGAATCAGCCAGGCGTTGACCCGGCGGGTGAAGGAGTTGGCGGAGCGTTACGAGACGCCACTGGCGCAATTGTCCGACCGTGTGGCCGAGATGGAAGCCAAGGTGAACGCCTATCTGCAACGCATGGGCTTCGCGCTGTGAGCCGTCGCGACCGGCGAATGGGTTCATGCCGGCGCTTTCGAGCGGTTCGCCCCTCTCTGGTTATTAACGAAAACTGCTATTTTCTTTAATAACACAAATTCTTATTCAAGGTTCGTTCAACATGCACCGCGATGCGGTAGGCACTTACATCAGCAGCGTGGCCGGAAACAAGACCGTTCGCGCCTTCGTTCCCGCGCCATTGCCGCCCAATCCCCCGCTCGACCTTGGTGGAACCCGCCAAACTTTGCTCGAACGCGCCACGCTGGCCTTGGGGCGCCTGGACAGCATCAGCCTGCTGCTGCCTGATCCGCGGCTATTCTTGTATGCCTACGTGCGCCGTGAGGCGGTGCTGTCATCGCAAATCGAAGGGACCCAATCCTCTCTCTCGGACCTGCTGCTGTTCGAGTTGGATGAAGTGCCCGGCGTGCCCTTCGATGATGTGGTGGAGGTGTCCAATTACATCGCGGCGCTGGAACACGGCATGGCCCGGTTGAGTGAAAGCTTTCCGTTATGCAACCGGCTGTTGCGCGAGATACACGCCAAGCTGATGGCGCGAGGCCGAGGCAGCGAGAAGGCTCCGGGGGAGTTTCGCCGCAGCCAGAATTGGATCGGCGGCACTCGCCCCGGTAACGCTCAATTCGTGCCACCGCCACCTCAGCAGGTCGAACCCTGCATGGCGGCGCTGGAGAACTTCATTCACGGCGAGGCGGACACCGCCCCCGTGCTGCTCAAGGCGGCGCTGGCCCACGTCCAATTCGAAACCATCCATCCCTTTCTCGACGGCAACGGACGCTTGGGGCGGCTGCTCATCGCCTTGTTGTTGCACCAAGGCGGCCTGCTGGCGCAACCATTGCTGTATCTAAGCCTTTATTTCAAGCAACACCGCGCCGTCTATTACGAGTTGCTCGACCGCGTGCGCGGCGACGGCGATTGGGAGGCTTGGGTGGATTTTTTCCTGGAAGGGGTGGAGCAGACCGCCAACGGCGCCGTACAGACCGCTCGGCGGCTGGTGGCTTTGTTCCAGCAAGACACCCAGCGCGCCCAAGTTGCCGGGCGTGGCGCCGCGAATGTCCTGCGCTCGCTCGACGCCTTGCGGCAACGCCCCATGTCTAGCCTGCGGCAACTCTGCGAGGATACCGGCATGGCTTTTCCCACTGCTTCCAAGTCCATGCAAGCCTTGATGACGTTGGGCATTGCCCGCGAACTCACCGGCCAGCGCCGTAACCGGGTGTTCGTCTATGACGGCTATCTGAATATTCTGAACGAAAATGAGTAAGGATAATGGAGAGTTGAAAATGGAGAATGAAAAATGAGTGAAATCCAGAATTCTCAATTATCCACTCTCAATTCTCCATTGATTCCACCCGGCTACAAACAGACCGAGGCAGGGGTGATACCGGAGGATTGGGAGGTCGCCACTGTTCGCGAAATCGCATCAACAGTCAAAAACGCGATTGTAGGCGGCCCTTTTGGCTCTGATCTAGTGTCAAATGACTACGTAGAGGAAGGAGTTCCTGTCATTCGTGGGCAGAACATGGGAGGGAAGTATTTAGCTGGGAATTTTGCCTTCGTCACACTAACAAAGGCGATTTCACTAAAGGCAAATCTTGCCCGACCTAGCGATCTCGTATTTACACAGCGAGGTACTCTTGGACAAGTGAGCCTCGTTCCAGATAGGCTATTTAGCTGCTATCTGGTTTCGCAAAGCCAGATGAAACTTACTGTTAACCGAAAAGCAGCCAACCCGAAGTTTTTCTACTACATATTCATCAGTTCAGAACAGCAAGAGTTCGTTCGCCAAAATACAATTCAAACTGGCGTTCCGCACATTAATCTTGGCATCCTTCGTAATATTCCAGTTCAACGGCCACCGATTGCTGAACAACAAGCCATCGCCGAAGCATTGAGCGATGCGGATGCCTTCATCGAATCCTTGGAACAACTCATCGCCAAAAAGCGCCACATAAAACAAGGCGCCATGCAGGAATTGCTCACTGGCAAGAAGCGACTACCGGGGTTTGGTGGGGAGTGGGAGGTGAAGCGGTTGGGGGAGATTGCGACATTTTTCTCTGGAGGCACTCCGTCGACAGCCGTTGCCACCTACTACGACGGTGGTGAAATCCCTTGGATTACGTCCGGTGACCTGAATAAGTCATTTGTTCGAGAAGTTCAGGGCAGAATTACAAAAGAAGGGTTGGAAAAATCTTCAGAAAAAATCATTGATATCAATACGTTGTTGATTGCACTATACGGAGCCACGTCTGGGGTAATAGCAATTTCGAAAATCTGGGCAGCAATCAATCAGGCGGTTTTAGCAATCATCCCGAGGAACGACAACAGCTTATTCCTATTCTACAAACTCGGTCATCTCAAGGATTGGATCATCAATACCTATACACAAGGTGGACAACCGAATCTGAGCGGTGACATCGTTAAGTCAATTGAGTTAGCGCTGCCAGCCGTCGAAGAACAAACCGCCATCGCCTCCATCCTCTCCGACATGGACGCCGAAATCGCTGCTCTGGAAGCCAAGCTCGCCAAAGCCCGCCAGATCAAACAAGGCATGATGCGGGAACTGCTGACCGGGAGGATACGGTTGGTGAACCCAGTAAAATCGCAATCAACAGGTTAGGAGATTTTCATGCAAGTCGAACGGCAGTTTGTGGAAGTCAAGCAGCGCCAAGTTGTTATCAAACTTCCCGAGTCTTTTATCAATCACCGGCTCGAAGTGATCGCATTGACCGTGGACGAAGACGAATCCGATCTATCGAAGCGTCGCCGCCCGCATCCTAAAATTGCGGGAAAGGGCCGGACGCTGGGCGATCTGGTCAACCCAGTCGTTGACGATACGGATTGGGAATGCCTCAAATGATCGTGCTGGACAGCCACATCTGGTTCTGGTGGATCAACCTCGAACACCACCGTGATCCATTCGATCGCATCATTATCGCGACCGCGTTGGAACTGGATGCTCGCCTAGCCAGCGTTGATGGATATTTTGTCAGCTATACCGAACTGGCGGGACGTTTGATAGGACAATAAAACCGTGGAATAAAATCGGCAACCGGACAGGGAGATCGATCCGTGAATACCGTCGGCCAACCCGAACGCCAAACCCAAAACCGCGTCATTGCCCTGTTCCGCGACGAACTCGGCTACCGCTTTCTGGGCGACTGGACCGATCGCGCCAATAGCAACATCGACGAAAATCTGCTCGCCGCGTGGCTCGCCCGGCGCGGCCATGGCCAAGCGCAAATCGCGGTCGCGCTGCACAAGCTGCGCACCGAGGCGGACCATCACCACCGCAGCCTCCACGGCAACAACCAAGCCGTCTACGGCCTGCTGCGCTACGGCGTGCCGGTCAAGATCGAAGCGGGCAAGGTCACCGAAACCGTCCACCTCATCGACTGGCAACACCCGGAACAAAACGACTTCGCCCTCGCCGAGGAAGTGACGCTCAAGGGCGGCCACGAGCGGCGACCCGACTTGGTGCTGTACCTTAACGGCATCGCCGTCGGCGTGATCGAGCTCAAGAACAGTCGCGTCTCCATCGGTGACGGCATCCGGCAATTGCTCTCCAACCAGCGGCCGGAATTCAACCTGTGGTTTTTCGCCACCGTCCAGATAGTCTTCGCCGGCAACGACTCGGAAGGACTGCAATACGGCACCATCGGCACGCCGGAAAAGATGTTCCTGAAATGGAAGGAAGACGAAGCCGACAACAGCCGTTTCAAGCTAGACAAGTATCTGCTCAAGCTGTGCGCCAAACCGCGCCTGCTCGAACTGATCCACGACTTCGTGCTGTTCGACGGCGGCGTGAAGAAACTGCCGCGTGCCCACCAGTATTTCGGCATCAAGGCCGCGCAAGAACATATCCGCCGCAAGCAGGGCGGCATCATCTGGCACACCCAGGGCAGCGGCAAAAGTATCGTCATGGTGCTGCTGGCCAAGTGGATTCTGGAGAACGACCCCCACGCCCGCGTCGCCATCGTCACCGACCGCGACGAACTGGACAAGCAGATCGAGCGGGTTTTCACCGAGGCCGGCGAACCGATCCAACGCACCCGCAACGGCCGCGAGCTGATGAGCCAACTCGGCCAGGCCGCGCCACGTCTGCTGTGCTCGCTGGTCCACAAGTTCGGTCGCAAGGACGTGGACGACTTCGACGCCTTCATCGCGGAACTGCAAAGCCAGCCCAGCGCCACGGTCGGCGAGGTGTTCGTGTTTGTGGACGAATGCCACCGCACCCAGAGCGGCAAGCTGCACAAGGTGATGAAGGCGATAATGCCGAACGCGGTCTTCATCGGCTTCACCGGCACGCCGCTGCTCAAAAAGGACAAGCAAACCAGCCTCGAAGTCTTCGGTGGTTACATCCACACCTACAAGTTCAGCGAAGCGGTGGCGGGCGAAGTAGTACTCGATCTGGTCTACGAGGCGCGCGACATCGATCAGCGGCTCGGCTCCGAAACCAAGATCGACGCTTGGTTCGAAGCCAAGACCAAGGCGCTCAACGACTGGCGGAAGGAAGAGCTGAAAAGACAGTGGGGCACGATGCAAAACGTGCTCAGCTCGAAGTCGCGCATGGATCGCGTGGTCAGCGACATCGTCTTCGATTTCAGCGTCAAGCCGCGCCTGTCCAGTGAACGAGGCAACGCCATCCTGGTGGCGTCGAGCATTTACGAGGCGTGCAAATATTTCACCCTGTTCCAGAAAACCCCGTTCAAGGACAAATGCGCGGTCGTCACCTCCCATAACCCGCAGGCGAAGGACGTGACGCTGGAGGAAACTGGTGCCAACACCGAGACCGACAAGCAGTTCATCTACAACACCTACACCGAATTGCTGAAGAACGTGAACGCTCGGCCGGGCATGTCCAAGACCGAGACCTACGAAGAACGGGCGAAGGCATTGTTCGTCGAGGAACCGGCCAACATGAAGCTGCTGGTCGTGGTGGATAAACTGCTGACCGGTTTCGACGCGCCACCCTGCACCTATCTCTACATCGACAAGTCCATGCAGGACCACGGCCTGTTTCAAGCCATCTGCCGCACCAACCGGCTGGACGGCGAAGACAAGGACTTCGGCTATATCGTGGACTACAAGGACCTGTTCAAGAAGGTCGAGAACGCCATCGCGGTTTACACCTCCGAACTGGATCACAGCGCGGGCGGCGTGGACCCGGAGGTGCTGCTGCAAGATCGCCTCAAGAAAGGCCGGGAACGACTCGACACCGCCCTTGAAGCGCTGGTCCTGCTGTGCGAGCCGGTCAAACCGCCCAAGGGCGAACTGGAACACATCCACTATTTCTGCGGCAACACCGAAATCCCGTCCGACCTGAAGGAGCGCGAGCCGCATCGTGTCGCGCTCTACAAGGCCGTCGTCGCCCTGGTGCGCGCCTACGCCAATATCGCCGACGAACTGGAAACCGCCGGCTATGGCAACGCCGACATTGCCCGCATCCAACGGCAACTCGACCACTACCTGAACGTCCGCGAAATCGTCCGCCGAGCCAGCGGCGAAACCCTCGACCTCAAGCCCTACGAGGCCGACATGCGCCACCTCATCGACACCTACATCGAAGCCGACGAACCACGCAAGATTTCTCCCTTCGACGACATGGGCCTGCTGGAACTGATCGTCAAGACCGGCATCGCCGAGGCCATCGCCAAACAACTCGGCGGACTGAAAGGCAACCGAAACGCCATCGCCGAAACCATCGAGAACAACGTCCGTCGCAAGATCATCAAGGAACACCTGACCGACCCGGCTTTCCACGAAAAGATGTCGGCACAGTTACAAGAGATCATCGAACTGCGCAAGGCGAAAGCCATCGAGTACGAGGACTACCTGAAACGTATCGCCGAACTGGCGAAGCGGGTAGAGGCCGGCAAGGGGGACGATATGCCTGAGCAGCTGGATACGCCCGGCAAGCGCGCCCTTTGGAACAACCTCGGCCAGAACGAAGCATTGGCGCTCCAGATCGACGCGACCGTTCGCCAAGTACGCCCCGACGGCTGGCGCGGCGTCCAGGCCCGCGAGCAGGTGATCAAAGCGGCGCTGCATGGCGTCCTGCAAGACCTCGCCGAAGTGGAGCGAATCTTCCTCATCATCAAGGCGCAGACGGAATACTGATGGCGACGCGGCTTCAACTGGGCGACATCGCGGTGGATGTCGTGCTGAAAGACATCAAGAACGTCCATCTCAGCGTGTATCCGCCGCTGGGCCAAGTGCGGATTTCCGCCCCCCGGCGCATGAGCCTCGACACCATTCGCGTCTTCGCGATTTCGAAGTTGGAATGGATCAAACGGCAACAGCGCACGCTTCGGGAACAGGAACGGGAAACGCCCCGCGAGTATCTGGATCGCGAGAGCCACTTTGCGTGGGGAAAGCGCTATCTGCTCACTGTCGTGGAAGGAGATGCCGCGCCAGCGGTGGAACTGCAACACAACCGGATGGTGTTGCGGGTTCGACCCAGCACCGACGAGGCGCGGCGGGAAGCCATCATCGCCGAATGGTATCGGGAACAGGTCAAGCAAGCCGTGCCACCGCTCATCGCCCGGTGGGAACCGTTGCTGGGGGTGCGCGTGCGGCGGTTCTTCGTCCAGCGGATGAAAACCAAATGGGGCGGTTGCACGCCGGCGGCCGGCAGCATCCGCCTCAACGCCGAACTCGCCAAGAAGCCCCGGGAATGCCTCGAATACCTCGTCGTGCACGAAATGGCTCACTTGCTGGAGCCGACCCACAACGCCTGCTTCATCGGGCTGATGGATCGTTTCCTGTCCGACTGGCGACATCGCCGGGATTTGCTGAACCAACTGCCCTTGCGGCATGAGCAGTGGCGCTATTGAGGCGAAGGCACTCGCGGGATGGTAGCGAAGTTGAAGGTCAAGAGCACGCCGTCAACGGTTGTAGCGCGGCGGGCGTTTCTCCACGAAGGCGTGCAGACCTTCCAGCCCATCGGCATGGCCGGCGCAGGCGGCCAATCCGCGCCGTTCGCGTTCCAGTTGCGCTTCCCAGGAGTTATCGAAGGCATCGGTTAGCAGGGTCTTGACATGGCCGAAGGTGTGCAGGGATTTTTGGGCAAGGGTTCGCGCCATGTCCAGCGCGACATCCAGCAGTTGCGGGTCTGGAACCACTCGGGTGACCAATCCCCAGGCCAAGGCCTGTTCGGCGGCAATCGGCTCGTCGAAGGCGGCGATTTCCAGGGCACGGGCCAGCCCGACCAGTCGCGGCAGGGTGAAGGTGCCGCCGGCGTCGATACAAAGCGCGTTACTGGTGAAGCCCTGTTTGAGCCGCGCTGATTCCGCCATGACCCGGAAATCGCAAGCCAGCGCCAGGGAAAAACCGCCACCGGCCGCCACCCCGTTGAGGGCGGCGATCACCGGTTTGCGCAGCCGGCGGATTTCGGTCACGCAGACGTGGACATGGGTAGCCAGTTCGTGGAACGCCGCCGCCGGTCCGTGCGGATGGGCCAGCACGAACTTGATGTCGCCGCCCGCCGAAAAGGCCGCGCCGCTGCCGGTGATGACGACACTGTGAATCGTCGAGTCGGCTCCAAGATCCAGCAAGGCTCGGGTCAGCGCCTGCGCGGTCTCGATATTCAAGGCGTTATAGGACTTCGGCCGGTTCAGGGTCAGTTGGGCGATGGCATCGTGCCTCGTCACCAGAACGACGTCGTTCATGCCGCATTCTCCTGGATGAAGGTGGAAATCAGTAATCCGTCTCCGGCCGGGAATCGGCCGGTGTGTCCCGCCGCGCGGCCTCGCGATCCAGCAGCGCTTGCTTGCGCCGGAGATCCCAGCGGTAGCCGCCCAGCCCCCCATCGCCTCGCACGATGCGATGGCAGGGGATGAGCACGGCGACCGGATTCGAAGCACAGGCTCGGGCCACGGCGCGCGCCGCCGAAGGCTTGCCGATCGTTCGGGCAATGTCGGCATAGCTGGCGGTCGAGCCGGCCGGAATCGCTTGCAGCGCCTGCCACACGCGCCACTGAAACGCCGTGCCTCGAATGTCGAGCGGCAGATCGAGCGCGCGACCCGGCTCGTCGAGAGCGGCCAGCACTCTTTCCATCCACTCGGTCAGCTCGGAATCATTGCCCTGGAGTTCTGCGGCGGGAAAGCGCGCGGCGAGTCGCTCTCGCAACCGCTCGGGACTGTCGTCGAATTCGATGGCGCAGATACCTCGTTCCGTGGCCGCCACCAACATCCAGCCGAGATCGCATCGCACCATCGCATGGCGAACGCGCTGCCCCGCGCCACCTTTCCTATATTCGGAAGGCGTCATGCCCAAATGATCGGCGGCCTTTTCGTAGCAGCGGCTGCTGGACCCGAAGCCGGCCTTGTACATGGCTTGGGTAACGCTCCGCTCTTCGCGCAGGCTTTCTTGAAATCGTTGTGCTCTGTGCGCCATGGCGTAAGCCTTGGGGGTGACGCCGACAGTTTCCTTGAAGAGCCGCTGGAAGTGGAACGGGCTGAAACCCATCGTTGCGGCCAATGTCGCCAAAGGCGGCGATTCCTCGGCTTCCTCGATGATCCGGCATGCCCGCGCCATCGTTTCGAGTATCGGCGAGGGATTCGATAGCCGTTGCGGATGGCAGCGCCGGCACGCTCGATAGCCGGCGTGTTCGGCGTCGACCCAACTCGGGAAAAATTCGACGTTGTGTCGGTTCGGCCGGCGAGCGGAACAGTGTGGGCGGCAATACACGCCCGTGGTTTTCACGGCGTAGAAGAACGCGCCGTCAGCCTGTCGATTGCGTTGGACCAGGGCGTTCCAACGCTGATCGTTGGTTTCGAATACGGGCTCGGTTGCATGTTGCATCATCTTCTCCTGGCCTCGTCGCGTAATCAACGAGACCGATCTTAGCCACCCCGCCATATCGCTCGCTATCCGATTGTTGCGATCGAATTCGAGCGATCGATTCGACGCGCAACCAAGAAGTTGGTCAAATAAAAACGATTTTCGTTTTTATTTGATTTCTGCCAACTATTTTCCGGCCAGAGAGGCCCTGCAAGCTGCGACATCAAACCGAGTACCGTATTAATATTTTGTTGATAATCATTAATATAAAAGTTAATTGTCCAGCTATTATAAAATTTGGCATGCCTTCTGCTCTATTCAGGTCGTACAGCAACACAAATTTTCCCAACCCTTTGAAGAGGACACGACCATGAGCACCATCACCATCCAAGACCTGGACCTGAGCAAGACCCTGGACCGTCAGGCCATGACCCAACTGAGCGGCGGCTACACCTACACCGGTTCGACCACCACCAACGGCTCCTGGAGCTTCGTCAGCTCCTGGAAGCAGAACGGCGGCTTCAAGACCATCGGCTTCATCAAGTACAAGGTCGACAAGCTGCACAAGAAGTATCAGCGCACCCAGACCAAGGTCGATCATTACGAGCAGTTGACGGTGGTGATCGGCTAAGGCCAGCACCCTCACAAAAACCAGCGGAGACCATCGGAGCTCCGCTGGTTTTTTTACGCCTTCTTGGGGCGAAACGCCTTGGCGCTCAGACCGTGTTTCTTCAGCAAGGTCTGCAAATGGGAACGGTTCATTCCCTGGCGGCGCGCCAGTTCCACCGCCCGCCCGTTTACTTCCCGCAATCCTTGTTCGAGAAAGCGCTTTTCCGCTGCGTCGCCGGCCGTTTTCTTGACCTCGCTCAGCGACAGGGGCGCTTCGGATTCGAGCGGCGCATCCGCCGATGGGCGAACGCTGGACGGGTTGCTTCGCAGGGCGTCCGGCAGGTGAGGAAGATCGGCGGTATCGCCGGCCAGACAGGACATGCGGAAAATCAAGTTGTGTAATTCGCGGATATTGCCCGGAAACCCATAGTCGAGCAAAAATTGCCGCAGCCGTGAGCTCAGCCTGAGCGGACTTCGGCCCAGTCTTTCCGCCGCCGCATCACAGAAAAAATCGATCAGCAACGGGATCTCGTCCCGGCGTTCCCGCAACGGCGGCACGGTGACTTCGATCACGCTCAACCGATAGTACAAATCTTCCCGGAACTGCCCCGTTCCCACCATGGCCAACAGGTCGCGGTTCGTGGCGGCGACGATGCGCGCGTCGATTTTGATCGGGCTGTCGGAACCGACCCGCTGGATTTCCTGGGATTGCAGTACCCGCAACAACTTGACTTGCCCCGACAAGGGCAATTCGCCGATCTCGTCCAGAAAAATCGTGCCGAGATTGGCGCTTTCGAATTTGCCCTTGCGATCGCTGGCCGCTCCGGTAAATGCCCCTTTCTTATGACCGAACAACTCCGATTCCACCAGATTTTCCGGTATGGCGCCGCAGTTGACGGAAACGAACGGCCCCTGACTACGCCGACCGTTGGTATGTACTACCTTGGCCAGCAGTTCCTTGCCGGTACCGCTCTCGCCGCGAACCAGCACCGGCAGATCGGTGGGTGCCGCCTTTTCAGCGATTTCCAGGGTTTCCAACAGCTTGGGATTGTCCCCGAACACCCCATCGAAGGTGAATTCCCGTTCCAGCAACGCCGCGCGCCGTTGTTCCGCCGTGGGCGCTTGTTCGGGTGGCGGCGCTCGCAAATCCTCCAGGGCGGCGGAGGACTGGACGAAGCGCTCCCGGCGCGACAGGCTCATCACGTCCTCGCGGAGTGCGTTGCATTGTCCCAGCAAGCGCTGGATCTCCTCGCGTTCCAGCCGCGTGGCCCAACGCAGCGTGGAGCGCAGGATTTCGATTTTTTCCAGCAGCTCGCCGTAACCGGGCGTGGTCGATTGGCCGAAGGTGAAGGGTCTCATCGCCGATGACCGGAATCAGGATCGCTGAGTTCGTGGCGGTTTCATGCCGCCGCCGCGAGTTGCTTGTGGATCAACTGATAGTACATCCCCTGGCGGTCGAACAGCGTTTGGTGAGTCCCTTCTTCGACGATGCGACCCTGATACAGGACCAGGATCTTGTCGGCGTTCATGATGGTGCTGAGCCGATGGGCGATGACCAGGGCGGTGCGGCCTTCCAGGACACCCGACAGGTTCCGAAGGATGTTGGTCTCGGATTGCGTGTCGAGGGCCGAGGTGGCTTCGTCGAAGATCAACAGCCGAGGGTCCCGGTACAAGGAGCGGGCAATGCAAAGCCGCTGGATTTGACCGCCCGACAAGCCGACGCCCCGCTCGCCCACGGTCTGTTCGTAACCTTGCGGCAACTTGCTGATGAAACCGTGGGCATCGGCCAAGCGGGCCACCTCGACGATGCGGCGCCGGTCGGGATTGCTCTCGCCCAGGGCGATGTTCTCGGCGACGGTGCCGGAAAACAGCAGATTGCTTTGCATCACATAGCCGATCTGCGCGCGATAGTAGTCATTGTCGATCAGGTTCAGATTGTAGCCATCGATGGAAATCTTGCCTTCGCTGGGCGGATAGAAGCCCACCAGCAGCTTGGCCAGCGTGGTCTTGCCGGAGCCGCTGTGGCCGACGAGGGCGACGGTTTCCCCGGCCTTCAATTCGAAACTGATGTTTTCCAGAACATAGGGGGTCTCCTTGCCACCGTAGCGGAAATACACGTCTTGCAGACGGATATCGCCGCGCAGGCTGGGCAGCAGGATGCGCGAGGGTTGATCCTCGGGTTTCTGTTCCGGCTCCATGTCCAGCACGTCGCCGAGTCGCTCCATCGCCACCCCGGCTTCGTGCAGCTCGTCCCACATGCCGATCAGGCCCATGAGCGGCGCCATCACACTGCCCATCAACATATTGAAGGCGATCAACTGGCCGATGGTGAGCTGCTGGCCGAGCACCAGATTGGCGCCGACCCACAGGACCGAGGTCACGGTCACCGCGTGCAAAAACTGACTGGCGAAGCCGATCAATGCCTCGAAACCCTGCGCCTTATATTTGACATTCAATGCCTTGGCATATTTTTGTTCCCATTTCAGCCGAATGGCGCGCTCGATGCCCATGGCCTTGATGGTTTCGGCGCCGTTCAGGGTCTCCATCAACACCGCTTCGGCATCGGTCGATGCTTCGAAGTCGCGCCGCGCGTATTGCTTGATGCGCGGGGTGATGGCTACGGTCAATATCACCATCGGCACGATCAGGGCCAGTAGAACCAGGGTCATCTGGAGGCTGTACATGAACAGCACCAGAAAGTAGAAAAACACCATCAGCAGATTCAGCATCGTGCTGATCGTGGACTGGGTCAGGAACTGGCGGATGGTCTGATTTTCCTGAAACCGCGCGAAGATGTCGCCGGTGCGGCGCTTGGCGAAGAAGGAAATCGGCAGGGACAGCGCATGCTGAAAGAACTGCGACATCATCGAAAAATCGAGATTGCGCACCATGAAATTGGTCAGATAGGTGCGCATCAAGGCAGTCAACTGCATGAAGAGCTGCACCAGGATAAAACCGACGATCAGCAGATTCAGCAGTTCGTGGCTTTGGTGCACGACGACGCGGTCCAGGATATTTTGGAGAATGATCGGGGGAGCGATACCGAGTACCTGGATCACCAGGGTCGCCAGGATCAAATAGCCGAGCACCGGTTTGTGAGGGCGTAGCAGCCGCACGAACCGCATCCAAGGGGAACGGGTGGCCTCGATTTGCGCCAGGTCGGCGCGAGGGGTGAACAACAGACAGGTGCCGGTCCAGCCCTTCTCGAATTCGGCGACGCTCAGCTTGCGAAAACCGAGCCCCGGATCCGCCACCCAGACCTGGTTCTTGGAAACGCCGTAAACCACGATGTAATGATACCCTTCCCAGTGGGCGATGAACGGTAGCTCGAAACCCAGCAGGGTCTGGTAGGTACACTGCAAGCCATGGGTGGTGAACCCCAGCGACTCGCCCACTTGCGCCAGGCTGTCCAGGGTGGCGCCTTCGGTGGTGACGTTGGCCATCTCGCGCAACTTGCCCAGGGTCGCGCCGATCCGGTAGTGCTTGCAAATCATGGCCAGGCAGGCCGCGCCGCAGTCCATCTCCTCGGCTTGCTCGACCAATGGAAACCGTTTGAGCACCCGTTCGCCGATGCCGGGCTTGGAGCGCAGATCCAGGCTCAGCGGTCGGTTGCGCCGTTCGAGCAGTTGCTTCTGGCGTTCCAGTTCATGCTCGGCGAACTGGATGCGGGTCCGCAGCGTTTCCTTCAGTTGAGGATTACGTTCCAGAATGGTGCGCACGGTCTGTTGCGGGATCACCAGCAGCACCGCGTCGCTGGCGGCCCGCACGGTCACCGGTTGCGCCACGTCCAGCAGGCAGGTGTGCTCGCCGAACAGTTCCCCATGGCCCAACATGGCCAGGGGCAACTCGACGCCGCCCTCCATGCGAATGCCGCGCACCGTGCCTCGGCGTACCACGTAGAGCCGGCGGTCCTCAAGGCTATCCTGCTCCAGGACGACATCCCCGGCCGCCACCTTCTTGATGCCGATGCTGTCGACCAGTTGGACGAGCTCGTCCTTATCGACCTTGCCGCGCAACTGGAACAACTGGCTGATGAAACCGCCGGCGGCATTGATGCTGGCCTGACGGGCCAGCAGACCGCCGACCACCGGATGACGGGCCAGCGTCGAGGCGATGACATCGCGGGGAACGAACACCAACTCGGTCTTGCCGGAAGCGCGCGCGGTGAATTCGAAGCGGTAGTCACGCAGCGCGGCGGTTTCGGCCAGCAACTCGCCGGCACGACGGATCCCGATACTGATGTCCTTGCCGCCTTCCGTGGCCAGCAGGCGCACCATGCCAGATTTGACAATATATAGACCCAATCCCGGTTCCCCGGCCGTGAAAATCGTATCGCCGAGGTCGTAGGTCTGGATTTCAGCCCGCGCGGCCAGGTGTTCCAGGTCGCCGCAGCCGATGGGAGCCAGCAATTCGATGCCGGCCAGGGTTTCGAGCAGAATTTCGGAACTCACCGGACAATCTCCATGGCCGCGAGGATGGACGATTAGATGACTTCCAGGCGATGTTCCTGGGCCCGCGCCGCGAGCCAGTCGTTACGGATCATCTTGGCGACGTCGCGGGTGGTGGCTTCGTCGAGTCGGGCGGTATGTTTGGCCTTGATCTGAAAGATCTCGAAGATCAATTCGTCGTCGGAGGCGAAGGGACCCAGCAGTTCCCCCTCGGCGGCGTTGAAGATCTTGGCTTCCACCTCGTTGGGCAACGCCCCTCGCAGCACCTTGCCCATGTAACCCCCCTTAAATTTGCTGTCCAGATCCAGGGAATGTTCGCGGGCCAACTCGGCGAACAGCGTCGGTTCATCCTCCAACAGGGCGAGCAATTCGCGGGCCTTGCCATCGGAGTCCACGGTGATGTGGTTGATTTCGACACTGTCGAACTTCGGGGAATGCAGGCGGAAGTAGTCGTCGATCTGTTCCTGGCGGGTTATTTGCGCCTGCATCTTTTCCCGATACAGGATCTCGGTCATGTGGTTTTCGAATTCGTCCAGGGTTACCCCCAACGCTTCCAGGAACGCATGGGTATCCTGCGCCCGGTGCAGTCCTTCCACCCGGCGGAATTGATCGACCCGCTCCTGAATTTCGGCCGGGGTCACGGTAATACCACTCTGCTTCGCCGCCCGCACCGTCAGTTTGTCGATCAGAATCTGCTCGATCAGCGTATTGAAGCGATTGTCGAGTTTGAGAATTTTAACGAAATCGTCGGCAGTGAGGATCTCATCGTCGATACGGGCAATTTGCATGGTTGTGCTCCGTTGCTGGCGTAAGGGTCTTGAAATCGGGGTCGTCGTTTCGTCCCGCCGGATCGGGCGTTCAGCCGGAGGCCCGACGCAAGGGGTCCAGGGCCAAATCGAGCAGCCGCCGTTGCTGCACCATGATTTCGGCGATGGCGATCATGCCGAAACGCAGCGGTATCCGGGCGCCGGTTTCGGGAGAAGTGAAATAGTCCCGCGCCAGACTGACACGCCCCCGGTAGACCTGCACCCGGTTCTGCGGGTTATCGCCGGAGGGAGAAACGGTCGGCGCGATAAATTCCAGGACGCCGTCGATGAAACCGAAGCGCTGAAAGGGGAAGGCGTTGAACTTGATCTTGACCGGCATGCCCTCCCGGAGAAAGGCGCGATCCTGTTCCAGGATCTCGACGTGCAGCACCGTCCGGGCGTCGGCCGGGGCAATGCCGGCGAGGGGTGCCTTGGGATCGATCTTGGCGCCGGGCTGAGTGACACCGATCCGAGTGACGACCCCGGCCACCGGCGCCTTGATAAGTAGCAGGTTGTTCTCGTCGATGTCGTCGAAGCTGATCTGGGCGGCGGCGGAGGCTTCCGCCCGAGCCAGCTTGAGCGAGACCTGGTTTTCCCGTTCGGCGTTGGCAAGCTGGGCCTTGCGTTCTTCCAACTGGGCATAGTATTGCAGCAAGCGCTCCGAACGCGCCTTCAGTTCCTCCTGGCGCTTGGCATATTCCTCGTTCAGCTTGACTTCGAATTCGGCCAGCTCGTTCTTGGCGATCTCGAATTCGGCGATCTTGCCTTGGTATTCCTTGAATTTTTCCTCGACCTTGGAGCGGGCGATACCGCCGCCGCCCGGGGAATCGAACAAGCGGCGATGCTTCTCGTAATCGTTGCGGGTGAAAGTCAGGGCATCCTGGGCGCCGTCCAGTTTCAGCCGGGCCCGTTCGAGCTTGAGCCGCTGATCGGCGGCCAGTTGGGTCATGCCTTGGGAAATGCGCCGGTTATCGACCTCCTCGGCGCTCTCGATCTGAAACTGGATGAGTTCGATGCCTTTTTCCATCGCCTGTTTCTGGACGGGAAAGGTTCGGAAAGCGGCTTCGGTCGATTGCAGCTTGAGCTGCGCCATCAGCGCGCCGGCCGCCAGCTGCATGGCCCCCAGCGCATTGACCCGCGCCACCACGTCGCCGGCGGCGACCGGAGCGCCTTCGACGATGTAGAGGTCGTTCAGTTGTCCTTCGATGGGCGCGAACAGCAGTCGCTCGTCGGCTTCCGGCCCCAGTTGGCCCTGGGCTTTGACGATCACGCCCACTTTGCCGAACAGCGACCAGGCCAACATCGCCAGCAGCAAGGTGGCCAGCAAGGCGATCATGACGCGAATCAAGCGCGAGGGTTCGGCGGCAAGAATTTCGATCCCTTCGATGCTTTGTTCGCCGAGTATGGCGTTCGGGTGGGATTTGGCGTCGTGGGTAGCGATCATGGCGACAAGGTCCGTGGGTCCGGCAACAGTTGCAGTTTGGCGTCCAGCAGGGTGGATTTCATCACCAGCCGGAGATCGGCGAGGGATTGCCGCTGGCGTCTGGTTTCGGCCAGGATGTCTTCGTACAGCTTGCGCGTCGTTTCAGGATAGTCTTGGCGCAATAGATCGTAAATTCGCGCGCCGGCGCTGGCGGCTTCGTAGGCTTGCGCCAAGCGCCGGGTCTGCTGCTTGAAGGATGGGGAAACGGTTTGTTCCAGGCGCATCAGGCCACTGATGCCGCCACGCCGCCGATATTCCTCCCAGTGGCTGGTGGCCTGTTGAAACAGGGTCTTGGCCCGGGCGGCCAGCGTTTGGCGCTGGAGACGCAAATCCTCGGCGAGAGCGTCCAGGAAAAAACGATCTTCGGTGGGATGCAGCGCATGACTCAGCTCCAGTAGGCGTTCGCCATAATTCGACTGCCCCCGAGCGGCCGGTAACTGCTCGAAAGCGTCCGCCACCTGCTGGAAGTGTTCCAGCTTGGCCGCGACGATCAGACCACCTCGTTCCTGAAGCAGGGGTTTCAATAGGGCAATGGCCTGCCGAGCATTGCCGACCTTCCAGGCGGCTAGCGCCGTTTGGTAGTGTTCCAGCACCTCGGCGGGAGGTAGTTGTTCCTCCAACCATTGAGTCGCGGTCTCGCGTACCCAGGGCGTGGTGAAAGCAACCTCGCGCCAATCCAGCAGGTTGCCCATATCTTGATTCTGGATGGCACGTTGCAGTGTCTCGAACTGGGCGATATCCGCGCGCAACGGTGCCAGACCGACAATCCTCGGATATTGCAGCGCGAAGCGTTCCAGAGATGCCAATGCTTCATCGGCGTTGCCCTGCGTCAGCTTCTGGCGCAAGGACTGTTCGAGGGTGGCGATGGCCTTCAGATAGACCGCTTGCTCGTTGCGCAGCAGGCGTTGTTGGCTCAGCACCCGTCGGCGCAGGTTTTGAAAATCGGGCACCCAGTCGGCGATCTTGAGCGATAGCAATTCATAGTCCCGGGCGACGGCGTTCCAACGCTCCAATAACGTGGAGATGGCTTGCTCGTCCTGAAACAGCTTGAGCGGCGCATCGCGACCACCGCGTTCGCTCAGGAAATTTTGCAGGTCGCCGATCCATTCCAACAGTCCCAGCAACACCCCACTTTCCGGTATGGCCTGACCCTGGATTTTCCGCAGTCGATCGGCGGCGGCGGTGAAATGGCCGGCCTCGATATCCGCCTGCCAGCCGGGCACGGTTTCCTTGACCAGCGCTTGCAAGGCCATGGTCGACATCTCGGCGTCGCCGGGGTGCTGGCTCAGGTATTCGCTGGCCTGGAGCAGGCCGGTGCGATAGTCCCCTTGTTTGAGCAGCGCCTTGATTTCCCGCTGCGGCGCGTTATGGAGGTACAGTGCCACCACGGCCAATACGACGGCGATGCTACCCCCCGCCAGCCAGGCCCGGTGGCGTGGCCGTTCGTTGCCAAGGGCTGACCGTAGCTCCCGGATAAACGCCCGTGCCTTGCCCATGGGTTTTTGGTTGGCGGGAGTCGCAAGGTTGGCTTTTTCCTTGACCGGTTCGGCGGGAGTCTCGTCAAGGTGATCGGCCAGCATTTTCAGAAACGAATTAGCTCCCTTCTTGATATAAACAGTTCTGCCAACGGCATAGATCCCTGATGAACTGGCTGTTTCTTCGATGTCGGGTTCCTGGTTCGCCGCATGCGCATCGTCAGTTAGCCGAATCTGTACCGTATAACTCAGCCGAGGTGTGCCAAAGGCCAAGGTATCGCCTTCACCTACCGATAATGCGGTGTAGGGCGGAATCCGCTCCGTGCCACGCCAGGTGCCATTGGTGCTGCCCAGATCCATTACATGCAGGCTGTTGCCCCTGAGAAACAATAACGCGTGACAGCGGGAGAGCGGCTTGATGGCGGCGGGAATGGCATTGGCGTCTTCGACCGGCGCCGATAGCAGCATGTCGCGGCCGATCAGGAGCGGGGGAACACCATGGATGGCGATGGCTTCGCCGGTGACGCTGTCGGGTGCCGGCAGCAGGGCCAGTTGTGCCTGCGCCATTGGGGGAGAGATAGCCTCACGTTCGCCTCGGCTGTCGCATTCCACTCGAAACTTGAAAATGCCGGCAAACCCGAGTTCGTCATTGACGGCGAGCTTGATGGGGTGTTTCGGCGGTAGCGCCCGATCATTATGCAGAGTAGTGCCACCAGTGCCGAAATCGATCAGATAAAACTCTTTGTCCTTCCGAAAGATGCAGGCGTGCTGAACCGCCAGCCCGGTATTTTCCGCGATCCTGACGGAAGCAAAGGGGGGGGGGTCGCGGCCGATCAAGCAAAGCTCGTCGGCGATGCTCAGGATGTCGAGTTTGGGATGGGAAAGGGGTCGTAGGACCATACGCATGGTCATGGTTTATTGGTCCATGGCCAGTTCGACGGTTTCCCGAGGCCAACCGCCGCCCATGGCTTTGTACAGGGTGACCGTATCCTGTAAGCGCTGATGCTTGACCTCCAACAGCGTCTGCTCGGTCGAAAGCAGGGTACGCTCCGCTTCGAAGACCTCAAGCTGCGAGACCAGGCCGGCCTGTAACTGAGCGTCGGTCTGGTTGCCGATGACGCGCAGATCGTTGAGTTGTCGCTCCAGCTCATCAATCTGTTGCTTGCGGTTGGCCAGATTTACCAGGGCATTTTCCACTTCCTCGAAGGCTAGGATTACGGTCTTGCGATATTCTTCCTCGGCGATTTGCTGGTCCACCTGAGTACGCTTGATATCCAGATCGAGGCTCGGGTCGAATATGGGCAAGTTGACCACCAAACCGATGCCGAGCGTCCAGTTACCCAACAGAGCCCCCAGGGCGGCGCTGGCCAGCCCACCCTGGCCGGTCAAGCTAATCGAGGGTAATTTTGCCAGTCGCGCCTTGCCGATCAGTTCGTAAGCCCGCAGCACCCGGTATTCGGCCGCCAGAATGTCGGGTCGTCGCGCCAGCAGGTCGGCGGGCAATCCAGCCGGCACGGCCAGGGGTTGCACGGCGCGGCTGAGCGGTGCCTGGGGCACATGCAGATTGCCGGCTGGAATTCCCAGCAGGGTCGCCAAGCGATTTTCGGTCAGCGTCCGTTGTCGTTGCAGATCGAGTAAATCCCGTTGCAGGCCACGGTTTTCCGCTCGTTGTTGCAGCACCCGGGTGTTGGCCACCAGCCCCTCTTGCCGCTGGCGTTCCAGGATGCCGAGAATACGCTGGTTCTTGGCCAAACCGGCTTGTTGGCGCGCGATCTGCTCGTCGAACTGGCGGATTTGGAAATAGGTGCTAGCCACTTCCGAGATCAACGACAGATAGCCGGCTCGATAATCGGCCTCGGACGCCTTGTATTCGGCCTGTTGGGCGCGAATCCCCTTGCGAGCCTTGCCCCATAGATCGATTTCCCAATTGAGACCGGACAAATTCACTCCGAAGGCGCGCGCCTGGTTGTTCGGCGTCGCGGTAAAATCGGTGGTGGTGCCCAAGCTCAGCTTGGGCAGGGTACTGACCCGTTCCTCTTCCAGGCCGATGCCGGCGGCATCGATGCGCGCGGCCAGAATTTTCACGTCCTGACTGCCGGCGATGGCTTGGCGCACGAGATTATCCAGATAGGCATCACCAAACTGGGTCCACCAATCCGGTCGAATGGCGTCGGCGGCCGACACCGGGCCGTCACCCGTCAAGGTCCAGCCTTCTTTTTCGGGTAGCGACGGGCGCTGATAGCCTGGATCGTCCGTATTGGCGCAACCCGCCACCGCGACCAGGCAGACACTGACCCGCAGCAGTCTCATTAGCTTGCGGCGAACTCCGGCGGCATACCTACCCGGAATGCCGGCCTCGGTGAAGGCAGAAAACAAAACGCTTGTCGGTTGCTGCATGGCGGTACCACATTCATTGAGCCGGCTTCATGATTGAGATTCATTATTGATGGTAGACCATAAAATCTTGCAGTTTGCGAGTCTGATCTCTTGGTTTGTTTCATAAAGAAACGGCCATGGCTCAACATTTGGCCGGATAAATAGTTTTTGTATGAAAAACATGTATGCTTTTTAGTTGGTTTATTTAAACCTATTTTAAGGAATCCATGGACCTGTCGAGTTGTGAAATATCTCGATATAATTTTATAAAATTAATAAAAATCAAATAAATAATAAAAATTTCTTAGTATGTTTATTATATTGGCATGTCTTCTGCTTTATTTGGGTCGTACAGCAACACAAAATTTCTCAACCCTTTGAAGAGGACACGACCATGAGCACCATCACCATCCAAGACCTGGACCTGAGCAAGACCCTGGACCGTCAGGCCATGGCCCAACTGAGCGGCGGCTACACCTACACCGGTTCGAGCACCTATAACGGTTCCTGGAGCTTCGTCAGCTCCTGGAAGCAGAACGGCGGCTTCAAGACCATCGGCTTCATCAAGTACAAGGTCGATAAGCTGCACAAGAAGTATCAGCGCACCCAGACCAAGGTCGACCATTACGAGCAGTTGACGGTGGTGATCGGCTAATTTCGACACCCGCGTCAAAGCAAGCGGCGGCCCTAGGGCCGCCGCTTTTGTATCGAGTCAGGGAGAACATGAACTTGTCGAAAACCCGCGCAAACGGGATTCCGTTTTCAGCCTCTATTCAAGTCACGCATCCGTTCCCAGCGCTGAAAGCGATAGGGCCAGACATGCTTGGCATCGGCCGGGTGCGCCTCTTCCCAGACCAGTCGCCAGTTCCGCGCGTCCCATTCCGGAAACCAGGCATCGCCGGGCACATCGGCTTCGACCAAGGTCAAATACAGCCGCTCGGCCTGTGGCAGGGTCTGTCGATACAGCGTCGCCCCGCCAATCACCATCGGCTCGGCGGTCGCGCCGGCCATCTCCAACGCTTCGTCCAGCGACCGCGCCACCGTGCAACCGGACGCGTGGTAGGCAGGATCGCGGCTCAGCACGATCATCCGGCGGCCCGGCAGCGGTCGGCCGATGGATTCCCAGGTGTGCCGACCCATCAACAGGGGCTTGCCCATCGTGGTCTGCTTGAAAAAGCGCAAATCCGCCGGCAAATGCCAGGGTAGGCGATTATCCCGGCCAATGACGCGGTTGTGGGCCAACGCGGCGATCAGCGTCAATGACGCGCTCATGCCAGCGCCGGCGGCAGGTTGTGGGCCGGCACGCTCCAGGCGGGAACGCCGGGTTCGTCCAACCGGATGGCGGTCAATCGGTTGCCCCAGACGCAGCCGCTGTCCAGCGCATAAATACCCGGCACACGGTAGTAGCCCAACGAAGCCCAGTGGCCGAATACCAGATTGAGATCTGCGTTACGCCGCCCCGGCACGGCGAACCAGGGCAGCAAGTCCGGTCCCTGACTGCCGGGTGGCCCTTTTTCGGCGAAGGACAACGCACCGTCCGCCGCGCAGAACCGCATCCGGGTCAGGGCGTTGACGGTGAAGCGCAGCCGGTCGTAACCGCTCAGGTCGTCCCGCCAGCGGCGCGGTTCACCACCGAACATGTGCGCCAGGAACTGCCGGTAATCCGGCCCGCGCAGGGTCGCCGCCAGTTCCGCCGCGCAGCGTTGCGCCAAGGCCAGATCCCACTGCGGCGGCAAGCCGGCATGGACCAGGGTAAAGCCCAATTCGGTATCGTGATGCAGCGGCGGACATCGACGCAGCCAGTCCATCAGTTCATCGCGGTCGGGGGCGTCCAGGATGGAATGGAAGGTATCCTTGCGTTTGGGTTTCACTTGGCCGGTGGCCACCGCCAGCAGAGTCAGATCGTGGTTGCCCAACACCGCCACCGCTCGCTTGCCCAAGCCATGCACCAATCGCAGCACCTCGACCGAGTGCGGCCCACGGTTGACCAAGTCGCCGACCAGCCACAGCAGGTCGGCGGCGGGGTCGAAACGCAGCAGGTCGAGCAAGCGCCGCAGCGGATCGTAACAACCTTGAATGTCGCCGATGGCGTAAACAGCCATGTTCAGTTCCTGGGCGGTGGCGGTGGCGGTGGCGGTGGCGGTGGCGGTGCCGTCGTCGCGGGCGGTGGCGGTGCCGTCGTCGTGGGCGGTGGCGGCAACAGTTCGAGAATGCGGCGGGCGATTCCGGGGTAATCCTCGTCGAAATGATGATCCCCGGGCATCTTTTCGGCGATTACCCCCAGATCGGTCAGCTTCGGGCAGGAGGCGTCCTCCTCTTCTTCACCATGAATGCACAACCGCTTGAGGCTAGCCAGCTTGGCTAATTCCGGCCGCACCGCCAGACCGCCTTCGTCAGCTTCGTCGCTGATCCAGTCGCTCAGATGAAATTCGAAGGTGGCGTAATCCGACAACCCTAGAAAGACCGCCAGATCGATCCGGTCGCGCAAGTCTTGCGGTAAGCGGTTAATCGTGGCCGGCAGCACATCCGCCCCGAACGAATAGCCGATCAGCACGATCCGTTCCTTTTTCCAGTCCGTCATGTACTTGTGCAACACCCGTTCCAGATCCAGCGCCACCTGGTCCGGCTGGCGCGGTTTCCAGAAATAGCTGAGCGAATCCCAGCCCACCGAGGGTAAGCCGTTTTTGGCCAGCTCCGCCGTCACGGCGCGGTCGAGCAGCGCCCAACCGCCATCGCCGGAGAACATGATCGCGAATTGCGGCCGGTCGGGACCGTCGGTGGCCGGCACTTCGGTGAGCGGCACGCCACTGACGCTGGCATCGGGCTGCACCTGTCGGACGATACTCGGGTCCAGCCATTGCAACAGGGCGGAGACCTGCGGCAGCCAGGTCTTGGTGCCTTCGCCACCCGCGATGTCGGTCAGCCGGGCGAGCTGGATCGATTTAATGAATTGCGCGGCGATCCCGGCGTTGCAGCTTGGTCGGTTCTGAAACACGAACCAGGTGGTCGGCAGCCGGTTTATGGGTTTCAATGACATGCTCTTGTGATCCGGCGACGCGGTGCTCTCCAGATTTCCCACGCCCGGACACAAGGGCTTGCGCAAGGGCAGTTCCGGGCAGAAATCCACCGCGATCCCGGCATGAAAGCGTTCGGCTGGCGCTTGGGCCATCGCCGCGTAGTCCAACGTCGCGCCGATACCCTGTCCCAGCAGGACCGGCGGTAGGTGGGTCGCCGGCGGATAGCGCTGCTCCATCGAGCGGTTCAACTGCTCAAGATCCGTCGATGGATCGGTACAGGCGGCCGTCGAGCGATCGAGCCGCGCCAGATACTCGTTCGAATCGATGCCCGCGACCGTGTAATCCAGATTGGCGATTTCCCGCGCCACCGCAGCCAGTTCGGCGTTCCAGCCGCCCGCGCCGGAGGCGAACAGCACCACGCCCTTGGGCTCGTCGGTGGCGTGATAAACGGCGAGTTTGCCGAAGATGGGGTTGTCCAGTGTTTCCTCGACGACGTCCGCTCGCGCGGCGGACGTCAGTAGAACAGCGATCAGATACAGCATTCGCGATAGGGCACGCATGATTGATCCTGGGTCGTCGTCGTTATGGTTCGATGGCTTCTTTGTAGCCGCGGGCAATCAGCGCGGTCAGGTCCGCCAGCACCCTCGGCAACACCATCATGCCGCCCGGTGCCGCCAGATAGCGCGCTTCCCATCGGGGGTCGAACTTGTCCTTGTACTGGTGCAAACCCCGAAAATTGTAAAACGCCTCGCCGCGACCGAAAACCAAGGCGCCGAATCGGTTCCACAACGGCGCCAGGCTGCGGTTTTGCAGGCCGGACAGCGGTGCCATGCCAAGATTGAACCAGGCGAAGCCTTGTTCGCGGCCCCATAACATGATGCGGATGAACAGATAATCCATTACGCCTTGGGCGCTGTCCGGGCGGTAGCGCATCAAATCCACCGATAGCTCTTCACCGCCGCCTTGCCACAGATTGGCGAAGGCCACCACCTCGGTGTCGTGCCGCACCACCGCGATCGGGCCGATTCGCAGATAATCCTCGTCGAAGAATCCGAGCGAAAACCCTTTCTCCCCGCCGTTTTTGCCGTCGAGCCAGGTATCGGAAACC
>WBZT01000419.1_pt1 | contig 34676 bp, 33 predicted proteins | sample 5204241 | NCBI WGS metagenome assembly WBZT01 (sample SAMN12344358, study PRJNA552823) | activated sludge metagenome | biome: Activated sludge suspended growth; feature: Nitrification reactor; material: Wastewater; isolation source: activated sludge from nitrification reactor of wastewater... | reverse complement strand
CGTACTCACGCCGTCCAGGGATCCGTTGAGGGATGCGAGCACGCCGCCGGCGGACGTTTTCCGCATCCTGCTAGCCCGCATGGCCCACGCCTGACACTACTTCGGGTTGGCGTCCATCCAGGATTTTTTGCTCAATCCAAGTTCGCTGTCGTATTTACGCAGTGGTGGAGCATCCCAGATCACCTTGTTGCCGGGAGCCAGATTTGCCGCGGCGACATAGTGTTTCCGGGCGTCGGCCTTGTCCCCCAATTTGTCCAAGACCAACGCCAGATTGTAATGGGCTTCCGCCAACGTGGGATCGGCCTGGATCGTGTCGAGATAGATCTGTCGGGCCCCGACCCAGTCCTCCTGCGTCAGTAACCGATTCCCCTGCTCCAGCTGCTGACTGACGGTCGCACTCGTGCCGGCCGGTGCGTGGAGCGGTCGCACCTCCACTTTGCGCGGTCCCGCACACCCGATGACCGCCATGACTGCCACCGCCGCCCAGAGCATGTGTCGCATGACCCCTCCCTTCCTTATGCTGTGATCGCGACTCCGTGCCGGAGAAAAATGAACTCAAATCCCGCAACCGGTTCTCCCAGCGAACGCGCAACCGCCTCTCGATACAATCTGGCCTGTTCCCCATAAGCGTCAGCCCGCGTCGCCACCTGATCGAGCGGAATCACATCCGTCTTATAATCTGCAATCCAGAGCTGCCCGTCGAGCTGATAGAGGACATCGATAACCCCCTCCAGGATTTGGCGGCCCTCGTTCCACGGCACGAGAAACGGCACCTCCCGTCCGATGACCCTCGCGCGGCGCAGGCGGGCATAGGGCTCCGATCCGGCAAACGTACGCAGGAGTTGCCGAAGCTCTTCCAGCAAGGCTTGCTGATCCCGATCATCCCGCACATCGCGCGCGAAGGAAGTCGCCGTCACGGCAGTCAGTTGGGGCTCCACGTCTCCGGTAAAGTCCCAATGCTGAAGCACACGATGGACCATGGTCCCGAAGACGTTCCCGGCAAGTCGCCCCCCCGCCGCTGCCGATTCTCCTGTGGGGAGCCGCATCGGCTTGCGCACAAAATCCGACGGTGAGACACGCAGTGAGGCCGATCGGTAGACCTGCCAGATGTGATCCCGCTGCTCCCATCGCCGTACGACCTCTTGGTCGGCCCCCCCCTCCTCCAGCATCACCGGTTTGGTGCGTTCCTTCGCCGGCACCCGGCCACTCCCCTTGAGGATCGTGTGTCGTAGCCCCACCCCGGCGAGTGGCCTCTCCATGTGCTCCTCCCCGTTCAAGTCAGCCCCGGCCGCTTCCTCCAATAACTCCAGCAAGGCGCCACGCACCCGACGTGTCGGCAACGCTCCGGACAACAACAACGATTCCCTGGCGCGGGTCATGCCTACATAAAACAGTCTGCGACGCTCGGCCTCTTCGCGGGCACGCGCTTTTTCAGCCACTAAGACGGCACCAACCGAGCAACAGCCATCGAAATCGAGCCCCTGCACACCGGTCGACCAGTCGTGCCAAATGAGTGGCCCCGACCGTCCTCGTGACGCCCCGTCTCCATGGTGCAACCCGGCGAGAATCACCAGCGGAAACTCAAGCCCCTTTGCCTTGTGGATCGTCAACACTCGGACGGCATCCAACGTATCCTCCGACAGGGCGCTCTCCGCCTCCTCAGGTTCCTCGATGAGCCGCTTCCGCATCACCTCGATGAATCCATTCAAAGTCAGCGTGGGGCGATCCCCCAGGTCCGTAGCCATCTGCCGTACCTTGAACAGATTGGCCACTGCCTGCTCCCCATGGAGTGACGCGGCAGCCAATTCCAACAGCGGGAGTTGCTGAAAGATGAGGTCCACGGCTTCGGGGAGCGGGCAACGCCGCACCCGCTCATGCAATGCGGCAAGGACCCCATACAAGCGTCGGAGCGGTTCGGCATGCGGACTCGTCCAGTCGGCAAGCCGGTCGGCCCTGCGGTAATCCAGCGCCTGCAACTCTCGAAGGCGTACCAGCACGGGGTCGGGAATCCCTCCCAACGGGGAGCGCAACACCCCGACCAGCGCAATGCGGTCGTGGGGATTTTCGATGCAGCACAGCAGGTTCACCACGTCGATCACTTCCTGGCGACGATAGAAGTGTTTCTCCCCGTCGATGACGTACCGAATGTCATGGCGGCGGAGGGCTTCCAGGTAGGGCTCCGACTGGGTGAGTTTTCGAAACAGAAGCGCCACGTGCCCGGGCCGCAACCGCGCGTCCGATTCGGTGGCGCCATCGTCTGATTGCGATTCATACAATAAACGGGAGAGCGTAAGCCCGATCTGCTCCGCCTCCATTCGCGTGGCTGCGGAGGCATCGACATCGTCTGCCTCTTCCGATACGACCAGCCGAAGCTCGACTCCTGGATCACCTATCTGATTCGGTCGATTCGGCTGCACGGTGAGGGGCACATTCGGGGGCTGAACCGAAGGCTCTGCGACCAACAGATTGTTGAAGACACCGTTGACCACCTCCAGCACCTGCGCGTGGCTGCGGAAATTCGTCGCCAGTTCACAGCGCAAGGCGCCGTCACGCTCCAGCCTGTCCACCACGTGATCGAACGCCTCGATATCGGCCCGGCGAAACGCATAAATCGACTGTTTCGGATCTCCGACGATAAATAACTTCCCTGCCTCCGATTCGGTATCCCGCCAAGATGCCGCCTGCCCGCCCAGGCGTTCGGCCAGATACAGGACAATCTCGTACTGCACCGGATCGGTGTCCTGAAACTCATCGACCAGCAAGGCGCGATACTCACGCTTTAATTGCTCTCGGATCGCCGGATGGTCCCGAAGCAGGGTGCGGGCCTTCCCGACCAGACCATCGAACGTGAGCCAGCCGGAATCCACAAACGACCGCCGCATGGACTGCACGAACGGAGTCAAGACATCCAGCAGGTCCGACAGCCCCTCATGATCGACTTTAAGTAGTCGTTTGGCGATCCGCTGTAACGATTCGACTACCGCGAAATCTTCCTCTGCCCAGCCGTTTGGGGCCTTGCCGAGCTCCTTCGCCAGCAACTCACGCGATTCATCCGGCAGACTGTCCGCACCATCGAGCCCTGCACGTACGAGCTCTCCGAATAGCAGGCTCATGGCCGCCAGCATCGATTCCACCTTGCGCCGTTTCGGACTCTCGTATCGAGCCAGCAGCCGATCCGCCTCTTCGTGTCGAGCAAGAAACCATGCCCGCAACCTATCACTCAACCGGCTCTGGCCGATTTGCTGCCGCAACCCATCAAGGTCAATGAGCTCGCTATGCAGGCTAAAGGCCAGCTCCCGTATGGATTCGAGACTCCATGATGTCAGCAACCGCCGCCAACGGTCGTGATCCTGCCCTGCTTCCCCCAACTCACGATCCAGCCACAAGTCCCACTCAGCGGTGAAATGTTCCTCGAAGCGTGAGCCGTCCTCATCCGTCTGGAAGGTCGGCGTCACTCCCGCCTCAATCGGGTACAAGCGCAGCAGATGGGCGGCAAAGCTGTGCAAGGTGCCGATCTGCGCCCGTTCGAGATCATGCCATGCAGCCCTGGCTCGGGCGACAATCTCATCGGTGGTCCAGCCGTACCGGACCCGCAGGTCGGTCATCGAGACCGTTCCGCTTGCTGCGACCGGATCCTCCCGCCCCTCGTCCTGTAACAATCCGCGCAACCGTTCGCGCAACCGTTGCTTCATTTCGGTGGCGGCTTTGTTGGTGAAGGTCAATGCGACGATACGCGAGAGATCCAGCGGCTCCACGCGACGCATGAGGAGATACAGGAGCCGGTTCACCAATAAGGTGGTCTTTCCGGTACCCGCACCGGCAATCACCACCACGTTGCGATCGAAGGTCGTGGCGGCGGCTTCCCGCGCGGCCTGGTCGGGGATCTGCACCGATTCAGTCACGCGCCACCTTCTGCGAGCGTATCTCCCGGAGCGTTTTCGCGGGAGCCGCACGATAGGCTCGCCACCAAGTCGGTTGGTGGGTCCGACGACAAAGAGTGGAAAATTCACAGTGGCTGCAATGGGTCGCATCCGGCACAATAAAATGCCGGCCGTTCCTGATGCCGTCCAGCAAGGTCTGCATCGTCCGACTCAACAGCGGGCCGCTGGGTCCCTGCCAGGCGGACGCCTGAAACGAGGCCCGTTCAACCGCAGGTTCGCCTTGCGGCAGCAGATACACAAACTCGACCTGTTCGGGCAACACTTGCCCCGCGTGCCCCGAGGACTCGGCAAGGGTCATCAAGGCATAGAGGGCCGGTTGCAGACGCTGCGCCCGCACCGCCGCTTGCAGCAGATTGCGATCCTTCGCCTCTACCTGGTCATGGGCACGGTATTTATAGTCGATCACTCTCAGTGCACCGGACGTCGGATGCCGATCGATGCGGTCGAATCGACCACGAATCGACACAGTCGCGCCTACGCTCCCATCGGGAAAGGTTCCCGACGCATCGACTTCACACGCGACCGGAACACACCCCGAGGCCCCAGCCCCGCAGTCGAAGGCCAGCACCGACGCCACGAGCCGGCGCACCCGCTCCTGCGCCATCTGCCAGGTAAGGAAGTACCCAGGTCCATGGGTCTTCGCGTAGACGGCACAGGTCCGCTCCACGGCCTGCGCCACAGCTGCCGTGATCGCGGATGCCGACTGCATGGCTGCCGCCCATCCCTGTTCGATCAGGATCTCGTAACACCGCCGCAAGGCTTCATGGCAAAGTTGCCCCATGGCGGGCGGCGGCAGTTCCATTGAGGTCTCCAGCCAGACCGGCTCCAGTTTCAAGACCTGTGCGGCAAAATACTGAAAGGGACAACGGGCATAGGTTTCCAGAGCCGTGGGGGAGAACCCCCGTTCGCAGACCCGTTGCCAATGAGTGGTTTGGTCCTCCAGCATACCGTCATAGCCGCTCAACAAGGCATGGCTCTGTTCAATGGCAACTTGAGCGGCAGCTCCGTGCGAGAACAACAGCCCGTCGCGTCCGACCATGTCCAACAGCGCCGACGCATCCTGGCCTCTCAGCACCGCGCTGACAGTCAGTTCTTCCCTCGTCAAGAGCGACGGCGCAAATAACGGCAGATCAACACGATCCGACCATCGACGAGGGAGGGCCAACTGCACAGCCGTAGACATGGCTTGGGGCATACCGCCGAGAGCATCCACATACCCAGACGGGGCCAACGGACGTCCGTCGACATCGGCCCGCTGGTACGAGAGATACAGCCGATCCGACGCGGAAGCCGAGAGGAGTTCGAACAACAGCGCCTCTTCCCGGTACCCTTGCAGCTTCTGATCGATCTTATAGCCAAGCGTCTCACTCAAAATGAGTCGGTGCCGGTCACGCAGGAACCCGTCCTCCTGAATCCCTCGTGGGAACACCTGTTCATTCATGCCGATCACGAACAGTGCGCGAAACCCGACGCCCCTCGCCGCCATGGCATCCAACACCTGCACCCCCTGATGCGTAGAGGAGGTGAGAGCACAACTTGAACGTTCCAGGACGTGCACAAACGTCTCAGCCCATTCAGCCCAGCTGACGGTCAGCTCAAGGCGATCCAGCATCCGCATCTGCGCAAAGACCGCGGTCAAGGCCTCCGTTACATCCCGCGCCTGCTCGCCTTGCGCCGTCGTGTCGGTGGAACGATGCTCAGTCAGGTTGAATGTGAGGTGGTGGTCCGCCAACACGCAAAACGCATCCGTCAACGCCGCATACCCACCGGAATCTGGCAGTGTCTTCAGGTCGTCGAGCAGCGGCGAGAGACAGGTCCACAGCATCCGGAGTTGGGCCCCATCGATGGGAACTGCGTCCTCTTCGTCAGATCGTTTATCAGGCCAGGATTCCAGTTGTGCAAAGCTCGCCAACCGTCGCCATTCCGCATCACCCCGAATAATCCCCAATGCCTGCACGGCCCTCCGCCAAAGATCGGGCCGAGGCGGAAGACCACCGGTATCCTGTGCCACATGACGATTCCAGGGAGAGGTCACTACATCCAACACCGCCGGTCGATGCAACCCATTCGACTTCAATTGAGCCAGGTGAAGCAGAGTCTTCACCGCCGGCTGTTGCAACAGGGGTACGACGGCGCTCGACACAAAGGGAATGCGGTGCTGGTCGAAAATTCGTGCAAGCGCGGATTGGTAGGAGACAAGGGTCCGGCCCACCACGCCGATGTCTTCGAAACAATAGCCGTTGGATTCGATTAACGTCAGGATCTGTTTGCACACGAGCGTCAGTTCATCGTCCACGCCCACAGCGTGTTGAACGTCAACCGCTACCCGTGCTCTGACTCGATCAGCCGGGCTTGGTGGCGATGATGGAACGGACGGCACCTGCGCAGGTCCGGCCATGGGATAGAGGTACCGTTCCAGAAACTGCTGCGCGAAGGTATACGCAGGCTCCGGGCCGAGAGGAAAATACACCGTCACAGGATGTGAGCCCGCCAGGGTTTCCAGGAGAGTCAGCTGAGTCTGAGTCAGATCGTAGGACCCGTAGTACCACACTCCGCTGAGCCCACGCAGAAACGGCGATTCCGGCACATACTCCGTGACCAGCGCAGCCAGATCATCGGGCGACCCTACACGAAGCGCCGAAGCCGCGTCCCTGATCGCCGCATATAACGTAAATAATCCTTTGAGCTTTGGCTCATCCTCCGGCGTAAACTGTCCTTCCTCGACCGCGCGCAAAGCCATGATGGAATCCACGGTCGCATCCTTCACGTCACGCAGACTGGCCCAGAGGGCAGGCCAGGCCCCCGGCGGGAGACTGTCAAGGCACAGGGCCTCCGTGTGCGGAATGCCCCGTCGACCGAGATGCTTCAGGAGATGTTCAAAAAACACATCCGTCACCAGGTCGATCTGCCGATCCCCGCCGACCAACCCGCCGCGAGCGCGCCGCTCACCATCCAGCTGTAAGGCAAGTTGATGAAACGAGAGAATATGGACGTTGAGGAGCGCCAGCCCGTGCTGCTTGACCAGCAGCCGCTTCAGCGACAACCGCAACTGGTCCGACGGCACGATGAGCGCCAGGGCGGCCTGCGGATGCTGCGATTTAAGAGCACGAAGATCGTCAACGAGTCGGGATTCGAGCGTGGGATGAAACGGGCCGGTCACGAGGCGGAGCATGAAGACCGTCAGTCGTAGGACGTGAACCGTGAAGCGGAGCGAAACCCTCTCACTCGCAGGCTCCGGTGTTCCACATCACGAGATACGGGCGACGCACGACGGAGCCGGCTACCCGGTCTCCGGACCGAGCAGTTCGCCGTTGCAATCGACACAGGCCCAATCGCCGTCGATGAACTTCATAGGATCGCCGCAGGTGCCGCATTCAGGAGGCGGACCCTTGTCGATCATGGGAAGGACAGGGAGTTCAAAATCATCGTCATCTGGAACGGTCATACGGCTCCCATCTCACGCGCCCTGCGGTTTCATCTTCAACTGAAGCGCCTTTTCGGCACTCTGCCGAGGGGGTACCCCGACAAAAGTCAGGCGGCCATCGATAATCGTCGCGGGCACCGCCCGAACCGAATGGCGATTCGCCAACTCCTGCCCGTCCGGCGTCGTGATGTCGACTTCGCGATAGCTGAAGCTATACTTTACCCTCAGTTCCTTCCAGAGGCGTTTGGCCGACGGGCAGGCTCCGCAGGTCGGTGAATGCAACAAGGTGATATTGGGCATAGACAACCTCTCTCCTCAACGTGAGCGGATCTTAACACCCGGGCAGAGGACCCTGCAACCAAGCACGCGCCTGACAATCGAGATCGAGCCGTATATACTGAGCGGGACTGATCCGGTCATTCATCATCCATCGCCGTCTCCTGAGGAATCCATGGCTCATCATCCACGCGCCGGTCAACCGGCACAACCAGAACAACTCGTCGCCCTGGACAAACTTGAGCAGGCCTACTATCAGGAGATGCCGGACCCCTCCGATCCGCAGCAGCGGGTGAGTTTCGGCACAAGCGGGCATCGCGGGTCCTCGCTCAAGCGGACATTCAATGAGGCACACATCCTCGCGATCACACAGGCCATCTGCGAGTACCGCACCACGATGGGTACGACCGGCCCGCTCTACATCGGCAAGGACACCCATGCCCTTTCCGGTCCTGCCCAACGAACTGCACTGGAGGTCTTAGCGGCAAACGGGGTCCACGTGTGTCTCGATCAACAGGATGGTTACACCCCGACCCCGGTGATTTCCCACGCCATCCTCACCACCAACCGTGGGCGGACCGCAGGCAGAGCCGATGGGATCATTGTGACGCCGTCGCATAATCCGCCTGAAGACGGGGGCTTCAAATACAACCCGCCCCACGGCGGCCCCGCCGACACCGACGTGACAAAGGTGATCGAGAATCGGGCCAACGAACTGCTGGCGGCCAAGCTACACGGGGTGAGACGGTTGCCCTACGAACAGGCGTTGACGGCAGCCACCACCTCGCGTCATGACTTCGTTGGTTCCTATGTATCCGACCTGGCCCACGTCGTCGATCTCGACCGGATCAAGGCGGCCAAGCTGCGCCTTGGTGTCGACCCGCTTGGAGGCGCAGCCGTGGCGTACTGGCGTCCCCTCGCCGAACGCTACGGACTGGATCTGCACATCGTCAATGAACGCGTCGACGCCACCTTCCGCTTCATGACGCTGGATTGGGATGGCAAGATCCGCATGGACTGTTCGTCGCCTTACGCGATGGCGTCATTGATCACGCTGAAAGACCGGTTCGACCTCGCCTTCGGCAACGATACCGATACGGATCGACACGGCATCGTCACCCCCGGTGCAGGACTGATGAATCCCAACCACTACCTCGCTGCCGCGATTGCCTATCTGTTTGCCCATCGCCCCGGTTGGCGATCCGACGCAGGCATCGGCAAAACGGTGGTCAGCAGCAGCATCATCGACCGGGTGGCCCAATCACTCACGCGCCGATTGGTCGAAGTGCCGGTCGGCTTCAAATGGTTCGTCCCGGGTCTCAGCGAGGGGTCGCTGGGGTTCGGTGGAGAAGAAAGCGCGGGCGCCGCTTTCCTGCGCCGCGACGGCACCACCTGGGTGACCGACAAGGACGGCATCATCATGGACCTGCTCGCTGCGGAAATGCTGGCGGTCACCGGGAAGGACCCGGCTGCGCTCTACAAGGAATTGACGGCCTCGCTCGGCGAACCGATCTATGAGCGGATCGACGCTCCGGCGACCAGAGCACAAAAATCTGCCCTCCAAAAACTTTCGCCGCAACAGGTTCCTAGCCGGGAACTCGCAGGCGAGGCGATCACCGCCATGTTGACGGAAGCGCCGGGCAATCACGCCTCCATCGGTGGGCTGAAAGTCACCACCGCCAACGGATGGTTTGCCGCGCGGCCGAGCGGCACCGAGGATGTGTATAAACTGTATGCGGAGAGCTTCAAGGGCCACGCCCATCTACGCCGCATTCAGGAGGACGCCCAAGCCTTGATCGGTCAGGTTTTCGCCGCTGCTGGAGCGTGACGGGTCGATCAGGAGGACCACCCGTCTACCGGTACGGCTGACGGGCCACCTGGATGGCACCCTGTCCGGGTCGAACGCGCGACGGACCAGCTATACTTAAGGCAGTATGCCGGTACTCTCTCGCACCCTCTTCGGCCTGGTTCTGGCCATCGCCTTGAGCGCCTGCGCTGCCCCCTCATCGCAGGGACCTCGCCGCGCCGTGACACCATTGCCTGATTGCTGCCGCACCACGCAACCCGATGCGCGTCAGCAGGCCATCGTCCGAACCGCCGCGAACCTGGTCGGCGCTAAAACGATCGAGAGTCAGGGCCGACGTATCAGCTACGATTGTGCCGGCGTGACCCGCGCGATCTATCTGGCCCATGGCATTGATCTCTACGAGGGGGCCGCAGTCCAAGGGCCGACCAACGGCGTGGGGCTCATTTACAGCCATCTCCTGAAGCATGGACGACTCCACCGCGGGCCGATCGTGCAACCAGGCGATCTGGTCTTCTTCGACAACACCTGGGACTTCAACGGGGACGGTCTCGTCAACGATCCGCTCACGCATGTCGGGATCGTGGAAGCTGTGGAGAGCGACGGCACCATCGTGTTTATCAGCCGGGTGGCCGGGGCCATCGAGCGCTATCGGATGAACGTGGCACAACCGCATCTCCACCGCTCACCGAACGGTCGGGTCCTCAATGACTATATGCGGAGAAAACGCTGGCGTGACGGGGAACAGACGGCGTACCTGACCGGGGAGTTATTTGCGGCGTTCGGCACCAGGGTGATACAGTAACTCCATCATCGCCCGTCAGAAGGTGCTGGCCTTGTCCACTTCTCACCTCTCCCAGAGCCGTTGCCCTGAATGCCACGAACCGACAACCTGGCAAGGCAATCCCTGGCGCCCATTCTGCTCCGAACGTTGTCAGTTGATCGATTTAGGGGCGTGGGCTGGAGAAGAATACCGTGTACCAGGGCCGCGCCTGACGGTGGGTGGATCGGAATTTTCCGGACCGGACAATGACCGACCGGCCTGACCGCCTCTACTCGCAGCGACAGTTCGCTTTGTAATCCATACACATCGGGCCGATACTCCGCTCGCAGTCGCAACTACACTTGGGCGTCTTATCGGCCGGACACGTGATCTGGCAGGTTTGCTTAATTCCCATTCCACAAGAAACGATTTCACAGGAATTGGACCCCTCGGCCAGCAGCAACGGGAGTGATGGCTCCACCGGAGCGGGCGTCTGTTGGAGCACCGGAGTGCGGCTTGGCGGCGTTTGACCGCTCGGCGTCACATGCGAGCTCCCGGCCATCTCTGCCTGCACCGGCACAGTCAGACCGACCCATGCCACGAAGCATGACGCACACGCGGCGGCCACCACCGTTCGCAACCCTCGCAGTCCCTGCTTGCCCATGAGCCCACCTCCTTGTCCGAGGGCGCCAGCATAGGAAGAATCCCGCATGAAATCAAGCCCCGCATCTTCGCTGAGCACATCGAGCACCGGAGAACGCCCATGCCCACACGGCACGCCGGACACACCCCACCACTGTGCTCAATGCCCGTCGAATATAGGCCCCGAAAATCCAGGGTACGCTTCAGGTCGCCTTCCTGCAGATCCGTCGGTGACGGAGGCGTACCAGAACGATGCGCGCTGAACCACACGGGTCTCGTGACTCAAGACAACGACCGGCCTGCCCCGGTTGACAGACATTACACCATGCTCTCCCACCCCGTAACAATCCTAGTAGCGGCGAGACGCGCGGTTTCTGTAAGATCGCGCATGCGTTACATCATGTACCTCTGTCTGCTGGTCCTCAGCACCAGCGCAACCAGCGGCTGCGGAACACCATCCAGCACAAAACTCACAGGCGCGGTGCGTTACGTGAACATTCGAGTGGACATCGCTCCTCGCCAGCTCATCGCGCAGATCGGCGATGAGATTCGGTGGCAAAACTTGAATCCCGAGCCTGTCAGGCTACGCCTGCTTGAAGAAGGCACCCCGGCACTTCTCGAATGCGGGCAAGGCTTCTCCCGATTCGGCGTAGTGCAGGACACGGTCACGATCGCGCCCCAACAGTATGCCAGCCTCTGCTTCGCCAAACCCGGCACGATCCGCTTCAACGTGTGGCTCGACGCCGACAACCCGCAAGGCACGATGACCCCCACCGGCAGTATTCGCATCGAACCACGCACGGGCTTGAAGCGAAACTCCTGATAGTCCTCCGGGACATCCCTGGAGCAGGATGGGAAAACCCGCACTTATTGCGTCTTCGCTTGCGCCGGGCTCCACGTCCCGTCTCACGTCGATATTCATCGCAGAATGCACACAAATCGGCAGTGCAGCAAGGCCGTAGCCGATTCCGCGAGGCGAAGACACATGAGCGCCACCGGTGTGAACGCCGCCGAACCGCCGAGGCGGCCGTGTCGCGCGAAAACGCCTCTGACGGACGTTTCCGCACCTTGTCGGACCGACACCATTGCGGGTGTTGGGTTGTCAGCAGGGAATGTTGATCGCTGGATCACAGAACAGCGGCGGAATCACCGTGGGGCGCATGTAGCGTGAGGAGGGATCCTGCGATCCCATGGGGGAAGTCAGCGCGGGCCCGCCGGTCATACCCGGCAACCCTTTGCCGATGGTCCCGAACGACTTGCCCTGGCTGGAAGGAATCGTATTGCTTTGGGGCGCACTGGCCCCTGAGGCGGTCGAGGTAATCGTCGACTGTTGCGCAAATGGATTTTGCAGGAGCGGCAGAGTGCCCGGCATTTGAGGAATCTGCCCCGGCTGCGACTGTTGTGACGAGGCTGGCGGCGATGTCTGGGCCGTCACGCGACACGGGGACGCCAGCAACGCCACACTCAAAACAGTGAGCGAGATGCGAGCCCACCGCGGAGACGATTCGACCGGCCGTTTCATGAACACTCCGATGTTGAGACTAGAGCAGCTGCCGGCATGGCCAACTGAAGACCGCAATGGAGGGCTTCTGCCCAGCGGGACGTTGAACCACTTCGTCACGCCAGGCCTTGACGGCCTGTTCGACCCGGTCGGCATGCGCATCGTCCACGGCCACCATGATGACATGGTTGACCCCCGGATAGAAGGAGACGCCTTCCGCGGGCCCCGTCTGTCCGGCCCCGATGGTCTCAGGCAGCTCCGTGTACGCACGGACATCACACTGTTCGAGTAACACGTGCACTCGTTCCTTCAACGAGGACCGAAAGGCCAACATCAGCATCTGCATATGGTGACTCCAGGAGCATCTCAAGGTGTGTCGACACGAGGGTCGCTCCAACGCCCCCCGAGCCCGTCGGCTAGTCCAGCCAATCCTTCTCTTTCAATTTGCGCGGCAGGTACTTTTTGGTTAAATACTGAAAGTCTTTGTTGGCCAGGGCATCCAGTTCGTATTTCAGCCCGCTGGTGAGCATCCGCTTGATTTCCTGCTGCCACGCCGGCTTTTGGAACCACTGATAGTTGAGGAGTTCTTTGGCACGTGTGATGTCCTTCTCGTTCAGCTTAATCCCCACGTTCCTCGGCAACTCATACCGTTCCGGATCGGCGCTGGATAACCCGATGAATTTCGCCTTGGGGATCGCCATGCGCTGGCTCTCGAACGCGAGATTGATCGACCCCTGTTTCACCACGGAATAGATATAGTATCCCCAGGGATCGTTGTCCACCAGCACGTAGACCGGCAACTTGTACTCTTCGTGCAGACGTCGCGCGAGCCTCCTGACGCCCCGAGGAGGCTGACCATTGCCGGTGAGCAACACGCAATTGTACCGTCGCCAGAACTTGTCCTCGGAGAGGCGGTTCCATTGGGTGCCCTTTTCGACCAACAGCAGAAAGTCGGCCGTGCAACGGCGGATTTCGAGATACTCCGGCTCGACGATCGAGGGGACGGAATAGCCGCCCTTGCCGAGCTTGGCGCAGTCTACCCGATCGCCGTCATCGCCGAACACCACCGGCCCCACAATACTCCCGCTGTTTTCCGCCCGCACATGCAGTTCCTCGCGCAGGGCGATGAGCGACACTTCCAGATCCTCGATGATCGGATCGGACTCGTCCTGCGTATCGAACGTGTTCTCGTGGGAGTCTTGAATCGTATGTTTGGTCCGGTAATAAATCTCCCTCAGCGACGTGGTCAGATCGGCCTGCTGTAACTCCGCCAGCGCATCGGCGACGAGCATGGTCTGCATGAACTTCTTCGCCATACCGACGTTAAAGAACGACCGCGCTTGTTTCTTGTCGCCCATCTCGATCAGCCCTCGTCGGGGGTTGAACGATACGTTCGACAGGGCGCGCATCGGAATCTCGAAGGTCGGATCTTTCGCCCGCTGCGCCGCCGCAATCACCACATCGGCCATGCCGACGAGCTTCTTCGCCACGGCTCCGTTTTTCTTCGCTTTCGCCTGTGCCATAACCTGTCCTACGTCCTTTTGCGGGTGGGCCTTGCGGCGCCGGATGAAGTCTTTCGAGGCGATGTTCTTCGCGGCGCCGCCTTCTTCGCCTGCACCGGTTCGGCGGCGAACATCTCCTGCTGGGCCCCTGCGCCTTTGGCCTTCCCGGTCGCCTTGCTGTTTACGCTGACAGGCGTCGGCTTGACGACTCGCCTTCCCCGTGCGGGCGATTTCGGTGTCGGGCTCGAATCCGGAGGCATGGGCGCCGGAGAGTCGGCCTGCGACACAGGAGCTTGCTGAGCGATCTCAGTCTCGCCTTCAATCCCTTCGGCCGTGACGATGATCGAGTGCGGCAGTCCTTCCGGCCCGGCACCGGTCTTCCCCAGCGCTTCGTCGGTCTTGAGCCCACCCGTCCGTGAACTGGCGATCTTGTGTAACTGTGCTTTCAACCTCTCGGTCGGAAGAGTCCCGCCTTTCAAGCGATTGCAGGCCGCAACGACCTCTTCGATATAGAGATCGAAAATATTGCGCCGCCGGAACTCGCTCGCCGCCCGCTCACGCCGACGGAGAAAGATCCCCAATCGACGTCCCGCCTCGCGCAGCGCCAGGGTGATTTCTTTCTGGATTTCATCGTAGTCCGCAATGGCTTCCTTCGACTCGCTGGTGAACGGGACCCAGACGGACGCCATATGCACGAAGATCACCATGGGCCCGGCCGGCAAGGCCCCACGGGATTGCGTGACGCCGTAGTTCCGCCACGTGGTGCTGAGCACGGCCTTGAAGGTCGAACAGGCGGACTGCTGATACAGCAACGGCACTCGATTCGCGTATCGGATCACCCGGGCCAATTCCGATTCATGCCCCTGGTCTTCACCCTCTGCAAGCGGCACGCTGGCCTGCTGAGGCTTGGTCGCCTCCTCCGGGCCTTTCCCGAAAGCCAGCCCCGCTTCGATGACGAACGGATAACCGCGATACACGGCCGGCGGCCGACTGACCGCCGTATAAAACTCGCCCTTGATCTGCTTGTACAACCCCGAAAGAATCGCCTTTTCCCCGATCGGCGAAATACAGTTCGTCGGAGGCGCCATGATTTTTGTGGCCTGGATGGTGTGATACAGTCCCTCCGCGGCCTGGGGCTTCACGTCACGGGGCTTCGTGGTGGGCGAGAGTTTGGCCGCTTTGCACATCTCTTCCGCCAGCGCCGGTGAGACACGACAAAAGTCGCCGGCCAAGAACCCGGCGACCGTCTGGCTCTTCGTGTCCTGCAACATTTTCAGCAGGGCACCGAATTCAATGCCGTAGGGATGCGGTTTGATTTCCCTCGGCGACGGCGGCAGCTCGTGATAGGAACGCGGGTACTCCTTCGTCTCCCCCTCCGGAGTCCGGTAGGTCAGCCGCACGTGGGGATTCGCAATCGATGTTTGCTCCAGCCATTCGTCGACCGACGCGCGCCCCTTCTGATACCGTCCCTCGACTTCGAGCGTCACCTCGGTCCCCTGCGGCTGATGCCATTCGATCTGTTTATTTTCGTGCACCAGCGGCTCATTCTTCTTCGTGTCGATCTGCACTTCGAAATAGTGCGCCGCCGCTCGCGGGCCGGTGCGGGAAATGACCTTCACGGGTTTCCCGGTCGTCAGTTGCCCGTACATGCCGGCGGCAGAAATGCCGATGCCCTGCTGTCCACGGCTCATGCGCATGCGATGAAACTTCGACCCGTAGAGCAATTTCGCAAATACGCGTGGAATCTGCTGGCGGACAATGCCGGGCCCATTGTCGGTGACGGTGATGCGGAACCGCGTCGCCTGGCTCGGCGCAACGGGCGTCTGGCCGGTCGTCACGATTTCGAGTTTTACGGTCACGTCGGGAAGAATCCCGGCTTCCTCACAGGCATCCAAGGAATTGTCGACCGCTTCCTTGACGCAGGTCAGCAGCGCCTTGCGCGGATTGTCGAATCCGAGCAGATGCCGGTTCTTCGTGAAAAACTCCGAGACGGAAATCTCCCGCTGCCGCGCACCCATCTCCACGGCCGTCACTGCGGGAGCAGACGAAACTCCGGCCTGCGTCTGCTTGCGTGACGTCGTCGCGGCTGGCTCACTCGAATCGGAGGGTGGTATGGGTGCGGAGGAGGCGGCACGTGGGCGTGATGTCTTGGTGGCCATTCAACCTCTCAAGCAAGGAATTCACAACGAACGACGGCACACAACCCGCAGACACGATACGTATCCTCTTCGTCGTTTACAGGGAACAACCAGGAGAGTCAAGCCTTGACGGGATTCTCGTTTGATCAGGAGATGGCAACGAACCGACCGCGAATGAGTTGGAAGAATCGAAAGAACGGATCTTCTCAGCGGAAGGATTTGGGTGGGAGGAGGACGCACCTACCGAGGAGAGGTAGATACGGCGGAGATCTCGGGAGGACTTCAGGCTTCCCGGTACAAGCCGGGCATGCACACCATCCTCAACACTCAATCCCCTTGTTGTACATATTCCCCCGGGGCGTTAACTCCCCCCACTCAGGTACGATAGGCCTCTCTGCACCGGTGAGTCAAGAGCGGCCGCACACCGCTATGAACCGCTGACCTGAGGCTGTCGTCGCGTCACTGAAACACGATGAAGCCAGGTGAGATCGATGCGCACCTCCGCGCCGATCGGACAGAACACGGGCCCTGCGGCGCTATTACTCTCCACCCTCGCTCTGAGCAAACCTCGTTCGACTTCGACTTCCAACACGCCGAGATGTTCATGGATATCCACCACGCACATCATGCTACCGGCGCCACGATCAGCAGGGATCGTCTTCGCCACCACGGGTTCCTGTAGGGTGAGCAGATCGTGCGGCCGGAACAGCGGCTGATCCATGGCTTCAGCCGCCAACAGCACCGCCGCCGCTGCGGCAGCCATGGATACGCCCGCAAGGATGGTATTGGCACGTTGAGGAAAATGCGCTCTTACCCACAGAACAGCCGTACGGATGCCGAGAACGAGCAGCAGGCCGAGAAAACAGAGAACCAGGATAATGAACACGAAACGAAGATTCATGCGGGCACTTCCGCGGGAGAGATCGCCACGACGACATGCACACCCGTCGACGTGTCCAACCGTCGAACCTGGATACGAACTGGGAATTCGGTACCGTCTTTGCGCCTTCCCATTCCATGTCCGACCTCAGGTGCCGTCATAGCAATAGTATCGCACAGCGGATGGGCTAACACCTGCATCAGCAGTTGACCGGGGAGTTCGCCAACCTCGTAGCCGAATTGCTGCTCCGCCTGCCTATTGGCCATCTCGATCTTACCCTCCACGTCGGCCACGACGAGGCTATTCATCGCCGACTCCATCACGAGGCGCAGCAAGTCCTCCCGATCCTGAGAGGCCGCCTCCTGCCGTTTCCGCTCGGTAATGTCCTGCGCAAATACTAAGACGCCTACCACCGTGCCTCGCGTGTCGAGATAGGGCACCTTGTCGGTCTGCACCCAACGCTTCTCACCCGAACCGGCCCGATACGGCTCGACGATGCCGAGTTTCGCGCGCCCGGATACGATCACCTCCAAATCGTCCTGATGATACCGCTCGGCCTCGTCCGGATAAAATTCATCGGTGGGATGGCCTTCGATCTCCGCCACGCTCTTGTGCAACGACTCGGCAGCCCGCCGATTCGCGCGCAGAATGCGGTTGTGTGAATCCTTGTACCAGACCATCGCGGGGATCAAATCCAGGAGAACCTGTTGCTCGATCTGCTGCTGGAGCAACCGTGCCTCTGCTTCCTTTCGCGCCGTGATGTCGCGCACAATGCCGCAATGCACCCGTTGCCCGCCGGACATCCAACTGCTGAGCGACATCTCGATGGGAAACTCCCGTCCGTCCTGATGCAACCCGTGCATGGTGACGACGGTGCCCTTCAGACGCAGGTCTCCGGTCGTGCGCACCCGCGCCAATGCCCGTTCATGGTCGGCACGGTACCGTTCCGGCATGATTCTCGTGAGCGACTGTCCCAGAATCTCTGCGGCTGCATACCCGAACAGGCGTTCCGCCGCGCTATTCCATGACAGGATAAAGCCCTCTCCATCGGCCAGCACAATGGCGTCGGGGGCGGTCTGGACGACCTCTCGAAATCGCTCTTCGCTGGCGGTTAAGGCCTGCCGAGCTGAGGCGGCTTCCAGGGAAAGATATTTGACCCCGACCGCCCTCTTGATCAGCGCCTTCACCTCCTCCCCATCATAGGGTTTCGTCAGGTACCCGAACGCGCCTTCGGTGAGAGACGCATGTTTCTTCGCCACCTCCACAAACGCTGTCAACATAATCACCGGCAGGACCGGATCAAGTTCTTTCACGAGGGTCAACACGGAGAGCCCGTCCATGTCGGGAAGCATCAAATCCAGCAGCACCGCGGAGAAAGACTCCGCCTTGACCTTGGCAAGAGCATCCGCGCCAGTTCCGGCCACCTGAACACAATAGCCGGCGTGCTCGAGCAAATCTTGGAGAACGAGGGAAATGTCGGGATCGTCATCGACGATGAGAATCGTAGGAGCGGGCTGCGTGGAAACCGGCGTGGACATCAGCATAGCGTCCGACGAAACCTGAGAGGTGCGACCGTTCCACTGCGTTGTTCGGTATTGTCCTCCCTTTAACGGCAAGAATCCAGCGGCATATCGGGCATAGATGCGATGCGTCACAACGGTCGGGCACACAGGCCGCTTCAGCGACGCCTCACGGACGACCCTGGTCATGCTGTTTTCTTACGATAGACGTTCAGCCCGATCTTCTCCTCTCGCCCTGGAATCGTCACATTGCCCTCGGTGGAGGCGATGATGGTCGTCTTCCCCGAGGCCGACGGTCCGAATTCTTTCGATAAATCCACTTTGATGGTCAACAGAGTACCCTCGACGCTCATCTCAACATTTTTCATCGTTCGTTCCTATTCTTTGCGCCCATTGCCGGTTTGTTGCGGCACCACAAGGCCCCTCGCCTGCTCCAGGCTAGGCCGGCCGCCAAGGGCTGTCAAGCCGATCGCCGCCTTTTCAACGCAGACGGGTTAACCCTGTGAGTCCATGCCGCACATGGAGGCACTCATACCGTGGCACCGTTCCGTTGGAGCGCCCTGGGCAAATCCCTAGGTTGACTTTCGTTTGTATCGGAGGCTACCGTGCGGCGCATCGACGGTCGTAGATCAGTATGGGACACCCTCCATGCCGACCGAGATCGAGATCCAGCTCACGCCGCTTTTTTCCACGCCTCTGCTGGTATTCACTCCGGCTGACTACCAACGCATCAACGCCGCGCTTTCCGAATTAATTTTGCAGCGTGAAGCCTCCGTTCCGACTCACCGGGACACGGAGGTCATCGGTTGGTCTTCTCCGCACGATCTGTCGATGCTGGAGTGGGCGGGTGAGCCGTTACGGGCTTTGTTTGCGCCTGTGATCGAAGTGGCCAAACAAGTCACGACTCTGTCCGAGCGCTGCAGCCATGGACATCGCCGACCCGACTGGGATGTGGTTGAAGTGTGGGCCAACGTGCAACGGCACGGCGGCGCCAATGCAGCCCACTCACATCCGGGCAGTTTTTGGGCTGGGGTCTATTACGTCGATGTGGGGGAAGTGTGCCCTCAACAGGAGAAGGGCGGAGAGTTGCAGATTTACGATCCACGGGGCTGCCTGCCGCGCATGCTGGCGCCCTATCTCCAATACAGCATGACCGAATTACATGATGCCGGCACCAGCATCTCCTATACTCCGGCTTCAGGTCAGTGTCTGTTGTTTCCTGGGTGGCTGTTTCATGCCGTGAATACGTATCATGGAGTGGCGCCTCGAATCAGTGTGGCGTTTAATCTCGATCCGGTGTTGACGTCCGCGACGTTCAACGAAACTCAGAAGACTGTCGCCGGCCAACCCAGCCGCTGACCGTTCGCCGCTACCAACCATCCACAGCGTCCGCGAAGCATCACCTGCTTACGGCAGCATATTGGCTTGCACAAACAACGCTTGCTCGAGCGTACGAAAAAACTGTTGGTAGGGCTCAGGCGATTCGACGGCTTTGAGGTAATACTGGGCACTGGCCCGTACGACCAACTGCGTCGTCCCGCGCGGTCGGACGGTCACGGTCAGACGCACAAGGTTGCTGCGGTGATAAAACGGCCCCCAGCTTCGGAACTGTCGCGTGAGGATCAAGAGGCCATCGTCCCGGTACAAGTGGTAGGACGCGTCATGGAGACGCGAGGGTTCATAGTCGTCAAACTTTTTGGCAGAGACGATACCCAGCGTCTCATCAAGTACGTCCACCGCAAATCCAAGATCCTGGCAGGTGGAGACGACCGCTTGGATGGTTTTCAGACGATCGGTGGTGTCGAAGATCCGGCTTTGCGCAGCACGCACCTTCACCTGGCTGGACTCGGACAGCCAGATTTGATCCCTCGACTCCCATTGGTTTTCGTGACGCCACTCATAGGGTGAACACCCGAGCGTCGACAGGAGCCACAACAACAGACCAACCGTCGCAAGAGGGCTGCGGAACACGCCCGGCCAGGCGACGATCCCCTCAGAGACGCACAGGCGACGCACCGGTTAGTCCTTCACCAGAAACAATGACCGCTCCACCGCCGCAAAAAAATTCTGATAGACCTTGGGATCGTCGATGGGCTTGCTGTTGTAAATCGCATTGGCCCTGATCATCGTTTTCCCGGCCTCCTGAGCGCGCACGGTCACCGTAACGCCGAGCACGTCGTAATAGTTTGGTTCGGCGAAGCGCGCCGCCGTCACGAGTCCGAGCGGCTCATTGGCTCGTTCGATGATGAAGCCAAGATCCTGTAGCGCGGCGATCACCCCCCGCATCGCGATGGCCTGATCTTTCACCTCGAACGAACGCGTCTGCGCGCTCCGGATTTTCATCTGCGCATCGGTCGGCGTAAAAAGTTCCTGCCGTGGCTCCGGCGCGACACACCCGTGGAGAAGGACAGTCCCCGCCACCACCGCCATCGCCTTGATTCCCCAAGTCCAGTTCATGTGTCCTCACGTTTAGATCGCATGCGGCTCCAAAAAGACGGCTTTGGAAAGTTTCGCAAAAAATTGCTGATAGATTTCCTGATCGCGGATCATCTCCATTTTTTGTTCACCCGGGGGGATATAATTGCGGTCCGCCTGTCCGTCCCCTTTCCACACCACGCGGTAGAAGATGATTCTCACTTCTTGCCGGGATTTGTCGTCGCTGATAGGTCTGGCAACGATGGTCGCTGCGACTTTTTGGTGCAGGTCGACCGGGATGAGCACATGGCCGAGCGTCAGCAACCAGACGAAAAACCGAGTGCGATACTGTCCGTATTCGCGAGCGCTCCGCTCCTTCGCTGCCCGCAAAAATCCGACCTCCCCCACGCTCTCCTCAATCTGAAATCCGAGGTCTTGGAGCGCGGCGGCCGAGGCCGACAACAATTCACGATCGGTGGCGGTCTCGAACACACGTGTTTGCATGGCTCGGTTCGCACTGCTCTCCGGCGTCAGTTGAAAGAACTCCGCCGGCTGCGTCGGTTGAGCGCAGCCGGCCAGGAGCATCGGCAGTGCCACGGCAAGCAGAAGGGCCGCCAAGACGCGCGGCTGCCTCCGGCCGATCCGTCTAGAATTGCGTCGAGTTGTAGGCAAAGTCGCGAACCTTCTTGTCTTCGTCGTACTTGATGATGATCGTCAGGGTCCGTTGCCGCTGCGAACTGGAACGATCGCTGGAGTTCGCGCCCAAAATGATCAATCCGGCGTAGGTCGAGCTCGCCGTGTCCACTCGGTCGGTCGACACCTTGTCATAAATCCACACCTCACGGCGTTTGTCGTCCGTGGTCACGATGTTCGGCGACCCCAGCAATTCGGCGACCTGAGCGGCCGACATACCGACCTTCACTTCTCCTTGTACCCGTCCGACGGTCAGCCGGTCTTCCTTGATCTCCGCTTGTTTTCCGCCGCAGCCGGTCAGCCCGATCAATATGCATATTCCTACCAACGCCATGCCCCAGTGCGAATGTCTCATCGTCTGCCTCTCCCTTCCTCGCGTCGCCGGTCGACGGTTCAATTGCCGTCCCATCTTAGCCTTCCCGGACACGTCAGGCAACGAGTCGATTGCAGCACACTTCAAATCAACGCCGTGCCAACCTCGTTGGATACTGGACAATTGTCTCCGGCCCGCTACAATGCAGCAAGTGGAGGTGAGTCAATGCCTATGCAGGATTCGAAACCGAACGAAGAGATTCAAGCCGCGTACGAACACCTGATCACAGGAGCGCGAACCGGCGTGTTACTGACCCTCAGAAACGGCCATCCCTTCGGCTCGCATGTCCCTTACTTGCTGGGTGCAGATTGGTCTTGCGCCTATCTCCACCTAAGTCGCCTGGCGCTGCACACCCAACACCTCTTGGAAGATTCCCGTGTCAGCCTGTTTATTGCCGAACCGGACGAGCCTGGCAAAAACCCCCTGGCGCTTCAACGCCTCAATGTGCAGGGAACCGCACGCATCCTCCCCGTCGACCACGAATCGTATGAGTCGGTCAAACAACGGTATCTGGCCAAGTTCCCCCAGTCGAAGATGATGTTCGGGTTCGGCGACTTTGCCTTGTGGGAACTGCGGATGCGAGACGCCCATCTGGTGCTCGGCTTCGGGCAGGCCTATCAGGCCTCTGCAGCCTCACCTACTCAATGGCATCACCAAACACCTGACAAGAAGGCCTGAGAGCCCCGGTCGACTCGCTTCGGTCTCTCTTCAGCACTTCCGATCTCTCGCGCGTTCCGCCCCTCCAAAGCAGTAGCCCTTCGGCCGAAGGACCGATGGCGGTTCTTCCACGCTGCACGGTACTCTGCGCTGGTTGTAAACCGTTACCGGAGACGCTCCCTCACATGTTGTTCGTCGGTGCCGTCATCATCAGCTACATGGGGTTCCTCGCGGGCCTCGCCGTCGCGGCCCCAGGCGCAGGCGTGACCGGCACTCTCATCGAATTCGTGCCGGGAAACTGGCGCGACGAGGCACATATCCCGGCCTACGGCATGCTGGCGTGGATGGTCATGTGGGGATTGCGCCGGCGAGGATGGCCGGTGCGCTATGCGGTTCCGGTTGGTGTCTTGGGTACACTGGTGTTTGGACTCTGGACTGAAGTTGCGCAGGGAACGGTTCCCAGCCGTGAAGCCTCCCTCCCCGACCTCCTGAATGATCTCGTGGGCAGCCTCATGGCCGCCGTACTGATGCGGTATCAGCAACCTGCGCGAGATCTCTTGAGACGATGCCTCTCCGCGAGACTGACGAACACGGGCGTGCAGACGAAAGGAACCGAATCGATATGAACACAGCCTATCGTGAACGTGGATCCAAACGACTCCACGTTCAATACCCCATCTACTATTCCAATGGTACGTTTCAAACCATCGGGGTGACGGAGGATTTTACCCAGGCCGGGGGACGAATTCGAGGAAGAGAGGCGGTCACGGTAGGAATGGAGTTGGTGGTGATTGTGATCCAACCGACGCCGGATATTCCCATGCTGGTCCGCAGAGCAACAGTCCGCTGGTCGAAGGGGCATGACTTCGGCATCGCCCTCTCGGGAGTCCCGCCTCAATCCGAATCCGAACTCAGGGCCATGGCCAAAGTCATGCTCCCCGGACTGTGGTCCTGCCTGAACTGAGCCTGCCTCTGATGATCTCAACAACACGAATGGAACACGTTCGATTCCCGCCTGTATATCGATGTCCCTCTCCTCTCCACGCCAACGTCTACTTGCGCTGAGAGTGATCCAACGGGTGACGCGGGCCGGCAAAGAACATTTCCATCAGCACAAAAAACATCATCAGGAGTGCCCCGAGCCCGATCGCCACAGCCCAGTTTTCCCACGACATGGTCCCCTCCTTCGTCCCTTAGGAATGGCTCATCAAGTCCCAAGGAAACGCCTTATCGTCCAGACCGGTGCAGATGCAGTAGGGTGTCCAGCTTCCAGAGCGGGATGCCTTCCGGCTCACCCTTGCGACTGCTGAACGCCAACCCGCCCACAAACAAGACGATCAACCCCACGCAAGCGAGAATCAGCAACCCACGAGAGACATCCGCGCTCGCATTTCGATGATGGGCCACAATCGTACGCTCCTTCGACATCTCCTCCAGCCTCGCCAACCGATCCATCAACGCATCGGTGCGCACTGCCGCAACCGCCGCGCTCGCCAGCTGGACCTGCCGCCCGGCCTTGGCTTCTGCATACCCTTCCTGCGCCTGTGTGACCTGGACCACAGCCCGACCGACGCGTTCCTGCGCCGCCGCGGTCATCCGGTCCTCATCCAGAATGGCATCCACGATCGACCGACCGAGCGTCGCCTGCCTGGTCGCGACGAACTCGTCATGCATCCGCTGTCCCGTCGACTCGGCCGTGCGAATCAGGTTTCGATTGAACTCCTCGGCAGACGGTTCCGCAGACAGGATCCCGCTGAGAATGCCTCGCCTCGTCTGATTGACCACGGATTTTCCCATCACATATTGCATACGTGCGTGATGGTCGGTCTCCTGCCCATAGGCACGCAATTCCGCAAGGACGAGCGGGCTCAGTAGGGATGTCGCCATGGCTTGTGATTCAGCCACTGCCCGATTGAGTTCCATGGTAGAGGCGGACAGCGTGGCCGCGGCCTCCTGATCGAGCAGCAGGTCTTGCACAATCGCCTGCCCTAACACCGGTTGAAGATACTGCATTCCAGTAGCCGCGTCCGTTCCATCGACAGTACTGTGCATACGAGGAGCGATTGGGGCCTGCCAGAAGCCATCGGCGGCCGTCACGAGAAGATATCCCCCGAACAGAGTGGCAACCAATCCGATGGCTGCCATCACATCGACGTGGTCATATTGTCGTCCCATGGCACCCTCCTTCCTGCCTCAGCCAAGTTCGGCGCGCGGCACACAGGCAGGACACCGACACGCCGCTCTCTAGGGCACACAGACCTGGAGTCCAGCCTGCATAGACAGACCTCCTTTTTCTAAATGGTGACACCGGGACACACGTATGGATGTCTTCGGACTCAGGACGCCCAACGACTGAGCCGAAGAGTGCTGAAGCGATGGTTGATGAGGGTACAGGCCGCAGAATCGGATCGGGCCAAGGCTGGCTTGGTCACAGCGGCGGTCATATTCGCCACGGAAGACCATGCGACCACCTGCAGAAGGGGTGGTGCTGAAGTGATGATATCAGTCTACGCTTCGAGAAAAACTCGGTCAATACGGGAAAAGTTGAGCGCCGGCGCGGGTTCCCAACCGTCGTCATGTCACGGAGGTCACCGGAGTCGTCATCGAAACAGCGATGTCGCACTTGATAGAATCTCCGCAGGATCCGTCGCCCCGGCTTCACTCGGTCGTAGGAAGGACGCCCATGCTCATCGTCAGCTTTGTCGTGCTCCTGACGTGCAGTCCACTTCTGGGTTCATTCTCTCACGCAGCCGCGCAGTCATCTCCCGTTCGACAGCCGGACGGCACACAGGGACTCCTGTCCCCCCTCGGCGAAAACGACGCCATTTACTCGGATGCTCACGGGAACAAGCAACCGACCACCCTAGGACCCAGACTCCCCTCTCACGGGATGAATGCCTTGTCAGGGGCGTCGCCAGGTACGATCACTCCGTTCGGCGCACCCGCACCACCGAATCGGCTCACGCCCGCGCCGCTGCTCCCGCTCTCTCCAAAACGGATGACCTCCCCGCAACCCCAGAGACCGGTAGATCCAGGATCAGCGGGCCGATTCACACCGCCCGATGGACGACGCGGCCATTGAACTCGCCACTTGGACGCGCCACCCTCTCCCGCAAACGGATAGATCCTGCGCAAGAGGCCAGTTGAATCTCTTCAATGCTTTCGTTAAGTTACCGGCAATGACCATCTCCCGCGCACGCCTCATCCTGCTTGCCTGCGCGAGCGGTTTTCTCTACCCCCTTTCCTTTCCGGCGTTCGACCTTGGCATGGTGGCCTGGTTCGCCCTGGTTCCCCTGCATATGGCCGTCGAATATGCGGCGCCGCGGCGGGCGTTTCGTGTCGGCTGGCTCGCGGGTACGGTCGCTTTCACGGGCGCCATGTCCTGGGTCATCACCGCCATGAACGTGTACGGCAAGGTGCCTTTGCCGATTGCCACACTGGTGATGCTGTTATTGACCATCTATCTTGGGCTGTATCTTGCCGTCTACGCCGGAGCCCTGTCCTGGATCAGGACGGCATTTCCAACCCTGGGTTTCCTGCCGGCGCCCTTTCTCTGGGTCACCCTTGAGCTGATCCGTACATACTTTCTCTCGGGGTTGCCCTGGGCCCTCTTCGGCTATTCTCAATACCAGTGGCTACCCATCATCCAGTTCGCCGACCACTTTGGAGTCTATGGCGTCTCGTTTCTCCTGGTATTGGTGAATGCCGCACTCGCGGAAACGCTCATCTGGAGTTTCAAGGCCTACCGTGGGTTTCAGCTCCGTTCCTTTCCCTGGCCCTCATCGGTCGCCGCCGCCGCCGGCTTCGGGGTGGCGTTGTTTTACGGCACCACCCTTCTGTCCGCCGCCCAACATGTGCAGCCCCGGACGTTGTCCGTGGGCGTTGTCCAACCGAATGTCGAACAGGCTCAGAAATGGGATGTCGCATTCCGGCATGAGACCATGAGCCGTTTCGACCGTCTGACGACCGGCCTCGGAGACAATCTGGATCTCATCGTCTGGCCGGAGGCTGCCACCCCCTTCGTCTATGAAATGGAACCGCAATATCGAGAGCTCGTCGGCGACATGGTGCGGCGCGCCGGGGCACCGCTGCTGTTCGGCAGCCCGGCGTTGCGACGGCACCCGGACGGCCGCCCGTTCCTCCTCAACAGCGCCTACCTTCTCTCAACGGACGGCCAGATCCTGGGTCGGTACGACAAACAACATCTGGTGCCGTTCGGCGAATACATTCCGTTTCACAACTCGCTGCTGTTTTTTCTCGATAAGCTCGTGGAAGGGATCGGGGACTTCGAAGCCGGTCCCGGTTCGACACTCCTGATGTTCAAGCCGCACGAAAAATCTCCTCCGCTGGCGGCAGCCGCGACCAATCCCGATTTCCATCTCAAATTCGGTGTGGTCATTTGTTATGAAGTCATCTTCCCCAATCTCGTGCGACAGTTTGCGGCCAACGGCGCGGATTTCATGGTTACAGTGACGAACGACGCGTGGTTCGGCCCATCTTCGGCGCCCTATCAACATTTCGGCATGGTCGTCTTTCGCGCCGTGGAAAATCATGTTGCATTCGCGCGAGCAGCGAACACGGGCATCTCCGGATTCATCGATCCCTATGGCCGGGTCTTGCAGCAATCGCCGATCTTCACCCAGGAGGCACTGCGAGGCACGATCCCCGTCACTCATCAACAGACCTTTTACTCCCAATACGGTGATCTCTTTGCGTACGCCTGTGCTATACTCATCGCGCTTCTGTGCCTGACCGGCTACTTCTCGCCCGACACAGAGCCCGCCGGTGGAGAACCAGCCGGGAGACCAGCGTAAGAACGAAAGGAACGAGCCATGTTGGATGATGTCCGGACCCGTGTGCGTACCCTCGGTGAACAGTTGGCTCAACTACGGGGGCATCTTTGACCTGGCTCGGATGACCGCTGAACTCAACGACATCGAACTCAAGACCTCCCAGCCCGACTTCTGGAAAGATACGCAGGCCGCCGCCAAGGTCAATCGCCGTAAGGCCGCCTTAGATCGTGAACTCTCCCGCTGGCGAGAGACCGAACGCCGGCAAAGCGACATCGAGGCGCTGCTGGAACTGGCCCTGGAATCGGGTGACGCCGGGTTGGAGCAGGAACTCACGGCTGAGCTCGACCCGTTTGAAAAATCCGTCGCCCAGTTTCGCATTGAGCTGTTACTCTCGGGTGAACTGGATGCGAACAACGCGATCTTTGCGATCCATCCCGGCGCCGGCGGCACCGAATCCCAAGATTGGGCGCAGATGCTGCTTCGCATGTATGTGCGATGGGCTGAACAAAAAGGATTTAAAGTCGAAACGCTGGATCTGCAGGCCGGTGAAGAGGCCGGCATCAAGAGCGCCACATTGTCCGTCAATGGCCCCTACGCCTATGGCTACCTGAAGGCCGAGGCCGGCGTGCACCGTCTGGTACGGATCTCCCCGTTTGACGCCAATAAACGGCGACATACCTCCTTCGCCTCCGTGTTCGTCTATCCCGAGCTCGACGATGACGTGCAGGTCGTGATCGAAGACAAGGACCTCCGGATCGATACGTTCCGGGCCGGGGGGGCCGGCGGACAAAACGTCAACAAGGTGGAAACGGCGATACGTATCACCCACATTCCAACGGGCATCGTCGTGCAATGTCAAAACGAACGATCGCAACTCCAAAATCGCAACGGCGCCATGAAGATTTTACGCGCCCGATTGTTTGAACTGGAGCAGCGCAAGAAAGAAGCCGAGTTCAACGCCATCGTCGGCGAGAAAAAGGATATCGCCTGGGGCAGTCAAATCCGCTCCTACGTGTTTCAGCCGTACCAGATGGTCAAGGACCATCGTACCGGCCACGAAGTCGGCCAGGTTTCCGCCGTGATGGACGGCGATCTGGATGGATTCATCGAAGCCTATCTCCAGAGAAAAATGACCGGCGGCAAGGCACCAGAGCCGGTCGCCATGAAAGATGACGACATTTAACGTGAAGCGTTGTTCGTGAAGCGTCGTACGCGAACCACGAGATACGAAAGACGAGAGACCTACCGATGGATGAATTGAACGATCAACGTCAGCAGCGCATCAAGAAACTCGATCAGCTCCGCCAGCTCGGTGTGGCGCCCTACGGCACACGCTTCGAGATCAAGGACCGGGCCGGCCAACTCGTACGCCTGCACGGCGAGAAGACCAAGGACACCCTGGAGCAGGAACAGATCAGCTGCACGATTGCCGGCCGGATTGTCGGACTGCGCCGCTTCGGCAAGGCCGCCTTCGCCGTGCTGCAGGACGGATCGGACCGCCTGCAGGTCTACCTGAAAAAAGACACGTTGGGCGAACAGACCCACCAGATCTCGGAAGGGCTGGATCTCGGTGACTGGATCGGCGTGACGGGCATCCTCTTTCGCACCAAGACCAATGAGTTCACCGTCGAAGCCAAGACGCTGACCTTTCTGAGTAAGGCGCTACGTCCGCTGCCGGAAAAATGGCATGGCCTGACCGATGTCGAGACCCGATACCGTCAGCGCTACGTCGATCTCATTGCCAATCCTCAGGTGCACCAGATTTTTGCGCTGAGGAGCCGAATCGTCTCGGGCATTCGCGCGTTTCTTATCGAGCGGGGTTTCCTGGAAGTGGAAACCCCGATGATGCATCCGATTCCCGGTGGCGCCGCGGCCAAGCCCTTCGTCACCCATCACAACGCCCTGGACGCCGAGCTCTATCTGCGCATTGCGCCCGAACTCTATCTCAAGCGCTTGATCGTAGGAGGCTTTCCTCGTGTGTTTGAGATCAACCGCAACTTTCGGAACGAAGGCATCTCGACGATCCATAACCCCGAATTCACGATGCTGGAATTCTACGTCGCCTATGCCGATTACCACGACTTGATCGTGCTGACCGAGGAGCTCTTCAGCCGGTTGGCCCAGGACATTTTCGGCACCACGACGATCGAGTATCAGGGCACCCAGATCCATCTGGGCGCGCCCTGGCGGCGCTGGTCGTACCACCAGGCCATTCTGGAGGTCAACAACCTGGCCCCCTCCGTGCTCACGAACCGCGACGAAGCCCTCGCTGCCGCCAAACGGCTCGGAGTCGAAGTCGATCCACAGGCAGCTCTCGTGAACATGCTCAACGACATCTTCGAGGAAACGGTCGAGCCGAAGCTGCAACAGCCAACCTTCATCACCGACTACCCGATTGAGATCTCTCCCCTCGCGCGGAGGAAGGATTCCGACCCTTCGCTGACCGACCGGTTCGAGCTCTACATCGCAGGGCGCGAACTGGCCAACGCCTTTTCCGAGTTGAATGATCCGCTCGATCAACGGGAACGCTTCGAAGCCCAGGCGGCACAACATGCAGCCGGCGACGAAGAGGCGCATCGGGTGGATGAAGATTTTCTACGGGCCCTCGAATACGGCATGCCCCCCACCGCCGGCGAAGGGATCGGCATTGATCGTCTGGTCATGCTCTTCACTAATCAGGCCTCCATCCGGGATGTGGTGCTCTTCCCGCAACTGAGGCCTGAGAAGTAAGACATGGCGCTGCCCTACGAAATCTATATCGGCCTCCGATATCTGCGCGCGAAACGGCGCAATCGCACCATCTCGTTCAACACCATCGTCTCCATCGTCGGGATTACGCTCGGCGTCGCGGCATTGATCGGGACCGTCGGCATCATGACCGGCTTCAAAGAGGACGTGCAGGCGAAGATTCTCGGCACCACGGCGCACATTCTCGTGAACGACCGTATGAAAGAGTCCATGACGGACTATGAAGAACAGGTGAAGAAAGTCTCAACCGTGCCGGAAGTCGTCGCCGCCACCCCGTTTATCTTCCGACAGGTGCTGCTCACCTCTCCATCCGGCGTGCAGGGGATCATCCTCCGCGGGATTGATCCTACCCGGGAAGGCGCGGTGACCGAACTCGCGCACAACCTGATCAACGGAAACCTGGATGATCTGTCGCATACGGTCAAGGTCGTCATCCCCGAAAAGGAACGGGAACCAAACGGCCCGGATACGGCCATGCGGCCCGGCATCATTCTGGGCAAGGAGTTGTCGATGCGCCTCGGCGTTTTCCCGGGGGATACGCTGAACGTGGTCTCGCCGGTGGGTCCGATCACCGGCGCCAGCATGACACCGAAGATCCGGCAGTTCGTCGTGGTCGGCCTGTTCCAATCGGGCATGTACGAATACGATTCCTCCCTGGCCTATATCGAGCTGGGAGAAGCCCAGAAGTTTTTCAACATGGGCGCGACCGTCACGGGCATCGAAGTCAAAGTCGCCGATGTGTTTCGTGCAAGCGACGTGGCCCGCGCCATCGAACAGCAGCTTGGCTTCGCCTTCTGGGCACGCGACTGGATGCAAATGAACCGGAATCTGTTCTCGGCGCTGAAGCTCGAGAAGACGATGATGTTCCTGCTGCTCGTGTTGATCACCATCGTGGCCTCTTTTAACATCGTCAGTACGCTCACGATGATCGTGACCGAGAAACAACGCGAGATCGCGATACTGAAAGCCATGGGCGCCACCCGCAAGGGCATCATGCGAATCTTCATGCTCAATGGCCTAATCATCGGCTGTTCGGGCGCGGCCATCGGAGTGCCGCTGGGGTATGCGTTCCTCTGGCTGATCCAGACCTTCTGGACCTTCGATCCGACTGTCTACTACATCTCTAAGATCCCCGTGCATGTGCTGGGATCGGATGTGTTGCTCGTCGCAGGGTCGGCGATCGTCATCAGTTTCGCCGCCACCCTGTACCCGTCGCTTCAAGCGGCAAAACTCGATCCGGCTGCGGCGCTGCGCTATGAATAACGGGAAGCGGTGCCGGGAGATCTTTGAGCATTGAACCTTGCAGTTGACGCATGATCGACGTCGTCGGGCTCTATAAAACATTTCCAATGGGCGGGCGCGAACTGGTGGTGTTGAACAACATCAACCTGCATATCGCGCGCGGTGAACTGATCGCCATCATCGGCGCCTCCGGCGCCGGCAAAAGCACGCTCCTGCAAATTCTCGGCACGTTGGACCGGCCGACCAAGGGCACCGTGTCGTTCGAAGGCCAGAATCTCTTCCAACTGACGGAACACCAGCAGGCGGAGTTCCGCAACCGGCGAGTGGGGTTCGTGTTCCAGTTTCATCACCTGCTGCCGGAGTTCACGGCCTTGGAGAATGCCTGCCTCCCGGCCATGATTCAGAAGCGTGAGATGGCAGATGTCATCGGCGAAGCGACCAAATTGCTCGGCGAGGTCGGTCTGGCAGATCGACTCCACCACAAACCCGGCGAACTCTCGGGCGGCGAGCAACAGCGCGTGTCGGTCGCACGGGCACTGATGCAGCAACCCGATTTAGTCCTGGCCGATGAACCGACCGGCAATCTCGATAGCCACACGGGCGACGCCCTATTCACTCTGCTCCGGCAATTGAACCGTTCACGCGGCACCACATTCGTCATTGTCACTCACAACGATAAACTCTCCGCCCAGGCCGACCGCATCATCTCCATGCAGGACGGCATGATCATTTCCTCCTAAACACCTGTGCTCGGACAACCACTTCTTGACGGTTTCCGCATCTTTTCGTAGACTGCGCTATTGTTCCAACTCTGTTTGGAGTGAACTGATTCCTATGACGTTACACTGGATTCCGTGCTTTCGGTTTGCCGCCTGGATGCTTGTCATCCTGCTGCCGATTCATGCCGCAGCAGTCGAGTTCGTGTTCGTAGGCTCTCGCCAGATGGGTATGGGTGGAGCCGGCGTCGCGACGACGTCGGACTCCCTTGCCACCTACTGGAATCCTGCCGGCATGGCCATGAGCAAGAAATTCGACATGCGCATTCAGGGCGGCGGTCAGGTCGTCGATCGCGCAGACGTGTTCGACACCCTGAAGGACATCAACAACCTGAATTTGAATGACACGTCCGCCGGCAACATCGCCCGCCTCCAGCAGCACATTGATCGCATGAACCGGCCTGGAACCAATCTCACCGCCGCCGCGTCCGGTGGGCTCTATGTGAAGGGCAACTTCGGAGAGCATGCACTCGGGTTCAATGTTTCCGATGTCGCCACCGCAGGCGGGTTCCTCCGCGGTCCGGTCGGGTTTACGAATAACGGCACCAACCTGACCGTAAACGGACAATTCGCCATGAACGGACTGGAAGTGCGGCAGGCCGCCCTATCCTATGCCTACGCCTTCATGGACCGCATGTTCTCGATCGGTATCACCGGGAAGGTGATCCAGGGCGCGGCCTATACCGGCGCGACCAATATCCGAGGCGCAAGCGACGACGTCAGAGTGTTTGAGGACATCGGGCGCGCCAAAATCTCAACCGCCCTCGGCATTGATGTGGGCGCCATGTTCCGGCCCTCCTCCTGGTTGCGGATGGGCATCGTGGCAAAGGACATCAATGCTCCGACGTTCGACGCACCGAACGGCGACAAGTTCAAATTACTGCCGCAGGTGCGCACAGGCATCGCCGTCAACCCCTACAACTCTCTGACACTCACCGCCGATGTCGACATTACCAAGAACAACACGCTGACCCCCGGCGTCTACAGCCAAGTGCTCAGCCTCGGGGCTGAACAGACGATTCTTTCCGAATTGCTGTCGTTCCGGCTCGGTGCCTTCAAGAATATGCAGGATGCCAAGACCCCGTTTATCCCGACGGCAGGCTTCGGGCTTCGCATCCTCGCCTTGCGCATCGATATCGCCGGCGGGTATGATTTTAGAGATCAGGCCGCCCTGGCGTCCGGCTCCATCGCGATGACCTTCTAGGACGCTGTCGGCTGTGCACCAATCTGCTACACTTATTGTACGTACCATGACACGACGCACCTCCTTGCAATTCAGCGTGATTGTTTGCCTTCTGCTCTCCGGACTCCTCGCCGGCTGCGGTGGGTTACAGGAAATGTGGGAAGGGCCGGCGGCACGAGGCTTCTACCCGAAAACCATGGCAATTCTTCCCATCTCCGGCGTCTACGACAGCGCGCGCGAAGACGTCGAAGAAGTGGTGGCCAAGGTGTTGATCAAGAGCCGTCGGGTTGAAAAGGTGGTCCCCCCGGATCAAGTCACCGACACTTTCCAAACAACAAAAGACGCGTTCGATGCCCTCGTCACCTATTTCTCCCGAATGGAAACGACCGGCCAGTCGGACAAGAATTCCGCCATTAAGATCGGACATGCCTTGGGGGCGGACTCCCTGCTCGTGGTCAAGGTCAACGCCTGGGAATATACGAGGGAAGAAGGCGATAATATCGCAAGGGTGGGATTGAGTATGCGCCTGGTCGACGCCGTGAACGGGGCGATTGTCTGGAAAGCACGGCACCAGGTGCAGGAAAGCTACTTATTCATCAGGCCGGACATGAAGGATCTTGCCACGAAGCTCGCTTCGGACATGATCAAGTACATGCCCCCTGAGAAACGTTAGGGCGTGAGGGATTCTTTTACGCCCGCCTCGCCGACCGGTCCCCGGCGCAGATTATCGATAGCCAAGCCGAACTGATTCGAAAGACTCGCCAGCTCCAGCACATCCCAATTGCTGAAAGGCTTGCCGCTCCGCCGGTTCACCACTTCCAGCACACCCACGGCCCGAGCTCCCATGCGAACCGGCACCGAGACTAGAGAAGCCACCGGAAGGACCGCTTGCCACCCCTGACCGGCCGCCAGGCGGGCATCCTGTGCGTTTTGGGTAATCAAGACGGCTTGTCCCGTGCGATGCACCCCGGCTGCAACGCTCGACTGCAGAGCCGTGAGCCCTGCCACCCGTTCCCCGCCGATCGCGGACAACCGCAACGACCCGTCGCTCGTACCCAGAAACAAGGCCCCGGCTTCTGCCTCGACGAGTCGAATCGCCGCGTCCAAGGCCCGCCGCAATTTTTCCTGCTCGCCCAGGGCGGAATTCAACAGATCACTGACTTGCTCCATGTGCTGAATGCGAAGGATCTTCGCCGCATACTTGACGGTCAGCCGGGCATGATCCAGTAGAACCGACAGCCAGGGCTCAATCGTCGTCAACAGCGAAAGGGCCATACGTGGAGACACCCTCTGCGACTTCCCGGCTTGAAACATGACCACGCCGTCCATCCGGCCGATGCGATGCAAACGGATTCCGTGCAGGTCGGCGAGGCTGATCCGCGTTTGCTGTTCCGCCTGTGTCAAA
>WBZT01000210.1_pt4 | contig 34732 bp, 26 predicted proteins | sample 5204241 | NCBI WGS metagenome assembly WBZT01 (sample SAMN12344358, study PRJNA552823) | activated sludge metagenome | biome: Activated sludge suspended growth; feature: Nitrification reactor; material: Wastewater; isolation source: activated sludge from nitrification reactor of wastewater... | reverse complement strand
ACTATTTTGCGGCAACCGCTAAAGGATTATTTTTCTTTGATCCTTCATTTGGAAATTTAGTTGAAGATTTTTCTAACTGGAATCTTTTGGACCTTACCTATGGATTGGATCCATCAATAAATTATAAACAGGTTCTTGTTTTTAATAATTCTCTGTTTACCCTTGGTATAAATAAGCTTTACAAATTTTCAAATAATTATTTTGATGAAGTTAGAATCTTTCCTGATTTTGGATTTATAAATGCTTCCGGTGAGGGAACTGATTTGATTCTGAATATGAAATATGATTTCAACAATGAACGTAAACTATTTATTCTCAAAAATGGTTCAGATTGGTTGGATCTGGCTGGAGATTGCGTTATTGAAAATATTCAAACCATACAGGAAAACTCAGGACGCGTATGGCTTGCAGACGCACGAAATGGATTTAGATATATGGATGATTATTCGGGAAATTGTAATATAATTAAAATTGGTGGCCCGTATAGTAACAATGTTTTTCAAATTAAGACACTTAGTGACGGAATATATGTAGCTAGTGGTGGTTGGGATGAGACCTTTACCTATCTCTATCGAAAAGATGGAATCTTTACTTATAAAAATAAAACCTGGGACTATATTAACGCTGAGAACAATAATTTTTTTAAAAATAATAATATCTTAGATATCCTTGGAATTGTTGAAAATAAGGATCTTTCAAAAATTTATTTTAGCAGTTATCAGCAAGGATTAATTGAATTTGACAGAGCCAGTTCAACCTACAAAATTTATAATTCTTCGAATACTTCTGGAACTTTAGGGACTGCTGTGGGAGATCCTGGTCGTGTACGTCTTACGGGTCTCGACTATGATAATAAGAATGATAAGTTATGGATATGCAATTATCTTGCTTCTAATCCCATTGTTTCCTTAGACAAAAATGGCAAATGGCAATCTTATAGCCTTCCAATATCTTCACAAATATTAAGTGTTACAGTTGATCATAATGGTTACAAATGGTTGGTATTTAGGGACGGATTGGGAGTATTCGATGATCGTAATACTGAAACCATCGCAGATGACCGCTTTGTGATTCTTAATAGTTCTAACACCAATCTTACTTCGAATATTATTTATAATGTAACGGTAGATCTAGAAGGTGATGTTTGGGTTGGAACCGGATCCGGTCCGGTAATTTTTGAATGTGGCTCATCAATATTTGATGGCACTTGTAAAGGAACCAGGCGCAAAGTTGATCAAAATGGAATTATAGGTTATTTATTGGAAACTGAAGAAATTCTCTCCATCGCAGTGGATGGTGCTAATAGAAAGTGGATTGGAACCAGAAGAGGTCTTTATGTACAATCTCCGTCTGGTGAAATCCAGGTTGAATATTTCAATACCAGCAATAGTCCCCTTTTAAGTAATAATATCTTCAGCCTGGCCATCAATCAAATTACAGGCGAAATCTGGATTGGTACCGATAGGGGCATACAGGTTTATAGAAGTACCGCCACCGGTGCAAATGATAATTTTGTAACGGTACCTACAGTTTATCCAAATCCTGTTACAAAAGATTATACTGGATTAGTTGCAATAAAAGGCTTGGCTAGAGATGCAAGAGTTAAAATAACTGACCTTTCAGGTCGTTTGGTTTTTGAGACTTTCGCAAATGGTGGTCAGGCTGTTTGGGATAGAAAAGACTACCTTGGAAATGAGGTAAGTTCAGGAATTTATTTAATATTCGCTAATACAGTAAAAGATTTTGACAAAAGCGAAGGACTGGTTACCAAACTTATACTCAGTCGTTAATATCAATTCCTAAGGCAATCTTTAAATGTGTTAAATGGTGTCGACCATGCCAGGCATACATGCCTATAGATTCTTCAAGTAATATTATTCTGTTGCTCTGTGGATGAAAAAAACTTTTCTTAAAATCTTCTTTGCCTAAAGATTTCAAAAATTCTACCCACCTCCGATGAAGTGCCTCAATCAGTTGAACTGAAACTTTAAGTTCAACTGATATTACATCTTGAAGCATTGCCCATTTTTCTTCAGGATAAGGGTTAATTACAGGATTATCCGTGGTATAAGCCAGCTTATGTCTGATGTATGCATTGATGTGACTATCTGCAATATGGTGAATAATTTGACGAACATTCCAGCCATCATTTCTATATGTATTTTCTTCTTTAAGCTGGCAATCATCCAGGATTCCATATAATTGTGTCGGCAATGCTTCGATCTCGCCGATCCATTGTTCCAAAAGGTTTTTTGAAATGACGGATGGGCATATCCATTTGCCAATAGGGTATTTTGAATCCATTGATACTGACGAATTAATATTTTCAAGTAAAGTTAGTCCAATTCCTCCGATTGATATGAGATTTATAATTATCCTTCTTAATATTGCCAATTATATATTTCTATAACTATTTATTACTATGAATCCGGCTATTGAATTAAGAAATTTCATCACTCCTCATTTGATTTCGGCTGCAGCTTCTTCACTTGGTGAATCTAGCTCATCGTGCAAATTAGCCATTCAATACTCTATTCCAATCCTCTTAGATTCTCTTATTCATTGCGAGGATAAAATTTCACAAGAGCAAATTTGGGATCTTATCAACCATTCTAACAATAGAAGTAATCTTTTAAACGATTTAGACGGACTTTTCAGCGGTTTACCAGATAATTATTGTGGACCGGATAGTTTGGGAGCTGAATTAATTAATATCACTTTGAAGAAAAACTATCCTATTTCCCTTGCTCAGGTATCAGCTTTACGGCATACCGGAAATCTTCAAAGAATCTTTTCACTAGTCGCTCCAATGGTCCTATCCTATTTTAAGAAAAAAGTCAGATTGGAAGGTTTTGGAATTTCCGGATTCTTCACCTGGATAAAGTCCCAGGAAAAAACCATTCATGAGATGTTACCTAGTGATTTGCTAAAATTGAATACTAGAAGACAAACGGACTCTCATTTTGATTCCAATATTGAAGCTTCGTTTCCGGAGGAGAATACCAATTGGTTGCCATGGCTTATTTCAATCTTTGGATTACTTGGATTAATGTTTCTACTGATGAGATCCTGCCAGCATCAAAAATCAACTTTAGAAAAAATATCAAGTCAGAATTTAGTGGTGGATACATCCATTTCGGATCAGAAAAAAATCAACCCAATGGATACTCAAAAATTATTTATTCAAAGACTTTATGATGGGTTAGATTCAACTAATCGTAAAAAATGGTTGGCATTAGGTAATTTTAAACAGCAAGAACTACCAAACGGATTGAAAATTATTTTTCCCGAAAATGGAATGGAAGGAAAACTTATAAATTGGATCGCTGACACTAATCAAATGATTGATAAAACTACTTGGCTTGATTTCGATAGAATACTTTTTGAATCCGCTTCTTCTACTCTAAACCTAGCGTCCAAAAATCAAATTCAAAATATTTCTGAAATACTATTAGCCTATCCAAATGTGAAAATAAAAATTGGCGCCTATACGGATAATATTGGAAAACCAGCCAACAATTTAAAACTATCAAAGGAACGAGCTGAAAGAATTTCAGAAGAACTTGAATTGATGAATATTGATTCAAACAGAATTGTTACCGAAGGATATGGAGCCACCAATCCTATTGGAGATAATTCACGCGGAATCGGTCGGGAGAAAAACATAAGAATTGCTATTCGTGTTATCAAAAAATAAAAAAGGCTGAAAATAAAATTTCAGCCTTTGATTGATATATATTTTATGTTATCAAGGAATAATAATTTTTTGCGAATAAACCTGTGATTCATCTGAATAAAAAGAGATAAAATACATTCCCGGATTTAATTTCAAATTGCCAAGATTTATTGTGGCTGAATTGTTATGCTGTATATTTATCGTTTGCCCCATCTTATCCACTATTATTATCTTAGTGATCTTTTCCACTTCACCCTTAACAAAAATATTAGATTCTACTATGGTAGGATATACTTCTAAGTTAACTGTGCTTCGAACATTTTCTATGCCAACTTTAGCCCCTGAAAATTTCCATAATTCATATCCCGACTTCCCATCTGATGCGAAAAAATATAAATTGTCTCCTAGCCCAGTAATATATTGTGGATTTGAACTTCCCGTTCCAAGATTAATATCCGAAAGGATTTTCGTTCCACTTGTTGTACCATCAGATTGCCACAATTCATTTCCCTGTGTTGCGTTTCCTGCTGAAAAATAAAGGATTTTATTGTAAACATAAAAATTATTAGGATTCGAACTGCCTGCTCCAACATTAATGTCCATGATCAATTCAGTACCTCCAATAGTTCCGTCCGTGGCGTATAATTCTACGCCTTTAATTTTATTTGCATCCGAAGCAGCAAAGTAAACTCTACCATTAAATAACGTCCATAAATCTGTATAAAAATTATCCTGCTTAAAGGGACTTATGTTAGGAATTTGAAAGGTACCAGCGCTTGTTCCATCAGTAGAAAATAATCCATTCTTGGTTGAAAATAAACACTTACCATTACCAATATCGACAACGTTTCTAACTTGTCCTGAGGAATTTCCAAAATCTAATAACTTGCTGTATTGATTGCTTATTCCATTAGTCATGAACAATCCAAAAGTTCCTGTATTTGGATCAATTGCTTCCATTATAAAATTATCCTTAAAAATTCCTATGGCTATGGATGAACTGGCTACACTGGTAATATTGAGTAAATCATTTAATTCACTCGTTCCAGCAACAGATCCATCAGAAATTTTAAATTTGGAATCCTGTGTAAAAATTACTTTGTTATATTTTGGATGAAAGACAAAGTTATCTGCAAAACCATCTTTGTTAATAAAATTAGTTCCTGTTGGTGTTCCATCGGAAAACCATAAACTATATGCATTTAATCCAATATAAGCGTTGAAAATAACTCCGCCATTCAATGCTGCAATGGTATTTCGGCTAAAATTACGCAACATCCCACTTAACTTATTTATTGTATCGCCCATATTTAATGTGCCTGCTTTGGTACCGTCGGTAACAAATAATCTGTCGACAAGAAAAAATTCATCGGTTGCTCCAAAAAATAATTTATCCCCTGATAACACAAACTTATTGGGCACAGAAGCTTTTAAAGGGACTATATCTTTGAGAATGGAAAGTGTGTTTGTTCCAGGATCGTAAACCCATGGTTCATAATCTCCATCAGTACTTAAATCAACAAATTTATTGGCGCCACAAAAAATAATTTTACCCTTATAGGCTGCTATCAATTGATCCACAGAGTTTAGTTTCGGAACTCCATCTTCTTTACCTGACAGATTATCTTTGACTATTGATGTTTGTGCTAGATTATTCAATGAATACAATAATAAAAACACTATTATAAATATTGGTTTTGTCATATATTATTTTAAACAAAAGTAAAAAAATGAGTGAATTGAAAAAATATTATTAATTCATATAAAAAATAAAGCCTGAACGAAAGTCATTCAGGCTTTATTTTATAAATTAACTAAGACTATAATGATTAAAATTTGTCCCAGAATAATTTAGTTTGAACCTTGTCTCCTCCTATGGCAGTAGATGCAGCTGTCCAGTTTGTTGCATTAATGGTCTGCTCTTGTACAGGATATGTTAGTCTTCTAGGAATATCAGCATATGTTGTTCCCGGAGTTCCATTAGGAATATTAAGTACAGGATAATCTAATCTGCGCCATTCTGTCCACGCCTCATAACCTTGGTTATAAAGTGCTATATACTTCTGAACGCCTATTTTCTCCTTATAATCTCCTGAGGCGGTGCTATAGGCAACATTTGCTGCCGCAAGGTAAGCTGTTGCATCTGCAGCTGATCCTCCCCAAGCAACAATAGAAGATGTTATTGCATTATTATAATGGCTGGCAGCATCACCAGATAGAATACCCCTTTCAATTGCTTCGGCTCTGATAAACTCAACTTCAGCTGTAGAAATCCAAATTGCTATGGCATCTGGTGCCGTAACAGTTAGGCTTGGCTTAGAAAAGGTAGCATAGTTATTTGATGATCCATAAATACCACCTGAGTATCCTCCGGCTGCATCAACAGTAAAATATAACGGGATTCTTGGATCTTTTCTGGCACTCATAAGATCCATCATGGTATTTGTTGCTACAAAATCCTTTCTTCCACTTTGTACTAAATCAACCCAAACAGGATTAGTGTTTGGAGTACCTGATTCATAATGCATAACGATATCCTGATCACCACTTTGCAATGCTCCAGCATCTGCTGATTTAATTGTACTTGAGGCTAATGCGGCATCAGAATCTGCTAAGATTAATCCTAATCTCATTTTTAAGCTATTTCCAAATTTTGCCCAAGCTGACATATCTCCACCTAACAATACATCATTACTTTTAAAACCATCAGCACTGGTAATGGAAGCTAAAGCTGCATCCAACCTTTTAAGCAAATCTGCATATACTGTTTTAGCATCATCGTACGTTGGATAAACATCATTTGAATTTAAAGCTTTTGAATAAGGAATATTTCCAAATGCATTCAAAAGAGATGAATAAGCATACACGTTCATAATTTCGATACAGGCGATCTGATTATTTTTTACTGCCTTGTCAAGGATGGCATCTGCATTAACCTTGCCCTTGCAGTCATCTAGATTTTTTAGAACTCTTACATAAACACTATTCCAAAAATTCTGAGGAACGTTCCTGGTAGTTAAATCATAATTGGATTCATCAATATATGTTGTCTGAGTCCATTGCTGTGCCAATAATCTAAAGATATTAAAATTCACATTGGCATTGTGCATTAAATCAGACATCTGTCTGGTTGATGCTGCGAATAGAAATCCTGCCGGAACATTGGTAGGATTCTTGGTATCCTTGTTGAGAGAATCAAAATCATCCGTACAAGATTGTGATACCAGAAGTAATAAAAATATAAATGCTAATTTTTTCATGTTTCTTAATTTTAAAATTTAACGGTTAAATTAACTCCAATAACTCTTGTTACTGGATAGGTTCCAACCTGGAATCCTTGTACGTTACCTGATGATAAAGTTTCTTCTGGATCTGCATAAGGAAGATTTTTATGTAGTATGGCTAGATTCCTGCCATAAATTCCAATTTTTGCTCCTTTCATGATTCCATTTTTACAGCAAGAACTTGGCAATTCATAGGAAATATTTACCTCCCTTAGTTTTACGAAACTTGCATCATATACAAAGGCTTTGGCAGGATTTCTTCTGTAGCCATAAATTCCAAAGTTAACCGCACTTACTCTTTTGGTATTTACTGTTCCATCTGCTAAAACGCCATCTAAAATAATTCCTCCACCATCAGCTAAATCAGCTCTAACTTCTTTTCCCAAATCATTTAAGCCTGCTGTTTCAGGATATAATCCAGTAGCTAGTCCATAATATTGATCTAGGTTAAAAATGTCACCACCCATCTTAACATCTATTAAGAAAGATAAGGTAACTTGTTTGTAACGGAAAGCATTATGCCATCCACCAGTCCAGTCAGGGGTAATGTTACCTATTACTTTATCCGATGTTGATGAAAGTACGTATAGTCCATTAGCACCCACTATTCTCTTTCCATCTTTATAGGTATAATCATTTCCTTTCAATATTCCATATGCTTCTCCTACTGTTGCATTAACAGAAACTCCACCTTGGAAACTACCAGCCCCAATTAAATAGTTTTGTACCTGTCCACCCAAATCAATTACTTTATTCACATTCTTTGCCCAATTGAATCTTGTAGTCCAATCAAAGTTTTTGTAAGCAATTGGTCTTAAAGTCAATACTAGTTCAACTCCTTTGTTTTCGATATTACCAGCGTTGATATATTTAAAGTTATATCCAGTTGCCCGAGATACGTTAATAGGTAAAATCTGGTCTACAGTATTCATTTTATAAACCGTAGCATCTAAGAATATTCTATTTTTTAGAAATCCCAATTCAACACCACCTTCTAAACTTTTTGTTCTTTCTGGTTTCAAATCAATGTTATTTTTCGTAGTTGGATTTGAACCTAAAGAAGAACCATTGAAAGAAGAAGTTGTCGTAGCATCAATAACATTGTAATTATATACATTGTAGGTATCATATACACTCAAAGGAGGTGCCGTATTACCAACTTCAGCATAGTTCAATCTGACTTTTCCGAAAGACAATACGGTATTATCTTGCATAAAAGCATTATGGAAATTAAATCCAAGGCTTGCTGATGGATAGAAATATGAGTTATTTTCTGTTGGCAACGAAGAAGCCTGATCTCTTCTCATGGTGAGATCAAGGTTCAAATAATTATGATAATTAAAGTTGGCAGCACCAAAAATACCATTTACCTGTAATTCTGTCGCTTTCTCAACCGGAGCATTTCTTGGGTTAACAGAATTGGATAAAGCATAAACGCCTGGAACAGCTAATCCGCCATTCGTTTCATCGTCAATTGAATTTATTTTCGTCTTTCTGATATTGGAGCCCAATAAAGCATTAAAAGTCAAATTATCTGCGAGTTTGAAATTTTTGGTAGTTCCCAATAAATCGTAATTGATCTCTCTAAAATTTCTGTCAAACCTGCCATATCTTGAAGGATCAAGACTACCAACTGCAATCCTTTCTTCCTGATATTCATTATATTGATCTAAGGAGACCTGTCCTGAAAGATTCAACCAGCTTGTTACAGCATATCCCAATCTTACATTTCCATAATATCTGTTCCTTCCGTCATTCTGATAATTTTCATTGATCGCCCAATAAGGATTATCCCAGTATATTGGTGTAAGATCGGTTGGATCAGCCCAGTTCCATGTTACGTTTTTCTTGGTTCTATCATACGCTGCTTTTTGATCCTGAAGATCAACATTTACCTGCCACCATTCTCTAAATGAACTCATCGGATTAAGTGAATTACCATATCCAGAGCCATATCTTCCTTTGGCACGGTTAGCTGTGTAATTGACATTAGCTGAGGCAGTCAACTTCTTTGTTAAATTAAATGAAGAGCCAAAAGAAATGATGTCTTTGTTGAGTTTTGAATTAGGAATTATACCCTTATCTGTAATTCTGGTATATCCTAATTTAAAATATCCAAAATCCGTTGCTTTGTCTAAAACAACACTGTTGTTCGATCCATAAGCTGTTTCAAAAAAACTGGTTGGACTATTTGAAGCTGCAACCCAAGGTCTGGCTTTACCAAAGTTTGATGAGGTTGGATCAAATGCATCCCACTGATAAACCTGTTTGTTTGGGTCAAATCTTGCACCCCAGGAAGCATCCTCAGCGGTTGGAACGACCAAAGATCCATTTGGATTAGTAGCAGGGTCAAGTCCAACAAAACCGTTGCTCGCATCTCTATAAAGGAAAAATCCAGAATTGTCTTCATAATATTGGCCATAACCGCCACCATATTTATTCTGGTATTTGGCAAATGTTGAAGGATCATAAGAACCAACACTTGCTCCAAGATTAACAGTTACCCCAATTCCATCTTTAGTTTGTCCTTTTTTGGTGGTAATAAGAATAACTCCGTTTGCGGCACGTGAACCATATAATGCGGTTGCGGCAGCTCCCTTTAGAACGGTAACATTTTCAATGTCATCCGGATTGATATCATTAGCCGCTGAACCATAATCATAATATCCTCCGCGGCCAATTTTTTGATTAACATCGTTCGTATTCGCATTATCTATTGGAACTCCATCCACAATAAATAAGGCTTGATTGTCTCCAGATAAGGATTTATATCCTCTCAACACAACATTGGTGGATCCACCCACATTGTTGTTCCGTGAGACATTAAGACCAGCAACTTTAGCAGATAAAGAATTAATAATAGATCCTTCTCTACCGTTACTTACATCACTACCGTCAACTTTCTGAGCAGAGTAGCCAAGGTCATTTTTCAATTTCTTAATACCCATAGCCGTCACGACAGTTTCATCCAGGATTATGCCTTCTTCTAAGGTCATATCCATTACATTGCTCGCTCCCAATTGCAACTCCTGGGTTGAATATCCGGCGTAACTCACCACTAAAGTAGTCGTATTGGCCGGTACATTCAATGAATAACTACCTTGTTCATCAGATACCGTGCCCATAGTCGTCCCTTTAGCGACAACATTCGCACCAATAATCGGCTTCCCGGATTTGTCAGTAATGGTTCCTCTGACAAGTCGTTGAGCCTCTGTAGTAAGCATTATGGAAAATAATGCAACTAAGATTAGTAAAACTTTCTTCATAACTTAAGTTGATTTAATTAAAAAATTATTCATAATTCACAAATATAGAGTTTGTAGATCGTCAAATTTATAATTTTTTAACAAAAAAATAATACTTCTCTAAGGAATACTTAATATATAATAATTTCATAATATATATATAATACAATATCTGTGTTTTATAAAATAATATGGCATATTATAGAAATTAACAAATATTACTTACAATTTCACGCAAAAAGAAATATTTATCGCATTGTAACGGTTTTAGCTCAATTTTACCAAAACCGAATGTTGAATGCCTTAATTATATAAATTATTTTTATATTTATTTTTATTTGTTAATCAATCTATTAGATGTTAATTATAAATTCTATGCCATACAGTGAAGAGCTTATTATTTGCATCTAAAAAATAGACTTTTTATGCCTTCAGTCCATGAACCTACTTCTAATTCAAATTAAGTTATTTAAATCAAATTCAGCTCATCAATTACAACTACTGATTTAAATTTTGTAAAATTTTTAAAGCTTCATCTTCTGCCATTTGAATGTCCTGTTTCTCCTTAGGTGTTTCGTCTTTAAACCCGATCAAGTGCAGAATACCATGGATGATAACGCGGTGTAATTCTTGTTCAAAGCTGACCTTAAAAAGTAATGCATTTTCCCTAATTCGCTCAACGCTAATATATAATTCACCTTCTATGGGTGAGACGGAATAAGGAAAACTTATAATGTCTGTGTAATAATCGTGTTGAAGATATTTTTGATTGATATCAAGTAAAAATTCATCTGTACAAAATATAATTTGAACCTGCTTTAATGACTTTTGATGGCCTTCAATGACCACAAGTATCCAGTCCCTTATCATGGCTTGATTGAAGTCAAATTGTACATCCTCAAAATAAAATTCTACGATTTGATCTTCCAAATTTCAATTTTTAATTTAATTAATATGCAAATATTACAAACTTATTGATCAATCTTCAATCCAAGTTAAATTATATTTAAATTGCTTTGTAAAGGGTTAATTAAACTTTAAATAATAATTGATGTCTATGATCATGTAATACATTCGCTAAAATATCAAATTATATGAAAAACATTATCCTGACTTTGTATTCTCTTACATTGTTTACATCCTTCTTCTCCTGCAGTCCTTCTCTAACGCCCATTACAAGCGAGTTAATAAAAGATAACAGATGGAACGAGGATGATCTTAAAAAAATTCAATTCTATAATTCAGGTGACATCATTCTTACCAGAAGACTTAATTCGGGTGAAAGCAGCATAAAAGGTGGCAAAATCATTGTAAGAAATGGAGAAAGGATTGAAGAAGTTGTAATTAAAAATGGAACACCCGGCGTTTTGCTTTTCATGCCCAAAGAAGACAGATACGCAATAAGTTTTGATAACGACTCAAATGAAAAGTATTTGATTTTTGGACCAAACCCAAAAATGAGCTCTAGGATTGTTTTACTTGGCAAAGAATGGGATTATAGAGTTGGAAAAGTTAGCTACAATGGTCAAATTTATAATACCACAACAGATGCAGCTTTTAGCGCGCTTCTTATTAATCTTAAAAAAGCCAGCCAGGTTACAAGACATACCGAAATTGCTAAAGGTAGAAAAGTTGTTCAATAAACGCTTATTCCATTTTTGAATAGTCATTAACACTAACAAATTATTATCAATATATTGAGCTCTAATTTCAGTGTTGATATCATCCTTCTTGTATTACATTGCGATTCATTCTTCCCGCATCAATTGAAAAACAGAACGCAATGAGAACAGGTTGCAGACCCATAATAATATTGCAGTTACAATAGTAATTATTAGGAACTGAAGGAATATACCTAAAGTTAAACCGAATTGAGTAACGATAATAAAAACAATTAACACACCGATAGAAAAAAATATCAACTTAAATTTATATCCCCAAAAATCAGATAGATCATTCTTAACAATCCATAAACTTGCTGAAAGTAAAAGTACTTGTACCAATAAATAACTTGAAGCTGCTCCAATTCCTTTCCATGCAGGAACTGACATCCAATTAAATAAAACTGAAAGAACGGCTGCTGCAGCATACAATTTGTATAGAACAGTTTCACGGTGTGTGGCCTGAAAATAAGCCCCGAAAATATAGTTCAAACTGCCTGGAATAAAACATAATGCAAGAAGCTGTATAATTTTTAAGGTATAGTCTTCATTTCCTCTCAATAATATTTTGCTTACAAAATCACTATAAAAATATCCTGTTAAACTAATAAGCCATGCCATAATCCACAACATTATCAAGGAAGTTGAAAGCAACTTTTTACTTTTTGCTGAGTCAGTGTGCAATCTTGCAAACATGGCGAGCAACAATCCACCAAAACTCAATGAAATGATGGTTAATGCATCATATAATCTAAAACAAGAGGCATAAATACCTGCTTCTTCTCGTCCGTTAGGTAATAATTTTTCAATCCATATACTATCCGATTTCATGAATATTGAACTCGTAAGATATATCAATGCAAATGGCAAACAATATCTTATACTCTCTTTTAAAATAGTTTTGTTTACAGTAAGATTTAAAAATCGAAATCCATTATAAAACAATATTATCATACAAACTCCGGTGCAAATTGCCAAAGAGTAGGTTTGTATCCAAACAAATTTTTCCAAACTTAACTCAAGGTGCAATTCCGGAAAGTAGATGATAATACCGAGAATTAGAATCAGTATAAATCGATCCAATGTCGACAAAAAACTATCCGTCTTATACATTCCAATTCCCGCAATATTTGCCCTGAAAAATAATATGGCGCTTATTAAGATCTGGTTAATAGCTATATGTAGGATGAAAAGACTATTAACTTCAGCTCCATACCATAGTATTGCAAATACTAAGGTCATTAACAAGTATATTATTGAAAGAACAATTTTAAATCCTAACAACGAACTGGCTATTGTATTGGATTTTTCCCTATTTTGACTTATGACCCTGCTCGTAAAATTCTGTATGCCAAAATCATTAATTACTTGTAGAATAAGTGTAAAATTTAGAATATTGTAATAATATCCATAATCGTGATTTCCAATAATAAATTGCACTTTTCTTTCAATACCAAATAAATAAAATGGCTTTATTAAAAGATTTATGAAGACCAGATAAACGATATTGGTTACAAATGCCTTTTTCAATAGATACGATTAATGCAATTTTATACAAATCAAGGCAAAGTTCTACTTTTTACTATTTTTGGAGCAATAAAAAGTGAATAATGGGGAGATTAATTCAAGTTAGCTGGATTTTGACAATATTACATATTGCTTTATTCTATCATATTCATGCACAAAGCAACACATTTGAGAAGCTTTATTTCATGGAACCATATACTAATGGGAAAAATCCTGTCTATAGTCAGACACTTGAATTAGAGAGCTTTACGGATGGAGGATTTTGTACGCTGGGAATTGTTACGGATACGACCAACAGATCTCAAGGAATTTTGAGTAGATTTGATTGCCTTGGCAAACCTCTTTGGTCCATACTTTTGGGAAATTCCATAACTGGTAATAACACCAATATGGGCATTACGGAAAGCGATTCTTCTGATATTGTCTTTGCCTTTCCGCTTGCCAGTTCTTTTTTTCAGGCAACCACATTAATTGGAAGAGTAAGCAAAAGTGGCAAAATTTTATGGATGAAAAGAATCGGTACAAGTTTTGAAATAGGCAGAGACATAAGTCCAACTTTAGATGGTGGTTTTGTAATAGCCGGAAGTACTTCTGCTTATGGTAGTGATAGTCAAGCGGATGATATATACTTAGTTAAAATTGATGGCCTTGGTAATATTCTGTGGACTAAAACATTTGGAAATCCTGCAGGTACATACGATGAAGCCTTTGCAGTTAAAACCGATGCAGAGAACAACATCATTGTAACTGGATGGTGTATTGCTGATGGAACCTTTCAGGCTTTTATTCTGAAGGCCGACAATAATGGAAATCCAATTAAGTTTAAAACTTTTGGAGCAAATAATCAACGTACCAAAGCCCTAGATCTTTATATAGATGATCATAACAATTACTATATAACTGGTTTCACTACGCTTCTAGAAATAGACCACAGCAGTTCTGAAAACGATGCCTTTCTGATTAAAGTAAATTCAGATCTGATTCCTGTCTACACGAATATTTATGAACCTATTCTTGGTGGTGATTATAGCACTATTGGTGAAAAAATATGTCAGGGACAAGATGGTAAAATAATTATTGGGGTATCAACCATGGCGTTTACGACTCATTCTACAGGCTTTGTCCCAAATAAAAATGCTATTTATGTTCTTAATGAAGACGGCTCCATTTTTAAAGCTTTTCTTTACAATACAGGAGGTTCACATTATACGAGAATTGCGAAAACAATGGACGGATTTTATATTTCAGGATTCACAACGAATTTCGCAGGTAATATTAATTTTCAAAGTCTGGTAATTAAAGTCGATTCAAATTACACCGGAGCCTGCAATGTAATAGATGTTACAGACGAGTTGGATGTGTACAAAGAAATTTGGACTATCGATGATTATAAATACCAATCTCGAAGCGGAAACAAACTAACAAACTATAATACCTATAAAGATACCTTAATAAAATCCCGAATCAATTGTGAATCCCGGGTAGATCTAAATGCAATTATTTCAGGTCCGGATTCCATTTGTACTGGTCAGGAATTTATAGTGTTTGACAAATCAGTAGGACCTGCTGGTTCTGAACATCTTTGGTTTATAAATGATCAGCCTTATGATATAGGACTAAAGAATCAGAAATTAAAATTTGATTCTTCCGGAACGTACAATATAAAAAAAATAGTTAATTATTCATGTCAAAGCATTCAAACGGAAATACTAGTTATCGTTGGTGGAATTCAACTCATTAGAAATGCATCCGGTTGCGACAGACATCCTTATTATTTTTATGGTGATAAGATTACAAAAACAGGTAGCTATACAAAGAAAATTAGTAAGACCAATTCTTGTGACTCAACCATCACACTTATTTTTTCCAACACTTCAAACGTCCAGAAAATGGATACGCTCATTCGGTATTATTGTAATGAATCCGTTATTTTTAAAGGCAAAAATTACGAATCTGCCGGTCAGTTTACAGATTTTGAAGTGATGGATTGCGATTCAATCCTGTACAACATTCAGGTTCAGAACGGTGGATGTGACTGCATTGAATTTCCAAATGTATTTACACCTTCTGATCAAAATAGTAATAACAAATTCAGACCTGTAATTCCAGTCTCTTGTGATGCAAAAATTACTGAAATAACATTTCAAATCTATAATCGTTGGGGTAAGTTAATATACGAATCCGATGATATAGGTTTACCGGGTTGGAATGGAGATTTTAAAGATAATCCTGCCCCGGCAGAAACATACACTTACCATGTATGGTATAAATTACAAATAAAAGGGGACTTCAGTCAGAGGGCATTTCAACATAAAGGTATGTTTACGCTATTAAGATAGGCTTTGAAAAGAATAGAAGACAATGCAATAATTCTCGGTATCATGTCAGGTACCTCCCTTGATGGTATGGATATTGCGGCTTGCCGTTTTTCAAATTCACTTTTATCGAAATCCCCTTATTCTTTTGAAATAATATGTGCTGAAACCATTAAGTATAGCTCTAACTGGAAAGAGAAATTAATGAATGCATATTTTCAGGATTCTACTCAGATTAAAAAACTTCATATTGAATATGGAAAATATATTGGGAAGGAAATAAATCAATTTATTCATCAACATAATCTACAAGTTAATCTAATCGGATCACACGGTCATACTATTTTTCACAGACCACACGATAAATATACCCTTCAAATAGGCGATGGAGACCAGATTCAAAAAATAACAAATATCCCTGTTGTTAGTAATTTCAGAAAACAGGATATCCAACTGGGTGGCCAAGGTGCACCTTTGGTACCCATTGGCGATGCATTGCTTTTTAATGAATATTCATTTTGCTTAAATCTTGGAGGCTTCTCAAATGTAAGTTGGGAGGAGAGTAAAGTACGTCTAGCCTGCGACATTAGCCCATGTAATTTTTTGCTCAACAGCCTTTCTGCATTTGTTGGGAAAGCATATGATAATGATGGCCTAATGTCATCAACGGGTACAATCATTGAACCCTTACTAAACAAATGGAATGCCCTGAAATTTTATAAAGAAAAAGAGCCAAAAAGCTTGGGAAGAGAATGGTTTGAAAAAAACATTCAAAATGATCTTGATAGAGATTTATATTCAGTAAAAGATTTATTAAGAACCTCAACTGAACATATTGCTAAACAAGTATCCGGTTGGCTTAGAATTAAAAATGATAGAAAGCAATTTTCAAAAGTGCTTATAACTGGTGGAGGCACACATAATAATTTTCTACTACACCAGATCAAAGAAAATTTGAATCAGGAAATTGAATGCTGTGTACCTGAAGCAATCGTAATTGATTTTAAAGAAGCCATGATTTTTGCATTTTTAGCTTATTTGCGCTTGTTAGGTAAGGTGAATGTACTTTCTTCTGTTACGGGTGCTTATCAGGACCATTCTTCAGGTGATATTTTCCTATAAAATAAGAAAGCGCCTCAGCGCTTTCTTATTTTCAATAATTTCAAATATTTTATAAATAAGTTAAATTTCTTTAATCCGGAAATTTGTCCCAAAAAACTACATTTTATTTAAATCGGCTTTGGCCGTAATCTCTATTTCTTTGGCAATATTATCTTTGACAAGACTTGGGATTTGTATATTATAATCTTCAGGTTTGATATTGAATTTGGCTTCACCACTAATTAAACCATTCCCATTAACCACAAATACTGCAGGTAACGTAATTGATTTTGTAACCCCGTGCATATTGAGCTCTCCAGAGACTTCCACCTTATAGGTTCCTGCTTTATCCACTGAGAGTTTTGAAATGTCGACAATTTTACCCTTAAATTTCGCTTTAGGAAATTTAGTGGATTCCATATAATTCTCATTAAAATGTTGTTGCATCAATGCTTTTTTGAATTGAAAAGCTGTATTTAAAGCTGATAATTCTACATTCCCGCTTGCTGCATCCAATATACAGGCCCCTGTATTGTTTACAGCTTCAATTTTTTCAAGAGGAGTGTATGAATAAAATTTAACAAAAGTGTTTTTACTTAAATACTTTTGAGAATTGATTGTAGTTAAAGATAGCATTACAATGCAAATTAAAAAAAGCCCTTTCATATAATTATAGTTTTGTTGTTTAATATATGACAACGATTCTGACATTTCGTTATATGAAGTATTGAGTTTTAACAGATCTTTAAGCAATTCTATGGCTTAGCCAATCGATCCGGATTGGATTTAAGGAATGATGCCCAACTTCCTTTGCCACTATTAGTTGGCATTGTTAATCTGCTATAGCTGGTATAACAATACGCAGCCGCTAAGGCATCAGAGGCATCAAGGTACTGACTATCAATGTTATAATGTAACAATTTAGATACCATATCTGCAACCTGAATTTTGGACGCATTTCCATTGCCAGTTACGGCTTTTTTAATTTTCTTCGCAGAAAATTCATAAATCTCCATATCCATTAGTATAGCAGCAGCCATTGCAACGCCTTGGGCTCTTCCTAATTTGAGCATACTTTGAGCATTTTTCCCGTAAAAAGGCAATTCTATAGATAGAATACCCGTTTGATAACTTTCAATAATATCCTGTATTTGTAGAAATATTTCTTTTAACTTGGTCTGATGATCCTCCACCTTTTTAAGATCAATGACGCTGCAGGCAAGTACTTTTATTGAACCTCCCTGTGTATCCAGTATGCCATATCCTAAAATATTAGTCCCGGGATCTATTCCTAAAATTCTATTTTTTGAAAGATTCATAATTTTTAACAAAAATATAGTAAATAAAAATAGATCGTTAAAAAATTTCATGGTCTAAATAGGGATAAATTTGCTAAACTTGACGTTTACATGAGTATGTACCGAAAAATGATGAATGTTTATACTTCAGGAGGAAGGCTAAGTTGCTTGCTTTTTTTAATGCTTGCTGCTACTTTATTACCTCTTCAGGCAAAGGAAAGCCCTTTCATTGCCGGAGAAAAAATTGTTTATAAAATATTTTACAACTGGAATTTTATCTGGTTGTCTGCTGGAGAGGTACGTTTTGAAGTTAAAGATGAGGGCGAGCTCTATCACATTGAGGTAACAGGACAGACTTATTCATCTTATGAGTGGTTCTACAAGGTAAGGGACAAATTTCATACGTATCTGGATAAAAAGACACTCCTTCCTAAATTGTATATTCGGGATATACATGAAGGCTCGTATGTTCATTATGAAAAAATTGTCTTTGACTATAATGAAAAGGTAATTCACTCTATGACCGGCAAGTCTGTTCAGAATACCAAATATACCAGATTATCACTTCAGGATGATATTCATGATTTAATCAGCACATTGTATCATCTTAGAACATTGGACAGAAATTTAATCAAATCCAAAGCACTCATTCCTTTTAAAATGATTTTGGATAATGAATTATACAATTTACAAATTAACTGTGAGAATGAATCTAAAATTTCGGTCAAGGAAAGTGGCACCTATCAGACATTAAATTGTATAACTGAAGTTATTGCCGGAAATATGTTTCGCAAAAACACAACATTAAAAATTAATGTTGCAGATGATGATAATAAATTACCTGTGTTAATTGAATCACCCTTAAGTGTGGGTTCTGTCAAGGCAATTTTGAAATCTTATGAAAAACTAAAATATCCATTCACATCTAAATATTAAGACTTGATAAAAATTAAGTATGTAGTTGGATTATTAGGTATTTCGCTTTTAATTGGTTTTTATTTAGGAATTAAATACGCAACTCCAAAGATTAAATCCAATACGAATGCCACCATAATGCTGGAAAAAATTAAGGAAGTTTTTAACATTATTAATGTTGAAGGTCAATTTTCAGAAATGATTCACGAAAAGTCCTATAACTACTTTGATTTAAGTCCGTTTAGAAAATCAATAATCATTCGTGCTAATGCCAAGGTCCTTGTTGGATATGATTTGGATTCCAGTAAAATTTTTGTTGATTCAAAAAAGAAAGAAATGCTAATTCGTACTCATTCTCTGCCAAAGATAATAAGCACAGAATTGAATCTGGATTATTATGATATTCAGCAAGGAACTTTCAATCAATTCAGTCCGGAAGAACTAAATATTTTGCAAGACAAAATAAAAAACCTCATTCGCACTAAAGCAGAATCAAGTGAACTATTTTCAAAGTCATTACAAAGGAGACAAGAATTGTTACACACCTTACATGAATACTTTACCTTCCTTGGCTGGAGATTAATTGTACAGGATGAGAATGGACATTCGTCCTTACTTGATTAGAAATTTTTTTAGAGCTCTCTTTTGAGATTCATTTCAACCTTGGTTGCTAAAAGAATGGGCACTACTTCCTCTTCAACATTAGCCAATTCCAATCCAAAATCTTCATATGCCGGTAAGCTCAATTTTTTAACAATTCTATAGGCTTTGACAATCCATCTATCAAAAGAACTTAGTTCGCTGTCTGCTGAGACCCTTGAATGCAATAGGATAAATTTAAAGTCCGCAGGAATGTGAAATTTTTTCAAAGATTTATAATTGGACATTACACTGACTTCTCCCGATGCAACCAATTGATCAACTATTTCAAAAAACATCGTATTTACTCTATGTTCAACTTTAAAGCCAAACCGCAATTGAATGAAAAAGACTTCTCTGGGAACAATCGTATCAACATGAAAAGATTTCTGGTAAGGGTTGTCGACTATTTCAACATGCACGAACCAATAAACATCTGCTCGCTTTGGTTGCTTACGCAGTATGCTGTACATAATATTCGAGTCAATTAGTCTTCTGTCATTAGCCATCGCAAGGTATACTAAGTGACTTGCAGTCTTGGGTATCCCTTCATCATCCTGCAATTCTTGAAGCACAGGTATGTATTCATTGAGCTTTACAAAATGGGTATGCTGGTCTTTGATTCTTAGAGCAGAATACTGAATAAACACTAAGGTTGCACCAAAAATTCCTATTAAAATAGAAAACCAACCGCCATGGGAAAACTTATCCATATTGGCTATTAGAAAAGTACCCTCAAGAAGGACAAAAAAACTGACAGCTATAAATGGAATAGTAAAATTGTGCAATTTGATCTTGTAATAAAACCCTAAAAGCAAGCTAGTCATTAACATATTTAAGATAATGGCCATTCCATAAGCCGCTTCCATATTGGTTGAGGTCTGAAAAATGAGTACAATTCCTATACATCCAATAAAAAGTATCCGATTAACTTTCGGTATATAAATCTGTCCTCTGAAAGTAGAAGGGTAATCAACTTTGAGCCTCGGCCATAAATGCAACTTCATAGCCTCATTGACTAGGGTAAATACGCCAGAAATGAGCGCCTGGCTTGCAATAAAAGAGGAAATAGTGGCAATAATAATTCCCGTAGTAAGAAACCAGTCCGGCATTATTGAATAAAAAATACTGGTTTCTATTGGAATAGTTTGACCTAGATGATGGTTTAACAACCAGGCAGATTGTCCCGCATAACTTAATAAAAGACAGCATAGTACTACACCCCAGGTTGCGCGGATATTTCCTTTTCCGCAATGTCCCAAATCTGAATACAATGCCTCTCCTCCTGTAGTACATAAAAATACTGCGCCCAGAAGCCAAAAACCTCTTGGATAATGGGTTAATAAATCTATGGCATATTTGGGATGAAACGCTCTAAGAATTTCAGGATATTGAATAACTTGATTTAATCCAAGAGCTGAAATCATTATCAGCCATAATAACATAATAGGACCAAATGTTTTACCTACTAATTCAGTTCCAATCTGCTGAAAAGAAAACAATAGAAACAATAAGACAATTACAATTGGAACTGTCTTAAGCCCCGGTATCAACATTCCAAATCCTTCGACTGCGGAAGATATAGTAATGGGAGGGGTTATAAATCCATCCGCAATCAACATGGCACAACCAATGATCGCAGGATAAATAACTGGTTTAAAGTTATACCTTCTAACCAGAGCATATAATGCGAAAATTCCACCTTCCCCGTTATTGTCTGCATTTAATGCAAAAATCACATACTTCACGGATGTGATTAGGATCAATGTCCAAAAAATACAGGATAGTCCTCCTAGAATGAGCTGCTCTGTAATAATTTTATCTGTAAGAATGGCTTTTATAACATACAATGGGGAAGTCCCAATATCTCCAAAAACTATTCCTATGCTAATAAGCATCCCTGCTAATCCTGTCTTTAATGAATGGTCTGTACTCGCCATGAAATTAACTTATTTGATATTTTACTTTCTTAATCATCCTTTTAATACCTTTTGAATTTAATGAGCTCTGATGATTAATTACTGCATAACCATTAGTAAATGTTCTGTTTATTGCAAGGACAAATATCTAAAAGTTATACCATTTTAATAAAATTTTGATAATACAGTCTTTGATATTTATTTGAACCATTGAAACGACATTTAAAACTAGTATTATTTTAGCACGCAGGCAAGGATAATCTACTTTTTCCTTTGTAGACTCAATTCTACCTTTATTATGCCTGAAGAATCGGAACTACTTCTTCTTTTACATTGACAACTTCGAATTCAAAATCTTCAGACACAGGCAACTAAGCTTTTTATCGTCTATTGATAAGGACCTATTGTCTTTCATGAGCAGCCAGCTCTGAAGCTGAAGAATCTCTGGAGCTTTGGAAAATAAACTTAAAATCAGATGGCATATTATACTAATGCAAATAAAGATTCATGGATTCAGTTACTACTTCCTCACTATCAACTGATTATTCAACAACTTCTAAAAACATAGTTTTCACTTATTGCTCCACTTTTTATACAAATCTCAGTATATCATTAAATATTTAACCCGGAACAAGCTTGTCAATATGAAATGAATAGTATTGGGGATTATAAGTGTTCTCAACATCATCAAACCAATAAACATTGGCACTTTATGCCTTTATTCAAAAATAGAATAATTGATAATGGATTAGATTAACTTTTTAACATTTTAACAGAACTAAATTAATTAAATTATTTACTTCCTTTTTAATGGATTTGTCTTTTTATTTATTCAAGAAGTGGCAAAGTATCGCTCCATCTAACAAAAAATTTAAGTTGTTCTCTACTTTTCTGCGCCTTATAGAATACAAATACAAAGGTTGCATCAACCATTTCAATTAAGAATAAATACAATCTGGTGTGTTCACATTTACCCATTTTCGATTTTATAAAGGTTCCGTCCTTAATAAAAAGATACAGCTATAAATGTTTCAGGAAAATTGTGAAATCTTATCTTATTAAAAAAGCTAAAATCAAACTTTTCGTTAGAATACCAAATAATTATAGTCATTCCATAAGTAATTCCTTATTTACTTAGGGCTGATAGACTAAAAAATATTTATGCAATCTAACAAGAGCAACCAATCAAATTACGGCTTATAAACCTGACCATTGAATGTTGAAATAATTTTCTTTATGCAAAATTTTACTATAATTAAAAACTAAATTAAAATCATTGGTTGAAATATCTTTTTGGCGAGTTGGTTACAAACTGTTGAAAGAAAACAAGATTAAAAGACAAACCATCTCCATCTAAACCATTTGAAGCCAGGTACTGGAAGAATAGAACTTACAAGTGTTGAATTAAAAGCAATTGGCAAAGATATTAGTCTAAATGTAATCACATTCGCATATCCCAATAATGGCCGTATAGATAACAGGCGTGTAGATATATCTTCTTAGCTATTAGGTACATTCGAAAATTTCTCCTTCACTTAAGATTTGAGCAAATTAGCGAGAATTACATATATAACAATAATAATTAATATTCAGGGTAAATAATGTACTATACAACTTAAAAGACTGAAGTCTTATTAATCCTTTGCATATTTCTTTTTCCTTTTGTTTTCAAAAAACTTTCTCAGCATGAGTGCCGATTCTTCCGCCATAAGTCCAAACATTATCTGGGTCCGTGGATGTAACATATTCTTTCCATATCTCATAAATCCTTGTTTTTCATCTTCCGCAGCATATACAAGTCTGGATAGTTGAGCCCAGCTCAATGCACCCGCACACATTACGCAAGGTTCTAAAGTGACATAAAGCGTACAATTTTTTAAATATTTGCTACCTAAAAATTCTGAACCAGAACCGATGGCTAATATTTCCGCATGTGCCGTTACATCATGTAATAATTCCGTTTGATTGTAAGATTTAGCCAGAATCTTATGTTGATGAACCAAAACTGCTCCAATAGGTATTTCTCCTGCCAATTCCGCTTTTTTAGCTTCTGCCAATGCGAGTTTCATGTAATATTCGTCCGTAAATACGGTTAACATTTACTAAAGTATTTTTATAATCCGACGGTAAAGATATATCTTTGCAGATGGAATCAAACTTCTTCTTACAAGCCTTCCCTAATCTGGAAGCACTTACTTTCGATGATGTTCTACTAGTACCGGCTTATTCGGAAGTCTTACCTCGAGAAACCAATATTAGTACCCGACTAACTACTGACATTCATATTAATGTTCCTATAGTATCTGCTGCGATGGATACCGTTTCGGAAAAAGATATGGCTATAGCGATGGCGCGGGAGGGTGGAATCGCAATTATCCATAAAAATATGACCATTGAGCAACAAGCAGCTCAGGTTAGAGCCGTCAAAAGGTCTGAAAGCGGTATGATTTTGGACCCGGTAACTTTAGAAGCCGGGGCAAAAATCAAAGAGGCACTAAAATTAATGGAACAACATAAAATTGGAGGTATCCCGGTGGTCGATAAAGAAAATAAACTGGTAGGTATATTAACCAATAGGGACTTAAGATTTGAAGTTTCTGAATCCAAACCGGTCAAGGAAATAATGACCAAAGAAAATCTCATTACTGCCCCCGTAGGAACTACTTTAGAGCAGGCTAAAGCCATACTTCAAAAATTTAAAATCGAAAAACTGCCAGTTGTTAAAAAAGATGGAAGCCTGGCTGGATTAATAACCTATAAAGACATAATGAAGCTAGAAAATTATCCTAATTCCTGTAAGGATAGTTTCGGCAGATTGGTTGTTGGTGCAGCTGTTGGAATTGCAATGGATACCATGGAAAGAGTAGAAGCACTACTTTCTATGGACGTAGATGTCATATGCATAGACACGGCACATGGCCATTCTAAAGGTGTAATTGATATGGTTAAAAAAGTAAGAAAGAAGTATAAAAATTTACAAATTATTGCAGGAAATGTTGCAACGGGAGAAGCTGCTATTGCCTTGGCAGAAGCAGGGGCTAATGCAATTAAAGTAGGCGTCGGACCCGGTAGTATTTGTACAACCAGAATCATTGCCGGTGTTGGTGTGCCTCAGTTAACTGCTATCGCCTTGGCGTCTCAGGCTGTCCGTAAAAAAGGAATTCCCATTATTGGGGACGGGGGAATAAGATATACTGGAGATATTCCCAAAGCAATAGCGGCTGGTGCCGATACCATTATGGCTGGATCTTTGTTTGCCGGAACTGAAGAAGCCCCAGGAGAAACTATTATTTTTGATGGTAGAAAATTTAAAATTTATAGGGGAATGGGTTCCATCGGCGCGATGCAATTGGGTTCTAAGGATAGATATTTTCAGGATGTCGAAGAAGATATCAAAAAGTTAGTACCAGAAGGTATCGAAGGAAGGTTGCCGTTTAGAGGAAAACTGTCAGAGGTTATGATTCAATATATTGGTGGACTAAGAGCTAGTATGGGATATTGTGGTGCAAAAACTATAAAAGATTTGCAAAAAGCAAAAATGGTGAGGATTACACATAGTGGAATAACAGAATCGCATCCACATGATATTACCATAACAAAGGAATCTCCTAATTACAGCAGAAGATAATTTGATCATTCATGGATAAACCAATTGCCCAAAAAATTTGTCAGTTGGAAAAAATTCCTGGAAAGGGTGGATGGATTTATTGTAGAATTCCGGAAATATTACCTAGTAAAAAAAATCCATTTGGCTGGGTCTGCGTAAAAGGTACAATTGATACATACTCTATAAAGTCCTATCATTTAATGCCATTTGGAAATGGAGAATTATTTCTACCCATTAAAGCTGAAATTCGCAAAACACTAAAAAAGAAAGTTGGTGATTATGTTGAAATTTGCTTGTATAAAGATGATGATCCTTTGGTGATCCCTGAAGAATTGATATTATGTCTACAAGATGATCCCGAAATTTATAATACCTTTATAAAAATGGAGGATTACCAAAAAAGAACTATTATTAAAAAGATTTATTCCGCCAAAAGATTAGAAACAAGAGTCAATCGAATCGCTAGTTTAATGACTGAAATTAAAAATGTTATACGCTAGTACTACAGGTACTATGCTATATATTATCTTTAATTACAAAATTGTCTAAATTAAAATTGCTACAATTTTTTACCTTTATAAGGCAAGTTAGTCTTTTTTACAGGTTTTTTATTAATTGCAAATTCCTATTTTATTAGATGATTCGACATATTAATTTTTGCGCCGTTTTATTTAGTCTAATCTTTCATCTAGAATTATCTGCTAATTTAATTGTGGTGAATCCAACTAATTATCAACTTTATCTGGATAAACTATTGCCTGGCGATACACTTTTTCTTTCTTCCGGAATCTATCTCGGAAACCTGCCATTGAAAAATGTAATTGGGACCGATTCCGAACCTATTGTTATTAAAGGGGCAGCAGACTTAACAATTTTTCAAGGACAATCTTGTTGCAATACCATTAGCCTAACGAAATGCTCATATCTGGTTATCTGCGACTTAAAACTAAATGGCTTGAACCAATTTCTTGATGCCATTAAAGCAGAAGGAACAGAAGGAAACTGGGCAGATCATATTACGATTGAAAATATTAGCATTGTTAATTATGCTTTCAATCAACAATCGATAGGAATAAGTACAAAATGTTCAGCATGGAACTGGGTCATTCGAAAAAACAGAATAAGTCGATGCGGGACAGGAATGTACCTGGGAAATTCTGATGGAACAAAACCATTTGTCAATGGAATTATTGAAAATAATCTCATTACTGGATCAATTGGATACAATATAGAAATTAAACATCAATTGAATGGTGTACGAGACGATTTTAATGGTACCCGTGTAAATGGCTTTACCCTTATCCGAAATAATGTATTTTCAAAAGACAGTCTTTCTTCAACGTCAACGAATGCCAGGCCAAATCTACTCGTTGGCGGATTTCCGACATCCGGGTGGGGTTCTAATGATTATTATGAAATTGTTGGAAATTTTTTTTACAATAATCCAGTTGAAGCACTTTTTCAGGGAACAGGAAATCTTGCTATTTATGACAACATTTTTGTAAATCATTATGATCCTAAAGGATTTAGGGCAGTCTATATTACTTCTCAAAATGGAATAAAACCACAAAATATCTATGTATTTCACAATACCGTCTGGACAGCCAATTCAGATGGTGCAATTCGTTTATATAACCAGGATATAAATTATAAACAATACTGTTATGCAAATGCTGTTTTTTCGGAGTATCCAATTACCAATTTTAAGGACACAGTATCAAATATAGTGTCTAATTACGCCTCCGCTAAAAATTATGTTTTGTCTGCCACTACTGATATTACGAAGTTAAATCTATATCCAAAGTCAGGTCAATTAAAAGATAAGCTTGTTTCAAGTATATTTTTTGAATGGACAAGTCAGTGGAATCAGGATTTTAATCAACAAGTATACGATTGGTCATACATTGGAGCTTATTCTGGATGTTGTGTAAATAATGGCTGGAAACTCGCATTGGATAACATTCCATATCATAAAGGGGATATTACAAAAACTGATGAAAAAATGGCTAATTTAAATCATTTATCTATCTATCCCAATCCTGCAAAAAATGAACTTTATTTTGATTTTGATTCATCTTATTTTATTGATCTAACTTTGTATGATGAATATGGATCACAAGTTCATTGTCAGAGAGTATTATATGATCATCCTTCAATTGATATTTCTCATTTAAAATCTGGCATTTATATCCTCCAAATGTATAATTATAATCATTCCAAAGTTTCTAATGTAAAAATATCTATTATGAATCCATAGAACCTAAATTGAAAGCCTGTAATTTGCCCATTAATAGGGTTGGATTTTTTAGTGCTGATAATACCAAAATAATTGATGTATAGTTTCCTTTTAAAAATTCCTATGAAGAATAATTATTTATTACTGAATTCAAGTTTAATGTTTGTTTCAGCTACTTTATGGCAACAATGTATACATGAACTTGCACACTTTCTTACCGCATATTATGTTGGGTCGCCACAGGTAATCATATATCATAACTATGTCGACCATAGTTCAGAAAACCTCAGTTCATCTGAAAATATATTAATTGCGGCCGCCGGACCAATTATGAGTCTAATACTTGGAATAATATTTCATTTTATTTGTTACCGCATAAAAAGAAGAGACTGGACTTTTCAATTTCTATTATACTTAAGCGTTTTTGGGTATATTAACTTTGGTGGTTATTTAATGATCGCACCATTTTTTGTTTATGGAGATACGGGATATGTTTTCAATCAACTTGGATTTAGTCCAATTTCAGTTTATTTATTCTCTGCAACCGGAATACTATTTTTATTTTTTATTATTAAATTCATGTCGCCATTCTTCAGTCAAATGGCTAATTATGAAACCATCATGAACCATAAAGAAAAAAATATTTTTCTTAAAAATACTGTAATATTTCCATTGTTTATTGGAATAATATTGACTACAATTCTTAATCTCCCGGTTCCATCTTTATTAAGTCTACTTTATCCCTTATTCAGCCCTTTTACACTTCTCTGGAATTATAAAGCAATAATGAAAACCCAGTATTCAACGGGCCATTGCAATACTAATTTTAAAGCCTTAGGCAGATTCAATACCTTTGTGATTTTTAATTTTTTACTTATTTTAATTATCAATAGGTTATTGGTATTGGGCTATAGTATTTCATGAAAATGAACTATTTTTTTAAATTGTGCAAAGGTTTTTTTGAAATTGGTTAGAACAATTCATATGGTCCAATGCGTCAAATCAGCATACCGGATAACTGTCACCTAGGTTTCTTTTGACCAAAATTGAAATTTATTTGATCCAGGGTAAGTAGAAGCTTTGGTCTTGATAAGACCTAAGTTCTTAAAATTTTCTAACATATTCAGATTTCAAAGCCATTGGACCAAACCCATCAACTTTGCAATCAATGTTATGATCACTCTGAACTAGTCGGATATTTTTAATTTTAGTTCCGGCTTTTATTGGCTTAGGCGCACCTTTTACCGGGAGGTCTTTAATTACTATTACTGAATCTCCCTCCTTTAATTCATTTCCATTGGAGTCTAATACTTTGATCCTGGAGGCTTCCTTCATTGCATCTTCTTCTTCCTGATTCCATTCAAAAAAACATTCAGAACAGACCATTAATTCATTACTTGGATAGGTGTATTCGGAATTACATTTTGGACAGGGTGGAAATTCAGACATATTTTATTTTTTTTATATTCGGCACAAAGCTATAGGTTTATTTAGTATTTTAAATGAATTTTAACATTTAAGCGTATGAGAATAATTTGACTTAAAATTACTTCGTTCTTTCTGACCAATTATACCTTTGGTAGAAAGCAATTTTAGAACATGAAAAGCTTATTAAAAAGTTGTTGTCACTTATTGCAATTAATTTTTATAATAAATTTAAATGTATGTTTCTGATTAGACTTTACTGATTCCTTATCTTTGATGTATTCATTGAAGTATGCAGCAAAATAGTTCATCCAATCATAAGTTTCTATTCACAAGCACAATAATAGTTTCTATTTTCCTTGTGCTAAACTACTCTTTTAAGCCCATTAAATATTCAAGGGATGAAATTAATCTAGCTATACGTCGCACTATTCATCTCATGCTTTTAGAATCCAATGATAGCATTTCAACCATTCCACCGGTTGAACAACTCGATGCTATTACTTGGAAAGTACCATTAAACAATGCCATTCATTACGATAACTTGCCAGCTGTACTTCAATCTTCTTTTGACTTATATCATATTCAAATAAAATACAATGTTGAGCTAATAAAGTGTTCGGATAATTTAATAGCTGTTGGCTATAGTTATTACGATGTTCAGCAAAACCAAAGTCCCCCCTGCGCCGGTAGAAATTTGGTTCCGGATTGTTATCAATTCAAGCTGATTTTGCTTCCCGAAAGCAATTATTTTTTAAAGTACTCTACAATGTTTTTACTATTAAGCCTTCTCCTTTCCTTCATAATTATTTATAGATGGCCGGGATTCTTAAAAAGAAAATCCATTGAATCACAAAGTGAAAACTTTCAAACTGATGTGATTTTATTTGGCAACTCCAGCCTCAATGTAATGAGTCAACGGTTTACTTGCCAATACTTCGAGCATCAACTCACCTATCGGGAAACCAAATTATTGCAATTTTTAGCACAAAACCGCAATCAAGTTTTAGAAAGAAATACAATATTAGAAAGGGTTTGGTCAGATGAAGGCATAATTGTAAGTCGAAGTTTAGATATGTTTGTATCCAGACTCCGTAAGATTCTTAAAAATGACCCGTCGATTCAAATTAGTTCTATTCATGGCATTGGCTACAAATTAGAAATTAAAAATTGATTTATATTCGTTTTTAACGCATTCCTTTGAGCAGTATTTTTTTAAAGAACACTATAAATTGACAGATAATTATAGTTCATATAGCACATTTTATAATATATATTATTTTGATTTTATTTGCATTGTATTTCATTTACATTTTTTTACAATTAGAATACATAGATTTACTTGATTTACTCCGGCTCCTTCCTATGTCCATATAATTTTGCGCTAGATTAAATTAATACAAATCATATGAAACAAATTTTTCTAGCTCTATTAAGCTTGCTCTTTAGCCCTTCGCATTCTATAGTCAAGAATTCAACCTTCGATTCTTCCACTATTAGACACCTGGATTCAAGCAACTTGAATAAAATTATTCAATCCTTTGATGGAGGCTTAACATGGTTGGGCGCCAGCGAAGGATTACCTCCTCATATTATGATTAATTGCGCTTTGGTTCAGGATAATGAAATATACCTAGGAAGTCAAAATGGAGGATTATTCAGAAGCCAATATCCAAAAATGGGACAATGGAAGAAACAATCTCTTGGATATCCAACTTTAAATCTTAGTTCTAAATCCAACAGTCATAACATTATTGCCCTCTTTCCAGGAATTCATGGGCCCTACACTTCAGCAGTTTACCATGGTCTGTTTCAAAATATTTATGGTACAGACATTTGGAAAAACACAATTAATGCATCAAAGATCGACAATATTCAGTCCTTTATTGAAATCTCAAAAGGCATTATGCTGGTGGCTTATGCTGGTGGCATTACCAAATCCTTTGATGAAGGAGTTACATGGAAAAATACCTTTGCATCTGGATGGGCTACTGATTTAACTATGCTAAATGGAATTATCATTGCTCGCGTCCAAAAAGGAATTATTAGGTCCATAGACCTGGGTGAATCCTGGGAATATGTGATGTTAGAGAATGAACCCAGTTTTAATATCCGAGTGGTAGAAAATCAATTTTCTATGATCAACTACTCCAATAATTGGAGGATAATTTCCGAAGGTTTGAATTTTTTAACTTCCGCTGATGGCAAAATCTGGAATAGACTTCCTCTACAAGCTCCTTCCAGTAAACCCATTATAAGTTTGGTTAAATTAAAGAATAAAACCATATGCAGCAATGAAGATGGAATATATATTTCTACCGATGAAGGTAAGAATTGGAAATTAAGCTTTCCAAACAAGAAGGCTGACAAGAATATGTACTATCGGCTTTTTATTAACAAAGATCAGATTTTTGCATTTCTGATCAATATCGGATGTTGACCAAATTTAAACATTATTAAAGTAGAAGTTTATTCATCTTGTCTTAAAAAAGCCTCAAAGAATTTAAATGGAGTGATCTGAAGAATTTCGGGGAATTAGCTTGAACCTTGACCTTTAGCATGAGCTTAAGTCTAAAATAGACAAAGAAACTTAAATTAAAAAATTTCTGATTCTATTTTACTGAATTAGGTTACTTTCACGTTTTAATTTATTATTCTATTCATACTTAAGGGTTGATTGAAATGCATTCAGTAAATTCAAAAACAAGCATTTTTATTTCCAATTATTTCATTTTTTTTCTAAAAATATTCGGATTATACCTTCTTTACTTTAGCCTTTTTCGACTTTATTTTCTTTGGACCTATGGGAATGGACTCAGTATTACAAACAATTTTTCTGACATTATATACGCATTTATTACAGGATTAAGGTTCGACTTGACTGTAAGTTGTTATGGAATGATTATTCCATTATTAATTATTTCTGCTACCTTGTTTCTTCCCACAAAATATTTAAAATATACATCAACTATTAAAAAATTTATTCTTTACTATTGTATTTTTCTATTTACTTTATTTGTATTGATAACTTTTATTGATTATTATTTTTATAAATTTTTTCAATTTAGAATCAATATACTTTTTTTCGGTATTTTCAACGATGACACTAAATCTGTTTTAAAATCTGTTTGGAGTGATTATCCGGTTATTAAGTTGACTGCAACGATGTTTATCCTGCTTTCAATTTTTACTTATTTAATAAAAATTTTCTTTAAAGAGAAAATTGCTTTGCCTCTATTCATTCAACATAAAAGCAATATTTTATTATTTGCTTTTATGTTGTTATATTTTTTGGCAATGCGTGGAACCATAAGTCTGTTTCCTATAAGAACTGAAAATGGGATTATCTCTGAAAATACTTTTATTAATAATTTAACCGGTAATGGAGTATTTTTTTTAAAAACTGCCATCAGTGAAAAAAAGAAACAAAATATTAACACCGATATTTTACAAAAGCTAAAAGAAAATGGATTCAATTCTCCCAAAGAGGCATTAGCAGCCTATCTTCAAATCAATCTTTCAGATTCTAATTCATTGCATAAAGCGTTAATTGTCTCTACCAAAAGGAATGAATTTTTAGTGCAAAATCCCCCAAATGTTGTCTTTATACAAATGGAAAGTTTTGGAAGCTATTATTTAGACCTACATTCCAGCTCCTTAAATCTCTTAGGTCATCTTGATGAGCAAATGAAATATTGTATTTTGTTTCGAAAATTTTTGTCCGGCACTTCAGGAACAATTCATTCTCTTGAAGGATTATTAGTGGGAACTCCACTAACACCAATATCTCAATCCACATACCTTGACAGAAATCTTTCCTCCTCTGTAGCACTTCCTTACAAGAGAGCTGGATATACAACGCATTTCCTAACTAGTGCCGAAATGGGTTGGAGAAATCTCGATAAGTTTATTCCTAATCAATATTTTGATAACTCTGAAGGTTGTGAAATATTACTTAAAAAAAATCCGAAAGCTTCCAGAGGTGAATGGGGAGCTTATGACGAATTCCTGTTTGATAGAACCTTTGAAGTACTTCAAAAGGGTAATAGTCCACAATTTATTTTTGCCTTAACTACTACCAATCATACCCCTTTTTCATTACCGGAAAGCTATATACCGTATCCGATACAAATGACAGAAAGTATTATTTCTAAACTCAGAACGAATCAAAATATTGCCCAAAAGAATTTTACAAATTATCAATATGCTAATGATTGTCTAGGTCGATTTATAGAAAAGGTTAGAAATTCTCCATTAGGTGAAAACACAATAATTGCAGCTTCCGGCGATCACAATACCTTACAGTTATTTAGCTTTTCGGATCATCAATTATTAGATAAATACAGTGTTCCATTTATTCTCTATATACCTGAAAAGTATCAGCCAAAGAAATCTGTGAACACAGAAATTTTCGGATCACACAAAGACATATTTCCTACCCTTTTTAACTTAAGTTTGTCTGAAGCAAATTACCTTAAAACCGGCGTAAACTTATTGGATGAAAACAATGATAAAAACTTTGGTATAATAAATTTTGATGTTGCAATGAATAATTTAGGATGCGTTTCAATCTTATCACCATCATGTTTTATCTGGGAAGATAATAGTAAGAAATTTTTACAAACCAGCAACTACATTCAAAACCCAATGCTTAAAAATTTGCAACTGCAAGCAAAGGCTTATAAAGCTTCTTTGACTTATTATATACAGAATGATCTCAAAAATTCTTCGAACAAGACTGAACTAAAATAGTGCTCAATCAAATAAGGCGCTCCACTTAAACCGAGAAGTATTTAGTAAGATTTTAGGATATTTCAATTACTAAATCAAAAAAGAAATCAATCTTATCTTCTACTTCTATCAATCCTAGCATTATTTCAGGAACTTTAATATCGTAATCTTTCATGTATATGGTATGACTTCCGGTTATTCTAAATTTATTGGTAGATAATTGAAATGCTTTGGCCTTTACATTTTGAGTCCTGGTTTTATTTTTTACAGTAACGTTGGTTACAGATTCCAGTTCAAACCATTCTTCACACCCAATAAATTTTGATTTATCTTTTTTCCAAGCTTCGATTAGTTCAATTTTTATTACAGGGTAATTTTTAATATCAAGACTATTCTTTATATTATAGTTGTAGATGCTATTATGACAATTGATAGATCCTGTGAATATTTCAAGTCTAGCTTCTTTAAAAATAATCTTATTATCCCACAATTCAGTGATCAAATGAGGCTGAACCGATGCTGATACACAATCACAAGTATACCTATTGATATTTGTTTTCCCTTGAAGATACATTTTACTTTCTGGAAGTAGGTAAACATTCTTCGAAAGTAAAATGTAACTTAAAGGGTTAGCAGTAACTTCTTCATTAAAGCTCCAAAGTCTGAAAAGTATGAAGATGATTAAAGCCATTTAAGATGCTCAGATTTTATTAGAACGCAACTGCAGCTTGTAATACAATTCCGCTGAACTTGCCGTCATGTCTGTAATCGAATGCTGAGAAATCCTTGAATTGTTGACTGGAATATTCAGCTTTTAACATCAGGCAATTATAAGGAAACCAGCCAGCTGAAAAAGTCGTTCTATTAATGGTTGCATCAGCTCCCGAAAATGGAGGTCTTCCTGTCATAGAGTTATAACGTACCCCTACAAAACATTGCTTTTCTTTTAAAAATCTATACACTAATTCACCAGCATATTGAGAAACTTTTCTTTCAACATCTGCAGGTTGTTCAAACCATGATCTTCCTTTTGCCTGTTCGTAAGTGAAGAATCCTTCGATTCCCTTATACTCCAGAAAAGCGTTTACCATAGTTGCGGTAACCTGACTTCTAAATAAAGGGATGAACTTTCCTGAATCCTTATTTTGTCTAT
>WBZT01000417.1_pt1 | contig 34758 bp, 22 predicted proteins | sample 5204241 | NCBI WGS metagenome assembly WBZT01 (sample SAMN12344358, study PRJNA552823) | activated sludge metagenome | biome: Activated sludge suspended growth; feature: Nitrification reactor; material: Wastewater; isolation source: activated sludge from nitrification reactor of wastewater... | reverse complement strand
CCTCTCTACGATTCGCGGCTGGTCGGCGTGCTCGCCCAACCGGAAGGGCTGGTGGTTACGGCCGCGCAAACGCTCGATTACCAGTTCGGCTTCAAGGTTTCCGAGACTTGGTTCTATGTGATGTTCAAGCAGGCGGTGAAATGGATGTTCCTGCTGCAATTCGCCGCCCTGCTGCTTTCGACGTGCGCGGTGTTCATTGATCCGGGCGAACAGGCCTTGCTGGAGCGCTTCGGCAAGCCGGTCGCCGGGCGCGAGGTGCTGGGCCCGGGCGCCCATCTCAAGCTGCCGTGGCCGATTGACAAGGTGTATCGCTTCCGCACCGATCAGATTCAAACGTTGAATGTCGGCTTCACCGAGGAGGAGAAGGATCACGAAGAGAAAGTCGTGCTGTGGACCGTGGCGCACTCGAAGGACGAAGGCAATTTCCTCGTGGCCAGCCGCGAGGAAACCGCAAGCGACGCCGCCAGCAAGGGTGCCCGCAAGGCGCCGCCGGTCAGCTTCGTGACCGTCAGCATCCCGGTGCAATACCAGATCAACGACCTCGTCCAATGGGCCTATAACCACGAAGACAGTTCGAACCTGTTGCAACAGGTGGCCTCGCGCGAAGTGGTGCGTTACCTCGTGAGCGTGGACCTAAACTCGATCCTCTCCACCACCCGCGCCGAATCCGCCGTCAAATTGCGCGAGCGCATCCAGGCGGCGGCGGACGAACTGAAGCTCGGGGCGCGGGTGTTGTTCGTGGGTTTGCAGGACATTCATCCGCCCGTGAAAGTCGCGCCGGAATACGAAAAGGTCGTGGCCGCGCGGCACAAGAAGCAGGCGGCCATTCTCGGCGCGGAGGCGGACGCCATCCGAACCAACCTGCTCGCGACGGCAGCGGCGGCCATGATCACGAACACCGCGGAGGCCGCGCGGCTGGACCTGGAAGTGAGCGCGCTGGCGCGGGCGGCGGCGTTTACCAATCAACTTCCGGCCTACAATTCGGCGCCAAACGTCTATCTCGAACGGTTGCGGCTGGAAACCTTCGCCCGCGCCGCGGCGCCGGCGACCAAGTATCTCATTCTCACGACGAATGCGGATCGCATCGTCCAGTGGGATTTGCAGCGCCGCATCAGCGAGGAACAGATCAACCAGATTTCCGGGGCCATGGCGGCACCCAAAAACTAATTGAAGCGATGAAAAAGAATCTGCTGACCATTGTCATCAGCGCGGTACTGGCCCTGATTTTCGTGCTGCTGCTGTTTGTCTTTCAGGTGCGCAAGTCCGAGGTCGTGGTCGTCACCCGCTTTGGCCGGGTGGACCGCCAGCTCGCCGAGCCGGGCGCGTATTTTCGCTGGCCCTGGCCGGTCGAGAACATCAACCGCCTGGATCAACGCATTCAGAATTTCGAGGACAGCTTCCGCGAAACGTTGACCGGCGATAACAACAACCTGCTCTCTTCCGTCTATGTCGGCTGGCGTATTGCCGACGCCGCCACGTTCTTTCCGAAATACCCGGGCGGCGCCGTGCCCGCCGAACGCACGTTGCAGGACATCGTGGGCCAGGCCAAGGCCGCCGTCATCGGCAAGCATCCGCTGGGCGATTTCGTCAACGCCGACGAGAAGAACTTGAAGTTCGACGTCATCGAGCAGGAAATCAAATCACTCGCCCAGGCCCAGCTCGCGACGAACAATTGCGGCATCCGCATCGAATACCTGGGCATCAAGAAGCTCGGCCTGCCGGAAAGTGTGACGCAGGCGGTGTTTGACCGCATGACCAAGGACCGCGAGGTGCTCATCAGCCAGTTGGAGAATCAAGGCAAGTCGAGCGCAGAGATCATCCGCTCCACCGCCAACAGCGAGGCGGCCAAGATGCGCTCCGCGGCCGAGGGCCAGGCGCGCGAAATCCGCGGTCAGGGCGAGGCGGTGGCCGCCAACATCCTGCCGACGCTCGAAAAAAACGCCGAGCTGGCGAAAAACCTGATGCGGCTCGAAGCGGTGGAAGCGGCCACCAAGGAGCGCACCATCCTGATCTTCGACACGCACACGCCGCCGTTTGACCTGTTCAGCGGCGCGCTGACGAACAAGCCCGCGAAGTGAACGGCATGAGCAACGACACCAAAAACCAGCCCGCCGTTTCCCCGGTGGACAGCGGCTCCCAGGCGCTCGCCGAAGCGTTGCGCAGCAGCTTTGCCATCGTCAAATACCTGATGGTGGCGCTGTTCGTTTTGTTTCTGTTCTCGGGCATGTTCAAAGTCGAGCCGCAGGAGAAGGCCATCGTCCTGCGTTTCGGCAAACCTCAGGGCGACGGTGAGAAAGCGCTGCTGGGCTCGGGTCTGCATTGGGCGTTTCCGTATCCGATTGACGAGGTGATCAAAATCCCGATCAGCGAAATCCAGAAGGTCACCACCAAGACCGCGTGGTTTTTGCAGTCGCCCGAGCAGGAACAGTTGAACCAGGACCCGCCGCCGGCGGGGCTGGGATTGAATCCCGCGGTGGATGGCTACGCGCTCACGGGCGATGGCAACATCGTCCATGTTCAGGCGACTTTGAGTTATCGCATCGAGGATCCGGTGCGCTGCATCTTTGAATTCGTCAGCGGCACGAATGGCAGCTTTGGCCTGGCGGGTGTTTCCAACGCCGTCGTCAACGCGCTCGACAACGCGCTGGCCTACACCGTGGCGCATTACAAGATGGATGACCTGCTGCTCAACGACGCGACGGGATTCCAGGACGCGGTCACGCGCCGGGTGGTGCAACTCGTGAATGAACAGAAGCTCGGCATCGCCGTGGACCTCTGCACCGTGCGCAGCCGTGAACCGCTGAAGCTGAAGGAAACGTTCGCCAAGGTCACCACGACCAGCCAGACCAGCAGCACGGCCTTGAACGAGGCGCGGCGCGACGCCGACCAGATTTTGAGCCGGGCCCGCTCGGACGCCACCAACCGCATCCGCGTGGCCGAAGCGGACCGCGACCGCATGGTGCAGGAGCTTTCGGCCTTTGCGAAGACCTTCGAGCAGGTGCTGCCGCATTATCAATCGAACCCCGACCTGTTCATGCAGCAGCGGCTGGTGGAAACCATGGGCCGGATGTTTACGAACGCCACCGACAAGCTGCTCCTAACCGCGAACGCGGATGGCAAACCGGGCGAACTGCGGCTGCTGCTGAACCGCGAACCGCCCAAGCCCAAGACGGCCAGCCCGACGCCATAAATTCTCCCCACTCGAACGACCAACGCCGCGCCATGCAAGTTACTTCCCTTCTCAGCCAGCAAGATCAGCCGCACGAGCACGCGCCCGGATGCGACTGCGGCCACGATCACGAGCACGCGCCGGTGCGCCTCAAGCAGACGCTCGTGGGCGTGGTGTTCGTGCTGAACGCGTTCATCGTGGATTGGGCCTTCGACAACGCGCACACCGTCGCCAGCGCCAGCGCGTTCATTGGCGCGGTGATTCTCGGCATTCCGATCATGGTGGTGGCGATCAAGGATTTGAAAGTCGGCCGCCTCAGCATCAACGAACTCGTCGCCATCGCCGTGCTCTCGGCGTTCGCCTCGGGCGATTACAAAACCGCCGGCGTCGTCGCTTTCTTCATGTTGCTCGGTGAGATCATTGAGACTCGCACGGCGGAGGGCGCGCGGGCTTCCATCGAATCGCTCATCAAGCTCACGCCGACGAAAGCGCGCCGGATCAAGGCGGACAAATCCGAGGAGGAGGTTGCCGCGAGCCAGCTCGCCGTCGGTGACGTCATCCGCGTCCGTCCGGGCGACAACGTCGCGGCGGACGGCGTGATCCTGAACGGTCAGGGTTCGTTCAATCAGGCGACCATCACCGGTGAATCGCTGCCGGTGGACAAGAAGCCTGGCGATGATGTGTTCGCGGGCACGCAAAACCTCACTGGCGTCCTCGAAATCAAAGTCAGCCGCGCCGGCACGGACACCACGTTGGGCCGCGTGCGCGAACTCATCCTGGCCGCCGAGAAGACCAAGCTCCCGATCATGAAGATCGTGGATCAGTACATGGGTTTTTACACCCCGCTGGTGCTCGTCATCGGCGCGCTGGTGTGGGCCTTCACGCATGACCTCAACCGCGTGATCGCGGTGCTTGTCGTTTCCTGCCCGTGCGCGTTCATTCTGGCGACGCCGACCGCAATGGTCGCCGCGCTCTCCGCCGCCGCGCGGCTGGGGATTTTGATCAAGAACGTCGCGGACATCGAAGCCGCCGCCAAGATCAACGCGTTCGTGTTCGACAAAACCGGCACCCTCACCACGGGCGAACTCGCCGTCAGCCGGCTCATGCCCATCGGCGAAACGAAACCCGCGGAGTTGTTGCGCATCGCCGCCAGCGCCGAGAAATACAGCAACCATCCGACCGCGAAAGCCCTGGCCAACATCGCCGCCGAAGCGGGTGTTCCGCTTGTCGAGCCGAAAGATTTCGCCGAAACCGCCGGGCGCGGTGTGAAGGCGGACGTCGGCGGCGCGAAGGTTTTCGTCGGCCGCGCCCAATGGCTCAAGGACAACGGCGTGAGGGAGGAGTTCGAGAAGTCGGTGGACTTGAACGAGACGGAAGGCTGGAGCTTGATCTTCGTGGCACGCGATGGGAAGTGCATCGGCTGGGTGGGCTTGCAGGATCAAACGCGGGCCGAGGCGAAGGATGCACTGACCGAACTCAAGGAAGCGGGCGTGCGGCGCATCGCGATGGTTTCGGGCGACCGCCAGCCAGTGGCCACGCGCGTGGCAGCGGAAATCGGTTGTGAAGAAGCGAAAGGCGAATGCCTGCCGCAGAACAAGGTTGAGTTCGTCCGGGCCGTGAAAGCTAAGGGCTACAATGTGGCGGTCATCGGCGACGGCGTGAACGACGCACCGGCCTTGGCCGCCGGCGACATCGGCATCGCGATGGGCGCGGCCGGCAGCGAAGTGGCGATCCACAGCGCGACGATCGCCCTCATGAACAACGATCTTCGCCGGCTGCCCTTCCTGGTGAAGCTCTCGCGCAGCACGCGCGCGGTCATCAACCAGAACTTCCTGTTCGGCGTGTGCTTCATCATCGGCGGCTTGAGCGCGGCGGCGTTCGGCTGGCTCAACCCGATTGTGGCGGCGATAATGCACAACGCCGGCTCGTTGATCGTGATTTTCAACAGCGCCCGCCTCGTGCGCAAAGGCGAGGAACTGGAGCATTACCAGCCGGAACCCGCCACGCCGGGCAATGACAGCGGAGCACAACCCGGACAACTCATCCCGAAGGCGGCGTGATCCATCCACTGGCCGCGGGACAGGCAATAAATCTATGGCAGTCGTTGATCTGAGTCCCCAACCCGTGGCAGCGCCGCCATCCGGCGGAGAAGTCGTCGTCTCCGTGCGCGGTCTGACCAAAGTCTTCAAGGATTTCTGGGGCCGGCCTAAGGCGCGCGCGGTGGACAACGTGGACTTCGAGGTGAAGCGCGGCGAGGTGTTCGGCCTGCTCGGACCGAACGGCTCGGGAAAATCCACCACCGTCAAAATGCTGCTGGGGCTGCTGTATCCCACCAAGGGGCACATCGAGGTTTTCGGGCGTTCGCCGCGGCACGTGCAGACCAAGGCGCGCATCGGCTATCTGCCGGAGGAATCGTATCTCTACCGCTACCTCAACTCGCGCGAGACGCTGGACTTCTTCGGCAACCTTTTCGAGATCAACCAGGGCGACCGCAACAATCGTGCTGAGCAATTGCTGGAAATGGTCGGCTTGAACCAGACCCGCACGCGCGCGGTGGGCGAGTTCTCCAAGGGCATGCAACGCCGCATCGGCCTGGCGCAGGCGCTGATCAACGATCCCGACCTCGTCATCCTCGATGAACCCACTTCCGGCCTCGATCCCATCGGTTGCCGTGAAATCAAAGACCTGATCCTCGCCCTCGCGCGCCGCGGCAAGACGGTGATCTTGAGCAGCCATCTGCTCTCGGATGTCGAAGATGTGTGTGATCGAGTGGTGATCTACTACGGCGGCAAGGTCCAAGCCCTGGGTACGCTCCAGGAGTTGCTGGCCAAGCCGGACACGCTCCGCATCACCACGCCAGCGTTGCCGCGCGAGACGATGGAGCGCGTGCTTGAGCTCATCCGCAAAGACGCCGGCCGCGGGGAAGTGCGCGTGGACAATCCGACGCAGAATCTGGAGAGCTACTTTCTGGAAGTGGTGGAAAAGGCCAAGCGCGCGGCGCAGGAAACCAGCGGTGCGCAATCCGGCGCGAAGGTGGCGGCTTATCTGCGGGGCGATGCCGAAGCCCAACCAGCCTCGGAAAAAGTCTTGGAGAAGCTCACGCTGCCGCAAACGGCGCCCGCGGCCACAGCTCCCGTTGCCGAAGTCGCGCCGGCGGTTGACGAAAAGAAACTGGCCGCGCTCACGAAGGCCGAACCTGCGTCACTACCCGCGGCCCCCGCGCCCGCCACCGAGAAGCCAGTTGACCTGGCGCAGGCGGACGAAAAACTGTCTTCACTGCTCGGTGGGAGGAAAAAATGAAGGCCGAGCGAGTTTGGTATGCAGCACTCGTGTTGGCCGTAGCGCTCGCCGGCTGCGCATCGCCTCAAAGTAAGCCGCCTTTTCACGTAACCATTCAAGTGGGACCAGATCAGGTTGAACAAGACATACTACCTGTTTGGCTTGGTTACCTAATGGCGCGAGCGAATTACGTCTCGGCCAATAAAGCGCTGTACGTTGGTGAGACGGGTGTGATCAGACCTCGCTTCGAGGAAGAAGTGGAAGCACGAACAACAGCGGCGCAACTCTACAAAGAGCTGGGCGGAGGCAAGCGACCCGACCCGTATTTCAAGGACCTAGTGAAGGTGGAACAGGCAAGTCTTATGCGCGAATACGTCTGGGCCTTCTTGAGGCAGCCGACTTGGAAAGACGATCAACAGCCGGGCAAGCTCAACGCATTTGAGGTTTGGGCGAGAAATAATATTCCCGATCATCAGGTCGTAACTTACGGTGGAATCGCTCTCCAACCGAATTAATGCAACAACTCTTTGCCATCGCCGGATTGACTTGGAAAGCCGCCTTCCGCTTTCGGCTGTTCATCGTGATCGCGGTGTTATTGCTCGGCGCGGTGGTCGGACTGCCGATTCTGATCAAGGACGACGGCACGGCGCGAGGGTTCACGCAGATTCTGCTGACGTACACCTTGAGCGTCATCACCGCGCTGCTGGGCATGTCCACGCTCTGGCTCTCCTGCGGCACGCTGGCCCGGGACATCGAAGAATGTCAGATGCAGATGGTGGTGGTGAAACCCATTGCCCGCTGGCAGATCTGGCTGGGCAAATGGTTGGGCATCCTGTCGCTGAACGCCGCGTTGCTGACGCTTTCGGGGCTGAGCGTCTTCTTGCTTTTGCAATGGCGGGCCACGCGCCTGCCGGCGGCGGAGCAGAAAACATTACGCGACGAGATTCTGGTGGCGCGCGCTTCGGCCCGGCCACCGGTGTTCGAGAAGGAACTGGAGGAGGAAACCCAAAAGCGCCTCAAGAAAGTGCTGGCGGAACGCAAAGTTGAGAAGCTCGACGAAAAGCTGCTGCGCCAGCAAATCAAGGAGCAGCTCAAGGCCGATCTGCAACTGGTCGCCCCCGGTGATTATCGCGGCTGGCGGGTGGACTTGGGATTGGCCCGGCATTTCCTCCGCGACCAGCCGCTCTTCTTGCGGATCAAGTTCAACGCCGCGGAGAAAAGTCCGACTGGCACATTCCTCGCCGGCTTTCAGGTGGGCGAACCAAAGAAGACCCAGCTCTGGCGGACCGACGTGGCGGTCAGCCTGGCGCCGGACACGTTTCACGAGTTCAAGCTGCCGCCCAACCTGTTTGACGAACAAGGCCTGCTTTCGATCATGGCGGTCAATCCAAACAACACCGCGCTGCTCTTTCCGCTGGAGGACGGCATTGAGATTTTGTACCGCGAAGGCGGCTTCGGGCTCAACTTCGCGCGCGGGCTGGGCATCATCTTCTGCTGGATGGCGCTGTTGGCGGCGCTGGGATTGTCGGCCGCGAGTTTCCTTTCGTTTCCCGTGGCCGCGTTTGCGTCGCTGGCGGTGTTGATGATGGCGTTTTCCACGGGCACGCTGGCCACGGCGGTCGAGGAGGGCACCATCATGGGACAGGATGCGGAAAGCGGTCAGAAGGGCAGTTCGGTGGCGGACATCGTGGTGATCCCGGTGTTCAAGGCGGCGCTGAAAGTGATCGGGCTGGCCAAAAATTTTTCGCCCATTGATTCCTTGAGCACGGGCCGGAGCATCACCTGGAGCGAACTGGGCCGGGCGTTCACCCAGATTGTGGCGCTGCTCGGCGGCCTGATTGCGCTGGTGGGGCTGTGGACGTTCCAGCGCCGCGAACTGGCCACGGCCCAAACGCAAGGCTGAGCGAATTCACCCGCGATGAACAGCCGTGCCAAAAAAATCATTCTCCTGCTGCTGGCCGCGGTCTTTTTGCTGGCGGTGGCGCCGCTGCAACGGGCGCTGAATCGCGACCGGGCGGCCCTGGGTCTGACCCGCGTGGCGCCGCTGGAGAACGCGCCCCCGGTGCTGGCGTTCACCACGGTGGCGCTGGGCGGCTTCCGGGGGTTGATCGCCAACGCCCTGTGGATTCGCATGAGCGAATTGCAGGACGAGGACAAGTTTTTCGAGATGCAGCAATTGGCCGACTGGATCACAAAATTGGAGCCGCACTTCTCGATGGTCTGGACACATCAGGCGTGGAACATGGCCTACAACATCTCGGTCAAATTCAAGGATTCCGCGCCCGGCGAATTTCCCGATCGCTGGCGCTGGGTGAAGGCGGGTATCGAACTCCTGCGCGACGAGGGTCTGCGCTACAACCCGCACGACGTGGCGATGCACCAGCAGCTCGCCTGGCTCTACCAGCACAAGATGGGCGCGAACCTCGACGACGCGAACATGTATTACAAGACCATGTGGGCGCGTGAAATGGCGCGGGTTTTCGGCGACAAGGAGCTGAATCTTGAGGAACTGATCAGCCCTGCCACGGATGACGCGCGGCGGCGGCAGCAGATTCTGACCAACGAATTCAAACTGGACCCCGTGTTCATGAAACACGTGAACCAGCAGTACGGTCCGCTCGAATGGCGGTTGCCGGAAGCGCACGCGATCTACTGGGCGGCCAAGGGACTGGACATGGCCAGCAACAATCCCACGAAGATCAAGGCGGACGATCTTATCCAGTTGAACCGGGTCATCTACCAGTCCATGCAGACCAGCTTTCGTCGCGGCCGGCTGGTTTCCAACCCGTTCATTCAGGGCATCGAGACGGGACCGAATCTTGCCATCATTCCGACCGTCAACAAAGCCTACGAGGAGGCGCTCAAGGAACGCGGCGATTCGTATCGCGCCAACATCGAGGGGGCGCACCGGAATTTTCTGCGCGATGGCGTGATCTTCCTCTACCACGGTAATCACATCGCCGAGGCGGAATCCTGGTACAAATACTTGGTGAACAAATATCCGAACAAGTCGCTGATTGAAAACGATCCGAATTCCTATCCGACCAACACCACGCTTGAACAGTTCGTGCTCGCGCAAATTGGCATTGATGTGACGGAGACCGACCGCGACAAAGTGAAGGCGCGCATCGAGGAGTTCCTCTTCCGCGGCTACATCTTCCTCATTCGCGGCAACGATGATCTGTACGCGGCCCAGCGGCTGATGGCGCGAAATCTCCGGCGCATTTATATGGGCAAAATCAGTGGTGGCGCAGGCGAGGTGCGTATTGGCCTGCCGCCGGTGGAGGAAACGGAGAAGGAAATTGTGAGGCGGATGTTGGACCCCAACGACGAGGTGTACGGGCTGCCGCCGGAGATGCGCGCCATTCTGCGGACGGATTTGCGCATGGAGGCCGAGCCCCCGGCCCCCGGCACCAATGCGCCGCCGGCTTCAGCCCCGGCCACCAATTCTCCCGCCGCCACGCCCGGGAAGTGAAACGGGCAGCGGCTCAAAACCAGAAGCCCGGACGGCCGCCGGCGGTGTAGCGCAATTGCATCTCCCGGAACTTCCGCCAACTGGCATGGCCGTCCACGAACAGGAGGTTGCCGCCTGCGGGACGGTTGCCCTTTTCGAGATGGCTGGTCGTGTGGTAGGGCACAATGCCGCTGGTGCTGGTGATTTGATAAAAATTCTCCGTGGCCGCGCTGCCCGCGCCCTCGGAAATTACCACGTCCGTGAACAACTCCACGTTCACGGCATTGGTCACGGTGCTGAGGCGCGTGAGAAACTGCTTGCCGGGCCGCAGGTCCGCGGCATTCGGGCCGTCGCGCTGCATCAGCGTGAAATAACTCAGCACGCACCGATCGTTGTTGCCGTTGTAAATGTACCAGCGGTCAATATTGGCCGTCTGCGATTTGTAGTAAGCGTGAAACGCCGGACAATAGAGGATATCCCGCCGTGCGCCCACATCCCGGAGCAGATCACGGGTTTTGCCATTGATGTCCCACAGCCACGCACCCCCATCCCCGGCCACGTAGGGCAGACGGTCCTTGTTGTCCAGGGCATAGACGTTCAAGGCCACCCCGATCTGCCGCAGGTTGCTGGAACATTTCACCCGGCGGGCGCGTTCGTTGGCCTTGGTCAGTGCCGGCAGCAGCATCGCCGCCAGGATAGCGATGATGGCGATGACAACCAGCAACTCGATCAGGGTGAATCCCCGCTTGTCACCGTTCGGGGCGGCTGTCTGGGGTTGGCTTGTTTTCTTCACGGGTTGGTTCATGGATACGGATCGGGTTGGGTCACACCCGGCCGCGCGGTGGCGCTGGCGGCTTGGTGGGCGCTGGTTTCTGAGTTTCTAATCATTGGGTTGTCTTTCGAACCTGCCGGATTTGCGGCCAGACTGTTCCGCCCCGATGCTTACCTCAACGCTGGTGCTTCCCATTGCCAGGTTGGCGGGTCAAGCTATAGGCACGTTCCGGCCCGCCGCCATTGAACATTCGTTCGACTTAAACGCGAGCGCAATCTATACGCAAAACCGGCCTGGCAACATCGCCAGAACAGGGGAGGGCGCGCGCCGGCGTGAAGACAGACCGGCCCTCCGATGCCCCGACCGAACGGCGGTGGCCAGAGCGTAACGGGGGGGGGCGAAGAGGTCACTGCGCGAGATGTCATTTCCCGTCACATGGCACGCGTCACACGCTTGAGGAGCTTGTTCCTGGTTGAAAAGCGGTCCCGCAACGGTCGGTCAAATACGGTCCAACCCCCGAATTATTCCCAACTTTGCGGCTTGGCGGTGGCCGAGGCCGCGTTACGCTGGTCAACGCCGCATGAATCGGAACAACCGCATTCTGCACGTGGATGGCGACAGTTTCTTCGCCAGTTGCGAGATCGCGCTGAACCCGAAACTGGAAGGCCGGCCCGTGTGGGTCGGCGGCGGGCGGCGCGGCGATGGCATAGTCATCGCGGCCAATCGCATTGCGAAGAAGTTCGGGGTGAAGACCTGCATGGCGTGCTTTGAAGCCAGGCAACTTTGTCCCACCGGGGTCTTGTGCCGGCCGCAATACGATGAATACCGCCGGCTTTCGCACGAGATGTTCCGCATCCTCGAGGAGTATGCGCCGGTGCTCGTACCGGTCTCGATTGACGAGGGCTTCCTCGATTTCAGCACCATGGACGCGCACGTGTGGCGCAACACCACGCCCGACGCCTACATGAAAGCCATCGGCGAACGCATCCGGCGCGAAGTGGGCCTGCCCGTCTCGGGCGGACTGGGTAGTTCGGCGAAGTTGGCGAAATTGATCACGGATGTCGTCAAGCCGGGCTTCAAGGAAGTTCTGCCGGAGCAGGAGCCGGAGTTTTTGCGCGACTTGCCGGTGCGGACCCTGTCCGGCGTCGCGAAGAATCGCGAGCGCGCCTTGAGCGCGCTGGGGGCGCGAACGTTTGGCGACGTGGCAAAGCTGCCCTCGATGTTGCTGAAACAAAAATTCGGCATCTGGGGACAACAACTCTGGCTCTTCTCGAACGGGCGCTGGCGCGAGCCGCTGGTGCTCGCCGTGAAGGATCGCACGACGATCTCGAGCAACACCACGCTGCCGTATGACGAGCACGATTACGAAGCGGCGCTGACATTCACGCTCAGCGAGGCGACGCGGCTGGTGGGGCAGTTGCGCCGCGAGCAATTGCAGGCGCGCGAGCTGAGCCTGACGATCCGCTTCAATGATTTCACCGAGGCCGGCGCGGGCCATCGCTTCCAGCACGCGCAGTTTCAGAACTCGGTCATCAATGCGACGCTCGAAGGCTTGTTCCGCGACGTGATGAGCGGGGCGTTCAAACCGGTGCGGCAAATCCGCATCGGCTTCTGGAATCTGGCGCGGCTGGATACGCAGCCGACGCTCTGGGGCACGACGCACGCCGAACGCTGGGGGGCGCTCGACGCGGCGGCCACCAAACTTGATTCCGCGTTCAGCCGGCCGGACAAGCCGGCGCTCATGACCGGCGCGCAACTGGCGTTGCGCAAGATTGATGACGCGCACAAGCGCCCGAAAGCGAAATGTCCGTTCGCGCCGCAGCGCGAGATGGTGAAAAAACTCTGGGGCACGGACGCCGATCCGCTCGCGCACAAAGGCGAATGGGAGCAACGCCTCGCCACAGTGAGCAAGCAGCATCAATTCAAGCATTGATGTCCCAGAATCTTGGCGGCCTCGCTTGGATTTGCGTCAGGACCGGCGGGGTCAAAACCCGGTGGGCTGCTGATTACGCCACCCGGCGTTTTTGAAACGAAGCTGGAGGATTCAGCGTGGAAGACAGCCGGCCATCCTCCTTGTTCCCTTCGCGCAACCGGGCGTTGACGGCGCCGGGGATAACTGCAACGTGGTGCGGCCAGCGAATGGGGAATGCTCGGGGCGACATGACGCGCGCAATCCGGATTTCCAAGCGGCGAGTCAGGCGCAGCTATCGTGGAGTTGCCGGATGCTTGGGGACATTCAACACCGCATTCAAAGCTGGTTTCGCCCGTTTGTGCCGGTCGTACAGCAACGGGTAATTTGTTCGCCCTGGAACCGGATAGCCGTTTTTCCACGACATGCCATCATGCACGCCCCACAAAGTCACCCGGGCAATCTTGTCCCGCTTGTGGTAGAAGATGCGGAACAACTCGGCATAACGCCGGGTCAGTTGTTGCTGCACCGCCGCCGGGAGTCCCGTGGCGTAGGGATCCAGGAACTGCTTGAATTCTTCCAACTGGAATTGCTCGTGGCTCAGCCCGGTGCCGATGATCTGGCCCTCCTTCGTCAGCGGCAGGACATCCACATCCAGTTCGGTGATCATCACCTTCACGCCGAGGGCCGCATAAGCATCAATGGCCGCCTCGATGTATTCGGTCTTCGGGTAATTGAGTCCCCAATGCCCCTGCATCCCGATGCCATCAATCCGAATCCCCGCCTGCTGCAACATTTTCACCATGCGCACGATGCCGTCCCGCTTGGCCGGCCGCCACGCGTTGAAATCGTTGTAATATAATTCCGTGTTCGGCGCGGCTTCGCTGGCGAACTGGAAGGCCAGTTTGACCAGTTCGTCGCCGCTGCCGATCGCGTTCACCCAGGCGGTGGGCCGGTACGAGCCGTCGTTGTCTATCACTTCATTGACGACATCCCAGGCGTGAATCCGCCCCGCGTAACGTCCGGCCACCGTCTGGATGTGAGTCCGCAGGCGTTCGATCTGGGCCGCGCGCGAATTCGGCTTTCCGTTCGCATCCTGAAAAAACCACGCCGGGGTCTGGTTGTGCCAGACCAGCGTGTGCCCCACGATGAACATGCCGTTCGTTTCGCCAAAGGCGACGAACGCATCCGCTGGCGCATAATTAAAGACGCCCGGTTGCGGGTTGATCGGCCCGGCCTTCAGGACATTTTCCGCCGTGAGGCTGTTGAACTGGCGCCACACGATATCCCGCGACGCCACGTCGGCGCCGGAAACGATTTCTTCATTGACGGCACAGCCCATCAGGAAGGCGCCCTGGTAGGCTTGCTTCAACGAAGTTGGGCCGCGTGCGGAATCCGTGTGCGCGCACCCTCCGAGGAGCAGAATAAGGCCAGGCATCAACAGCGCTTTCTCAACGTGCTTCATACTTAATGCCGTGGGTTTGGTTCTGGTCACTTGGACAATGCAGGTGTTTGCGTGAGCACCATGTTATGATTTTGGCGGGCGGATCACAACAAGATGCCGAACCCGCCAGGCAAACGCGACTTGTCAAAGGGCCCGGCGTTGCGTCTCCTGTCGGCCATGAGCCCAGTCACAGTCGTTCGCCTTCTCGCCGCTGCCATCGTTGCCACTCACGCGCTGAAAACCGGCGCAGCCGATTGGCCGCAGTTCCGCGGCCCGCAAGCCAGCGGCGTTGATGCCGGCAAACCGCTCCCCGTCGCGTGGAACGTCCAGACAGGCGAGAACGTCCGCTGGCAAACACCGGTGCCGGGTCTGGCGCACGCCTCACCCATCATCTCCGGCGAGCGCGTTTACCTCGCGACCGCCGTTGGCGCGGGCGAGGCCGAACTCAAAGTCGGCCTTTACGGCGACATCGGCCCCGTGGATGACAACGCCGTTCACCAATGGCGATTGCTGGCGCTGGAACGGTCGTCGGGCAAAGTGCTCTGGAACACACTGGGCTTCGAAGGCAAGCCGCGCGTGCAGCGTCATCCGAAATCCTCTCACTGCAACCCGACGCCGGCGACGGACGGTCGTCATATTGTGGCGATCTTCGGCTCCGAGGGGTTGTTCTGCTTCGACACCAGTGGGAAACTCGTTTGGAAAAAGGATTTGGGCGCGATGGATTCCGGGTACTACGTCGTGCCCTCCGCGCAATGGGGCTTCGCGAGTTCGCCGGTGATTCATGACGGCCGGGTCATCGTGCTCTGCGACGTGCAGACCAATTCCTTCCTCGCGGCCTTCGACGTCGCCTCGGGCAAGGAACTATGGCGCACGCCGCGCGGCGACGTCCCGACCTGGGGTTGCCCGGCGGTCGTGGACTCCGGCAGCCGCACGCAAATCGTCGTCAATGGCTGGCACCGTTCGGGCGGGTATGACTTCAATTCCGGCACTGCATTGTGGTGGCTCAACGGCGGCGGCGATATTCCCGTGCCGACGCCTGTCTTCGCGAACGAACTGATTTACCTGACGAGCGCGCACGGCAATCTGCGGCCCATGCGCGCGATCCGACCCGAGGCCACCGGCGACATTACCGCGCCCAAACCGGACGGCACGAACGCCGCCATTGCGTGGGTGCATCCGCGGCAGGGCAACTACATGCAAACGCCCCTTGCGGTTGGCAGCCGGCTTTATGGCTGTACGGACAATGGCGTGGTGACTTGTTTCGAGGCGACGACGGGCCGGATTTTTTACAGCGAACGGCTTGGCGGCGTTGCGCAAGGTTACACGGCATCCCCGGTATCCGATGGCCGGCATCTGTATTTCCCGGGTGAAACCGGCAAAGTAATCGTCGTGCCCGCGAGCGATCGGTTTTCCACCGTGGCCACCAATGACCTCGGCGAAACCTGCATGGCGACACCGGCAATCGCGGACGGCGTGCTGTTCTTTCGCACGCGCACGAAGCTCGTTGCGGTTGGCAACAAGTAACTGGTGCCCACGGCCGGATTTGCACCGGCATTGTGCGCGTCTTAAGTGCGCCGTCTCTGCTTTGGAGTACATGGGCGAAACCAACCCCGTTTGGGAAAACTTTTATTGGAACGTGGTGTTGGACTTTCCATGAGATTGATCCCTGCGCTCTTGGTCGCGCTTATCCCTCTAACAGGGCGTGCCGTCGCGAATTCGCAGACTTCTGCTGCTGCGGTCGGGATCGAATTCGCCTCCACAATAATTCCTATCAAGTATGCCAAGACCGAAGATGTAGCCAGCGCTCTAAACAGTCTGAGTTCCGATGGAGACGGCGACGCTAGCCGAATGCTGCGATTCTTTAAGAGCCTGGACATCCCGGCTGATCTGCCCGCCTTTGGCAAAATCGCGATCGCCGCTGACGTGCGTGGTAACTGCATCTCCGTTTCGGCTAGTCCGTCGGACCGAGCGAAAATCAACCGTCTTCTCTCCAAGATTGACGCGGCGTTGCCACAGGTATTGATGGAGGTGCTCATCATTGAGCTACCGTGGCCCAATCGGGGACTTTTCAAAAGGAATGACACGGGCCGAACACCGGCTGAAGTGCTCGCTGAAATCGGTGTTACAAGCGGACAGGTCATCGCGATGACGAATTTCGCCCCTGCAACAGCTACTTGCGCTCAGTCGAATCAAATCCAAGGATTCAGTTATGTAGAAAGAACGGATCAAGGTTTTGATTCAATTTTGGCTGCTGCGGCATCCAATGGTCGCATTCGATTGCTTCAGAAGCCTCGAATAATCACGGCCAATCAGACAGCAGCCGAGTTGTTCTTTGGGTTCGTCGACCAGATTTCGTACTATCCACAAGGCGGTCCCTGTGGATGCCATCAGCAAATCCGAACAGGTGTTGGACTCAGTCTGACACCCGCGATTCATCGGGACGCATTCGGTGAGTTGGACATTCGGCAGAGCCTCAATGAGATCACGGGATCAATTGAAATCACCGGCGTCGGGGAAGTCCCTATCACGACATCATCAATATCCTCTCGCGCGACTTTGCCGGTACGTGAGGGTGAGACTTTGGTAATCGGGAGCTTTTCGCACATCGTCCGACACGACTGGGCTGAGGAAGCCCCGGTGATCCGTAACCTGCCCAAATTGAAACGGCTGCTTCCTCCCGTGGCATATCACACGCGAGGCGAGGTCGTTGTCTTCCTTCGACTCGCCGTGCTTCCGGCGGCGGATACCGTGCGACTCCTGCAGTAAAGAATGGTGCCGCGTGAGGGATTTCCACCCCCAACCTCTCCGGTCTGAGCGGAGCGTCTCTTGTCGTTGGACTAACGCGGCGTGAACTGGCCTGCCGAGCCGCAGCTCGGAGCGAAGGCTGGCGCATCCGGCAGGACTCCCACCTGCAAACTCTCCGTTCGAAGCGGAGGATGATCCTAATTTCACCACGGATGCGAAAACGAAGGATGAAGGCGGAATGATGAATGATGAAACCGGGCCAATGCGCGGCAATGTTCCGTTTCTTCATTCTTCATTCATACTTCTTCCTTTGAAAATGGTGGGTCGCCACGGTGCTGCCCCGTGCTCTGCGGTTTAAGAGACCGCTGCATCGCTGCAATGCTTGCAACCCAAACGAACGCGAAGGCGGCGTTCACCCGCCACCCGCCACCGGGCCAGGCGGACGTCGGGCCACAGGCATCGCTGGCTTGGACCGGAAGTTCCATTGCGCGAATGACCGCGAGCCGCAACTATGGCGCACGATGAAATCCCTTGCGGTAAGAGCGGCCCGCCGGTTGACGCCCGTATTCACGGTCGCGGCGCTATTGATTTGCCTCCTCGCGTTGCCACGGCGGCTCCTGGCGGAAGGCACGGATTCAAACCTCAGCCTCACCATCACGCGCGCGAATCAAAGTGTGGTGTTGGGATGGTTCGGATCGAACGCCGTGTCCTATCAGGTGGAAGCAAGCGCCAGTTTGCCGGCTTGGACGAATTTCAGTTCAGTCCTCACCGGCAGCAGCGCTTTTCTCTTTGTCACCAATCCGCTGGGTGGAGCGCCGCAGCGTTTTTTCCGCGTCAAGCGCCTGGAAGCAATCTCCGCCAGCTTCGATTCGCTTTCCGGCATCCTCAACATCCTCGGTGATGACCTGGACAACGTAATCGTCGTGAGCCGCAACGTAGCGGGTGCGCTCCTGATCAACAATGGAGCGGTCGCCATTCAAGGCGGCGTGCCGACCGTTGCCAACACCGTGCTCATTCAGATTTCTGGCAGAGGCGGAAACGACCAGCTTGCCCTGGATGAGGCGAACGGCGCCCTGCCCAAGGCGAATCTCTTCGGCGAAGCCGGCAACGACACGCTGACGGGCGGTTCGGGCGCTGACGTGCTCAATGGCGGCCCCGGCAACGACACGCTCTTGGGCAAAGGCGGCGCGGACAGCCTGCTCGGCGGGGACGACAACGACACCGTCACGGGCGGCGATGGCGACGACAACATCCAATTGGGAATCGGGAATGATCGCGCCATCTGGAATCCCGGCGACGACACGGACATCATCGAGGGCGGCGACGGCCTTGATACGGTCGAGGTCAACGGCGGCAACGGCGCGGAAGATTTCACCATCACGGCAAACGGGACGCGCGTGCGTTTTGATCGCATCAATCCCGCGCCTTTCTTTCTGGACCTCGGCACGTGCGAGAATCTTGTGCTCAACGCCAATGGCGGCAACGACACGCTCAGTTGTTCGGGCAATCTGGCCGCCTTGATCCAGATCACGGCGGACGGCGGCCCGGGCGACGATACCTTGCTGGGCGGCAACGGCGCGGATGTGCTGCTCAGCGGCGACAACAACGATTTCATTGATGGCAACCAGGGCAACGACGCGGTTTTCCTCGGTGCCGGGGATGACGTGTTTCAATGGGATCCGGGCGACGGCAACGACACGGTGGAAGGGCAGGCCGGCAACGACACGCTGGTGTTCAATGGCAGCAACGTCAACGAAATCATGGACCTTTCCGCCATCGGCTCGCGGCTGCGCTTGACCCGCAACATCGCCAGCATCGTCATGGACGTGGCCGGCGTCGAGACGGCCCAGCTCAACGCGCTAGGCGGCACGGACACGATCACCGTCAACGATCTTGCCGCCACGGAACTAACCGCCCTCACCGTCAATCTGGCAGCCTCCAGTGGCGCAACCAATGACGCGCAGTTTGACGCCGTGATCATCAACGGCACGTCCGGGGATGATAACCTCACCGCCACGCAGGCCGGCGCCAACGCGAGCGTCGCCGGCTTGAAAACCACGATCGCAATCCTTGCCGGCGATGTGACAGACGCCATCACGATCAACTCCCAGGGCGGCAACGACACCGTGAATGCGTCCGGGATGACCTCGGCATTCGCCCTGACGATTGATGGCGGCCCCGGCAAAGACACCATCACCGGCGGTTCGCTGGCGGATGTGTTGATCGGCGGTGATGATGACGACACGATCACCGGCCGGCAAGGTGGCGATGGACTGTATGGCGGAAACGGAAATGATACCTTCGTTTGGAATCCGGGCGACGGCAGCGACATCATTGAAGGCCAGCTTGGTACGGATAAACTTGTGTTCAACGGATCGAACATCAGTGAAAACCTGGACGTTTCCGCGAACGGCGGCCGGTTGCGCTTCTTCCGTGACGTTGCGAACGTCGTCCTGGATTGCGACGACGTGGAATCACTTCAGGTCAACACGCTGGGCGGCGCGGATAACCTCACTATCAACGAACTCACCTCCACGGATGTCCAAAACGTGACGGTTGACCTGGCGGCAACGGGCGGCGGCGGCGACACCCAAGCCGACAGCATCATCATCAATGGAACGCCAAACAACGACACCATCACGGTCACCGGATCGCCTGGAACGCTCGCCGTCGTGGGTTTGTCCGCCACGGTGATCGTCACCAATGGCGAACCGGCCAACGACAGCCTGACGCTGAACGCGCTGGCCGGGCTCGACACCGTGAATGCTTCGGGGCTGGCCGCAGGCGTCATCAAACTCACTCTCAACGGCGGACTTGGTGATGACGTGTTGATTGGCTCCCAAGGCGCCGACGCGTTCACCGGTGGCGATGGCAACGACGTGATTTTTGGCGGCGACGGCGATGACACGCTGGTTTGGAATCCTGGCGATGACAACGACACCTTCGAAGGCCAGGGCGGCAGCGACACCCTGCAATTCAACGGCGCCAACGTGGCTGAGAACATTGACATCTCCGCGAATGGCGGCCGGCTCCGGTTCTTCCGCAACGTGGCGAGCGTGGTGCTGGACGGCAACGGCGTGGAAACCGTGCGGTTTGAAGCCCTCGGCGGCGCCGATGTCATCGTCGTCAACGACCTGACGACTACCGCTGTTACCACTGTGAATCTCAACCTCGCCGCCACGGGTGGTGTTGGCGACGCGCAAGCGGACAGCGTCATCATCAACGGCACCAGCGCCAACGACAGCCTCACCGTCGCTCAGGCCTCCGGAGTTGTCACGGTGGCCGGCTTACCGGCGACGGTAACCATCAGCGGCAGCGAAGCCACGAACGATCGCGTGACCATCAACACGCTGGCGGGCGACGATGTATTGGACGCCTCAGCGCTCGCGGCCGGCTTCATCAACCTCTCGGTGGACGGCGGCATTGATGACGACGTGCTGACCGGCAGCGGGGGCGCCGATATCTTGCTGGGTGGGGATGGCGATGATGTATTGATCGGCGGCCCGGGCGTTGATGTGCTGGACGGCGGCCCCGGCAACAACATCGTGATTCCATAGGCGATTCGCTCCGCATCCACCTCGCGTGGCTGCCCAAGGCGGCACCGGGCTGGCAAATCGGCGCATTCACGATTTGCGGTTTTGAATTTGCGAATTACGATGGGCGTTGCGTGCTCAACCTGGAACAACTTTCGACCGCGCTGGAGCGGCACCGCGAAACGGCCGCGGCCCACGTGAAGGAATTCTCACTCGCCGGCCGGGTTTTCGCATTCAACACCCGGCCGGCGATCATGGGCGTGGTTAATTTGTCCGCCGATTCCTGGTATCGCGAGAGCGTGTGCCTGACGGCGGAGGCGGCGATTCAGCGGGGAAAGGTTCTGCGCGCGCAGGGCGCGGACATCGTGGACGTGGGGGCAGAATCCACCCTGGCCAACGCCGCGCGCGTGGACGAAGCCGGGCAGAACTCCAAACTGTTGCCGGTGATCAAAGCCCTCCGCGCAGCGGACGTGCTCGTGTCGGTGGAGACGTATCAACCGGCGGTGACACGGGCGTGCCTTGAGGTCGGCGCGAATATTCTCAATCTCACCGGCACGGATCGCAGCGACGATTTATTTCGCATGGTCGCCGCGCACGATGCCGCGGTGATCATCTGTTACATGCAGGGCAAAAATGTGCGTGAAGTCGCGGACTTCGATTTCAGCGCCGACCCCATCGAGATGATGCGTGAATACTTTTCGCGTCAAATCGAAATCGCCCAACGCAACGGCGTGCAGAAAATCTTCATCGATCCGGGACTGGGTTTTTATTACCGCAATCTTCAGGACAGCGCGGTGCGCGTGCGACATCAGATGAATATCTTTCTGAACACGTTCCGGTTGCGCACGCTGGGTTTTCCGATCTGCCATGCGTTGCCGCACGCGTTCGAGTATTTCGGCGACGAAGTGCGTTGCGCCGAACCGTTTTTCGCCGTGCTCGCAGCGCTGGGCAAAACAGATTTGTTCCGCACGCACGAGGTGCCGCGCATCAAGGCCGTGCTGGATACGATGCGGGTGTTTTGATCTGGATTTGGTGGGGACGCGCTGCCGCGCGTCCCGCTGACCAGCAGGACAGCCCTACCGTTTTCGGCAAAGGAATACTCCTTCTTCCCCGGACTTCGTGATCCACTGGTCGCAAACCTCCAAAGCGTGCCTTGCCAAAGCAACACGGACGCGCTCTGGCGTGTAGCGGTAGGAAAAAAATAATTGGATCGCGTCACCCGGTTGAAAATCAAACTGCTCTCCGTCCACACGGATTGTCCGCTGCCGAACGAAATGAAATTTCGCTACCACGCGTTTGAGCCCAGCGACATCTTCGATGCGGAAGCGGAGTTCGCCATCGCTGCGCTCCACGCCAAGGTCGAGCAGGAACGTGATCAACCACTCGCGCGTCAGTTCGTTGTCGTATTGCGGCAAAATCGTTTGGACACCTGCGGCGTAATCCGCGCCCGGTGCGAGGTTCGCGCTGAACAACAACCAGTCGTCGGCTCGCACGAGCGAGGCGAGCTTGGGCAAAATGTCGGCCGGCTCGAAGTTCGGGATCATGCCGAAGAAAGTGAGCAAGCGCGCGGCGCCGGGCGCGCGATGCGCGAGCACGGCGGGCAAATCGTCGGCAGTGGCGAGGTCACAAGCCAGCGGCGAACAATTCTCGTCACCCACGACTGGCAACGTCGCGTCGCGCGCCACCAGCACCATTGACACACTTACATCGCTCGGCGTATAGCTGGTTTTCATTCCTTGCGCTTGCAGCAGCTTCAGCAGCCGCGCGTCCTTTTGTCCGCCGCCGCAACCAAGGCCCACGACGTGAATCTGCTTTGCTTTGATTCGCTCGACCGCCCCGGCAAACGCCCGGTCATACGTCGCCGCGCAATCCACATCGTTCCGCGACGGCGAGTGCGCTTGATGCAGCGCGAGCCATTTGAGCGTCTGCTTCGCGCTGTCGTAGTGAAATTTGTGGTTTACCCGCCGCGTGCGCAGCGATTCCAGCAGGTCGTGATGAACCGCCGCCGGAAACTGGCTCGGATGAATTTCAACATGCGCGACGGATGACATGCTTTGGTTGTCGCCGATTCACGGGCGCGAAACAAGCCGTTCCGCGCTGCGGGAAGAATTTGCTCGCCTTCACTTCGCTGCTTCGCCAGTAATGACGCGGCCTCGAACCATGAACAACGCCTACTTTAACCTCGCCGATTGGATCATCATTTTCGCCTATCTCGGCGGCATCATCGCGCTGGGGATGTGGTTCGGCAAAGACCAGCGCAACGTCCGCGATTATTTTCTCGGCAGCAAAAACACGCCGTGGTGGGGCATCGGACTCTCCATCGTCGCGGCGGAAACCAGCGCGCTCACGATCATCGGCGTGCCGGCGATAGCTTACGGCGGGAACATCGCATTCATCCAGATGATCATCGGCTATGTCATCGCCCGTTTGATCCTGGCGGTCGTCATGGTGCCGCATTATTTGAAGGGAGAAATCTATTCGCCGTATCAACTGTTTGCCGATCGCCTCGGCGCATCGGCGCGGCAAACCGCCGGCGGATTTTTTCTCATCAGCGAAACGCTCGCCGCCGGCGTGCGCGTGTATGTCGTCTCAATTCCCATCCAGCTCATGCTCGGCATCGGGGTTGTGCCTTCGATCATTTTGTTCGTCGTGCTGTCGCTGGTTTACACCTACGTCGGCGGCGTGAAGGCGGTGATCTGGACCGACGCCGTGCAATTCGGCTTGTTCCTCCTCGGCGGTCTCTTCGCGCTCTGTTACATCCCGACGCTCGTGGATGGCGGCTTTGCAGGTTTGATGAAGACCGCGACGGCGGCGGACAAATTGCACTGGCTGAACCCGCAATTCACGCTCGACGCTCCGTTCAACATCTGGATGGGCGTCATCGGCGGCACGGCGCTGGTGCTCAGTTCGCATGGCGCGGAACAACTCATCGTGCAACGCGTGCTGGCCTGCAAAACTGTCGCCGACGGCCGCAAGGCGCTCGTTTTGAGCGCCGTGTTGATCTTCCCGCTGTTCGCGATTTTTCTGCTCGTGGGCGTGATGCTCTGGGTGTTCTACCAAAATCATCCGTTCCAAATCCCGCTGCCGGAAGCGCGCCCCGGCATCAAGGCGAACGATTTTATTTTCCCGATCTTCATGATGACGGAAGTGCCGCACGTGCTGCGCGGTTTCCTCATCGTGGCGATTCTTTCGGCCGCGATGTCCTCGGTGAGTTCCGCGCTCACGTCGCTCGCGAGCGTGAGCACGATGGATTTCGTGAAAGGCCAGCACGGCAAACGCAGCGAGGAATTTTATCTCAGCTTCAGCAAATACAGCACGGTCGTGTGGGCGGTCATCCTCATCCTCGTCGCGTATTTGAGCCGCGAAGTGGCGTTTGTGATGAACGCAGCGTTCACTTTGCGCGGGCTGACCAGCGGTGCGCTGGTGGGCGGATTGATGCTCGCGGTGTTCTGGAAAAACGGGCGCGCCGTTTCCGTCATCGCCGGCATGATGGCCTCGCTGGCGTTCATGATTGGCGTGAGTCAATTCGCCTGGCACACGACCGTGGACGGCAAGGACGTTGAACACAAAGTCTTCTGGCCGTGGTTCACGTTAATCGGGACGATCGTGACTCTCGGCGTCGCTTGGCTCGTAAATCTGTTAGTGCCAGCGAAGGCCAAGGCCGCAAATTGATTTCAGTTCCGCGCCGATCTGCGCCAGACTTTCCCGGTTGAACCACCATCGCGAATCATTCAACGCCCTGCTGCACGGCGATGCCCCGTTTCTCGCCCTCGCGCCGATGCAGGACGTGACCGACGCGGCGTTCTGGAATCTGATGCATCGCTACGGCGGTGCGGATGTTTACTGGACGGAATATTTTCGCGTCCACGCCGTCTCGCGACCCGAGAAGTGGATTCTCGATTCCATCGCGCAGAACCAAACCGGCCGACCCGTCATCGCGCAGATGATCGGCAACGACATCCCCTCGCTAGTCCGCACGGCGAAGGAACTGCAGCAACTACCCGTCGCGGCGATTGACCTGAATCTCGGCTGCCCGGCGCCCATCGTTTACAAGAAGTGCGCCGGTGGTGGACTGCTGCGCGAGCCACAACGCATTGATTCCATCCTCGGCGCGCTGCGCGAAGCCGTGAGCATCAAGTTCACCGTCAAAACACGCGTCGGTTTCAGCGACATCCGCGAGTTCGACACACTGCTCCCCATCTTCGCCAAGCACTCGCTCGATTTGCTCACCGTTCACGCGCGCACCGTTTCGCAGATGTATCGGCTGCCGGTGCACTACGATCTGATCCGGCAAGCCGCCGAAACGATGCCCTGCCCCGTGTGCGCCAACGGCCACGTCTATTCCGCCGAGCAAGCGCTCGACGTACTGGCGCAAACCAAAGCCCGCGGCTTGATGATCGGTCGCGGCGTGATTCGCAGCCCGTGGTTGTTCGAACAAATCCGCCAACGTGCGCGCGGCGAGTCGGAACGGCTGCCCACTGGACGCGAGGTGCTCGGCTATGTCACTGCGCTCTGGGAATCGCAGGCGAGTTTCGACGCCCCGGACAAATCCCAATGCGAGCGGATGAAGAAATTCATGAACTACATCGGCGAAGGCATCGCGCCCGCGTTTCTGCATCAAATCCGCCGCGCCGAGACGCAGGCGGATTTCTTCCGCATCTGCCGCGAGTTCCTCGATCACGATCAGCCCCTGCCGCTGCAACCCCCGGAAGCCGGAGCGGCGAAGGGATTTGCCGCCTGACCTTTCCCGGCTGGAAAGCGCTTCAGATTTTGTAGCTGTCGCGCCGATCCCGCGTTAGCATCATGCCCACGAAACGAAACCAACTTTGAAAGGCCAGCCATGAACCAAATGCACGAAATTGATTACTTCATCCACGGCGACGCGATGCAATTTGTCGAAGTGGAACTCGATCCGATGGAAGCCGCCGTCGCCGAAGCCGGCGGCATGATGTACATGCAGGACGGCATCGAGATGGAGACCATTTTCGGCGACGGCTCGCAACAGAACAGCGGCTTTCTCGGCGCGCTGATGGGCGCTGGCAAGCGCCTACTCACCGGCGAATCGTTGTTTATGACCGTGTTTCAGAATCGCGGCCAGGGCAAAAGGCGCGTCGCATTCGGCGCGCCGTATCCGGGCAAAATCATTCCGGTGCATCTCTCGGAAATGGGCGGCGAACTCATCGCGCAAAAAGATTCCTTCCTCTGCGCCGCCAAGGGCGTGAGCGTGGGCATCGCCTTCAACAAGAAGATTGGCGCGGGCCTGTTCGGCGGCGAGGGCTTCATCATGCAGCGCCTCCAGGGCGACGGCTGGGCTTTTCTCCACGCCGGCGGCAACATCCATGAACGCACGTTGGCGCCCGGCGAAGTGCTGCGCGTGGACACCGGCTGCATCGTCGCGTTTCAGCCGGGGGTGGACTTCGACATCCAATACGTGGGCAAGATCAAGTCGGCGTTGTTCGGCGGCGAAGGTCTTTTCTTCGCTACGCTGCGCGGGCCGGGAAAAATCTGGCTGCAATCGCTGCCCTTGAGCCGCATGGCCGACCGCATCACCGCGGCTTCGCGTGTGGGGGGCCGACGGGAGGAAGGTTCCATCCTCGGCGGTTTGGGCAATTTGCTCGACGGGGACAATTCTTGATTGGACGCCAGCGCGGGGCCTCAAGCGCAAATGAAGTGGCCAAACCGCAACTCGACGGGCGCGTTCACGCTCATCGAATTGTTGGTGGTCATCGCCATCATTTCCCTGCTGGCCGCGCTGTTGTTGCCGGCGCTGGCCCGGGCAAAACAGAAAGCCCGCCAGGCGGCATGCCTTTCCAACGTGCGGCAAATCGGCGTCGGCCTGACGCTTTACCAAAGTGAAAACCGCGAACGCTTTCCCGATCGGCGCGACCTGAAAGCCGAACTGGGATTTCATCCGTGGACCGACTGGCCGCCCTCAGACCCGCGGGCGGGGTGGGCGGCGGCGGTCTTGAGCAATCACATCGGCAATGACGACGTGTGGTGTTGCCCAGGGGTGATGGCTTCCACGCTGCAACAGGCGACGCAGGCCGTGCAAGCCGTGCGCACCGATGCGAAAGCCGTTTCCTATTGGATGTGGCGCTTCGATCGTACGAATGAACCAGTCGTGCTGGACAACTTTTGGAACAAGACCGTGGAAGTTGCGCTCACCGACCTTCGCGCGGCCAGTAATGCCACTGTCGGCCAGCCGACGGGACCGGCGGACGTGGAACTCGTCGTGGATGTTTACTTCCCGGCTACGATTCCAAGCATCACCCCGGCGCTGGCCGGGCGGGCGGCGCATCCGCGCGGGCGGAATCGTTTGATGCTCGACATGAGCGCCGGCTTCTGGCGCGATGCACGCCTGACCGCCGCGAATTGAATCGAAATGAAGCTACTCAGAGTTTTCCTCGCCGTCCTATTATTGCCGCTGGCGACCGCCGCCCAGGGCGACGGTCTTTTTGCCCGCACCAATCTCGCGGCCTGGTGCATTGTGCCGTTCGATGCGAAGAAGCGCGGGCCGGAAGAACGCGCCGCCATGCTGGAACGGCTCGGGTTCAAGCTGTTCGCCTACGATTACCGCGCGGAGCACATCCCGACGTTCGACGCCGAACTGGAAGCGTTGCGGCGGCACAACGTGCGCCTGCTGGCGTGGTGGTTTCCCGGCGCGCTGAACGAGGAAGCGAAGAACATCCTGGACGTGCTCCAACGGCATCACTTGCGTGATGTGCAACTCTGGGTCACCGGCGGCGGCGAACCGACGAAGTCCCCGGAAGAACAGCGCGCACGGGTGACGACCGAGGCCGCGCGGCTGCGGCCCATTGCCGAAGCGGCGGGAAAGATTGGCTGCACGCTCGCGCTCTACAATCACGGCGCGTGGTTCGGGGAGCCGGAAAACCAGCTCGCCATCATCGAGCAGCTTCGCAGCTCGGGCGTCACCAACGTCGGCCTCGTCTATAACCTGCATCACGGTCACGAACATTTGGCGCGCTTTGCGGATTTGTTAGCCCGGATGAAGCCACATCTGGTCGCGCTGAATCTCAACGGCATGACGCGCGATGGCGAACGGGCCGGGAAAAAAATCCTGCCGTTGGGCCAAGGCGAACTGGACCTGGAATTGTTGAACCTCATTCGCGAGAGCGGCTGGCGTGGGCCCATCGGTATCCTGAATCACACCGACGAAGACGCCGAAGGCCGGTTGCAGGACAACCTGGACGGCTTGGACTGGCTGCTGGCGCAATCGCCCGGCCATCCCGTCGGCAACAAACCGAAGCCGCGCACCTGGCGTGACCCCGGCACGCCCGCGCCGCAATCCCCGGCGGCGCGAAGTGGCGCTTCATTATCCCCAGCCTTCGGACAGGCGCTGGAAGGCGGCATGGTCGTGGAAGGCAACCCGGCGTTTCGCACACGTCCCATCACGGTGGAATGCTTTGCCAAGCTGAACGGCAAGGCGGGCTTCAACATACTCGTCGCGAGTGATCCCAAAAATTCCGCCGAGCATTGGGAGCTTTACTCGTACGCCGGCAGCGGTGCCTTCAGCGTATTTCAGCCGGGCCGCGGCGGCGAATTCAAGTCCGAGGTGAACATCTGCGACGGCCAATGGCATTACCTCGCTGCGATCCTCGAACCAGAGCGGGTGCGGCTGTTTGTGGACGCGAAACTGGTGCTCGATCAATCCGCGCCCGCGCTGTCAGGTGCTCCGGTTGGCGGTGGACTTGCCTTCGGGCAATTGGTCGAAGGCTCGATCGGTTGCGACGGGCTCGTGGATGAAGTCCGAATTTCACGCGGCGCGCGCGTGACCGCGGCGGTTCCCCGCCAACCGCTGGAAAAGGACGCCAGCACCATCGGGCTTTGGCATTTCGACGATCTCAAGAAAAGCGCGACCGAGAATTCGCCTTACTGGACCGTTGAGAGTGCGGCGGAGCGCGCGAAGCTGCCGCTCTACCGAACCATTCCCGCCGCGACATCGGAGGAACTCACGCCCGCGAACGGGTTGCCGAAGCGCGAGGTGTATCGCACCTGGCATCGCTCGCACGGTGACAATGGCGGCACGCGCTTTTCCGCGCTCGATCAGATCAATCGCCAGACGGTGACCAATCTTCAGGTCGCGTGGACTTATCACGCGCGCGACGGCAGCAACTACATTCAATGCAATCCCATCATCGTGGACGGGGTGATGTTTGCGCCCACGCCGGGCAAAAGCATCGTCGCGGTGAACGCGGCGACGGGCGACGAACTCTGGCGCTTCAAACCCGAGGGCAAGCCGGCGTTTCGCGGTTTGATCTACTGGCCGGGGCGGGCGGGCGCGAGTGAGCGGATTCTTTTTCCCGCCGGCAAATACCTTTACGCGCTAAATCCGAAAAGCGGCCAGCCGATTGCCGCGTTCGGCGAAGCCGGGCGGGCATTGCTGCCCGGCAACGCGCAGGGCGATTTCGGCGCGGCCACCGCCGGCCCGACGATCTTTGCGAACATCATCGTCGTGCCGGGCTTCGAGAAGGACGCCTGGGGCTTCGACGTGACGACCGGCAATCACTTGTGGACGTTTCATACCGTGCCGCAGCCGGGCGAGTTCGGCTACGACACGTGGGATCGCACCGAGCCGTACGCGGCAAACTGCTGGGGCGGCATGGCGATGGATGAAGCGCGCGGTATCGCCTACCTCACGACCGGCGGGCCGAAAAACAACTTCATCGGCATCAATCACCTCGGCGATAATCTGTTTGCGAATTGCGTCATCGCTCTCGACGCGCGAACGGGCAAACGGCTCTGGCATTTTCAAGAAATCCGGCACGACATCTGGGACCTCGACATTCCCGCGCCGCCCACACTCGGCACGATCACCCGCGACGGCAAACGCGTGGATGTGGTCGCGGCCGTGACGAAAATCGGCAACACCCTGCTGCTGGATCGTGTGACTGGCAAACCGATCTTCCCGTTTCGCCTGCGCCGCGCACCGACGAGCGATCTGCGCGGCGAAGTTACTTCGCCCTACCAACCGGACCTTGAATTGCCCGAGCGCTTTTCCAAACAGGAGTTCACGGCAGACGATTTGACCGACCGCACGGAGGAAGCGGCGGATTTTGCGCTGACGCGCTTCAAGAGCGCGACCACGGGTTGGTTTCGTCCCGGCAGCGAAGGACGGGCCAACTTGTTTTTCAACATTGATGGCGGCGCGGAATGGACGGGTGCGTGCATTGATCCGGACACTGGCCGGCTCTACGTCACGGCGAATCATCTGGGTTGGCTCATCACGATTTTTCGGGACGACGATCCGCCCGATGATCCACATGCGCCAAAGACCCGCGGGCAGATCGTCTTCGAGTCCACCTGCGCGCAGTGCCACGGCACCAACCGGCTGGGCATCGGCACAGCCCCGGCGCTCCGGGGCTTGCGCCATCGTCTCGCTGACGCGGCGGTCACGAATCAAATCCGCACGGGCAAGTACGCCATGCCGGCCATTCCCGAGTCGCAGCTCGGCGAGGTGGACCTCAAAGCGCTGGTGGATTATCTCATGTTGCGCGACCGGCCGCTGCCGCCAGCGCGGCCGACCGAGCGGCCGGTTTACAGCTTCTCCGGCTACCCGCGGTTCTTTGATAACGAAGGTTACCCGGCCAACAAGCCGCCGTGGGGCACGCTCAACTGCATTGACCTCAACACCGGAAAACTGCTCTGGAAAGTGCCGCTCGGGGAACATGAGGAATTGACCAGGCAAGGCGTGCCGAAAACCGGCACGGAGAATTATGGCGGCGCAATTGTGACAGCGGGCGGGCTGGTCTTTTGCGCGGGCACCCGCGACCGGAAGCTTCGCGCGTTTGACAAGGACACCGGGGCGGAATTGTGGTCCGCCGAGTTGCCGTGGGTGGGCAACGCGCCGCCCGCGACCTACGAGGTGAACGGCCGGCAGTTCATTGTCATCCCGGCCACCGGCAGCAAACTCGAATCGCAACGCGGTGACGCCTACGTGGCTTTTGCGTTGCCGAAGCGCTGAACCTGGTCGCGGAACGGTCTGCCGGAAGTTCGCGCTTGCATTGGTTGTCACCGATTTCCTAGAACTGCGCAGCACGACACGTATTGCGCCCCGGCCCTGTGGCTCGGGGCTTGGCAGCTTGAGCGGCCACCGTCTCAAATTATGATTCTATTTCTGTTCTTCTGTTCGGGCGCAACGGCCCTGGTTTACGAGGTCGTCTGGTCCAAATACCTCTCGCTGATGCTGGGCAGCACCGTGCAGGCGCAGACGGTGGTGCTGGCGGTATTCATGGGTGGCCTGGCGCTGGGCAACCGGCTCATCGGCGCGCGTTCTGATTTGCTGCGCCGCCCGCTGGCCACCTACGGCTATCTCGAAGGCATGATCGGCCTCTACGCCTTCTTCTTCAGCACCATTTACGCGCTGGCGGACAAACTGTTTGTGAGCGTCGGCTCAAAGATGTTCGAGAACGAACTCGGAATGCTGCTGCTCAAAGGCGGTTTGAGCGTGGGGTTGCTTTTGCTGCCAACGGTGCTCATGGGCGGCACGTTGCCGTTGCTCTCCGCCTGGCTGCAAAAGCAATCCGATGACGCCGGGCGCTGGTCCGCGCGGTTCTATTCCACGAACAGCCTCGGCGCGGTCTGCGGTTCGTTCATGGCGGGCTTTTACTTGATCCGTTCGCTGGGACTGGTTTCCGCTTTGGAAACGACCGCGCTATTCAATGTTTTAGTCGGCATCGCCGCCGTGGGCATGAGCAAGAAGCTGGTGGAGGAAACCGCGGCGCCCGTGCCGGTGCCAACCCGTAGCGGCGCGCCGACGGGACCGGCAAGCGCCGAGCCGATGCGCTGGGCCGTGCTGCTGGTGGCGTTGACGGGCGCGGTTTCGATGGGTTTGGAAGTGCTGGCGTCGCGTTCGCTCTCGCTGATTTTCGGCGCGTCGTTGCAGGCGTTCGCGGTGGTGTTGATGGCGTTCATCCTCGGCATCGGCGCGGGCAGCGCGGCGGTGGCGTCGCCCCGTTGGAAACGCTGGCGCAGCGAAGGGGCGATCATCACGCTGCTGCTCGCGGCAGCGGGCATCATCGGCCTGCTGGTGTGGGGCATTGAGCAGTGGGTGGAGATTTACCGGCACATCAAGGTCGGCCTCGCTCCCACACGGATGGGGTATCGCTACTACCAGTTCATCATGGCCGTGTTTTCGATGGTGATTCTGGGCGTGCCGGCGGCGTTGATCGGCGCGGTGCTGCCGCTGTGCTTGCGGCGCGAATCCGAAGCGGGCCACGGCTTTGGCGGGCGCGTGGGACGGCTGCTGACTTGGAACACGCTCGGCGCCGTGGGCGGCGTACTGATCACCGGCTTCATTCTCATGCCCAAGGTCGGATTGCGGAATGCGTTCAACCTGCTGGCGCTGGCGCTGTGTGTGCCGGCGTTCTTGCTGGCTTGGAGCCACCGGCGGCGCGCCTTGCTCGGGACGGCTGGAGTTTTGGTGGCCGGACTGGTCATTTCATGTGTCACCGGCAATGAAGGCTGGCGGCACGTTTTGAGTTCGGGCGTTTTCCGCAGCCGCGAAACCGTGGTGGACCCCAACGCGCTCAAGCTGCGCAAGGAGCGTGTGAAGATCCTGTTTTACGAGGATGCGCCGGACGCGACCGTCAGCGTGGACAGTGACGGTGGGGTGGGAATGAACGCGGACATCGGTTTGCGGATCAACGGCAAGACGGAAGCCTCGACCAAGGCTGACCTCACCACGCAATTGCTCGTGGCGCACCTCCCGATGTTGGCGCGACCCGGCAGCCAGGATGTCTTCATGCTCGGCCTGGCCAGCGGCATCAGTTGCCGCGGATTCCTCGCCTACCCGATCAAGCAACTCACCGTGGCGGACAATTGCGAGCCGGTCACGCGCGCGGTGGATTTCTTCGCGCCGTGGAATCGCGGCGTGCGGACCAATCCCGCCACGCGGCTGCGGATTGAGGACGCACGCACGGTGCTCAAGCTCGAACCAAAAATGTACGACGTGATCGTCAGCGAGCCGTCGAATCCGTGGTTCGCCAGCGTTGGCAGCGTGTTCAGCCGGGAGTTTTACGAACTGGCGGCCAAGCGGCTCAAGCCTGGCGGCATCATGGTGCAGTGGTTTCACGTTTATGAAATGCACGATGGCATCGTGGAAATGGTGTTGCGCACGTTTGGTACCGTTTTTCCCGTCATGGAAATCTGGGACACGAACGAGGGCGACCTCGTGCTGCTCGGCGCCGACCGGCCTTGGACAATGACGCTCGAAAACTTGCGCAAAGCCTACGCGAATGAATTGGTGCGGCAGGACATGGAATCCGTCGGGCTGGGTACGCCCGAAGCGTTGCTCGCGCGGCTCTTTGCCTCGCAACGCACCGCGTCGTCCATCGTCGGCCCTGGGCCGATTCAGACAGATGGCTTCCCCGTGCTCGAATACGAAGCGCCCGTGGCGTTCTTTATCGGCACGAAGGCGCAACGCATCATGCGCTTTGACGAACGCACCTGGCAATCGAACTTCCTCACCGAGGAGCGTCGCCGCGTGCTCGCCAACCTGGACGACCCGACGTTGCAGCGCGTGTTCGAGCGCTTCACCATCAATCGTGAACTCGGAACCGTGGTCGCCGAACGGCTGAAACGCGCACGCAATTCCGGCCCGGTCGCCCCGGTGACGCCGTGCGTGTTCGATCCCCTTAGCGGTCGCGCGGAGAGCCTGTTGCCCCCGGATGCGAACGACAGCGTCAAGGCCCTGGCCAACGCCCGCGTGGCGTTGCAGCAGGGCAGCGGCGGTCTGGAAGCGAATGCGATCCTCATCCGCAATATGCTCGCGGCGCAGGCAGTGTCCGCCGCCGGGCGGTCGCCGGACCGCGTCACCAGTGATTCCGCGGCGGTGGCCGCCCGGGCGTGCCTGGTGGGCCGCAATCCAAAACTCGCCGGCGAGTTGATTTCGCTCGGGCTGAAACTCGACCCGGAGAATCTGGAACTCGCATTCCTTGGCCGTCTGCTGGAACGCGAATCCGGGACCGGCAACCAGCCCGCCGACCGATAACCGCAGCCTGCGGCAACCGTGGTTGAAGCTGCGGCGCCGGGCTGCTACGCTCGTGCGCGGTGAAGGCCAACGTCATTCGCTTCCTTTTTCTCGCTGCGCTCACAGTATTCTTTGGCGGCTGCCAACCAGACTCGACCGGGCGGCTTCCCTCCGTGTCCGGCACGATCGAAACCGATGAGGCCCGCGTGGCTTCGCGCTACGGCGGACGCGTTATCGCGCTCGGGGCGCAGGACGGCAGCGCACTGGCCACCGGGCAGTTGCTCGTCGAACTCGAAGCTCGTGAACTGCAAACGAAGCGGGATCAAATCGCCGCGCAACTGGACGAAGCCGAAGCTGGCCCGCGCAAAGAGGAAATCGCCGCCGCCAAGGCGGAATGGGAGGCGCAAGTCGCCCAACTTGACCTCGCCCGGCTTGAGCGCAAGCGGGCGGAGGATCTTTTCGTGGTTCGCACGATCTCTGAAATCGAGCGGGACCGGGCGGTGACCGCCGAACAGGCGCTGGAGAAAACCGCGGCGGCGGCGAAAAGTCGGCATGAGTTGCTGCTCGCTGGCACCCGGCCCGAGCGCATCGCTTTGGTCCGAGCGCAACTTGCCGAATTGGACACGCAACTCAACGAATTGAAGATTGTCTCGCCGACCAACTGTGTTCTGGAGTTGTTGTCCGTGAAGGTCGGCGATGTTCTGTCGCCGAACCAGCAGGTGGCGACGCTGCTGTTGACGAATCACCTCTGGGTGCGGGTGTTCGTGCCGGAGCCATGGCTGGGCAAAATTAAGTTGGGCGATGTAGTGGATTTGCTGGTGGATTCGTTTCCGGGGCGGGAGTTTTCGGGAACGGTCGAACAGGTCGCTCGCGGGGCTGAATTCACGCCGCGCAACGTGCAGACTGTCGGTGAGCGGGTGAAGCAGGTATTCGGCGTGAAAGTGCGGCTCGATGATGCCGAGGGCCGATTGCGGGCGGGTATGGCGGCGGATGTGGTCTTCCCGGGCGTGTCCAAGCCGGGCCGGAGCAAGCCATAATTCCTTGGCGGTAAACGGGAAATGCCGTCGCGCGGCGGCGGGGGATAACTTTTTATTTCCAATCCAACCCCAGGGTTTTAGTATCCCCACGCCGAGGAATTCCCGGCCCTTAACAACAACGGAAGAAGACAACCATGCCATTAACACACACTCGCGACCTCTTCGCCAAGGCCCTGAAGGGGAAGTACGCGCTGGGCGCTTTCAACGTCAACAACATGGAGCTCATCCAGGCAATTGTGGAAGCCTGCGAAGAGGAGAAAGCTCCGCTGATGCTGCAAATTTCCAAGGGCGCGCGCTCTTACGCGAATCCGGTTTACCTCAAGAAACTCATCGAGGCCGCCGTCAGCCTGTCGAACATCCCCATCGCGGTCCATTTGGATCATGGCGACACGTTCGAGCTATGCAAGGAGTGCATTGACGAGGGTTTC
>WBZT01000416.1_pt1 | contig 34811 bp, 46 predicted proteins | sample 5204241 | NCBI WGS metagenome assembly WBZT01 (sample SAMN12344358, study PRJNA552823) | activated sludge metagenome | biome: Activated sludge suspended growth; feature: Nitrification reactor; material: Wastewater; isolation source: activated sludge from nitrification reactor of wastewater... | reverse complement strand
CGGCCTACGGCCGCCGCTTAACCTGGCGTTATGCGCCTGCCGCGCTATCGAAAGCAGCAGGTCGCGGAAAGCTGGCGGCGTGGCGTTTCGGATCGCGGTCTTGTTTTTCCCGCCCACCATCGCAACCACGCCGATGCGCCTGGCCTTCTCGTAGCCGTAGCGCTCCACCATCCACGCGGGCAAACGCTGCTCTCCCTTCGTCCAGTTCAGTTCCGGCAGGTCGTTGCGGTGAACGTGCGCAGCAATCAGCCACGTTGGCTTTCTGCTGTCGTGCCCGTAGTGGCCCTGCTCAATGTGACACACCCACACGTCGTGCCGCTGGCACCACCACCAGCCGGCGCCCTGCACTGGTTTCCGCAGCCCAAAGGCGTCCCACGCCTTGCTGTGCGCTGGGTGCTCCAACACTCCACCCCAGCGCTTCACCGCTGCCAGTGCGGCCTCGAAGCACCCACCATCGTCGCCCAGCTTGTACTGGTGCGGCTTGCGCGTGCTGCCGTGCCAGAACCTGCCCCAGCGCTGGCAGGGCGGGTGCGCCACCACAGGATGCGGGCCTGCGTAGGTGCGCGCATCGCGGGTTTCGTCCCACGGGTCAACACCCGGCACGCCCACATAGCAGCCCTTCGGCTCAACATAGAGCGCCGCCACAGTCCTTGGCGCGCAGTCGCATTTGGCGTTGGCGTGGTAGTGAGTGCTGCACCCGTGTTGGTGCTCCACCGGGCGCATAACACGTCGCTCAACCGGACCCACAAGGGCGGTCGGCAGTGTGGCTTCTTCGTAGGTCATCGGCGCCCTTGTGGTCCGGTTAGCTCAGCGTTAGGCATCACCACCCAGCCGCCACAAGTGCGCGCCCAGCAGCAAGCGCCGCACGCTTCTTTGCGGCCACCTCGTCAGTGTGCGCGTCACCGTCCACGGCTTTGGCCCACGCTGCAAGCGCTGTGCAGGCATCGCACACAAGCTGCGTCTGTTCATCGTCAGCCTTCACCGGCTCACGCGGAGGCGGCGGCGGCGCGTTGGGGTCGAAGCCGCACGCCTGGTCCACCATCATCTCTATCGGGCTTCTTGTTCGCATTGCCTGTCCTTCGTTGCAGTGATGCCTAACTGTCGCTTCAAGCGGACGGCCTACGGCCGCCGCTTAAGCTGGCGTTATCCCTCAAGCCCGGCATGCTCGCAAGCCCGGCATGCTCGCGCAGTTTGGAAATCTCAGCGATAGCACCTTCGTGCCCCTGCGTGCCGAGTCTCCGCAGCAAGTCCTTGTAGAGGGCCTCCGTGTCGTGGCTCGTTTCGGTGTCGGGTTGCGCCACCGCAAACAGCGGCTCGCCGGGCGGCAGTATCAACTGCCCGAAGGTGTCGCTTCCCACATCGCCAGCGTTACGGCGCGTTCCCGTCCAAGGGTTGAACAACCAAGCTTCCATCTTCCCGTGCCACCCGCGCCACTGGTCGGCGTGGCTCGGGTAGGGCTTCGGTTCTCCCGTCGCTGGGTCGAACTTCATCACCGTGTATTGCTGTTTCATCGCTTCATCTCCTTGTCATTGAGGGCTAACTGTTCATTCCACCGGACCGCTGCGCGGCCGGTGAATTCCGGCGTTGGGCGTCTTGCTCTGTGCCAGCGTCGTCAATGCCAGCACCTCGCCGGCTTTGATGAGCTTGCCCAGTTCGTCGGCCTCGGTCGTGTCTTCCGGGCCCAGCGTGTCCAGCACCTTCAGTGCCTCCACGATCCAGCCCGAAACCACGGCATAGCGGCAGCGCAGCGTGTGCGCTTCGGTTTCGGCCTTGAGCCTGCGCGAGACTTCCTCGCCAAGCTCGCAGCCTTCAGCGTGCCATTCGCCATCGCACACCGGGCAGCGTTGCGGCTCGGGGTCGGGCGGGTCGCCCCACGCTTCGCGGCTCATATTTCCACCCCTGGCGCTTCGGCCCAACGCGGCACCGAGGCATTGCAGGTGCCCATGCCGCGCACCATGTCGGTATCGGCCAACACCTTGCCGCTCACCACGGCCACAAGCTCGAACACCGCGTAGGTGTCGCCCCATCCGGTCTTGCTGGTGCAGGCCAGCCGCGCGGCTTCCTTCTCCGCTTCCTCGCGGGTGTTGTGCACCAGCGTCGGCCGGTCCTTGGCCGGCACATGCAGGCCCACCGCGCGCTTGCGGTTCGGGTGCTCCGTCTGGTCTATCCAGTCGTCGCGGTCGGTAACGTTCAACACAATGCACTGCGGCATGCCATCGTCCTTTCGTTCTCCACCAGCGCCATAACCCCTCGCTCAAGCCGACCCTGCGGGCGGCTTAGCTCGAACGTTGGGCGTCTTCAGCACCTCGTACAGCGGGACCGCGCGCAGTCCCAGCGCTTCCAGCGTCTCGGCGCTCGGGGCAACCTTCTTGCCGGCCATCAGGCGGCTGATAAAGCTCTTGTCCACGCCGGTCGCGCGCTCAGCAGCCCGCACACCGCCGTGCCGCTCAACCACTGCGCGGACCGCTTCTTCCAGCGTCACCAGCCGAGGGCGGCGCGGCGCGTTGAAGTCGAGCCCGCGCGCCCTGATCTTGGCGGCGCAAGCGCCCGGCACGTATCCGCCTTCTCGCTCCGGCTCCAGCCGCCCAACCCCTCGCTCAACCGGAAGCCCAACAGCGGGCTTCGTCGTGTCGTCACTCATCGTTCACCTCGCGCTGTTGCGGGCCGCGCACCCACACACGCCTGCCGCTCGCAAGCGTGCGCCAGTGCCCGCGCCTTTGGTGCCATCGCGGCGCAGCTCGCATCTTCCCTGTCTTGGTGACGTAGATATTTAGTTTGTGCTTCGGCGTCGTGACACTGACAACTACCGCGCCTTTCGCAAGTTCCATGCAACGCTCAACCAGGGCGGAGCCGAACTGGAATCCGTACTGCGTCAATTCACGTCGTACCGTGGTTTGTTCTTCCATCGCTCCGCCCCTTGTATGACGGCCGTCCGCTGCAAGCGCGCTCCAGTTCGTCTCGCAGCACCTTGTGCGCTTCGTTCGCAGCCTCGATCGCTGCCTCCAGCGTTGCTCCAGCGGTCAGGCACGCGCGGATAGCGTCGATCTCATCGCCTGGGCCATAGTCTCCGCTGTCCACCCATTCGATGTCGTGAAGCGCCTTCGCGACGAGCGCAAGGTGCTTGGCGAATGCTCGCCGCTCTGGTGTCTCAGTCGAGAAACGCGCGTACTCAAGCTGCGAGTACAGGTAGTTCATGCTGCCGCCGCTCATGTCTTTTACCTGTCTAGAACGGCACGTCGTCATCCATGTCGTCGAAGCCAGTCGCCTGCTTGGCCGCCGGCTTCGGCGGAGCAGGCTTCGGTGCTGGCTTCGGCGCATCCTCCGCCCGGCCGCCGGCAAATGCGATGTCTGCCACGTCGGCGCAGAGCTTCGCTCGCCGCTGTCCGCCGTGCTCGTATTCCTCGATGCGCAGGTTCGACAGGCTCACGCAGACCTTGGTGCCTCTGAGCATGTACTCGGCCAGCGACTCGGCGCGCGCGCCCCACAGCGTCGCGTCGACCCACTGCGTTGCGCGCTTTCCGTCCGGCCCCTTTGTCGAGAGCGTGAACGCGAGCGACATGCTCCCGAGCATCCTCCCGGTCGGCGTCTCGCGCAGCTCCATGTCGCGGCCGAGCGCCGCCAGTCCGTATCCGTTGAGCATCGTTTACCCCTAGTCGATTGAGAGTCTGTACGTTGTGTCGAGCCTGCACCCAGGAACATCGACGCCCGACTTGAGCGCGGCCTTGATTGCGATCTTGTCGGGTGTCGGAGGCGGCGGCGGCGGGTGCCGCATGTAGGCTTCTGGCACCTGCGCGGGTTCGAACACGTCCGCAAACTGAGGGTTCGCGCGCACGCTCAATCGGAACTGTGGCGCTTCGATCTTCTGAATGCCCGTCGCCTGCATCGCGTGCAGCAAGTACGCTCGCAGGTGCTCGGCCCGGCGCTCGATTGCCTTGCGGCGCGCGGACATCTGCGCCTCGGCCTCGCGGATCGCGCCGGCGGTCGCCTCCAGATTGCGGGCGACGCATGCAACGTTGACGGCCTTGACCTCGATTGCGCCCGTCATGCCTTCGAGTGTGTCGGCGACAGTCTGGTCGTCGAGGTCCAGATCGTCTAGAACCGCAGCGGCCTCTCGGTACTCCGCGACGAGTTGATAGAGGGCTGTCATTCGGAAGCCTCCTTGAGCGCCTTGGAGCGCGCAAGCGCTGCGGCGCGGAATCGGTCATATGCCGTCTTGTCTCGCGCTAGCTGCGCCTCGTGCTGCGCATCGCGCGCTCTCGCACGCAGATCGTCGAGCGTGTCGGCATCTCTGATAGCGGCGAGCAAGTCTCCGACCACGCCGGCGTCCATCGTGCCGGATGCATCTGCTGCGCGGATCTCCTGTACGTCGTGCGAGGTCGCGTCTTCATCTCCGGCCTGGCCGTCGCGCTGGTATCCCGTCTCTAGCGGCAGCTTGGCCCACAGCTCATAGGCCAGGCCGAAGGTGAACGCCGCGGCCAGGCACACTCCGCGCCGGTGCGTGTCCGTGATGTCGCGCGCCGTTATCTTGTCGACCGGGATCGCCCCGTTGCGTGCGTCCATTACGGCTTGCGGTACTGCCGGCGTCACGTCCTCTCCGTGCCGAAACCGGATCAGCAGGTACGCGCCGACCGGAGCTTGGTGCAGCAGGTAGCCGTCCGGTGCCGTGACCAGCTCGGGCATCCACCCTGGCGCGTGCTTGCGCAACAGCGCCATCGTGCGCGACCAGTTGATGTAGGCGGCCGAGAATTTCCCCGCGCCGATGTGCTCCACGAGGTCGGCCGTAGCGACCCCGGACAGGTCTGGTAGTTTGTCAACCATATCGCGCTCAGAACGGCATCACGTCAGGATTGCCGCCATTGCGCAGGTGGCGGCACTCGCGCCACTGACGCACGGCGGCGGCAACGCACATGCGCAGGTCGTGCCAGGTCTGTCGGATCAGTCTCATCTCAAGTCCCCCGTGTGATGGCCGCGCCGATGGCGGCCAAGATCATTGCCGCGAACGATGCCGAGATCGCGTAGACGATGCCGCGCGCCGCACGGTGCGGGTCGCCGCCGTCCTCCAGCAGCTCGGTGCTGGCCTCTGCTGGCGAGACTCCGCACGAGAGCGGATCGCGACACGGCAGGCGACCCTGCGCACAGTCCGCAGTGCAGCGCGGGTCGCCGCCCAGGACGCGGCGCACCTCGCGAGCCTCGGCCTCGGTACTGGCGACCTGATCGAGCAGGTCGACGTGCGTGCGGTCACTCATCGTTGCTCCTGTTGCGGCGTTCAGCTTGTGCAGCCAGCTTGCGTACCAGCGACGGCCGTCCCCTGGCGATTGCCTCCGCGACTCTCTCGTCCTCGCCGTGCGGCAACCAGCCAGGCGGCCAGTCGTGCGTGAGCGAGTCCTCGGTGAAGTACGGCAGGTGCGGGACATCGAGCATCGTGGCGCGCCGCCTCATTTGCGAACCCCTAGCACGCGCAACGCGCGGACCCGAAACGCCTCGCCTTCAATCACTTCGAGCTCCAGCGGCATCGGCTCGGTCGGCGCGCTATCCAGCACACCGAATGTGTCGAACATCGCGCGCCACGCCTCGTCGTCTGGCAGCTCGCGCACATCAGGCGCCGGCAGCGCTCGCGGATCGCGCGCGCTCATGACGCCCACCAGCTCACGAGCGCGATCCCGCCGACGATGCCGATCAGTACCGCCAGCAGCCGGCCGAGCGATTGCTCGTGCCGATGCCACGGGCCGCTGATCGGCGCGTAGTGGCTGCGCGAGTAGGACTGCGACCACGTGCGGCCGCTCAGGATGCGGCGATGCTCCGGGAGTGCGTTCACCCTACCCTCCGCTGCGCGTAGGTGTCGCGGATAGCCGTGGCGACAGATCGCGCTGCAGCTGCCGTCTCGGCGTCGATCGCTGGCGTCGCGCCGCCGACAGCGCACAGATCGAGGTACAGCAGCCGCTGCGCCTGCGCGATGCCCCTGCCGTCGACGGCGGCCACGCTGCGCTTGATCGCGCGCAGGATCGCGCGCTCCGCTGCGTCACTCATCGTCGGCCTCCATCTCGGCCACCAGATCGTCCTGATGCCAGGTCGCGTGCTCGGCGGCGCGCGCCGCGATCCACGCCGAGGCGCGCAGGTGCAGCTCGTGGTCGGCGCGGCCAGCGGCGCACATGCCGACGATGCGCAGCAGCTCGTGCAGGGCCGGCTCTCCGGTGCGCGGGTTGTCCAAGAGGTCGAACACCACGTCAGCGGCCGTGTAGGCTCGTTGGCTGTAGCCCGGCGCCATCACCTGGCGCTGCGGGTCGAGCATCAGCGCGTCGATCATCTCGTCGCGCAGGCTGCTGTAGGCGCTCTCGGCGAGCGCGTCGCGGCGCGCTTGCCGCTCGTAGTACGACGGCAGGCCGCTGACCATTGCGTTTTCGAGCATGCAGCCTCCTTGTTAGCCGTCGCCGTCGCCGTCGCCGTAGCCGTAGCTGTAGCCGTCGCCGTCGCCGTAGCCGTAGCTGTAGCCGTCGCCGTCGCCGTCGCCGTCGCCGTCGCCGTAGCCGTCGCCGTAGCCGTCGCCGTCGCCGTCGCCGTCGCCGTAGCCGTAGCTGTAGCCGTAGCCGTAGCCGTCGCCGTAGCCGTAGCCGTAGCCGACCGTCGCGGCGTCTGCGTCGATCAGAGCGCGGCCCACCGGCTTCCCTCGCAGTCGAGCGTCGCCACGACGGCCAGTGCGTGCAGGCGCACCGTGCCGGTGTCGTCCAGTACCGTCTCATTCGTCGGGCCGCCGATCGCGAGCTGACCGAGGCCGCGCGTCGTCCCCCATCGCCTGATGCACTGGGCGTTGGTGATGGTCACGTCGTCACCGGAGCGCTCAACGTCGCCGACGAATACCCAACCGCGCTGAGCAATCACTATCTGCTTCATGCTGTCTTTCCTCTTCGCGCCACCGCGGCGGGATGCCGGTTGGGTGGGGCGATGAGGGAGACTGTACCGAATACGGTCGCAGCCTGTCAACCGTATTCGGGAGTCAAGCCATGATCGTAAACCCTATGTATCTCGAAAATGTTCCTCGCGCTGCGTCAAGAGAGCGCGGACGCGCGAGCCTCATCGAGCGGAGATCACCACAAGCCCCACGATCCGCGGATGCACTGCACACGCGCAGATGGGGGGGCGTCGTTGCCGGGTTTGACCTGGCCGCTGGCGGGCCGCGGCGTGAGAGGATAGACGCGGGATACCGTCAGCCTGCGGCCCGCCGTTTGGAAGTCGGTGCCGCGCGCGGCTCGTCGAGCCACAGCAGTAGGTCGCGCTCGATCTGGTCGAGTGGCGCGGCGTGACGAGTGGCGGCCTGAAGCGCGCGCACAACCTTGTCGGCCGTGTAGTCGTCGACCGCTGCCAGGCGGCCGGCACAACCGGCAGCGCCGCGGCTAGCGGCATGGCGGAAGGTTGGAGGGCGGCCGATGCCGCCGGCAGCAGGTCCGCCGGCTGGACACCCAGGATGGAGGCGGCCTCAGCGAGCCGGACGAGTTGCACGTCCGATGTTTCGTCCAGCAGCCGCTGTGCGTTCCCCGCCTTCATGCCACGCCGCCGCAGTGCGGTCTCGCACCTCGCCCTGTCTAGCGTCTGGTCGCCCTCGCGCTGCCTCACGAGGTCCATTACCCGCTTGGCTACCCGCGTCTTGAGTGTCTCGGCCATCCGAAAACGGTAACCGCTCAATGATACCGATGGGGGTTGCGCGCAGACTACCGAATGCGGTACTATTGCCGCCATGATCGATTCAATCCCTGGCGTCGAGGAGGTCCGCGTCGCGCTCGGTCCTCTCACCATGAGGCAACTCGTGCGACTGAGCGCGTTGTCTGGGGTGCCGGTGGCGACGATTTACAAAGTCAAGCTCGGCGAGACACTGAACCCGGGTATCGAGACCGTCCGCAAGTTCGCGCCGCACATCGGCGCCGCCTGCGATAGCGACGCCGCCTGACCAAACGAGTCCCTCGTGCCGGTGCTTTCCGTCTTCATTTCAGCGCCGGCTTCATGCGCCGCGGGCAGCGATGTCCGCGGCGCTTCTTTCTTCTGACCGAGCCAGCAGTGCCAACACCGAAGCGCGACAACTCCGTGCACGTGCGCCTTTCCTGCGAGGCCGACGCGCTGCTCGAACTCATCGGAGAGGCGCAGCGCAAGGACAAGGCCGCGCTCGCGGCTGATCTGCTGGAACGAGCGCTGCTCGGAGAGGCTCATTCGCTCAAGGTAGCGGCAATGAGATTCGCGCGCCTCGGAACATCAGGGATCGACGGGGAGGGAAGGGGATGACCGTTCAGACGCCGGCGGTCCCAGGTTACATGCCTGCACCGGCGCCGCTCAGGCCGCCGCTGACAGACAGAGAGATCTCGCGGATGCAGTTCCGCGTCGCGCTATTGCAGCGGCGCGGATTCCAAGAACTCCACGCAGAGCGCTGGGCCGACGTGCTGCAGCACCGTGACACAGACCGCGACGACAGGCGTCTGTGCGCGGAGTGCCGTCACGTCACACGGTCATGGGGCTGCCGGCGCGGTGGCACGGTAGTCGTGGACCTGCTCCAACGTTGCCATCGTTTTCAATTGGAGACACCCTCTTGACATCCGCCCTCATCAAATACGACGCCGCGGTGCTGGCGCTGGCCGAATGCAAGCGCGTGGACGAGGTCAAGACGTGGTCCGACAAGGCCGCCGCGATGCAGGCGTATGGCCGGATGGCGAAAAACAAGGATCTGGAGGTCGACGCCGCGGAGATCCGCCTGCGCGCCGAGCGCCGGCTCGGCGAACTAATCGCGGCCCAAAAGGCCGGATTAGGACTGAATCGCGGGACACGTCTCGGCGGTTCCTCGAAGGAACCGCCGGACGACCGGCCAAAACTGTCTGACGCGGGGATCGACAAAAAGCTGTCCAGTCGGGCGCAGAAGCTGGCCGCCGTCCCGCGCGATGAGTTCGAGTCCGAAGTAGGACAGTGGCGCGAACGGGTGAGCGCAGAGGGCGCGCGCGTGTCTGCCAAGTTGCAGGCAAGCGGCGCCAGGCGCCTGGCCGAGAAGTCGCAGGAAGACGACGGTGCGCCGAGCGACGAAGAGCTCTATTACCACGAGCAACAGGCCAAGACTGACCATGCTCGGCTAGAGCGGTTGCTGTCCACAGACCAGCCGCTCGCCGCGTCGGTCGCGGAGTGCAAGCAGCTTCAGGCGAAGTGCGATCAGTTGTCCTGGCGAATCAATGGCCTCGTGAACGAGAACGCCGAGCTGATCAAGTCGGTCAAGTACTGGCAGTCCCGCTGCGAACGCGCCGAGAAGAGGGCTGTCGCGTGAGCGGATTCCCGTCGCCGCGCGATTTTCAGCAGCGCGCTCATGAGGCGCTGCGACATGGCGTGCGTGGCGGGCACCGCTCGCAGGTGCTGATGGCCGCGACCGGCGCCGGGAAAACCTATCTCGGGCTACGTCTGTGTCACGAAGCGCTAGAGCGCGGACGCCGGGCGCTGTTCGTCTGCGACCGCACGATCTTGATCGATCAGACCAGCGAAACGGCAGACCGCTACGGCCTCACACAGCACGGTGTGATACAGGCGAGACATTGGCGCACACGGCTGCACGCTCCTTTGCAGATCGCAAGCGTTCAAACACTGGCGCGCCGGCAGTGGCCAGAGGCCGATGTCATCGTGATCGACGAGTGCCACACACAGCACTCGGCCTGGGTGGAGCATGTAAAAACCACGTCTGCCGTCGTCGTCGGTCTGAGCGCGACCCCGTTCAGTAGGGGCCTCGGCGGCATCTTCTCGCGCGTCGTCAACGCTGCGACGATGGCCGAGCTCGTCGCGTCTCATGTCCTCGTGCCAATGAGGGTGATGACGTGCCGCCGCCCTGACATGAGCGGCGCGCGCCTCACGAGCAATGGCGAGTGGGACGAACGCGACGCGGAAGCACGCGGCATGGGACTGATCGGAGATGTCGTCGCAGAGTGGATCAAGCACGGGGAAAACCGAAAGACGATCTGCTTCGGCGCGACTATCGCGCACTGCGAGGCTATTTGCCGAGCGTTCAACGAGGCCGGAATCCCGGCTGCCACATTCACCTCGCACACCAGCGACGCCGAACGCAAGGCGCTGCTGTCCGAATACCGCAAGCACGACAGCGATCTGCGCGTGCTCGTCAGCGTCGAGGCGCTGGCAAAGGGGTTCGATGTCACAGATGTCGCGTGCGTGATCGACGCGCGGCCGTTGCGCAAGTCGCTATCGACTGCGATCCAGATGTGGGGTCGCGGGCTGCGCGCGGCGCCGGACACAGCAAAGACGGATTGCCTGCTGCTCGACCACTCCGGCAACGTGCTGCGCTTCCGGTCCGATTTCGAGGACATCTATTTCGGAGGTCTCTCGGAGCTGGACGCCGGAGAAAAGCTCGATCGCGAGGCTCGAAGCGAGCCTGCCGAAAAAGAAGTCAGGCGGTGTCCAGTCTGCGGATACACACCGTTCGCCAAGCGCTGTATGTCGTGCGGTCACGAACTGCGCAAGCACAACACCGTAGAGCACGAGGTCGGATCGATGACCGAAGTCGTGATGCTCGGCGGGAAAGTGATGGGCGAAGACAGGGCGCACGTCTGGGCGCAATGCGCAAGCTACGCTAGGACTTTTAGCAAACCGGAAAAACAGCAGCAGCGCGCGGCCTGCATCTACAAGGATCTCACCGGGGCATGGCCGCCGCGCAGTTTCACGATCGACACGGCTGCCAGCGTCGAGGTGACGCGGCCTGTGCTCAACAGGATCGCCCGAAAGAATATCGAGTGGAAGCGAGCCCGCGCCAAGGAGACATCGTGGGTCTGAGCTTCGCGGACTTCTGCGCGTCACACGGTCTGATCGTAGGCGAGCCGATACCGGGCCGATGGATGCGATGCCCTACCGAGGATCATCCGCGATCGCGCAACGGTGCGTATCGCTACATCGGAGACGTAGGGTGGGCCCAGAACTGGGCGACGATGATGGCTCCGGCGATGTGGCGCGAAGACAGGCCGACTGGCGCTGCTCAGGCTCGAGATGCGGCGCGCTTGCGCGCCGCTGCAGAACGAGAAGTGCAGCGGCTACGACAGCGCCAGGACAAGGCCGCAGCCAGCGCTTCAGCGCTCGTGCAGTCGTGCAGGCTCGAAGAGCACAACTACCTCGTGATGAAGGGGTTCTCCGGCCTACGCGGCCTGGTTGCCGAAGACGGCTCCCTCGTCATCCCGATGCGATCGTCAGTCACCGGACGACTGGTAGGCGCCCAGCAGATCAGGTGGATCGAGTCCGAGCGCAGATACGACAAACGCATGCTGCCCGGCACGCGAGCAAAGGCCGCCGTGCTGTCCCTTGGCATGGCCCACGAGGAGCGACCGTGGCTCGTCGAGGGGTACGCCACGGGATTGAGCGTCCGGGCTGCAATGGACCTCATGCGCGTGCGCGGACCGGTGATAGTGTGCTTTTCGGCTGGCAACCTGCAGACGATCGCGCAAACACGCGCGGATGCTCTGGTATTCGCGGACCACGACGCCAGCGGCACGGGCGAACGCATCGCACGAGCGACTGGCAGGCCGTGGTGCATGTCGCCCGACATCGGTGACGATGCAAATGACATGCATCGCCGCCACGGCATATACAAGGTCGCGGCACTCATGAGGCCATTGATGCGCTCGCCGTAGAGATCACCTGATGCCGGGCGCGGACGCGGACACCGCACCAGCGCGCACGGCACGACAGCCCTACTGGGGGACAGACGTTGAAACAGGGCAATGAATGGGCGGCGAAGGCAGCACCCAAACGTCGAACGGCTGCCGGGTCGGTGCGGCTCCGAAGGGGAGAGGACATCGTGAAGGCTCAGCCCTCCCGGGAGGCTGGGTCTCGCCCACCAAAGGGGAGGGTCGAGGGAGACTGAGACAAGAAAGAGATGGGGAATAGATCAAGGAGATTTAGAATAAACCCGAGAAATCTGAGGGAAATTGCGCCCGAGAAATGCTGCTGCGCAGCAACGAGTTTGCAAATCTGAAAGCGAATCTGTGATGGGCAGAATGCAACGCTCAAAAGGCGCTGCCGCAGAGCGCGAGTTTTTGCGCCTCCTAGGCGACGAGCTCGGCGAGTCTCTAACGCGCAACCTCTCGCAGACCCGTGAGGGCGGCGCAGACTGCGTCCACCTGCGCGGGTGGGCCATCGAGATCAAGCGCCACGAGCGCCTATCCAGGCCATCATGGTGGCGTCAGGCCTGCGAGCAGGCACACCGCCTCGGCGTGCAGCCCATGCTCGCCTGGCGCCGATCACGCGAGCCGTGGTCCGTCATGGCCGCATGGCCAGGCCCAACCGTGCGCACGATGACCGTCATAGAGGCCGCATGCGCCATCAGAGAGAAGTGGGCAGCCTGGCCATGACGACCGTGACTCTCATCGACGGCCGCCAGGTAGACACCGCATCCGAGTATTGGAGACGGCGCGATGCAGAACGACTGCTTTCGCGCGTGAGCATGATCCCAATCGCCGGATGTTGGATCTGGACGGGAGCAATAGCCCAGGGCGGCTACGCAAGCGTGTGGCTCCGAGGTCGAGTCGTGGGCGCTCATAAGGCGGCATATCTCACGTGGATTGGCGATATACCTGCGGGGAAGAACGTCTGCCATCGGTGCGACGTTCGCTGCTGCATCAACCCGTATCATCTGTTCCTTGGGGATCAATTCGAGAACATGCGGGACGCCGCGCTGAAAGGGCGCATCGGCCACCATTGCGCAAAGCTCACCTTCGAGCAGGCGCAGGAGATTCGACCAAGCCAGGGGCGTGGGGTTGACATTGCGCGCCAATACGGTGTCTCACAAAACATCATCTGCAACCTGCGTGCCGGTCGCTCATACAGGAGGCATCATGCGCTTCGTAAAGCTGCTTGATGGCCGAGATGTATCCTCGGAAAGCGAGGATTTCAGGCACGAGTGTGAGGCGCGCGCCGTCGCCAGTATGCCTACGCGCGACGCTAGACGCGCCCACCTCGCAGGCGTCGAGAAGGCGCGTGGAAAGCTCGTCGCCGATCGGCTGCGTGCCACCATCATGAGCCTATGGAGAAACGCCGGAAACATTGGCGGTTCCGTCAGCGCAGAGGACGCGCAATGACCAGCACGTCGTGCGCCGCCGCTGTGCGATCTGCACTCGCAGCCGCAGACGCCCCATTGACGCTGCGTAGTCTGCGAGAGGCCGTCGGAGGCGCGTGGCCACGCTACGAGGTCCACGCTCGCCTAACGCATATGGCTGCGAGCGGGAAGATCGCGATCTTCAATGCGGGTGTGTTGATGCCCGTCAAGCGATACGCGCCCACAGAGACGCTCAACGTCGACCTGCGCGGTGGTGTGCCGTTCGCGGCACGGCCGCAGGATGGCCGCCGCTCGAGCGGGCTCGCATCTCCGTGGGATGCGCTGCTGTTGGCTCAGGACGACGCATGATGACCAAGCCAAAGCAGGCCGCATCAGCCAAGACGATCGGCCGCCCGACTCTGTACTCCGATGCGCTCGCCGAGCGGATATGCGAGCGCATGGCCGCCGGAGAGTCGCTCACGCGGATGTGCGGAGCGGATGGGATTCCTGACCTCAAAACCATTTGGCGCTGGATGCGCGCCAACGAGGCTTTCGCCCAGCGGTGCGCGCGCGCGCGCGTGGACCGGGCAGACACGCTGCTAGAGGAAATGGCAGACATCGAGGCCGACACGCTGGACGGCAAGATAGACCCACATGCCGCGCGCGCGGTATTGAGCAGCAAGCAGTGGCGCGCGTCGAAGATGTCGCCAACGCGCTACGGTGACAGGCTGGCTGTGGATGCGCATCACACGCACGACGTGGTCGGCGCGTTGCGCGCATTCATCGAGGGCGCAGGCGGGTCTAGGCTTCAGATCAAGTGACGGCAGCGCTGACAACGGATGAACTTCGCGACCTGGCCGATCCTGTGTGGCGGCTGGCGCATCTGTACTCGATCGTCACAGACGACAGCGAGGAGATTCGGTTCTCGCCGAACGAGGAGCAGCGCGCTTTCGTCGACAGGCTGTGGCATAGAAACCTGATCCTGAAGGCACGTCAGCTTGGGTTCTCGACGCTCGTACTGCTGATGGCGCTCGATCAGTGTTTGTTCAACTCTAACTTCGTCGCAGTCACGATCGCCGACAGCCTCGAAAACGCAGAGAAACTCTTTCGCCGCAAGGTGCGCTTCGCATATGAGCGGCTGCCGCATCTCGTGCGCGAACTCGCTCCGATCGTCAAGGAAACATCCGGCGAACTGGTGTTCGGAAACGGAAGCAGCATCAGCGTCACGACGAGCGCGCGCTCAGGAACAGTGCATCTGCTGCACGTGTCGGAGATGGGCAAGATCGGTCGCAAGTACCCGGAGAAGGCGCGCGAGATCGTGACCGGCTCGTTCGAGGCCGTACCGCGAAGCGGCGTCATCGTCGTCGAGAGCACGGCTGAAGAAAACGTCGGCTGGTTCCATGACGCGTGCATGGACGCGCATCGCCGGCAGGCGTCGAAGCAGCAAGAGACGGCGCTCGACTGGCGACTCCACTTCTTCCCGTGGTGGACAAAGCCTGATTACTCGCTGCCGCCGGATGGCATTCGCATCGCAGACGCGGACCGCGCGTACTTCGAGCGGACCCAGCTCGCGACTGGCCGCACGCTCATGCCAGAGCAGCGCGCATGGTGGGTAAAGAAGCGCGACACCCTGCGCGATGACATGAAGCGCGAATACCCGGCGACGGTGGAGGAAGCATTCGAGCAGTCGATCGACGGGATGATCTATGGCAAGGAGATGCTACTCATCCGATCGCTAGGTCGCATCGGCACGGTGCCACATCGGCCAGGCGTCGCAATCAACACGTTCTGGGACCTGGGCGTGAACGACATCAATGCGATCTGGCTGCACCAGCGGGTCGGCGCGATGAACCGCTTCATCCGCTACGTCTGGGCCAGCAACGAGGGGATCGGCTACTACTGGCGCGAGCTTGAGAAGTTGCGCGATGGGTGGGGTGGCGTGTGGGGCAAGCACTATCTGCCGCACGACGGCGATGCGCGCATCCAGGGGTTCGAGGTGCGCACCCGCCGACAGATTCTGGAGGAGGCCGGCGCGCGCAACGTGGTGATCGTGCCTCGAATCTCAGACGTGCGCGCCGGTGTCGACTCGGTCAAGGGACTGCTGCAGGAGTGCGAGTTCGACGCGGACGGCTGCGCCGACGGCATCAAGGCACTGGAGAACTACTCGCGTGACTGGGACGACGCGCGCCAGACGTGGGCGAGCCACCCGCGGCACGACTGGGCGAGCAATGGTGCCGACGCATTCAGGCAGTTCGCGCAGTCGTTCGACCCGCGCGCTGATCGCCAGGCGGCACGGATGGCGCCGGTCGAGTACGGGCGCGGCGGGTACTGATGGATGTCTCAATGTCGCGACTGCCAAAATCTGCGTCGCCAGATCAGACGGACGCCAACGAGCAAGACCCAGCCGAGCAACGCGAATTCGAGGATGCGTTTGCAGCGTTCGCCGCGGAGTGTCTTGAGCGACGGTTTAATGAAGAGAGGCGCCTGCTGCTGGAGATGCTGAGGTCCGCCGCGCCGGAGTGCGTCACCGATCTGATCAAGCGCGTGCGGCGGCTCGACGCCGAATACAAGCGCCGAAGTGCCAAGAGCTTTCCACGCGGTAGCAAGTAGGTGTATGCTGCCCTGTCCCTTCCGGACGAGGCGCTTCGGCGCTTCCGAGGCCCCTTGGCGCGTCAACGCCTTGGGGCCTCACCTATTGTGAGATTGGCGCCACGCGGCGCTAGTGCACAACGGCGCCCAGCATGTCAGGTTCGGTGCCGGCTAGCCGTTGGTTGCGATCGGCGAGCCACGACTGGGACGGCGCCTAAAACGTATCCGGGTTTCATTTTCCGTATGAGCGCGGCATCCTCCCGCGCCGGAGGGGGCCAGCCTTTGCCGGCTCCAAACGGCTCCAAACGCCCGTCCATATGCAAGACCCGATGTCGCCCGCTCCGCCGACGGACTCCGACGCGTTCGACGCTGCGTTTGCCGATCAGCAGACCGACGCGCAGCAGGCGCAGGACCATAGTGACACCGAGGAGCGCAATGTCGCGGCTTCGCTGGGGCAACGTCTGCGAGGAGAGTTCGAGCGGCGCAAGTCACAGCGCGTCGAGATCGAGCGCCGTTGGCTGCGCGACATCCGGCAGTACAACGCGCAATACGAGCCCGAGTTCGAGGCGTTCCTCAAGGAGCGCAAGTCCGCCTGCAAGGTGTTTGTCCCGATCACCCGAAGGGTGTGCAACATCGTCGAGGCGCGTTGGGCTGACCTGCTGTTCCCGACGGACGACAGGAACTTCGTGGTCGAGGCATCGCCGATGCCAGAGCTTGACGACGCAGCCGCCATCGTAGGCAAGGCTGACCCTGCGCAGCCACTCGGAATCGACGGGCAGCAGGTGCAGCCGGGAGCCGTGCGGGCGGCCATCGCCGACGTGATCGACGAGGCCAAGCGCAAGGCCGCGAACATGCAGCGCGTGGTGGACGACCAGCTTGCAGAGAGCGATTGGCCTGGGGAGGCGCGCAGAGCCATACACGACGCTGTCAAGCTCGGGTCTGGAGTCGTCAAGGGACCGTTCGCGATCGCCAAGACCTGCAAACGCTGGACGGTCGTCGATGGGCAGCCGGCTCTCGTCGTCGAGCAGGAGGTCAAGCCGGCGATCAAGTACGTCGACGCCTGGAACTTCTACCCGTCGCTGTCGGTGGCAGACTGCCGCGACAGCGACGGGTTTTTCGAGCGCGTCCCACTCACCAAGTTGCAGTTCGCCAAGCTGGCAGAGCAGCCAGGGTTCGACCGCGCTGCGATCGCACGCACGCTGGCGATCGGCGAGCAGCAGTGGCGCGACGCGAACATCGACGCGACGCGCGAGGCGGTTGGCACGGTGGGCGTCGATGACAAGCGCTTCAACGTCGTCGAGTTCAACGGCCACGTTGACGTTGCCGACCTGATTGCCTGCGGGCTCGACATCCCTGACACAGACGAGTCACGGCTGCTCGTCTTCGGCGCGATCGTCTGGTTCACCGAAAGCACAGGCGAGGTCCTCAAGGCGGCGCTGTCTCCGCTGACGACAGATCACGTGCCGTACTCGGTGGTCAACTGGCAGCGCGACACCGCGTGCGTCTTCGGCTACGGGGTGCCGCACGAACTTCGAGATGTACAGGAAAGCGCGAACTCAGCGTATCGAGCAGCGCACGACAACCTGGCGCTATCGGTCGGCCCTCAGATCGTCGTGAACTCGAAGAAGATCACGCCGATGAATGGGTCGTTCGGCATCGAGCCGCTGAAGGTGTGGGATCTGAATGACTCGTCGATTCCGGTGAGCAACGTGTTCGGCTTCTACCAGATCGACACGAAGCTGACGGAGTTGTTCGGCCTGTTCAATCTGTCCAGGCAACTCGCCGACGAGATCGGTGGGCCGATGCTGGCGATGCAGGGCCAGGACGCGCCGAGCTACGTGCAGACCGCGACCGGGATGAGCATCGCCTACAACGCTGCCAACGTGTGGATGCGGCGCGCGGTCAAGCTCTGGGACGATCAGGTCACGGTGCCGCGGGTGCGGGCTTTTGTCGACTGGAACCTGGAGCACAGCCAGGACCCAGACATCAAGGGCGACTGCGATGTGCTGGCGCGCGGCACCAGCGCACTGCTGGAAGCCGAGGGCCAGGTGCAGCGACTGGCGCTTTTGGCGCAGCAATCGGCGTCGCTCGGGATTCCGCTGCGCAAGTCGGTCAACCAGTTGCGCAGCATGGCGCTTGCGATGAGGCTCGACCCCGACGAGCTACTGCCATCGGACGACGAGGTCAAGCAAATGGAGCAGTTCGCCGCTCAGAACCGGCCGCCGAACCCAGAGCAAGAGCGCATCGAGATTCGCAAAGCCGAGCTGCTCGACCGGCAGCAAGAGCGCGAATTCAGCGCGCAGATTGCGAACCAGGCAAACCAGCTTCGCCTGGCCGAGCTAGCGTCACGCGAGCGCATCACGGTCGACCAGGCGCGAGTGAAGTACCAGCTTGACATGGTCAAGCTGCAGCAGGGCGACACGCTCGCGCGCCACCGGCTCGACAGGCAGACACAGATGTTCAACGCCGAGCTGGCAACGAAGGCCCGCATGGGCAGCGGGATCTGACGTGGACGCGCAACTGGCGATCGACACGACGAGCGGCGCGTGGCGCGCGGTGCGCGAGTACGCTGAGGCTCGCATCGCCGCGCTCACGGATCGGTGCGTGGCGGTCGCTGCTGCCGATGACCAGCGGCGAGCGGCGGCCGAGCGCATCGACGAGTTGCGCGAACTGCTCTCGGCGCCGACGCGCACGCGCGCAATGACCGAGCAGCGCGCGAGCGCGCGTGAAGGAGCGTACTGACATGGCCGACGCACTCGGGTACGAGACGCCGCAATGGTGGCGCCCTCCGGCGGGGCAGAACCAAGTGCTGCCAGGAGAGTCTATCGGCGCGCTGGCGCCGTCCACCGGAGTGATCGCGGAGAAGCCGGCTCCCGCTCCCGTTCCGACGTACGCCCCGGCGCAGGTTGCGTCGGCCCCGCCGCAGACGGCGATGCCCGCGGCCACAGCGCCTGCCAGCGCGCAGCCGGCGGCCTACAACGCCGGCGGCATGCAGGGCCCTGGCGTGCTCACGGTCGGAGACAACTCGCTGGTGTCGAGTCAGCTGCAGAAGCTGCTGGAGAAGGACAGCCCTTACCTGCAACTTGCAAGAGCGCGTGCGGCGGAAGCCTCCAACGCACGCGGGCTGCTCAACAGCAGCATAGCTGCCGGGGCCGGAGTGCTCGCCGCGACAGACGCGGCGCTTCCGATCGCGCAGAACGACGCGGCGACGTACGGCAGGACCGACCTCGCCAACTTCGACGCCGCCAACCAGTTCGCGCGCGACGCGAATCAGATGGGCTTCCAGTCGGCAGAGAACGCCGCGAACCGCGCCTTCCAGTCCAGCCGTGACGCCGCGCAGTATGCGAACGAGCAGAGCATGGCTCAGTTCAACGCGAACGAGCGCATGCGCCAGATGCAGTTCGATGCGCAGAACCAGTCGGCGCGCGATGCGGCGCAGTTCCAGTTCCAGGCGCAACGTGACGCGGCCAGCGCAGCCAACGACCTGAGCCGTATCCAGTACCAGACCGACCAGGCGCTGCGCGTATACGACGCGCAGAACACGACGAACCTGGCGGCGGCCTATCGCGCCGACAGCAAGGCGCTGCTCAACGACTATCAGGTGGACGCGCGGCGCATTCAGGAATCCGACATGGATGCTGGCGTGAAGCAGGCGCAGCTCAACGAGTTGCGCTCGAGCTACGTGACGCGCTCCACGCTCACGAACTCTCTGTACCGATCGGCGCCGGCGTGGAACTCCGAGTGGGCGCAGTTCGCTGTGGACTTCCCGCAGTACACGGCGCAGGCCGGCGGGCAAGGAGGCTGATATGGCGTATGGTGATCAGACTCCCATGCTGGAGGGAAGTGGCGAGCTACCAGCTGGGTTCATGACGCGCACGTCGCCAGAATACCAGCGCTGGTTGAGCGACCGGAGCCAGGAAGACGCCGCCTCGGAGACCGGCAACCGCGGCAGCATGCGCGTGGACGCGCTGTCAGGAGCGAACATCTACGCCGGCCAGGGCAAGCTCGCTGGGGCCGCGGACTTCGCGTGGAACCCAGACACGTACGAAATCCAGGGCATCGACGCGCAGGGGCGCCCGATCGAAGGGCAGCGCTTCTCGCACCAGACAAACGACACAGACGTGTTTTTGCTTGGCGCCGCTCTGCTCGGTGGTGTCGGGCTGTATGCGGGGCTTGGCGCTGGCGCCGCCGGGGGCGCGTCGGCAGCCGGCGGTGCTTCTTCTGGCGCCTCGACCGGCGGTGTCCTTGGCGGTTCTGCTGCCGCCTCCTCCGGCACGTCTGCCGCCGAGCAGATTGCGCTGATGTCGGCCAACGGTATGACCGACGCCGAGATTGCCGGTGTGTTGTCCGCCGCCGGCCAGACAAGTGCTGCTGCGGGGCTGACCGGCGCTGCTGCAAGCTCCGCTGCGGAAGGCGGCCTTTGGTCCACCCTCAAGGACTGGGGGAGCAGCCTGCTCGGGTCAGGCTCTACCGTAGGAAAGCTCGTCGGCGGAGCCGGAGCTGGCAGTGACTGGATGAACACGCTGCTGCGATTCGTCGGGTACGGGATGCAGCAGAGCAACGCCGAGAAGATCGCATCCGACGAGCGCGCGTGGCGCAGCGCCGAGGCCCAGAAGGAGCGCGACTATCAAGAGCGCACCGCGGCCGAGAAGCGCGCGAGACAGATGCCGGTGTCGCCAGCCGCTGGGTGGGGTGTGCTCGACGTGACACGAAGGAGCGACGGATGATGCAGCCTACCGATCCGGCCGCGCGCCAAGCGTTCGAGGTGATGGTCAAGCAGGTGTTGTCTGCGGTGGCGGATGACGCCACGGCTACTGCTCTTGCGCGGGACGCCAAGGCCCGCGGCCCGGACGTTGCCATCGCGTCGCTGCTCACGCAGTCGTCCAGCCACGTACAGCAGGCGATGCGCGCGAGTGGCGTGCAGTTGCCGCCCCAGCTGCTCGTGACGGCCCTGACTGGCGTGGCGATGGTGCTGGCGGCGATGCTGGTTCAGGCTGGCATCGGGACAGACCCGCAGCAAATCGTACGCGGCGCAGCGCAGCGCATCGCGCAGGCAACCGGCGCGGCGCCAGGCGGCCAAGAGGCTGGAGGCGCTCCCGACGACACAGCGCAAGGCGACGACGAGGAGGCGGAAGGCGAGGGCCAGCAGGGGGTATTGCAGCGGCGGCAGGCATCCGAGTTGCCGGGTCCGCGCGCTCCCCAGACTGGCGCCCCCCCGTTTCAGCAGCCACGCCAGCCGGTGCCGCGCGCCAGCGGCGTACTCGTGGGAGCCTGAGCATGGACCTTGGTGCGTTTGGGCGCGGGGTGCTCGGCCCCGGGCTGATCGACTACACGAACCAGCAGGCGGCGCTTGCCAAGGAGGCGCGCGACCGTGCCGAGACCGAGCGGCTGTATGCCATCCGCTACGGCATGGCGTCTGGCGGCCCAGGTGGAGCGAGCGGCGCGCGCGGAGCGCGCGGGGTGCTGGCTGCCGATCCCGCTGCCGAGGACGCCGATAGGCGCCAGCAGGCGGTGTGGACAGTCATGCGCACGCAGCGTGTCGCGCAGCCAGAAGCCGAGCGGCTCGTCGACGGCGTGCTGAGCGGGCGCAACGACCTCATGCGCGACGTGACGAAGACGGAGTCGTTCGGCGACGGCGACAACGCCGAGCAGACGGTGCAGGGGACTGCCACCACGCAGGAGCCGGATGTCGACAAGTTCCGCGAGATCGTGCAGACGGTGGCCCAGTCGTTCCTGCGCGCTGGCCCGCGCAACCGCTCCAACGTCGAGCAGATCGCCAAGGCCGACAGCGAGGACTGGCGGCGCACGAGCGGGCAGCAGGCGCAAGACACGCCGGCTCGCGGCGATGATCTTGCCGCTGGAGTAGCGGTATCGCAGGGCCACCTGCCTGGCGTACAGCGCGCGCAGATCGAATCGCTGGGGGCGCAGGCCGGGCAGCGCGACGCTGCGGCGGACGCTGCGGACGCGCTCACCAGGCAGCGCGAGGCTGCGACTGGTGCGACAGATGCGCTGACCAACCTGCGCAACCGGACGCAGCCAGGCGCGCGTGGCGGCACCGGCGGAGGAAGGATCGCTGCGGACCCGACCATCGTCGAAGACGGGAAGAACTACCGGGCTAACCTTGGCGTACTGCAGCGCAACGTGATTTCGCTGCGCAACAACGTGGCTACGTCGTTCGGCGAGGCCAAAAAGGCCAACGAGGCCAAGCTCTCGGTCGCTGAAGCGGCGCTTGCGCAAGCGCAGCGAGGCGCCCCGCGGCAGGGCGGCGGCGGCGCACCGCAACTCGACATGGCCGCAGCGGCAGCCGTCAAGGCGGACCTCATGGCCGGCAAGATCACGCGCGATCAGGCCCTGGCAAAACTGCGCGTGCTCGGGTTCAAGTGATGCCGAGCGCCGAGGAGTTCCTGAGCGCGGACGAGTTCCTCGACGCCAAGGAGGCGCCGAGCGCGGACGAGTTCCTGAGCGCCGATGACTTCCTCGATGCCGGTGCGCAGCGCGCCCTACCCGCCGGCGTCAAGGCCAACGAGAGCGCAGGCGCAGGGCGCGGCTCGCGCGGCGGCCCGACGGCCGAAGAAATGGCCGACTATCGCGCGAGCAAGCGGGCGGCGGCCTATGCCGACCGTCAGCGCAAGGCGGACAGGAAGCGCGAGGCGGACCTCAAGGACGCCGGCCTTTCCGACGAGGCAACGCCGCTCTCTGCCCTGCGTGCCCAGACGGACGCGCCGGCCAAACAGTCGCTGCTGGACCAACCGAACCCGTATACCGAACCGCCGCAGTCGTTCCGCGAAGCCAACGATCAGCAGCGCGCGGTCGAGCGCAACATAGAGGCGCTGAAGGCGCAGCCGCGCACGACGTCGAGCGTGCAGGCCGCGGACTACGACACGCGCATCCCGCTGGAAACCGATACGTCGCTGCTCGGGCGGATCAAGTCCGGCGCGGCCGGCGGCAAGGCGGCGGCCGGCAAGCAGCTGTCGAACCTCGCGCGCCTGGGCGCGAAGGCGATCGGCGCCGACGACCTCGCCGATCTGTCGCGGCAGTCCGCGACCTACTGGGGAGCGACCAAGCGCGGCGCGGAAGGGCTCAACGAGGATTCTGTCGTCACGCAGACGGCGGCGGGCTTGGTAGGAATGCTGCCGCTTCTCGTTGGCAGCGCCACCGGCATCGCTGCGATGGCGACCGGGATGGGTGCCGACGCCACAGCCGAAGCGCTCGACGCCGGCCAGGAGGCGCCGGATGCTGTGGCGCGCGGCATCGCCTTCGGGCTTGCCAACGCGCTGTCGATGAAAGTGCGCATCCCGGCCATCGAGGCAGGATTCGCAAAGTTGGCGGCCAAGGCGCCGGCCAGCGAACTCGGCAATGTCATGGCCGACGCGCTGGTGCGCAACGTCGGCACGATGGGCGCCCAGACGATCGCCACCGACCTGTACGACAAGTTTGCTCCCGGCGGCCTGCGCAAGGACATGACGATCGGCGAGATGCTGGACCACGTCATCCAGACGGCGAAGGTGGCGGCGCTGACTTCGGCCGTGCTCCCCGGCGCTCCGCTGGCGACGCGGGTCGGGGCGCGCGGCGTCAGGCGTGCGATGGATGTCGGTGCGCACGGCCAGGAGGCTGTCTGGCTGGCCGAAGCCCTACGCGGCGACGTTGCTGATCGCGCCTTCGCTCGCAGCGGGCCAGGCGGCACGGGAGAAGAGGCCCTGCGCAACCTGTCCCGCGAGATCGTGCCGACACCTGGCGGGTTGCAGCGTGTTCCGAACCGCGCCGCGCCGGGCGAGGCGACCGTGATGCAGGACGGCAGCTTCGCGCAAGAGGTGGCTCCGATCGACCGCAGGGCGTTCATGGTGCCGCCCAGGCACGAGGCGCCGAAGATCAACGCCGACACGGCGCCGGCCGACCGCGTGCTGACACCGGACGAGTTGGACGCGCAGGCTGCTGCCGGACGCGCAGACAGGGCGGCAACTGCCGCGCGGGCGCAGGCTGCGCGTGCCGCTGTCGAGCAAGCCGGCGCGGAAGCCGCGCAGCCGGCCGATCCGATCGTCGAGCGCATGCGTGCCATCAGGCCGATGCGCAAACGCGCGCAGCCGGAGGCGCCAGCGGCGGACGGCGTCGAGTCCAACGCAGACCTGCTCGACAGCCGGCGACCGCCGGCGGGGCTCGAGCCGGCCTCTGCGTCAGCGCCGGACGTGGCGCGACCACCCGCGCCGCTGGTGAGCATGCGCGCACCGGCGCTGCCGGCCGGCGAGCTGGCTCGCGTCGCGTCGTCCATGCGGGTGGGGCCGCTGCGCGATGCGATGGAGCAAGCGGCTCGGCAGGCGCAGGCCGAGCAGGCGCAGCGCGCGCCAGCAACACCGACCGACGCCGAGGCCAAGACTGTGCCGCCAAGCGACGGGGCGCGCGCGCCGTCCGACGCGCCATCAGACGCGCCGCAGGACGTGCCGCGCTACCAAGACCGCGACCGCTCGACCGCAGCCTCGGTGCAACAGATGAGCGAGATCGCGGCAGACCCTGACCCGTGGCGCCTTGGCTTCTCTCGCGACTTCGCGACCGGCGCGCCGGTGGTGCTCGACGCCGGCGCAACGCCAGGCGCGGTCTACGGGCGCACCGACTACGTCGTGACCTCGGCCGGCCGTCGCCTGCCGGTGCGCTATGCTGTCGTCGAAGCCGATAGCCTGCTGCCGAGCCATACCGCCGATGGCGCGCCGGTAGCAGGCTACGCTGACGGCGTCGACGGCGCGGCACGCGTGGTCGCCGGCAACGCCAGGTCGGCAGGCCTCGTGGCGGCCTACGCCGGTGGCAGGGCGGACAACTACCGGCTAGGCGTGGGCGCCGACGAGGCGCTGCACGGCATCGACCAGCGCGCCATCGACAATTTCCGCCGCCCGGTTCTGGTGCGCGAAATGCGGCACGAGGATGTGACGGCCAACATCGGCGACGAAAGCAACACCTCTGGCGTTGCCGACCGCAGCGCCATCGAGCGCGCGCACAACGACAGCCGGCGCATCGACCTGGCCGGGCTGACGTTTCATGATGACGGCTCGCTTACCGGCGACACGGTGGCGCAGTTCGTCAACGCGCAGCCGACAGGGGAGCAGACCGCGCTTCGCGACGCCAAAGGGCGACCGACGGCCGAAGCCTCGCGGCGCTTGATGAACGCGATCTTCGCGGCTGCCTACGGAAGCGACCGGCTGCTGTCTCTCTACGCCGAGGCCGTCGACCCCGAGGCGCGCACCGTGATGTCGGCGCTTGCCGTGGCCGCGCCGCAGATGATGCGGCTGCGCGGGCTTGGCGACCTAGATGTGCGCGAGATCGTGACCGAGGCCGCGGAGGCGGCGGTGAACGCACGCCGGCGCGGCATCAAGCTGGCGGACATGGCGGCGCAGGCGGACATGGCGCAGTCGGCCGACACGCGCCTCGTGCTCAGGATGTTCGCCGACAACGTGCGCAGCGCCAAGCGCATCGGTGAAGGCTTGCGCAACCTGGCCGACGCCGCGTATGCTGAAGCCACGAAGCCAGCCGAGGACATGCTTGGCGCCGTCCCGCGCAGGTCGCGCGAGCAAGTTCTTAGGGAGACATTCGATGACGCCGCAAGGACGCAAGACGTGGCGAAGCCCGGCGGGCCTGAGCCTGTTGAGCGCGATGCTGGAGGGGCGCGCGCTGACGCCGCAGGACCAGCAGACGGTGCAGTCGCTGCGCAAGAGCGGGCCGCCGCAGGGCGCGCCGCAAAGCCCGATGCCGCAGGACGAGAAGGCTCCAGTGCCGGACTGACCGAGGCCGAGGCGCCGCTGCGCGTCGCCGACCGACCCGAAGCCCTCATCGCCGCGCGCAAGCGCGAGTCGGTGCTGCGCAGCATCCGCGAGTGCCTGGGGGCGTGATGGACGACAAGCGCATGCGGGCCGTCGAGGATCAGGTGCTGGAGCTTGACCAGTCGGTGCGCGAGCTGCAGCACGAGATCGCGCAGGCGGTGGCCGCGCGAGTTGGCGACACGTTGGAGCAGCACTTGCGAACGCTTGGGCAGTCGCAGGCCGACGTGCTGCAGGCGTTGCGCGATCAGGGGCCGACGATTGCCAAGGCGATCGCGGATGGCATGGCGAAGCTCAAGTTGCCGAGTCAGGCCGCACCTCAAGTCCGCGTCGACGTGCCGCCGCAGCCAGCGCCGCAGGTGCAGGTCAGCGTGCCACCTATCGCCGCACCGAACTCGTGGGAGTTCGACTTCAGATTCAACGACTTCGGCGAACTCGTCGGAGCCACCGCATCCCGTGGTGGCGAAGTCAGGCATTGAGAACCACTCGATCAGGAGGCCACGATGACTATTACGACTGCGGTCTGCAACAGCTTCAAGCAGGAACTGCTCGGCATGGCGACGCACGCCAACACAGACACCTACAAGATCGCGCTCATCAAGGGCGGCCACTCAGGTACCTATGGCAAGGGGACGACTGCGGTCGGCACGCCAGGCTCTGGGGCGCCCAGCAGCAGCAACCTGGGCACCGACGCGGTTGCCGCAAGCGGAGACTACAACAGCGTCAACGGCATGACGCTGTCTGGCTTCGGCGCGTCGCTGGACACCGACACAGGCATCCTGACGTTCTCGTCGCCCGCGGCATGGACGGGGACGACGATCAGCGCCGACGGCTGCGTGATCTACAACTCGTCCAAGAGCAACAAGACCCTTGGCGTCTTCAGCTTCGGCGGCACGATCACGAGCACGGCAGGAAATTTCACGGTGACGATTCCGGCCGCCGCCGCCGCGACTGGCTTGATCCGCTTCGCCTGATCCACCAGCCATGCGCCTCATCTACTCCCGCCGCGCCACGCCGTCGTCGGTGCTGCTGCGCATCGGCCAGTGGTGGGGCCCGTGGACGCACTGCGCCGTGATCGACGGCGAGCACGTCGTCGAGAGCCTGGCGAGCCGCGGCGGGGTGATCCTCTCACCGCTGGCCGAGGCGGTCGGCCGGTCGAGCGAGTACGAGGTCACCGACGTGCCGACACCTGACGACGCGGCCGGCATCGCGTGGGCGCGTTCGCAGGTCGGCAGGCCCTATGACTGGTCCGGCGTCTTCGGCCTGGCTCTGCGCGGGCGCGACTGGCAGGGGGACGACAGTTGGTACTGCTCCGAGCTGGTCGAGCGCGCGCTCGTCGAGGCCGGGCTCACTGGCGATCTGGCGCGCTGGCGCTACGGGTTGTGCGGCATCACGCCGTGCGCGAGCTACTTCAACCGGAGGGGCGTATGACGCCTACACAGAACGCCGCGCTTGCCGCGCTGGTGGGCCGCGCGCTCACGCAAGACGAGGCCACGGCCATCGACGGCTACCTGCCTGCGCGCCGCGACGACCTGATCGCCGCGCTACTGAGCACGGGCCGCACCGAGGTCGCGCCGAGGATGACGAGCGCGCGCGGGATCGCGGAGCGCGTGTCCGGCGGGCCTGTGGCGGCCGAGGTCATCTTGCTCAAGCTCGAAGGTGCGCGCGATGCGATGCTTGCCAGCGCCGACCAGCAGCAGCATGTGATGGGCTCGCTGCTGCGCCGCCAGCTCACGTTCCTGGCCGGCGAGGGGCTGGACTTCGGGTCTGCTGCCTTGCGCGGCATGCTCGACCAGTTCGCGGTGGCCGGCATCCTCACCTCCGGCGAGGTCGACGCGCTCAAGGCGATTGCGGTGCGGCCGGCGCCGATCAGCACGTCGCAGGTGAGCGACGCACTCAACGCGGCGGGGGGCTGACATGGCCGGCGAAACCATCAAGGACTACGGCTCGTGGGTCGACCTCACCACGAGCGGCGGGGCGATCAGCAACAACGCATTCCTGGCCGCGACTGCGGCCAACTTCTCGCTGTCGAGCGACGGCGGCAACCGCCCGCACCTGGAGTTCGAGTGCGAGCTGACCTTCGGCACCGCCCCGACCGCGAACACGGCCGTCGTGCTGCACCACGCGCCTCTGTCGACGTTCAGCGGCAGCGACGCGCGCGACCCGAGCGCGACCAACATGGGCGGCTCGCTGTCGATCATGTCGGTCGACAGCGTGACGACTGCGCAGCGGTTCCGTTTCAATGTGCTCAACGCGCCGGGCAACTCGAAATACTGGCTGCAGAACTCCAACACCGGCCAGAGCATCAGCGCGGGATGGAAGCTGCGCGCCCGCGCCTGGACGCTCAAGCCCGCGTGATGGCCGGCGTGATCGGAGGCTGACCGATGCCGCTGATCGAGCACCGGCTGCCGTGGGACCGACAGCCGGGGCCTGAGGCCACGGCAGACCCTCGCTGGCTCTCGCGCGGCCTGGCGCTGGTGATGCACGCGGGCGCCGTGCGCGACCCGATCCTCGGCCACCTGCTCGCGCCGCCGATCAGAAAGCGCACCGCGATGGGCGATGCGTGGTCGAGCGCCGGCAACGGCGGCGCGGCGTCGCACAACGCGCACCGGCTGCCGGTCTCCACCGACCGCTTCACGGCGATCGTCTGGGGTGTGACAGAAAACAAGATCGGCAGTTCGATCGAGTCCGTGGCGTTCGGCGTCGGCGGGGCGTACTTCTCCTCCGGCATCGGGTTTCGGAGCTACTCCGGCAGCCCGGTGCGCGCTCGCGCCTACTACTACCCGGACTACAGCGGCACCGCCTCCTGCGACGCAGCGTCGGTGCTCGGATACGGCCCCCATGTGATCGCGGCGCGGTACATCCGAAACGACCGGCTGGACGCCATCGTGGACGGCGCGGTCGTCGCCACTGCGGCGGCAGGCAACTACGCCGCGAATCTTGCGGCGACCAGCACGCCGAGCATCCGCATCGCCAGCAGTTACGACGGGATGAACCTGACGGTGGGCGGCGTGGCGCTGTTTCTGGATGCTCTCAGCGACGCCGAGATGGCCTCGATCAGTGCCAACCCGTGGCAGCTCTACGCGCCCGAGCGGCGCCTGTGGGCGGTGACGGCGGCGGGAGGCGGTGTGACGGCGCCGACGCTGCTCGTGGCGAGCGCGCAGTCCATCACCAGCAGCGGCTGCGTGCCGCGCGTGACGTTCACGAGGTAGCGCAGTGGCCGGCACGTGGTACTGGATCGTCGCGCCGAACACCGGGTGGGTCGACCCGAGCGGCGCGCAGATCGTCGCAGGTCAGGACGGCTGGGGGGCGGCGGCGTCGGCGGCAGGCAGCTTCGCCGACAGCGGGCAGACGAGCCCGCTCGACGCGGCTGTAGCAGCCTCCGGGCTCACGGCGAGCACTAGCTACAAGCTCGCCTGGGTCTGGTACGACGGGGCGACGTACAGCAATGTCGCGGTGGCGTCGTCGTGGAGCACGCTGAGTGCTGGCGTCGATGCGTCGGTCACGCTCACCGGAGCGGCTGGATCTGCGAGCGCCGGGACTGCCGAGGCCAGTGGCGGCGCAAGCAAGGCACTTACTGGCGCTTCGGCAGCGGCGAGCGCCGGCAGCGTCAGCGCTAGCGGCGCCGCTGTCAGCGCGCTCACGGGGGCGTTAAGCGCGGCGACCGCAGGCGCCGTCTCGGCAAGCGGAGCAGCGAGCGTCGCCCTGAGCGGTGCGGCGGCGTCTGGTGCCGCTGGCGTAGTCTTCGCCACGGCCGGCGGCTCTGCGGCTGTCATTCTCACTGGCGCATCAGGCACGACGGCGTGCGGCGTCGTGCTGGCGACTGGGGCGGCGGCGATCGTCCTGCCGGGCGCAGCCGGTGTTGTCAGCGCGGGCGCCATCGCGGCCTCCAACGCGACCGACGCGACCGTGACGCTAACGGGAGCGCAGGCTGTGGCGTCCTGCGGCACCGCGCTCGCCGCCGGAGGCGCCTCGGCGCTACTGGCCGGCATCACTGGCAGCACCACGGCCGGCGTGGTGAAGGCTGCGGCGCTGACGCCCGGCGTGGTAGACCCGGCTCAAATCTGGGGCTACACGCTGCCCAATGGGTTGACGGCGGAGGCAACCCTCGTGGCGATTCACGCACTGCTGTCGTCGGGGTTGGTGCCGGCCAACGTCAAGGCAGTAAACGACATCCTGATTCGCGGCACCGGGGTTGCTGGAAGCGATCCGTGGCGGCCGATGTAGAGGTTGCACATGAGCGCGTGGGGCGGTTCGTGGGGCACTGGCGTCTGGGCGATAGGGTCTTGGGGTGGCAACGAATCAGGCGTCGGCGATAGCGGTGGCCGCCGCATGGTGTCCGGCCGCACGTCGCAGCAGGCAAGGCGCACTGACCTCGCCCGCCGACAGCGCCATCAGATCATGCAGGCCGTCATCCTGATGGTCTTGTCGGGAGTGCTTGACGAATGAGCCTCATCAACTGCCTGCGCAAGGCCGGCAAGCACCTTGCCGCCGAAGACAAGCGCTCGATCCTGCTGCGCGCACGCGAGCTGCAGGACGCCGGCGCGGACGTGAACGCCGCAGCGCGCTCGGCGCTCGACGAGCACATCGCGCACGCAGCGGATGCCGTGCGCGAGCTGGGCGGCTCGCGCGCTGACGAAGGACTGACGAGTCCGACGCCGGAGTCATTGCGCGCCGCCGACGAGCGCGCGCGCAGCGCGGATGCGGCAGACAGAGCAGAGCAAAAGCGCCTGGCCAACAAGGAGCGCGGGGACGCGCAGCGCGGCGACTTCGCGCTGAGCGGAAGCGACCGCGCGGCGGACGCGAACCAGGACCAAGGGAGGCTGTTCGAGCCAAAGGCCGCTTATGGCGCAGACCCAACCAAGAGTGAAGCATTCAAGCGCTGGAGCGACAACGCCACGGTAGTGACGAGCGCTCAAGCGATGACGCACAACTTCAAGAGCGGAGAGCGCGTCGCCGTGGAGGCGTGGCACGGTACGGCGCGACCAGACCGCATCGGCGCAGAGTTTAAAAAGAGTCGCGCGACCAGCGGGCCGATGTCGTTCTTTACGAGCGATCCCGTTCGCTCTAGCGGATACGCGAGTAGCAAGCAGGACACGAGTCTGAGCTACGAGACCATTCCGTACGAGAACTGGTTCAAGTACAGGCCGCCCGGCGAGCGCAGCGACATCGACATCGCGCGCGCATGGTACAGGCTCTCGCCAGAGCAACAGCGCACCGTGCGGGCGCGCGCGCAGCGCATCTACATGGACGACGATGGACACATCACGCTCGGCGGCGATGACCATCGCAACGGCCCTGGCGGATACGACCAGAATCTGCTGGAGACGCAGCGCAGCGCAGGCCGGAGCGGCAACCCACTGAAGGCGCTGGTCGAGACGTGGCTGAGCGGCGGCATACTGTTCGACAACGAACAGGAGTTTGTGCGCGTGCTCAAGTTGGCCGGCGTCCCAGTGGAGCACGTCTCGTTCGACGATCCTGGAGCGAGCTACCCAGCAAACATCCCAGGCTGGATCAGCTTCAGATCGCCCCTTGTGACGAGTGACATCCCGCAGGCGGTCAAGGTCGCACTCGAGGAGGCGGCGCTGCGCGACCGCGGCCGCGCCAAGCTGGGCGGCGCCGACATTTGGGACAAAGGCTCGCGCACGCTGCGCGAGTGGGTAAAGGCCTTCAACTCCCCGGACAACGAGTACGTCTGGACGAGCATCCCAGACAAGGTGACGAGCGTGTTCAAAGCGCTTGGCTACGACGGCATCATCGACATGGGAGGGAAGGGCGGCGGCGGCGAGCACCGCGTATACATCCCGTTCGAGCCGCAGCAGTTCAAGGGGCGCTTTAACCGCGGAGCATTCGACGCGACTAAGCGCAACTTTCTACGCGAGCCTAGCCGCGCGTATGATGGCGCCGCCACCAAGGAGGTCGCCGATGCCAGCCAAGCGCAAGAGCGCGCCGGCCAACAAGCCGCCGGAGAATCGACGGGGTACGAAACCGACCTCTTCGGCAATCCGCTACCGGCTGCCGTTCGAGGGCGTAACAAGCGAGCCGCGTCCGGGGATCCTGGTGCTGCGCCCGCCGCCGCCGCCGACGTACAACCTCCGGCCGGAGAGTACGGGACCAGAACCCGCGTCGTCACCACGCGAGAGCAACGCCTAGGGCACGCAGGACCGATCCGCACCCTTGGCGATGCGGCGAATGCGCTTGCCTACCTCGGAGACAGTGCGGTCGAGAGGCTCGATGCGCTGGTCACCGACAAGAGCGGGAGACCGCTCGCGGTAGTCGGCGGGTTCAAGGGAGACGTCTCCAGCGTCACGGCGCCGGGTACGACGCTGATCGCCGAAGCGTTCAGGGTGCCTGGTGCCGAATCGTTGTGGCTCGTCCACAACCATCCATCTGGCGTCCACGAACTGTCGTCCGCAGACGTGAGCGTCCTGCGAGCCATGTCGGCAGCGCTTGACGGCACCGGTGTTCGGGCGCGCGGCATGCTCGCGATCGGCGATGGCACTTGGGGCGGCACGACTGGCGGCCAGTTCCCGGACAGCGGGAAGGTGGCGCGCACGCCTGGCCCGAAGGTTCCGGTTCAGGAGCGCGCGTTCGAGGCGCGTGGCAAGCTGGCGCCGCAGGCCAGCACCGCGCGGGCGGCCGCCGACGCCGCCCGCGGCTTGTCGCATGCGTTCGGGTCCGATGGCCCCGGCATCATGCTGCTTGACTCACAGCTCAACGCGACGGCGTTCATTCCGTGGTCTGGCGTCGACGCGCGGCCGCTCAAGAACAACGGCAAGTTGGATGCGCTCTTTCGCGCCGTGAGCCACAGCAATGCCGACGCGGCGATCATCTACACCGGTCGCGGCGGCACGATGGACGGCAGGGGCGCGCGCAATCTCGCTCTCGGGCTGGACCGGGCCGGGGTACGCGTGCTAGACATCGCCGGCGAGTCAGGGCCGACGGCGGCAGAGCAGGGCGCCGAACTGAAGGCGACGACACTGGAATCCCGCGGGCCGCGGCAGGAGCCGGCGCCGAAGACGCCAGAGCCGGTCATCCGCGACGCGATCGCGCAAGCCTACGGCGACAAGTTGTTGCCAAAGCTGGAGGCGATCGGCCGCGTGACCATCGCGCAGACCGAGGCGCAAGCGCTCGAAGCGGCGGCCAAGGCGCGCGCCGAGAAGACGGGTGACGCGGTGGATGGCGCGAAGCTCATGGAGAGCTTGCGCGCCGAGGACATCAAGCGCAGCGCCGACGGCACGCTCGAAGGCTTCTTCGACCCTCAGACCGGCCGATCCTTCCTCGTCGCCGACAACCTGACGCGCGAGACCGCCGGCCCGACCCTCATGCACGAGGTCGGCATCCACATGGCGGCCGACGGCTCGATGAGGCCGGTCTTCGCGCGCGCCGAAGCGCTGCTCGCGATCGGACGCGGTAACCCATTCATCGAGCGCGTGCGCTCACGGATGGATGCCGCCGGAGAGCGAGGCGGCGAAGAGGCGGCCGCCTACATCGTGACCGAGTACGAGCGCGATCGCACCACGGCGCCGAAGACGGTGGCGCGCTTCGTGCGAGACTTCATCGCCGATGTGCGTGCGTGGCTCGCGCGGCACGGCATCGTGGTCGACGCCGGAAAGCTGACGGTCGCAGACATCGCGGCAGTGGCGCGCGCCAACGCGCGGAGCTTGGCGCGTGGCAAGATGGAACCGACTGGCGGAGCGGACGCGCGGCCGAGCTTTGCGGGCGAGCGTTCGGCGACAGCGGACACTCATGCCCTCGCTAGGGCAGAGCGGCGCCTGTCGGACGGCGAGGACGCCGAGCGCGTGCGGCAGGAGACAGGCTGGCACAAGAGTGTAGATGGCAAGTGGCGCTACGAGATCAACGACGCCGACGCGCGAATGCTGCTGGGTGACTACGCGCAGGAGGTGAGCCAGCCGCTGGGCGACGTGCTCGACCACCAAGCGCTGTTCGCCGCCTACCCGGCGCTGCGCTTCGTGCCGACCTCCATCGACATCGATCCGGGCAAGACGGGCCGTGGCAGCATGGCGGCCAACGGCAGCAGCATCAAGGTGACGGCGCCCAACCGCGCCACAGCGCTGTCGATCCTGCTGCACGAAGTGCAGCACGGCATCCAGACAATGGAGGGGTTCGCTCGCGGCGGCAGCGTGAGCGAGTTCACAAGCGGCCCGATGTTCGACCGCCGAGCGCGCGGTCTTGCGGCGGACCTGAGTGAGAGCCTGACTGGCGGCGTAACATCAAGGCCGGCAGAAATTGCAGCATTGCTGCAGTACGGCGATGCGGCAGGGATAGCGGCAATTGCCAAGCGACACGGGTTCGGATCCGTCGACGACGCGATGGCGTTCCTGCGCGAACAAGACACCAAGCGCACTCCGCGTGGTCAGTACCGCAGGCTGGCGGGTGAGGTCGAGGCACGCAACACGCAGGCGCGGCAAGGACTCAACGAAGACGCGCGGCGCGCGATCTCCCCGGAAGGCACTGCGGACGTGAGCCCTTCGGATGTGATAGTGCGCTTCAACGGGAAGGACGCGGATGGCGCTCCGACCCCGGCAAACGCAGAGACGGCGCCGCTCGATGAGCGATCGACCCCAACAGAAGGCGAACGCCTGCGCTTGTCGCGTCGCGCAGCGCCGGAGGCTGCACGCGATGCCGAAGGAGAGCGCGAACAACCGCGCGCGCGAGGCGAACTCGGACGGCTGCTAGGCAAGGCCGTCGACACCATCGGCGAGCGCACAGGAGCCTACAAGTACATCGCGCCGATGTCCGCCGGCACTGACACTGCGCGCGCGATCGCCCAGAAGCACGTCAACGCCGAGCGCTCTGCCACGTGGGAGTGGCGCCGCGTGGACTCGCTGCTGGAGCGCAACTTCACGGTCGAGCAGCGGCGCAAGATGTGGGATGCGGCCGACGAGGAAAACGACCTTCTCCGCGAAGGCGTCAAGGACGATGCGCGCGGCCTTGGCCGCCTGACGCAAGACGAGCGCGCCGTGCTCATGCAAATGCACGAGTACAGCCGCGAGCTGTGGGATCGAGCGTCTGAACTCGGCATGGTCAAGGGCGAAGGCGTTTCGTTCTGGACGCCGCGCATGATGGTGCTGATGGACGGCGACACGGCGCGCGCTCCCATCGGTGAGCGCAGCGGCACGCCTGGCGGTATCGGGCGCAACCTGCGCACGAGCGCGCCGAGCATGAAGGTGCGCAAGTACGACACGTCGGCTGAGAGCGAGGCCGCGATGCAGGCCAAGGGCGGCTCGCTAGTGCGCGACATCCGCACGATGCCGATGGCGATGGCCAAGTTCGAGCGCGCGATCGCCGGGCGCGAGCTGGTCAACCAGATCAAGGAGCTTGGGCTTGCGACCGGTCGCGACCTCGTCAACAAG
>WBZT01000414.1_pt1 | contig 34888 bp, 29 predicted proteins | sample 5204241 | NCBI WGS metagenome assembly WBZT01 (sample SAMN12344358, study PRJNA552823) | activated sludge metagenome | biome: Activated sludge suspended growth; feature: Nitrification reactor; material: Wastewater; isolation source: activated sludge from nitrification reactor of wastewater... | reverse complement strand
CTTGTGAGTCAGGACGACCTCGCCGACGCCGCCGCCGCGCTCGGCGTGGGCGTGAGCTTCGACACCGGCTTCGGCGGCTTCCTCGGATCGGTCCCCCGCGCGGCCACCGCAACCGAACATGCCGCGTCGATGATCGGGCAGGGCAAGGTCGAGGTCTCGGCGCTCGCCGTCGCGACGATCGCAGCCTCGATCGTCAACGGCTCGACCGTCGTGCCCCGACTCGTCGAGCGCCCCCCGGCCGACGCGCCGACGAGCGCGACCGGCCCGACCAGCGCCACCAGCGCAACCAGCGCGGCGAGCAGCGTGCCCACGGCGCCGCCACCGCCGGCGAAGCCGCTCACCGCGGCCGAGGCCGAGGCGCTGCGCGCGATGATGCGCGGGGTCGTCACCGACGGCACGGCACGGTCGCTCGCGGCGGCCGGCGTGGTCGGCGCGAAGACGGGAACGGCCGAATACGGGACCGAGACACCACCCCGTACCCACGCCTGGATCGTCGGTTTCCGCGGTGACCTCGCGGTCGCCGTCTACGTCGAGGACGGCCAGTCCGGATCCGGCACCGCCGGGCCACTGCTCGCCGCCTTCCTGCGCGCCTACGCCGGGTGAACGACCCGGCGCGACGGCCCCGTCCGGGCCTGATCGGGAGTTGCATTCGGTGCCGGTTTGGAGTCGGATGGACCCAAGAGGAATCCGCGGCCCCGCCGACGGCGCCGGCCGCCCGAGAAGGAGGCAGACGATGTCCGAGACGCAGGCCGCCGAGGTGGTCGACGAGGGATCCACGGCGCCAGACACCGTCGAGGTGAGTGCGGTCCTCACCCACGACATCAGCCACGTCTGGCACGTACTGAGCACGAACGACGGGGTCGCGGCCTTCCTCGGCGAGGGCGCCAAACTCGGCAACAAGGGCGAGCACTGGCAGGCCGCCGACGGCACCCACGGTGTCTGGCGCAGCTACCACCCGATGGAGCAGGTCCGGCTGTCCTGGCATGCCGACGCCGACGCGCCCCGCTCGCTCGTCGACCTGCACCTGGCCCCCCAGGGCGAGCAGACCTTCGTCTCCATCCGCCACGAACAGGTGAGCGGCGACGTGGGGACGCTCGAGCAGCGTTGGACCGAGGCGCTCGCCCGGCTCGACGCGGCCGCCGACTACTGAGGCCTCGCGCGCCTTTCCGCCCGCCCGCCGGCTACGGGGAGGTACGCGGCATCCCTGCGGCGTTCACCTGAGCGTCGCCTCCCGGTGGTGTGCGCGCCACCGATTCGGCACACTCGGGGCGTGACCCTCGCGCCCCCCTCGGCACGCCCCGGTTCCGCGCCTGACGGCCTTCGGCGCTGGCTGCCCATCCTCAGTTGGCTGCCGGCCTACCAGCGGTCCTGGCTCAAGGACGACGTGCTCGCCGGGTTGGGGCTCACCGCCCTGCTCGTGCCGCAGGGCATGGCCTACGCCCAGCTCGCCGGGCTGCCGCCGATCACCGGCCTCTACACGAGCATCATGTGCCTCATCGCGTATGCCGTGTTCGGCCCTTCGCGGGTGCTCGTCCTGGGTCCGGACTCCTCCCTCGGCCCGATGATCGCGGCCTCGATCCTGCCGCTCGTGGCCTCCGGCGGCGATCCGGGCCGGGCCGTGCTGCTCGCCTCGGCCCAGTCCGTGCTCGTCGGGATCTTCATGATCGCCGCGGGCGCCGCCAAACTCGGCTTCGTCGCGGACCTGCTGTCCAAGCCGACGATGGTCGGCTACATGAACGGCCTCGCGCTCACCATCCTCGTGGGCCAGATCCGCAAACTGTGCGGCTTCTCGATCGAGGCCGACGGCCTGGTCGGCGAGGTCGTGGCCACGGCGCAGAAGATCGCGACCGGGGCAACGAACCCATGGACGCTCGGCGTGGGGGTCGCGGCACTCGTCGTCCTGTTCGGTCTCGTCCGAGTCCTCCCGCGGGTGCCCGCCGTGCTAGTGGCAGTCGTCTGCGGCATCCTCGCGAGCCTGTGGCTCGACCTGCCCAGCCACGGGGTCAAGGTCGTCGGCGACCTGCCCCAAGGCTTCCCGCCGTTCACCCTGCCGATCGTCGGTGCCGGCGAGCTCGGCCTGCTCGCAGCCGGTGCCGCCGGCATCACCCTGGTCGCGCTGGCCGACACCATCTCCACCGCGTCGGCCTATGCGCGGCGCACCGGGGCGCCCATCGACGGCAACCAGGAGATGGTGGGCATCGGGGCGGCCAACGTCCTCGCCGGCTTCTTCCAGGGCTTCGCCGTGAGCACGAGCGGCTCTCGGACGGCCGTCGCCTTCAAGGCGGGGGCCCGCTCGCAGGTCACCGGGCTCGTCGGGGCCTTCGTCATCCTCCTGCTCCTGCTCGTCGCCCCCAACCTGCTCAGCCGACTGCCCCTCTCGGTGCTCGCGGCGATCGTCGTCATGGCGGCGTTCTCCCTCGCCGAGCTGGCTGCGGCCCGCAAGCTGTGGAGCCAGCGCCGGATGGAGTTCTGGCTGTCCATCGCCGCGACCCTCGCGGTCGCGGTGCTCGGTGTGCTGCCCGGCATCGCCGTGGCCGTGGGCCTGTCCATCCTCAACGTCTTCCGGCGCGCCTGGTGGCCCTACCAAGCGGTGCTCGGCCGGGAGAAGGGCGTGCCGGGCTACCACGACCTCACCCACCGGCCGAGGCTCACCTCGATGCCCGGGCTCGTGATCTTCCGGTTCGACGCCCCGCTCTTCTTCGCCAACGCCCGCACCTTCGCCGAGCAGGTGACCCGGCTGGCCGCGACCGACCCCGCTCCCAAGTGGATCCTCGTCGCGGGCGAACCGATCTCGGACATCGACACGACCGCCGCCGACATGCTCGCCGACCTCGTCGGCGATCTCGAGCGCCAAGGCACCCTCCTGTGCTTCGCCGAACTCAAGAGCCGCGTGCGCGGCAAGCTCGAGTCCTACGAGCTCGCCGAGATCACCGGGCGGATCCGCTACTTCGACACGCTCAACGCGGCCGGCAAGGTCTACCGCGCCGAGTTCGGCACCAACTGGGGCGATACCGACTTCCCGCCCGTGTGGCCGCTGCCCGAAGGCAGCGCCCCGCCGGTCGGCGAGGAGGCGGACGACGAGTCCGAGACCGGGCATCCGGCCGGCGGCTTCTAGGCTGCCGGGATGGCCACCCTCCTCGCCGTCAGCGCCGGCACCCCACGCCCCGACGGGAAGGGCGCGGTGACCGGCATACACAAGCGACCGGTCGCGGGGCCGGTGACCCTGCGCGACCCCGGCGACCGGCTGGAGGGCCTGGGCAGCGGGGTGGTCGGCGACGCCGTCTGCGACCGCCGCCACCACGGGGGTCGCGACCAGGCGGTGTATGCCGTGTCCGCAGCGGAGCTCGCCCACTGGAGCGGGGTGCTCGGCCGGGGGCTCACACCCGGCACCTTCGGGGAGAACCTCACCACCGAGGGGCTCGACGTCGACGAGGCGCTCGTCGGGGAGGTCTGGGCGGTCGGCGACACCGCACGGCTCCAGGTGACCGGGCCGCGCATCCCGTGTGCGACCTTCGCCCGCGCGATGGGCGAGCCGCAGTGGGTCAAACGGTTCTCCGAGCGCGGCCGCACGGGCGCCTATCTGCGGGTGCTCACGCCCGGTGAGGTGCGGGCCGGCGACCCGATCGTCGTCGAGAGCCGCCCCGCCCACGACCTCACCGTGCCGGAGATGTTCCGCGCGCTCACGACCGAGCGCGAGCGCCTCCCGCGGCTGCGGGTGGTCGAGGACCTCGGCGAGGAGGGCCGGCGCGCCCTGGCGGCATACCTCGCCCGCGAGTGAGGACGATCCCTTCGCCGCCCGGCCGAGTGTGAGGCAGGCCACGCGCGCGTCCTGTCACCCTCGAGCCCGGTCTGCCGTCCATGCTGCGCAGGTCCCCGAAACACCCCTCTCCAAGGAAGCTCGACATGAAGATCAACATGGGCGGCACCGACCGCACCGTCCGCATCGTCATCGCCGTCGTGGCCGCGGTCCTCGCGCTCACGGTGGCCAAGGGCGCACTCGCGATCGTCCTCTGGATCGTCGCGGCGATCATGCTCCTCACCGCCGTGGTGCGCTTCTGCCCGCTCTACCTGCCGTTCAAGATCAACACGAACAAGAACGCCTGACCCTCAGCCGGCAAAGCCCCGTCCGAGCGGACGGGGGGCCGGACGTCGGCCACAGGGGATCGACCGACGGACACGGCGAGGTGGGGGGCCGACGCGGGACGGCCCCCCACTAGCGTTGTCCCATGGGCCTCACCACCGACGAGCTCTCGGCGGCCGTGCCGAGTCTGCTCCGGTACGCCCGTGCACTCACCCGTGACCCCGACGCCGCCGAAGACCTCGTCCAGGACACGGTCGTCCGGGCGCTCGAGCGGGCCGGTGACTTCCGTGGCGAGGCCGCCCCCCAGACCTGGTTGCACCGGATCCTCCACCACCGGTTCGTCGACCTCGTGCGCGCCGGGCGCTGCGACCCGGTCGACGACGAGACGCTCGCCGAACGGGTCGAACAGGCCTGGCGCGAGGATGCCTACACCGTCGACGCCGAGGCCGTGCAGCTGCGGGCCGAGCGCGCCGAGGAGCTGCGCGACGCGCTCATCCATCTGCCCGCGGCATACCGCTCGGCGATCGTCCTGCACGACGTCGAAGGCCTCACCTCCGCGCAGGTGGCCGAGGTCCACAGCGTGACGGTCGCGGCGGCCAAGCAACGGATCAGCCGGGGACGGGCCATGCTCGTCTCCCACCTGGCCCGCGGGACCGAGCGCCGGGCGGCGCTCGCCGGGGTCCCGCTGCGCTGTTGGGATGCCCGCGCACGGGTCGGGGACTACCTCGACGACGAGCTCACCCGCGCCGAGCGCTCGGCGCTCGAGTCCCACCTGGGCGCCTGCCCCACCTGCCCCGCGCTCTATGCCGGACTCGTGGGGGTCCGCGCCGGCTTGGGCGCGCTGCGCGACCCCGACACCGTCGTCCCGCCCGCCCTCGCCGAGCGGCTGCGGGTGGCCACGTCGGCCGCACGACCGGGGGGTCGGGCGGCATACTGAGGCGTCCCGATCCCGCGAGAGAGCCGCCCATGACCACCCCAGCGCCCCGCGTCGCCGCCGACTACATCGCCCTCGACGAGCGGTATGCCGCGCACAACTACACCCCGCTCGACGTCGTCCTCGCGTCGGGCTCCGGCGCATGGGTGACCGATGTCGAAGGGCGGCGCTACCTCGACGCGCTCGCGGGCTATTCGGCGCTCAACTTCGGGCACGCCAATCCCCGTCTGCTCGCGGTCGCCGAGCGGCAGCTGCACACGCTCACGCTCACCAGCCGGGCCTTCCACAGCGACCAACTCGGCCCGTTCGCCCGCGACCTGGCCCGACTCACCGGCAAGGACATGATCCTGCCGATGAACTCCGGCGCCGAGGCCGTCGAGACGGCGATCAAGGTGACCCGGCGCTGGGGGCACCGGGTGAAGGGGCTGCCCGAGGACTGGGGCACGATCGTCGTCATGGCCGGCAACTTCCACGGCCGCACGACGACGATCGTCTCCTTCTCGACCGACAAGGTCGCCCGTGAGGACTACGGGCCCTATACGCCCGGCTTCGTCGTCGTCCCCTACGGCGACATCGCGGCCCTGCGCGCCGCCGTCTCCGACGACACGATCGGGGTGCTCCTCGAACCGATCCAGGGCGAGGGCGGGGTGATCATCCCTCCCGAGGGCTTCCTGCGCGACGTCCGGGCGCTGTGCACCGAGCGGGACATCCTCATGATCGCCGACGAGATCCAGTCCGGCCTGGCCCGGACCGGACGCACCTTCGCCTGCGACCACGAGGGCGTCGTGCCGGACATCTACGTCCTCGGCAAGGCCCTGGGCGGCGGTCTCGTGCCGCTGTCGGCGATCGCCGCCGACGAACGGATCCTCGAGGTCATCACCCCGGGGTCGCACGGCTCGACCTTCGGCGGCAACCCGTTCGCCGCGGCGATCGGCCGCGAGGTCGTCGCCATGCTCGAGGAGGGCGAGTTCCAGCAGCGGGCCGCGCGGCTCGGCGCGATCCTCGGCGAGCAACTCGAGGGTCTCGTCGGCCACGGGGTCCTCGCCGTGCGGCAGCGGGGGCTTTGGGCCGGTGTCGACGTCGACCCGCAGCTCATGACCGGCAAGCAACTGTGCTACCGGATGGCCGAGCGGGGCGTGCTCGCCAAGGACACCCACGGTTCGACCATCCGCCTGGCCCCACCGCTGGTCGCCGACGAGTCGGACCTCACCTTCCTCGTCGAGGCCATCCGCGAGTCCCTGCGCGGCTGAGGCGAGCGCGCGGCATACCGCGGGACGGGTATGCCGACGCGACCGACCGCGCGCCCCGGCGGTGGGCCGTCAGCGGCCGGTGAGCAGACGCAGCGCGGAGTGTGGGCAGGCCGAGACGGCCAGCCTGGCCGGCCCGAGCAGGTCGGCCGTCACCGGTCCCGCGACGACCGGATAGCCCCACGCGTCGAGCGAGACGAGTTCGGGCAACAGCTCGTGGCAGAGGCCTCGGCCGGCGCAGTTGAGCCAGTCGACCCGCAGGGTCGCCGGCGCGGCGGAGCTCGTCGCGGTGGCCTTGCCGTCGTGATGCCCGGCCCGTCCCGTGGTCAGCATGTGCACCTGCCCACGAGGTGTGCGGCGACCTCGTCCTCGGCCGCGCCGAGCAGGCTGCGCACGAGGCGCGCGGTGCCGTCGGGATGGGCACATGCGCCCCGCCCCGTGACCAGACCCGCGAGTTCGCGGATCCGAGCGTGCGAGGCGGCCGGGCTCGCGTCGGCGAGGGCGCCCAGCTCGGCGGCCAGCTCGGGCAGCCCGTTGCGACACGGCCCGCACCGGCCAGCCGACTGCCCGGCGAGGTAGTCGACGATCTCGCTCGTCCACATGACCGGGCACGCGTCCTCGGGCAGCGGCAGGACGACGCCGGCACCGAGCGCCCAACCGGAGGCGGCGAGCCCGGCGCGGCTCACGGTGGCGTCGGCCAGCGAACCCGCGGGCACCCACGTGCCGTGGAAACCGCCGAGGAGCACCGGTCGGTCCACGGTCTCACCGAGCACCTGTTCCCACGGCGTACCGTGCTCGACCTCGACGACGAGTGCGGAGTCCGGCGGGCCTTCGCGCAACGCATCCTCGAAGATGGGGATCGGATCGGGCACGGTGAGCAGGGTCGTCCCGGGCTCGTCGACGGTGCCCAGGGCGGCATACGCCCGGCCGCCGTCGAGCGCGATCGCGCCGACGTGCGCGAAGGTCTCGGCGTTGGACAGCAGGGTCGGGCGCCCCCGCAGCCCGCGCACGGCCTCCGGCTCCCACGCGGTGACCGGCAGGGCGGGTCGTCCCGAGAGCGACTCGATCACGGCACGGGCCTGACCCGAGACGAACCCCGGCTCGATGACGTGCAGCCGCCAGTCAAACGGGTCACCGGCGGACCGACGCTCGCCCAGGGCCCGCCGCACCGCCTCGACGGTGGCCGGGCGCTCCTCGGGAACGACGATCGTGACCTCGCGGACCCCGAGGGCGCCGGCGACGACCTGGGCCCCGTCGAGCACCCGGTGCGGCGCGAGGAGCAGCAGCGCGGTGTCCTTCGCGCTCGCGGGCTCTCCCTCGGAGCCGTTGACGACGACGACCGGCCGGCGACGGGTGGCGGCCGTGCGCAGCTTGGTCGCGAACGGGAATCCCGCACCGCCGCGGCCGCGGACGGAGGCCGTGGTGAGCTGGTCGAGCAGGGCCGGCAGCCGCAGCCGCGGGAGGTCTCCCACGCGGCGCCGATGGGCGTCCAGGCCGTTGCCGTCGGTGACCCCGGCGAGCAGGAGCGGGCCCTGCTCGGCCCGCACGAGTGCCGGCGGCACCACCCGCACCCGCGGGCGCGCGAGGCGTCTGCCTTCCCGCCGCGACGGGGCGGTGAGCGGGCCCGCGCTCATGACCGTTGGGGGACGAGTCGGGCGACCCCGCGGACCACACCCGCGAGGACGACGACGGCGAGGCAGCCGGCGACCAGCCACCGGAATACCGGATCATTCGCGTCCGTGCCGATCCCCACCCCGTGGACGACCGAGACACCCCAGCTCGGGTAGGCCAGCAGGTGGACCAGCCGCCATGCCCGGTCCGGCAGCCGGCCACGGACGACGCTCGTGAGGCCGACTGCGATGAGCAGGTCGAGGCTCACCGCACCGAGACCGAGGTAGAGCGGTCGGTAATTGCCGCCCCAGGGCACGAGCGCGTCCCGCCAGGAGATGTCGACGTAGTCGTCGACGACCGCGCTCGCGATGTGGACCGCGAGCAGCAGGGTCGACAGCAGCGCGAGGTTGCGGTGCAGGCCCTGGACGAGGAACCGGGGCAGCCACCGGGGGCCGGGCCCCCGCCCGGTCGCGGAGATCCCGAGCAACACGGTGAGCGTGTAGAGCACGAGCAGCACGACGCCGGTGCCGCGGTTGGCATACCAGAGGGCGGGTCCGCTCACGCGCGCTTCGCCTCCCGCTCCCACCGAGGGGTATGCCGCACGCTGCCGTCGCGGGCGACGAGCCGGGCGGCGATGTCGCGGCGGGCGAGCCACTCGGGGGCGGCGCTTCCGAGCACGAGGGCCGCCGTCGTCGTCGCGTTTGCGGCGCATGCGCTCGGACCGTATGCCGTGGCCGCCCGCCAGGTTCCGTCCGTGGGCTGCGCGGTCCGCGGGTCGACGACGTGATGCCAGCTCCGACCGGCGCGGATCCAGCGCCGGGCGGTGATCGACGAGGTGGCCAGCCCGCCCTCGGTGACGAACACCCGGCAAACGGGTGTGTCGGGGTCGTCCAGGGCGGCCAGGTCGGGCGCGACGTCGACCGGCCAGGCGACCGGCTCGGCCTTGGGTTCGGCGCTCCCGGCCACCCGCACGTCGCCTCCCACGCTCACGACGGCCGGCACGCCGACCCGCGCGGTGAGGGTGAGGGCGACGAGGTCGGCGGCATAGGCCTTGCCGGTGGCCCCCAGGTCGAGTGAGACGCCGCGAGGCACCCGGACGGCTGCCTCGCGGACCTCCAGATCGCGCCAGGCACCCGGCGAGGGCAGCGGGACGACGTGCACGGCGCCGGGATCGCGGGCGGCACGCACGTCGGCGAAGGTGCGGTCGTAGCCGGCTGCGACGAGGACGTCGCCGAGGCACGGGTCGACGAGCCCGTCGGTGGTCTCCGCCGCCCACACGGCCGCGCGCACCGCACCGACGAGGATGGGATTGACGACCACCCACTCTCCGGCGGCTGCGTTCGCGCGCACGAGGTCGCTGTCGCCGCGGAACCGGCTGCATGCCCGGTCGACCTCGGCGAGGACGGCGCGCGCGAGGCGCTCGGACTCGGCGAGCGCCTCCGGCGTGGCCACCTGCAGCTGGACGTAGGTGCCGAGCGCCCGCCACGTGGCGGCACCGATGGTCGGTGCCGCGCCGGTCGGGGCCGCGCCGGTGGGGGCCGGCGGCTCGCTCACGCCGGTGCCAGGCACGGGTGGGGCGCAGACGGTCACGAGCCGGTGGAGACGACCGGCGGCTTCGGGGCCGGCACCTGCGGGGCGACGGCGGCCGGCTTGGGTGCCGCCGCGACCGGTGCTGCGGCGACCGGCTTGGCGGCGGTCGCCGCGCGCGGGGCCGCGGCCTTGGCAGTGGTGGTGCCGGTGCCGGGGGCGCTCGCCGCCGTGACCACCTGACGGGTGACGACGGTGCTGGCCGGACGCTCGACGAACTGGACGGCCGCGGCCGCCTCCGCCGCGGCCGCCTTGGCCGCGGCCTTGGCCGCCTGCTCGGTCTCGGTCTGCCGGGCGGCCGCCCCCGAGGCCGCGCCGACGGAGGCCACGGTCACCGCGGTGACCGCCCCGGTGAGCCCGTGCATGAGGAGTGCTGCCCGGTCGCGGTGCCGAGGGGTTGTCGCTCTACGCATGAGGGACAGTCTCGAAGACGGCTCGGCAAGCCCGGGTCAGCCCCGGCTCAAGGTAGCCCTAAGGACACCCGGCGAGGTCGTGGCTTAGCGCGCCCTTGAGGTTGGCGGGCAGTCGCCGTTGACACACCCCGGGTCAGACTTCCTCGTGTCGGCGTGCGCAGGTGCGCCGCACAGACGTCACGGGAAAGGTCGGCACCGATGGGCATGATCGGGTGGAAGAGCATCGGGCTGGGACTCGTCGCCGGAGGTGCGTGCGCCGTCGCGCTCTACACCTCGGTCGGAGCCGGGGTCGCGCCGGTAAGCAGCACCCAGCCGATGTCCGGCGCCGCGTCGAGCGCCACACCCTCGGTCGTCTACCTCGACTGCACGCCCCCGGCCCAGCTCGAGGGCGACGCGTGCATCACCCGGATCACCGAGACCGTCCTCGCCCCGGCCCCGCCCGCTGCCCCCCGGCCGGCAGCCCCGGCCGGCAAGGTCGCCGCCCCCGCCTCGACGACGCCCCGGCCCAGCGCGGCCGCCTCGACGAGCCCCACCGGCGAACACGAAGGCGAACACGAAGGCGAGCACGACGACCACGGCGACGACGACGGCGGTCACGACGACGACTGAGGGGGCGCCGCGCCAACGACTTCCGGGCGTCGGCCGCCGACGGATGTGCTCGCCCCGGCGCATCCGTCGGCGGCCCAGACGGTCAGACCTCCCGGTCGCCGCCAAGGGCACGCATCCGCACGACCGCCGCGAGGCCGCCCAACTGGGAGCGCTCGAAAGTGAGACTTCCCCCGGCGGCCCGCGCGAGCCGGGACACGATGTCCAGCCCCAACCCGGTGCCGGTGGTGCTTTCGCCTCGGCCCGGCAACACGCTTTGCGGGCCTCCGGCTCCGCCGTCCTCGACGCGCAGCAGGACCGTCGCTCCATGGAGGCTGAGCCCCAGCCGGATCGGGGCAGCCTCCGGCGTGTGCGCGAAGACGTTGTCGAGGAGGTTGTCGAGGAGATCGCGCAGGTCCTGCTCGGCCAGCGGTACCCAGACGAGTTCGGCGCCCTCACCGGGGTCGGGCGGCACGAGGGTGAGCGTGCGGCCCTGGTCCTCCGCGAGCGGCCCCCAGTGATGCGCCCGCTCGGCGAGCACGGCGCGGGCGTCGCACCGGCCGCCCATGACGTCGCGGACACTACGCCGCGCATCGGCGACGATCGAGTCGATGGCGCGGTGCAGCTCCTCGACATGATCCCGCAGCCGGACCGCCACCGCCGGGTCGGCGACGAGGTCGGTGTCCAGACGCAGCGCCGTCACCGGAGTGCGCAACCGGTGCGAGAGATCGGCTGCTGCCTCCCGCTCGATCTCGAGCAACTCCCCGATGCGCTCGGCGAGCCGGTTGAGCGCCGAACCGAGTTCGACGACCTCGGCCGGACCCTCCACCTTCGCTCGCGCCGCCAGGTCCCCCGATCTGAGTCGATGGGCCACCTGCGCCATCTCGGTGACCGGCGTGCTGATCCGGTCACCGAGCCGGCGGGCGACGAGGATGCTCGCGACGAGCAGGAGGGCGCCCAGGAGGCCGAGAGTGAGCCACGCGGCATACACGCCGCCCCGGACCGGTGCGCGGTCGGCGCTCACGTGGACGACCGCAAGGCCCTGGGGCACCTGGACGGCGGCGAGCGAATGCGGCCCTGCCTCGGTCGCCTGGGTGAAGGACGCACCGCCGGCCCGTGCCTGCGCGACGAGCGTGTCGCGCACCGGATCGGGCCGCTCGTCGCCCCACACCGGGCCCGTCGGCGGGTAGACGGTGAGCCGGAAGGCCGGGTCCGACTGGGCGAGCGCGACCAGTTCCTCGCGCTGACGTCCTGGGTCGTCGATGCTGCCGACGAGGGTCGCCGCTCGGTGGGCGAAGGCCGTCGTGGCCGCCGTGAGCTGGGCATCGCTCGTCTCGCTCACGAGCCGGAACAACGGGATGACGAAGGCGAGGACGACGCCCGACACGAGCGCCGTCGCCATCCAGACGATTCGGGTGCGCAGCACTCAGACCACGCAGACCTCTCAGTCGCCCGGCGCCGGGTCGACCAGGCGCACGCCGACGCCCCGCACGCTGTGGATGTAGACCGGCTGCGCCGCCGTCTCGCCGAGTTTGCGGCGCAGCCACGACAGGTGCACGTCGACCGTCCGGTCGCCGCCTCCGTAGCCCTGTCGCCACACCTCGGCGAGGATCTCGCGTTTGGTCACCACCTCGCCCACTCGCTGTGCGAGCAGGTGGAGCAGGTCGAACTCCTTGCGGGACAACTCGATCGACGACCCGGCGAGGGTGACCTCCCGGGTGATGGGGTTGACGACCAGATCACGCACGGTGATCGGCAGGACGGGTGCGTTCGGGGCGACACGTCGCAACACGGCACGGATGCGTGCCTCGAGCTGCTCCCCTCCGAAGGGCTTGACGAGGTAGTCGTCAGCCCCCGCGTCGAGCGCCCGGACGATGACCCGTTCGTCGTCCCGCGCGGTCGCGACGATGACCGGCACCTGGCTCACCGCTCGGACCATCGACAGGACCCGGAGCCCGTCGATGTCCGGCAACCCCAGGTCGAGGACCACGACGTCCGGGTTGTCGTCGACGGCCGAGGTGAGCCCGGCGATCCCGGTGGCCGCGCTCGTGACGACATGGCCACTCGCACCGAGAGTGCGGATGATTGCTGTGCGGATCGCCGGATCGTCTTCGATAATGAGCACGGCAGTCATGAGGCAACGCTACGCGGACCCGGAGAAGGTGAGGCGGATGCGCGGACGCTGGGCGGCATACACGCTGGTCTGGGCGATCGTCGTCGCCGCGGGTTCGAGCGTGGCCTGGCTGGCGATCTCGCGGGTCGGCCACGAGGTGGCTCTGCTCGGCGACGTCCCCGTCGTCTCCCGCCCGCTCGCGACGACCGTCGTCCTTCCGGGGCCCAGTGACCCGCCCGTCACGCCCCCACCGAGCACACCGCCGGTCTCCACCGATCCGCCGACGTCGACCAGACCGACCACACGGCCCCGAACGAGCACGTCGGCTCCACGCGCGAATCCGTCCACGTCCGCGGTCGTGCCGGTCGAAGGCTCCACGACGACCGACGGCGGCCGCGTCTTCGCCGCGTGCGCCGGCACGAGCCTCCTCTTCCGCAGCGCGCAGGCCGCCGACGGCTGGACCGTCTCCACGAGCAGCAGCACGAACCGCATCGAGGTGGAGTTCCGCCGGTCGGACCGCGATATCGAGGTGACCGTGCGCTGCGTCTTCGGCGCGCCGACCTTCACGCAGGACTGACCGGCCGACGAGACCGCCTCAGAGTCGGGCGGTCACACTCGTGATCGGACCGGCCGGCCCCGCGAGGGTGACCGCGAACCGCAGCGGCTGGTCGAGCGGGACGAAGACGGCATACCGCGGGGGTCGCGGAAGTCCCGCCCGCGGCGGGGACACCACGTGAATCGCACCGTCCGCGGGGAAGAAGGGCTTGGCGACCGGGATCTCCGCGAGCGGGAAGCTCCCGCGCAGCTTCGATCGTGGCCCGAGGACGACGAGGTCGGCCGGCGCCGCGGCGATGTCCAGCCGGAGCGCATCGGCGGCACGGGCCGGGGCATTGGTCTCGAGCCCGACGACGACACCGCCGGCCACGACCGCGACCGACCCGAGAACCAGCGTGTATGCCGGTGGGGCCACGAACCCGGGGACCGTCACCGAGACCTCGGTCGCCCGACCGAGGGGGTCGACCAGGCGAAGCGATACGACCGCCGGCTGGGTGGCGTCGGGGGTCGGTAGCCACAACCGCAGGGGCGACCTGCCGGCGACGCGGGGACCGCGCTCGAAAACCGGCGCTGCGCTCGCCCCGGAGGGAGGTGCCGCCCCGGAGGACTCGGGCAGGGCGGAGAGGTCGACGAGCGGAACGACCGTGCCGTCGACGACGGCCGAGATCCGGTGTGGTCCTGACAGAGTGTCCCGCACGGGCGCTGTCGTGGCGGTCACGACGAGGACGCCGGAGTGGTCGGCGCCCCACCGAGAACCGACGAGTGGCTCGAGAGTGGGCGGACCGGTCGGTGGGACGAAGACCGAAGTCACCTCGGAGGCGGCCGACGGCAGCCCGCGCACGGCCTGGACGGGCACGGTGGCCACCGGCTGGGCAACGACGCGGACGAGCCACGGATCCCACGCGGGCGTGAGGACGCCCGACCAATTCACCTGGTAGACAGGGCTTCCCATGACCGGATCGGTCCCGGCCGGTGGCACGGTGACGGGGAGGTTCGCCACGGCCGGTCCCATGCTCTCCCGATCGCGCGCCGCCGCCTCCGAGCGGGTGGCGAAGACGAGGAATCGCTCGACCGGAACGGTGCTCGCGGCATACAGCGTGGCCGAAACCGCACCCGGCGTGCCGCCGGTGTCGACGACGACCCGGGCCAGCGGCGGTGCCGGGCGGCGCAGCCGGGGGGCCATCGCAGCCTGGACGTGGACGTGCGCGGGGCTGGGCGAGCTGGGCCAGGGCGACTCGATGCCGGTCGTCGACTGCGTGGTGACGACGAACAGGTGGATGTCGGTCGACCCCTTGGGCAGCGTGACATCGGCGGCTCGCACCGATCCGTCGAGCTCGAGCAGCCGTCGGAAGGCAGCCCGCCGCTGGACGTCGGTCATCGCGTCGTAGGCGCTCCACAGCGCCGCCAGCCGCATGCCCGGCGACTCGGTCTCCGGCGGCGGGACGGTGAGGCCGGCCCGCTGACGCAGCGCGGTCTCCGCGCACTCCCACACGACGCACGTGCGCACCCCGGCCCCGCCGCCGGGCAACGACCAGGTGACCCGCACGTGCGAACAGCCTTGTGCGTCAAGCGTGCTGCCCATCGGCACGCCGGGAGGCGCGGGCGGTGGCAGCGGTACGACCGGCACGGGGCTCGCCGCCACGGCGCGCGCGGGATGCGCCGCGTCCGGGATGTATGCCGTGGGGCTTGCTCCCACGACGAGCCGACTGCGCAGCCACACCTGGACCCCCCAGCGCAGCGTGCCGGAGAAGTCGAGGGTGGGCACGATGGCGGTGATCCGATAGCGCCGGCCGCCGTCGCCCTGCCCCGGACCGGGGGCCATCACCTGGTCGCCGTCGGGTCCGAGCGGGGTGACGGTGCACCCCAGGCCGGTGGGCACGTCCCCGGCGAAGGTGACCGACAGGTCGCGCCGGAAGCATCCGGCGGGCGCCGGCAGGGTCGGATCGACGCCCAGCGGCGGCGGGGAGGCGGCACTGGCCATCGGGTAGAAGACCGCGACGATCTCCAGCGCGCTCGGGGTGCGCTCGGTCCAGTCGAGGGCGGCCTCAAGACGCAGAGTCCCGGGGCAGTTGGCCGACCCGGCATAGCTGCTGTCGAGGGCGAGCGAGATGAGTCTGGGCGGCAACGGCCCGGGCTCGATTCCGGCCCACATCCGGTCCCGCCACGCCGACCAGACGCCGTGGACGTCGACCTGCGACACGGCATACCCGACGTGGCGGCCGCCGGAGAGGATGGGGATGTCTGCGGCCGCGTCGACGAGCGCGGTGCGGGCGGCCCCCGGGGACCCGGGCGGCCCGTCCGGGCCGAGGGTGAGCGGTCGGACGCCTCCGGAGTCGCGCGGCGGATTGAGGATCTGCGCCGACGAGGCACCGGCCTTCCACGTGGCGAGGGCACCCGAGGGGGTGCGTCCGAGGGCTGCGGTGGTGGGGGGCCGGTCCCAGGAGACCCGGATGCTCTCCCGCCACGGGGTGTCGGCGGGACGCGGCGCGACGAGCCCGGCCCGCTCGGTCGTGAGCGTCGTCGCGGGTGCGGTGATCTCATGTGGTCCCTGCTGCGGCGCGTATGCCGCGAGCGTGGACTTCGCGCGGATCGGCGGTGTCGGCCGGGCGAAGTCGGCGGTGACGAGGAAGTCGGAGTCGCCGACCGCGAGTTCGGGCCGGTGGCCGCCCTCGGTGACATAGGTCGCCCCGAAACCCGTGGCGAGGTTGAGCAGCGGGTCGGTCTGGGCCGGCAGCGCGAGCAAGGACCAGGGCCGGGTCGTCGCGGCCGCGTCAAGGCTCGACGTGCGCCCGTCCTGGGTGGGGCCGGGGACCGGGCGGACGTCCTCGATGAGGGCCTGCCGGTATTCGGGGACGTTCCCGGCATACATCGCGGCGATCTCCGGCAGCAGCGTCGACATCACTTCCTTGACGACACCCTCGGGGTCGGCGTCCTGCCAGGCCGGCGCGAGCACCCCGGTCTGGGTGAGCAGCGGCCAGCCGATCGGCGGCGCCCCGCGCTTGAGACGCCAGATCGCGGCGTCGGGCGGTGGCAACGGGTCGACGAGCAGTCCCTGGGGCGTCGTGTCGTATGCCGTGCCGGCCCAGGGCCGCTCCACGGGCAGGCCCACCCGCTCGAGCGGCTCCCACCCGGGGTCGTTGACGACCGCGTCAAGGGTGAGGATGCGCACCCGGGGGTTGGTGCCGTTGACGAGCAGGGCCGTCGTCGCGCCGGAGCAGGCGACGTGGAGGATCTGCCCCGCCGGGCCGCCTGCGGGGGCGATCGCGCTGCCCACCGTGTCCCAGAGCGAACCGCCGGTGCGGAACAGGAAGAGCGCACTCGGCTGCTTGCTGTCGACGGGGTCGAAGGTGACGTCGACCACCGCCGCCTCGACGCCGCCCCATCGGATGCGCAGACCCTCGGGTCGGGCGCTCACGACCGGCTTCACCGCGCGGGATTTCAGCTGGCTGCGCTTGCGTCGGACCCAGACGAGGAAGGGTCCGCGGGGGACGCCGAGTTCGTGCGAGCAGGCCCAGGTCAGGTGGATGTCGTCATTGCGGCCCGCGGTGCGCGAGAGGAGTGCGTCGAGCTGCGCGCCGTCGACGTGCGTGTTTCCCACGACGATCGACCGCCGCGCGACGACCGCCCACGGGATCCTCGTCGCCTCGGCCCGGAAGAGCCAGCCGTTGCCCACCCTGGCCATCAGTCCTCCACCTCCCAGGGAGCGCGGATCAGGGCGACCCGCGTGGCGGTCCGGCGGACCGCGGTCGTCTCGGCGAGCGGATCGGCGGCCAGGACGAGGTCGAGTCTGGCCTCGCTGCCCCGCGATCCGGGCGCGAGCAGGGCGATCGCCCGGGTGCTGCCGGGGCAGCGCACGATGCGGGTGATCCCCGCGACCGGCAGGTCGGCACTGCCGGTGCCGGCCTGCAGGGACAGCCAGTCGTGTGGACGGCCGGCCCACCAGTGGTGCGTGGGGTCCGCTGCGTCGATCGGGCCGGTGACGAGCGTCGGCATGATCCGCGAGCGCCAGAGCGGCTCGCTGCTCTCGACGACGAGGGCGATGGGTTGCGGGACCGGGTCTCCCGACCACAGGACCTCGACCGCGGGATAGTCCGGCGTCTGCGGCGCGGCGAGTCCGGCCGCCTGGTATGCCGCGTCGACCTGGTCACCCGTGGGGTCGCCGGTGATCCCGGCGAGGGCCGTGAGGGCGGCCGGGGTCGGGATGAGGCGCTGACGCACCGTCGCGGGCGCGAGATAGCGGACGAAGTCGTCGAGCGACTGGAAGCGCGAGGTCGTGAAGTTGATCCGATGGACCAATCCCGTTGCACTCTGCGGGGATCCGGTCGGCACGGCGTGCACGTCGATGAGGTAGTCGGTGAGCGGTTCGAAGTCGTAGGGCAGGGTGAGCGTGAGCTGGCGGGTGCGGCTGCCACTGGTGTCGATGCACGGCAGCTCGTCGCGGTTGCGGTCGATGACGGTGATCAGCGCCTCCTCCCACGGGGTGCCGACGTTGAGTTCCAGCGCCTCCGCGAGGTGCGGGTCGGGCCCGATCGGGATGGTCCACGGGTCTCCGTCGCCACCTCCGGGCGGTGCCGGGTGCGAGCCCGAGGCAGCGCGCACTTGCACCCGCAGCTCCTTGCCGTATGCCGCGAACAGCTCGGCGACCTTCTGCGTCGCGAAGGCGATCCGCACCGGCTCGGTGCAGAAGACGCCCACGTCGGCCATGCCCGGGGCGCTGGCCAGCAGCCACGGCCCGAGGTCCTGCGGGCTCGCGCTCGCCGGGTCGGTGCCGAATTCGAAGGCCTGGGTGACGTCGGGCTGCCACGTGGGCATCGTGGCCGCCGCAGGTCGGGAGTCCTGCTTGAGCGATCCCGCACGCCAGCGGACCGACACCGTGTAGCTCGTGCCGGGAGCGAGCAGGGCCCGGTCGTCCGGGTCCTGGGTGAGGGTCGACTGCAGCGCGTTCGTGTTGTCGGTGACCGTCGTCTGGTCGTAGGACGAACGCGTCGCCTCTGAGGCGAGGGTCGCGGTGACGGCGACGACGTAGAACGGCGGGTAGTCGACGTCCTTGCCCTGGCCACCCAGGTCGATCCACCCGAGCACGACCGAGGCCGTCTCCGTGGGCAGTTTGGCCAGGTCGACCCACACGGCGACGAGCGGGGGCTTCTTGTCGGCGATGAGCCGGGCGGCGATCCGGGCGGCGCGCAGCACCGGGTCGAACCAGGGCCCGGTCGCGTCGACGAGCTGGGCGGGCAGTGGGTTGCTCGCGCTCACGAGGTCGCTGCCGGTGAGCGGATGGGTGAGCAATTCCGTACCGTCGGCCTTCTCGGCGCGGAGCACGAGCCCCCGCTCGAGCGCGCGGGTGGGCACGAGGAGGAAGACGCCGAACTGCATCGCACCCGAGGCGGGCGTGAAGCGCACTGCGTTGCGCAGGGCGTCGGGTCGGAACTTCGTCTGCGCCCAGGCCTTCTTCACCAGCGCCTGGTCGGCGGCTGTGCCGTCGGGCGCGGGTCGCGGCAGGTCGCCGAGGGGCGAGCGCAGCAGGCCGCCGCGGCAGGTCGTCGGGGACTGCGCCGTTTCCGGGCTCCACGCAGTGCTTGCATGGTGGGCGGCGAGGTCGCCAAGGCTCACGCCGGCCGCGAGTGCGGTGACGGCCTCGTCGTATGCCGCGCCGTCGGCTCCCAGCCAGGCGGCGCTCGGGCCCGCCGCCTGGGCGCGGGTGAGCGGGCCGGTGGTCATCCGGCGCAGGTCCGCCGGGCGCACCGGTGGCGGGCCGACGATGCCGCCTCCCACCGTGCCGTGGGTGCCCTCGGGCTTCGGTGTGCACGGCACGTAGTCGCCGATGACGATGGCCGGGTCGGTGCCCTGGACGAGGTCGATGCCGGGTCGGCCGGGCACCCGCCAGGGCTCGGTCACCTGCAGGCCGTCCTCGACCGGGGCCGAGCGCACCGTTCCGGGCGGGTCCGGCCACGGTATGCCGCGCAGCTGCCAGCCGGTCTCGGACGGGCCCACCGGGCTGTCGTCGAAGGTCCACAGCAGCGGGGCGGGCGGGGCGGCCGGGTGGCAGACCGTGCCCCAGCGTTCCTCGATCGAGCGCACGAGCTGCTCGCCGTAGGGCACCGCCCGGCTGAATGGGGTCGGCAGCCAGTCGAGCAGCGCGAGGGCCGTCGTCGGCACACTCGTGCCGGGCGGCATACCGGTCCACCACGCGCTCGGGGTCTTGCCGGTCGGCGGAAGGAGCGCCCCAGAGAGGGTGACCTCGCGCACCTCGTAACGCCACCATCGTTCGCCGATGCGTACCCACGGGTTGGCACCACATCCGCTGTGTCCCAACGGATCTGCGCCCATGACGGCGTTGGCAGCGGCGAGCGGGGGGGTGGCGAAGGAGATGACCGGGATCGCGTCGAGCGGCACCCTGAGCAGGTCGCCGGCGGCACCCGAGGCACGGGCGTCGCCGAGCTTGCCGTCGACCGCGCGGTCGGTGGCCGTGCCTTCGACGAGTGCGGGGCTGCGCGAGACGAGGCTCACCCCGCTCACCAGCGGCTTGGCCGTGGGGTCGTCGTCCGGCTCGCTGCCGATGGTGAGCGAGACACAGCCCTTGATTTCGAAGAAGAACAGGTCGATCGACCCGCAGACCTCGCCGTGGATGTAGGGCTGGTCCTGGACGACCCCGCCGACGATCCGCTTGCCGACCATGACGGTGAGCTGGGCCGAGGCCCCGATCGAGATGATGAACAGGCGCAGTTCGCCCCGGGCGTAGATCGTGCCGGCGAGGAAGAACGGGTCGAAGCCGAGGATCGCGTCGAAACCTGCGGCGACCTCGAGATAGAGCCCGATCGACTTGCTGCCCATGAGTACGGCACTGATGTGGAAGCCGGTGGCGATGCCGATGCCGCTGGTGACCGCGGGCAGGTCGGCAATCGGCGGCAGGCCGTTGCCGTGGATCATGAGGTAGCCGCTGCCGCTGATCACGTCGAGCACCTGCACGGTCACCCGATCGGTGTAGGTGCCGAGGTCGACGAACCAGTTCTCCACCTGGTTGGTGTCGAAGAAGGCGGTCACCGGGACGCGCACGGTGAGGATCGACTCGATCTCGTATGCCGCGACGACCCCGATCGTGATCGTGCCGCGGCCGAAGTCGAGGTCGAGGACGGCGAGGAAGGTCGCGCTCTGGTTGGACTTGAGCGCCGGTGGGGCCTTGATGAGGTCGGCCTTCATGACGAACAGCAGCCGCGGCCCGGGGACCTCGATGAGGACGATGCCCTTGAGGTGGACGATGTAGCCGCCCTCGAGGGTCCCCAGCAGCACACCCGCGGCGAAGGCATAGTGGCCGGGTTGCAGGGACCAGCCTTGCGGGTCCATCACCCCGCCGGGGCGGGCGAACTGGTCCTGGAGCCACTTGAGGGCCGGGACCGGCGCCGAGGCGTCCTCGATCCGGCCGTGGTTGATCCCGACGCCCGCGAGGATCCCGAACATCCCCAGACCGGAGCTGCCCAGGACGAGCGGCACGGGGAACTGCACCTCGATGCCGAGCAGGACGCCGGTGACCCCGCCGCCCTGGCGGACCGCGAGCGAGGCGGTGGCCCGGATGTTGAGCGGGATGATCTGCAGGTCGAACGAGCCGGAGAATCCGCCGGTCTCGAAGGCGACGTAGCCGCGCCCGGTGAGCACGTTGGGGATGTCGACCGACGCCCCGAACTTCGTGAGCTGCAGGTCCAGCGGCGGCCCGTCGACCCGGGCCCGCACGCGGACTGTCTCGATCGTGATGACCCCGAGGTCCAGACCCATCCCCACCTCGACCTCGAGGTAGGTCGGGTTGTCCCGGCTCACCCGCACACCGAGGATGCGCAGGAGATCGTCGAGCGGCGGGCTGGCGGTGAGGCTGCCGGCCGGGATGTCGAGGTCGTAGCCGCGGTCGGGGAAGAAGACCGGCAGCGGGATGTAGTCGACCGAGTTCCCGGTGCCCGCAGCGGTGTCCCACGTCGAGCGGACGCCGATCGCCTTGTAGCGGGTGACGATGGGGTGTGCCGGGTCGACCCGGATGATCGTGAGGTCGAAGTGGAAGGCGATCTCGAGGTCGAGCAGGAGGGTGACCTGGGTGCCCCGCTGGTCGACGGTCGTGATGCCGTCGGAGCCGAGGATGCCCTGGCTCACGATGACCTCGGCCCCGCGCAAGGTGAGTCGCTTGGTGTGCAGCAGGTCCGAGGCACCGAGCGCGACCGAGCCGAGGGCGACGACCGCCCCGGCGGCTGGGGAGAGCTCGGTGACGGTCGCGGTGAGCGGGGCGAGGATGGAGAGCGCTCCGAGGATGTCGAGGGCGGTCTGATCGGCGACCCCCTCCTTCATCTCGGCGAGCCCGTCGAGGTCTCCCTCCTTGGCGCGGAACTCGCCGCTGACCTCCCAGGAGCCCTGGTCCTCGGCGATCCGCAACCGGACGAGGAAGGTGCACACGCCGTCGGCGGGATTGCGGGTCGCGGGATTGGCGCGCAGCGCCGGTTCGCTGCGGCGGCGCAGTTGAGCCTCGGCCGCGGTCTCGATGTCGAACTCGCCGTAGATCTCGCACCGCACGAACGTGCTGCGGACCAGCTCGACCCGCACGCCCAACTTGTGGAAGCACTCGGGCGGTTCCGCCCGCGGCGGGGTCGGGTCGACCGCGGTGCGGGGGGGCACGGCCGGGCGGGTGAGCTCACCGGTGACGGTGATCGCCGCGGGCGGCTGGTCGCTCACGGCCCGGGCCCGCCACCACCCCGAGGAACCGGCGGCAGGCGCGGGCTGGCCGTCGATGGACGTCCCGGCGCGGGCGCGCTGGGTGCCCAGCGCCTCGCCGAGCGTGACGTTGGTGTAGCCGGCCGCTTCGAGTGCGTCCTTGAGGGCCTGCCGGCGCCGCTCGGACAGGTGGAGGTTGCGCTCCTCCTGCGCGCTGCTGCTGTCGCCCTCGTAGGAGGCATAGCCGCTCACCGTGAGATGGGTCGCCGCGCCGATCGTCGCCCGCCGGGCGGTGGCGTCGTCGGCGAGCGTCGAGCTGGCCGAGTGGTGGGTGCGATCGGTGGCCGGACCGATGTGCAGGTTCGCGGGGTTCACGGCATAGGCATGGCCCTCGTCGACCTTGGGGTGGTCGAAGAGGAAGTAGGCGTCGAGGGTCTGCACCTGACCGGCGGCGGTGGCCGCGGACACCGCCACGGTGGCGCCCGCGCCGACTGGGATTTCGGCGCTGGTGCCGACCGAACTGCCGGTCGGCCAGGTCCACGTCGCGCTCGCATTGTTGGACAGCCGCACCCGTGCGGTTGTCGGGGAGCTCGGCTCGACGAGCACGAGGTATGCCGTCTCGTGCGAGGTCGTGCGGACCGACACCGGCATACCGGCCGAGCCGGGGGTGACCGTGGCGGCGGAGCGGCTCACGGTGATCGTCCGCGAGGTGACGACCGGGCCACCACCCACGGCGGTGAGGCTCACCTCGACGGCGATGCTCCCCGTCGCCGGGGTGGTGACCGAGGCCCGGTCGCCGCTGGTGAGGCTGCCGTCGACCCGGATGGCGACGTCATAGGCGCCCAGGCCACCGGAGGCCTCGGCGTAGACCGTCGTGTGCTCGGGCAGGGTTGCGCTGTCGCCGGTGAAGGCGACCGCCTGGCCCGCGTCGGTGACGAAGCGCACCACGATCGAAGGGGTGTGGCCACGGTTGACGACCTCGGCCTCGAAGAGGCCGGTCACGCCCTCGTGGACCCCGATGCCGATCCAGAGGTTCTCCACCCCGGCCATGACCGAGAGCCCGTCGAGCCCCTCCGGCGCGACGAACAGGCGCGCGTCGGGCAGGAAGAAGCCCTGCCAGTCGACCGGCATGGCCCGCGCCGACGCGGGCACGCCACTCGGACCGGCCGTGCCGGACAGGTCGAGGACGGCGGTGCGGAAGGCGAAACCCACCGTGTCCGACGGGCCGACGAGGGCATAGGGCGGGTCCATCTGGATGAACTCGTAGATCTGGTCGACCGGTGTCCCACCGCTCGTCGTCGCCGAGAGCAGGTCGACGCCGACACCGGCACCGGCCAGCTGTCGCACACGGACCCGCAGCGCGGGCAGCGTGAAGGCGACCGTCGGGTGCGCGGGGTCGAAGCGCAGGTGGCCGAAGGTGTCGAGCATGGCCCCGCGCAGGAAGGGCAGCCGGATCCGCAACGAGGGGGCGTGGACGACGACCTTCCAACCCCCGTCGCGGGTGCCGCCGGGGCCGGTGAGGTGGAAGCCGAGCTCGACGGTGACGTGCGGGTCCGCGAACTCGATCGGCGTGCCGGTGGACCCGCTGGAGCCCGAGAAGGCTCCGGTGCGCGGGTCGAGGGCGAGCGGCCGGGTGAGATCCTCGGTCGCGGTGTAGGTCGACCAGGTGCCGTCGGCATCGGTCGTCTCGGTCGGGCCCGTGCCCGACACCGAGTCCAGCAGCGGGCGCAGCCCGTCGAGTTCACCGGAATCCCGCAGGCCTGCGGGCAACTCGTCCCAGAGCGACATGTCGTGTGCACTTCCCGTGGGGAGAGGCGGGAGTGGGGCGGCAAGCAGACATAGTGCAGCACATCCGCCGGTTGTCGCGGAGCGAAATGGCCGAATCGGACGACGCGCACGAACCGGGGTGTCGATCGACGGCGCGCGGATCCTCGCCCGAGGTCCGGACTAGCGCTTGCTCCGCTTGGCCTTGGACGCGTGCTTCCTGGGTTTCGCCTTGGCGGCCTGTTTGCCCTGTGCGTTCTCCTTGCCCTGGGCGTTCCCCTTGCCCTGTGTCCCGCCCTTGGCTTCGCCGCCGCGCTTGTCCCGCTTGTCCTTGGCACCAAGACGCGGAACGGTCGGGGCCGGCCGCCAGGACACCCGCCAATAGGGGGTGACCGTCGAGAGCGTGTCGACGATCCCCTGCGCCGCGGCTACCTCGGCTTCGACGTCGACCTCGGGTGGTTCGGCGTCGACGAGCCCGGCGAGCCGCTCGATACTCGCCCACGTCACGGCGTCGTTGAGCGCCCCGAGCCGGTCCTGCAGGCCCCCGAGCAGCCTCTCCATCTTCGCCGCCTCGCGAGCGGAGCGCGGCCAGAGGGAGCCGTAGAACTGGCTGCCGTAGCGGACCTTCTTGGCCTCGATGCGCACCTTGTGGCGCGCGGGCGGGTCGAGGTCGGCCAGGTGCGCACCGTCGTTGAGGATCCGCTGCATCCGTCGCTCGAGGGCACGCGCGGCCATGTGCCGACCGCTCCACGCCGTTCGCCCCAATTGGTCGCGGTAGGTCCCCGCGTCGAGCCAGCGGTCCAGGTCGGCCCGCAGCGCGAGCCACGAGGGGCTGGCGAGGAATTCGTGCGCCCGCTCGTATGCCGCCACGCGCGCCGCGTCGAGCCGCCGCGAGTCGTCGAGGGTGAGGTAGGGATGGGCCTCGAGGAAGACGTCGAGGTCCCGGGCGGGGCCGAGAGCGACCGTGAGCTCCCGCAGACCCGCGGCGATCCGCGCGGCCTCCGGATCCACCCGGACGACCTCACGGGCGAGCGAGAAGAGCGAGCGCAACCGCCGATAGGCCACCCGGAACTGGTGCAAACCCTCGTGGTCGCCGTGGACCTCGACGAAGGGCTGGTTGGCGTCGGCATGGTCGAGGCACGCCCGGGCGATCTGCTCGAACGCACGCCCGCCCCCAAGTCGAGGCGCCAGCAAGAGGGCGGGCGGCTTGGCGGGACCGGTCACGGGAGCACATTTTGTCAGTTCGCCCCCGCCGCGCCGAAGGGGGCGGGCCGCGGGAGTGCGCCCAGGCGCTCGACGAGGACCGTCTCCCGGTGCACGAGGGTCGCTGCGAGGCGCAGTCGGCCCGCGGTCGAGGGTGCCGCGAGCAGCTGCTGCCGGTCTGCGACGTCGAGCACGAGCGCGTCGGCCACGGCATAGGAGGCAACCTCCGGGCGCCCGTCGAGGACGACTGCGGGCGCCCCGAGGAGCTCCCGGTAGACCGCGAGCCCGCGGCCGAGCGCTTCGGTGAGGCGCTCGAGCTCGTCCGGCCCGGCTCCGGGGAGCTCGGGCAGCGAGTCGATGTCACCGGTGAGATAGGGGGTGTCGGCGCCCGGGTCGAGTGCCACGAGGCGGAAGCGCCGCATACCCATGGTCTCGACCGAGACCCGCCCCGTCCCGGGCAGTGACCAAGCGCCGAGAACCCTTGCGACACAGCCGATCTCATGCAGTTCGATCGAGGTCTCGGGACCCACCTCGACCCCACGCCGCAGGGCGACGACACCGAACTCACGCTCGGGAGGAGGGGCGGCGAGCAGGTCGCGCAGCAGCCGGAGATAGCGCGGTTCGAACAGCTGCAAGGGCAGCGTCGCCCCTGGCATGAGCACGGTGCCGAGCGGAAAGAGCGGCAGGCTCGCCATCACCCCAGGGTATGCCGCCCTCCCCGCTAGGCCCGCCACGCCAGCCGGACTCGATCACCCGGACGCAGCTGCGCGGCCCGATCCGCTGCGGCCCGGGCGAGCACCCCGACCACCGGGTAGCCACCGGTCACCGGGTGGTCGGCGAGCAGGACGACCGGCAGCCCGTCGGGGGGCAACTGGACCGCCCCGCGGACGAGCCCCTCGCTGGGGACCTCGGCGCCCCGGCGCGCCGGGACCCGGGCAAGCGGGGTGCCGACGAGCCGCAGGCCGACCCGATCACTTGCCGGTCCGACCGTCCACCCACTCCGCTCCAGGTCGCCCGGGTCGGCGAGCCAGCCGGTGCGAGGACCGGTCAGCACCTCGAGGTCGGTGAGTTCCGCGTCGGCGCCCGATCCGCCGACCACGGTGAGCCCGTCGCTCTGCCCGGCGTGCTCGCCGAGGTCGAGGGAGCCATGCCGGGCCGCCCCGATCGGCAGGACGTCCCCGGCTCGCAGCGGCGGCGGACCGAGACCGGCGAGCGTGTCGGTCGAGCGGGAGCCGAGGACGGGGTCGACGGCGATCCCCCCGCGGACGGCGAGGTAGCTGCGCAGCCCGGTGGGCGGCATACCGAGCTCGATCGTCTCGCCGTCGTGCACCGCGACCGGGGTCGCGTGCGGGACCGGCCGGCCGCCGACCCGCAACGGCGCGGGCGCACCCGTGACCGCGACGGTGAGTTCGCCGCACGACCTCGCCCGCAGCCCGCCCAGGAGCAGTTCCAGCGCCGCGCCCCCCGGCGGATCCCCGACCAGCCGTTGGCCCCGCCGGTATGCCGTGCGGTCGGCTGCGCCCGACGGGCTCACCCCCATGGCGGCGTAGCCGGTCCGGCCCTCGTCCTGCACGAGGCCGAGCGGGCCGGGGTCGAGGACGAGCAAGGCCGCGGTCATCGGGAGCCCCGCAGGTCGACGAACCGGACGGCGGTCCCCGGGCGCAGGAGGGCCGGTGGGTCGCGGTCGAGGTCCCACAGCGCGGCGTCCGTCCGGCCGAGCAGTTGCCAGCCACCCGGTGACTCGCGGGGGTAGATCCCGCTGAACGATCCGGCCAGGCCCACGGCACCCGCGGGCACCCGGGTCCGCGGGGCGGGGCGACGCGGCACGTGCAGTCGGGGATCGCCACCGACGAGGTAGCCGAAGCCGGGGGCGAATCCACCGAAGGCGACCCGCCAGGGGGTGCCGGTGTGTGCGGCGACGACCCCGCCGCGGCCCAGTCCGGTGAGCTCGCCGATCTCGTCGAGGTCCGGGCCGTCGTAGTCGACCTCGATCGTCACCTCCGCGGTGATCGGCACGGCTGCGGTGGCGCCGAGCCCGGCGGCCAGCGCGCGCACGGCGGCACCCACGCTCGCCGTCGTCGCCGGCGCGCCGAGACGAAGGAGGACGGTGGTCGCTCCCGGGACGACGTCGGTGACGCCCGCCCAGGCCGCCGGGTCGCAGCCGCGGGCCGACTCGATGGCCATGGCGAGGCCGAGCGCCCGGTCGCCGGCGGGGTCGCCGACGACCTCGGCGAGCACCGCGTCCTGCCCCATCGGCAACAGTCGCAGCTCGATCATCGTCGGTCAGTCGACGAAGGCACGCAGGGTGGCACCGGCCGACACGAGGGCCGCCCGCACCGCCCGGGCATGCTCGACGGCGCCGGGGGTGTCGCCGTGCAGGCACAGCGAATCTGCTTGCACGGCAACGTGATCACCGTCGCCTCCGGCAACCCGACCACCGCGCGCGAGCGAGAGTGCCTGGGCGACGACCGCCGCCGTGTCGGTGAGGACGTCACCCGAATCCCCGCGCGGCACGAGGGCCCCGTCCGGTGCATATCCGCGGTCCGCGAAGGCCTCACTCGCGGTCGGCAAGCCCGCCGCCGCCGCCAGCCGCAGCACGACCGAGCCGGCGGTCCCGAGGACGGTCAACGACCGGTCGTAGGCCGCGACCGCGGCCACGAACGCTCCCGCCTGGACCTCGTCGCGGCCGATCGCGTGATAGAGCGCACCGTGGGCCTTCACGTAGCGGACCCGGCCGCCGGCTACCCGGCACATCGCGTCGAGCGCGCCGAGTTGGTAGAGCACGTCGGCGGCGAGGTCGTCGGGACCGACGTCGAGCAGGCGTCGGCCAAAGCCCGCGAGGTCGGGATAGGAGACGTGCGCGCCGACCACGACCCCGCGCTCGACCGCCGCAGCCGCCGTCCGCCGGATCGTGAGCGGATCGCCGGCGTGGAAACCGCAGGCGATCGATGCACTCGTGACGAGCTCGAGCATCGCGAGGTCGTCGCCCATCCGCCAGGCACCGAAGGACTCGCCGAGGTCGGCGTTGAGGTCGATGCGCATGCCCTCGATTGTGCCCGCCCCGGCTCACCGGTGGAGCTGCGCCGCACGCCACGGCCCGATTCCGACCCTTCTCGAACGCCACGGACCGCGCCAGCTCACAGGTTGCGGAGATGGGCCGCTGAAACCCCCATCCAGCGGCCCATCTCCGACACTTCCGAAGCCCGGCGGGCCGCAGCGCTCAGACCTCGAGCGTGCGGGCCAGCGGCACGCCGGGACGGTAGGCGAGGTGCAGGTGGGTCGGGGCGTCGAGCACGGCCAGTTCTGCGGGTGCTCCCACGGCGAGCGGCCGGGACAGCCCGAGGCTGCGCGCTGCGGTGGCGGTGGCGGCATACACCGCTTCGCTGGGGGTCATCCGCAGCTCGCGCACGGCAAGCGCGACGACGAAGGGCATCGAGCTCGTGAAGCAGGTGCCGGGATTGCAGTCGGTGGCCAGGGCCACCGCGACACCCGCGTCGAGCAGCCGGCGCGCGTCGGGATAGGGATGTCGAGTGGAGAACTCGACCCCGGGCAGCAGCGTGGCGACGGTGCCCGACTGGGCGAGCGCGTCGACGTCCGTGTCGTCCAGGTAGGTGCAGTGGTCGACGCTCGCAGCGCCCAGCTCGCAGGCGAGGGCCACCCCCGGGCCGGGCCCGAGCTGATTGCCGTGCACCCGCAGGCGCAGCCCAGCACGCCGCCCGGCGAGGAGGATCATGCGCGCCTCCGGCTCGGTGAACGCGTGCGGAGAAAGCGGCTCGCAGAAGACGTCGAGGTATGCCGCCGCCCCCTGGGCGACGACGGCGTCGAGCATCGGACCCGTGACGAGGTCGACGTATGCCGTTCTGTCGTCTCGGTATTCGGCTGGGACGACGTGCGCACCGAGGAAGGTGGTGTGCGGGGTGATCTCCCGGGCCAGTCGCAGCAGCCGGAGCTCGGTGTCGACGTCGAGCCCGTAGCCGCTCTTCACCTCGAGGGTCGTCGTCCCCTGCGCGCGTGCCTCGGCGACGCGGGCGGCGAGCAGGGCGCGCAACTCGTCGTCGGTGGCGGCGCGGGTCGCGGCGACGGTCGTGGCGATCCCCCCGCCGTCGTATGCCGTGCCGGTCATCCGTGCGGCGAACTCGGCAGCCCGGTCACCGGCGAAGACGAGATGGGTATGGCTGTCGACGAAGCCCGGCAGGACGGCACGACCGTCCAGGTCGACGCGCCGGTCGGCCTCCGGGGACTTGCCCGCCGGGCCCAGCCAGGCGATCTGCCCGTCGGCGACGACGAGAGCGACGTTGCGCAGCAGGCCGAGGCGCGCGAGATCGGCCGGCTGGTCGCGGCGGGAGCGCTCGGGGTCGTTGGTGACGAGTTCGCCGATCCCGGTGACGAGGGTCGAGGTCATCGCCTGGCCTCCGGCTCCTGGCCGGCGGGGGACTCGGACAGCGCGTCGAGCAGCGTCATCGCCTCACCGAGCAGCCGACCGATGTCGCCGAGCCGGTGTTCGCCGTGCGAGACGACCGTCTCGCCGCCGACGACGACGGTCGTCACGTCGGCGGCGGTCGCGGCATACGGGGCCTGGTCGGGCAGCGACCCCGCGGTGCGTGGGGAGTCGAGCCGGACGGTGGTGAAGTCGGCAAGCGCGCCCGCGAGCAGGCGGCCACCCTCGGGCCAGCCAAGGGCGCGATATCCGTTGGGCGACAAGGAAGTGAGAAGCTCGGCGGCCGTGAAGCGCCCGCGTTCGAGCGAACGCAGCCGCTCGTGGCCCTCGAGTGTCCGCAGTTCCTCGAAGGAGTCGACGACGGCGTGCTGGTCGGAGCCGAGCGAGAGCGGGACGCCCGCGTCGGCCAACTCGCGGGCCGGGCCGATCCCGTCGGCGAGATCGCGCTCGGTGGTCGGGCACACGCAGACGCCGGTGCCGCTGTCGGCGAGCAGCGCGATGTCCGCGGCGCTCAGGTGGGTGGCGTGGACGGCGGTCGTCTCGGGCCCGAGCAGCGCGGCCTCGGCGAGCAGGCCGGTGGGGGTGAGCCCGTAGTGGGCCAGGCAGGTCTCGTTCTCGGCGGGTTGCTCGGAGAGATGGACGTGCAGCGGGCGGCCGTCTCGCAGTGCCGCGACCTCGCGCAGCGCCCGCACGGGCACGGCGCGCACCGAGTGGACGGCCCGGCCGTGGCGCACCAAGGGCCCGTCGGCGAGCGCGGCCGTGCGGGCCGCCCAGGCGCCGACCCGACCGTCGGTGAAGCGGCGTTGCACCGGGTCGAGCGGCGCGTGACCGTCGGCGTCGAGCCCACCGGCGAGGTAGAGCGTGTCGAGCAGGGTGAGCCGGATCCCGGCCTCGGCGGCGGCGCGAACGAGTGCTGCGCCCATGGCGTTGGGGTCGCGGTAGGCCGTGCCGCCGGGCGCGTGGTGCAGGTAGTGGAACTCCCCGACGACCGTCCAGCCGGCGAGTGCCATCTCCGCGTATGCCGCCCGCGCGAGGGTGAGGTAGGTGTCGGGATCGAGCCGGGAGGCGGCGGCATACATCCGCTCGCGCCAGGTCCAGAAGCTGCCCCGACCGCCATGCGTGCGCCCGCGCAGGGCGCGATGGAAGGCGTGACTGTGGGTGTTGGCCGGGCCGGGCAGGGTGAGACCGGCGAGTCGGGCATCCCCGGGGTGCGGGTCGGTGTCGGCGGTGACGGAGCCGAACCGCCCGTCGGCAAGCTCGAGGCGCACCCGGGCGGCGACACCGCCCGGCAGCCAGGCGTGCTCGCACCAGAACGCGCTCACCCGGCCAGCCCCGCGACGACAGCGGTGAGGGCTTCGACCCCGCGGGCACAGTCCCCGGCCAGCGCACGCTCGGCCGGGGAGTGCGAGACCCCGGTGGGATTGCGGACGAAGAGCATCGCGCTCGGTTTGCCGGCGTTGGCGAGGATCCCGGCGTCGTGGCCGGCGCCGGTGGCCAGCAGTGGGGCATCCGGCAGGATGTCCGAGATCCGTTGCCGCAGTGTGGGATCGAAGGTCGTGGCCGGCGTCCACGAGTCCTCGTTGACGGTGCCCCTGGCCCCGTCCTCGCTCACCTCGCCGCGGATCGTGTCGACCAGTCGCCGGACCGCCTCGGGATCGGGTCCTCGGGCATCGAGCCATGCGGTGACGTGCTCGGGGATCGCATTGACGGCATTGGGCCTGGCGATCACTTTGCCGATCGTCGCCACGCAGCCGGACTCGCGGGAGAGCACGCGGGCGGAGGCGACGACGGCGGCGAATTCGAGCATCGCGTCGGATCGGTCCTCGAGCTGGGTCGTGCCGGCGTGGTTGGCCTCGCCGAACAGGTCGATCTGCCAGCGTCCATGGGGCCAGATCTCGGTGCCGATCGCGACGGCACGACGCGGGTCCCACGACTCGGGGTCGCCGAAGGGGTCGTCGGGTTCCGTGCAGAGGGCACGCCCCTGCTCGACGTGCAACTCGACGTATGCCGCGACCCGACGCAGCGCCTCGGGGTCCGGGCCGAGTGCCTCGGGGTCGCGCCCCGCGACACGCAGCGCCTGGGCCAACGTCACCCCGGCATCGTCGCGCAAGGCCCGTGCCCGACGGGGATCGAGCTCCCCGGTGAGGACCCGGGAGCCGGCACAGGCCACCCCGAAGCGGCCGCCCTCCTCGTCGGCGAAGTTGGCGACGCCGACCGGCATACGAGGTCGGAAACCCTTGTCCCGCAATGCATCGAGCGCGGCGAAGGCGCTCACCACGCCGAGCGGGCCGTCGAAGGCCCCGCCGTCGGCGACGGAGTCGAGGTGCGAGCCGAGGACCAAGCCGGGCGTTGCGTCGGGGTCGCCCCACCAGCCCCACTGGTTGCCGGCGCGGTCCTCGACGAGGGTGAGCCCACGGGCGGCGCACTCCCCCGCGAACCACTCGCGCAGGGTGTGGTCCTCGCGGGTCCAGGCGAACCGGCGGTAGCCCCGGGTGAGCGGGTCGCGACCGACCGGGACGAGGTCCTCCCACATCCTCGTGAAGCTCGACATGGCCTAACTCTCCCGCATGGGGACACGCACCCCGCGGGCGGCGGCGACCACGTCGGCCTCGGCATATCCGGCGTCGACGTGCCGGATGACGCCCATGCCGGGGTCGTTGGTGAGCACCCGAGCAAGCTTCTCGGCGGCAAGCGGCGTGCCGTCGGCGAGCGAAACCTGCCCGGCGTGGATGGACCGGCCGATGCCGACCCCGCCGCCGTGGTGGATCGACACCCAGGTCGCGCCGGAGCTGGTCGCGGTGAGGGCGTTGAGCAGCGGCCAGTCGGCGATGGCGTCGGAGCCGTCGAGCATCGACTCGGTCTCCCGGTAGGGCGAGGCGACCGAGCCGCAGTCGAGGTGATCGCGGCCGATGACGATGGGCGCCTGCACCGCTCCGCGGGCGACCAGATCGTTGAAGGCCAAGCCGGCCTGGTCGCGCTCGCCGTAGCCGAGCCAGCAGATGCGAGCGGGCAGGCCCTGGAAGGCGATCCGCTCCTTGGCCCCGCGCATCCATCGGTGCAGCCGGTCGTTGTCGGGGAAGAGCCGCAGCACCGCCTCGTCGGTGGCGGCGATGTCGCGCGGGTCGCCGGACAGGGCCGCCCAGCGGAAGGGGCCCTTACCCTCGCAGAAGAGCGGCCGGATGTAGGCCGGCACGAAGCCGGGGAAGTCGAAGGCTCGGTCGTAGCCGCCCTGGCGTGCCTCGTCGCGGATCGAGTTTCCGTAGTCGAAGACCTCGGCGCCGCCGTCGAGGAAGCCGACCATCGCCTCGACGTGGTGGGCCATCGACGCCCGGGCCCGGTCGGTGAACTCCTCGGGCTTGCGCTCGGCGTAGTCGTGCCAGTCCTCCACGGAGATGCCCTCGGGCAGATAGGAGAGCGGATCGTGGGCGGAGGTCTGGTCGGTGACGATGTCGATCGGCACGCCCCGGCGCAGCAGCTCGGGGAAGACCTCGGCGGCGTTGCCGACGACGCCGACGCTCCAGGCGCGCCGATCCCGTTTGGCCGCAACGGCTTTCACGATCGCGTCGTCGAGCGAGTCGGCCACCTCGTCGAGGTAGCGGTGCTGGACCCGCCGGTCCAGCCGGGTGCGGTCGACGTCGACGATGAGGCAGGCGCCGCCGTTGAGGGTGACCGCGAGCGGCTGCGCGCCGCCCATCCCGCCGCAGCCTCCGGTGAGGGTGAGCGTGCCGGCCAGCGAGCCGGCATACCTCTTGTCGGCGATGGCGGCGAAGGTCTCGTAGGTGCCCTGGACGATGCCCTGGGTGCCGATGTAGATCCACGAGCCGGCGGTCATCTGGCCGTACATCGTGAGTCCGAGGTGCTCGAGCCGGCGGAACTCCGGCCAGGTCGCCCAGTCCGGCACGAGGTTGGAGTTCGCGAGGAGCACCCGCGGCGCCCACTCGTGCGTCTGGAAGACCCCCACCGGGCGGCCGGATTGGACGAGCATCGTCTCGTCGGCGCGCAGCGAGCTCAGGGTGCGGACCATGGCGTCGAAGCTGCGCCAGTCGCGCGCCGCCCGACCGGTCCCGCCATAGACCACGAGGTCGTCGGGCCGCTCGGCGACCTCGGGGTCGAGGTTGTTCATGAGCATCCGCAGCGGTGCCTCGGTCGACCAGGACCGGGCGGTGAGGGTGGTGCCGCGCGGGGCGCGGACGGGGCGGGCTCCGGTGCTGTCCATGGGTCGTCGGCCTCCACTGCGTCGTCGGTATGCCGGGTGCTCGCCTCCCATTACAGCGGTCACCCGTTCGTCCGGCACCGGCGTGACAACGCTGCGTGTCCCATATCTGGGACCGGCGGCTCAGCGTCACCGCCGACTCACACGTCGACGCGCTCACCGGGGCGGCGATCAGCGGCAGCACCGTCACCGACATCACCGGCAACGGCCACACCGGCTACTACGACAAGACGGCCAGCCCCGAGCTCGGCGGCAAGACGTATGCGCTTGCGGGTGGTGGCACGCTCACGCCGAGCGCCTGAGCCGTCGCGGAGCGCACAGCGAGGCCGTCCCCCCGGGGAAGACCGCCTCGCGCGGCTGGGTGGATAAGTAGATCGATGAGGTATAAAGGTGTAACAGTCTGGACGGTGGGGTCGGGTAGAGATGCGAGGAGGTGTCGTCGTGGCGCTCAACATCAAGAACGAGCGGGTATGCCGCCTGGCCAAGGAGGCGGCCCGGGTGAGCGGACTGAGCCAGACGAGCGTGCTCGAGAAGGCCCTGGAGGCATTTCTCGCCGACCACGACGCCGCCGGGGCGGCGAGGGCGCGGCGGGCTCGTGTGGACCGGTTGCTCGCCGAGATCGATGCCCGGATGACCGACGAGCACCGAGCGGCGATCCAGCGAAACCTGGACGAGCTCTACGACGACCACGGCCTGCCCGCGTGATCCTGGACACCTCGGCCATCGTGGCGATTCTGCGCGGCGAGCCCGAACGACGCGCCTTCCAGGACGCGCTCGACGACACCTCGACGCGATCGGTGTCGGCGGCCACCCTCGTGGAGATCTACGCGGTGACCGATCGGGGCACCGGCCCGACGATGTCCCGCGACCTGGACTCGTTCCTCCGGGAGCAGGACGTGCAGGTGGCGCCGTTCACCGCACGGCAGGCGCAGATCGCCCGGGAGGCCTATCGGGACTTCGGGCGCGGATCCGGTCACCCGGCCCGCCTCAACCTCGGCGACTGCTTCGCCTATGCCCTTGCCAAGGACACCGGCGAGCCGCTGCTGTTCAAGGGCGACGACTTCGGGCACACCGACGTGCGCTCGGCGCTGGCCCGCGACTGAGCCCCGTCGAGCCTCAGCCCAACGGGCCCGTGACGGCCTCGACCGCTGCGAGGACCTCACCCGAGGCGACGAGCTGCACGGCATACTCGATCTCCGGGGCGAGGAAGCGGTCAGGCCCGACGGAGGGGACTCCCGCGCGCAGGGCGGCGACGACGGCAGCGGTCGCCGGAGCCGGCAGCAGCGGGGCACGCAGGTCCAAACCCCTTGCGGCGGTGAGGATCTCGATGGCAAGCACGCGAGTGAGCCCGTCGATCGACCGGCGCAACTTGCGCGCGGCCGACCAGCCCATCGACACGTGGTCCTCCTGCATGGCCGAGGACGGGATCGAGTCGACGCTCGCCGGCACCGACGACGTC
>WBZT01000412.1_pt1 | contig 35048 bp, 31 predicted proteins | sample 5204241 | NCBI WGS metagenome assembly WBZT01 (sample SAMN12344358, study PRJNA552823) | activated sludge metagenome | biome: Activated sludge suspended growth; feature: Nitrification reactor; material: Wastewater; isolation source: activated sludge from nitrification reactor of wastewater... | reverse complement strand
GAGTTATAACCGAATCTGGTGTATGAGCGGATTGCAGGAAGGCGGCGTACCCTGCTGAAAGGAGATGGAGGAGATCGCCTTCAGCATTGAACAGCAGTGAGGTACGCCATGAGTGAAGATAGCGCGGGGTGGTTGGGGGCGCCAGGGTCGATCCGGGATTCGCTGACCGACTTGTTGCGGCGAGGAGCCCGAGGATTGCTTGAAAAGGCGGTGGAAGCCGAATTGCAGGGGTTGCTGGATCAGTATGAAAACGTGATCGACCTGGCGGGACGCCAGGCGGTGGTGAGAAACGGCTACCTGCCCGAGCGAGACATCCCGACGGGGCTTGGATCGGTGCCGGTGCGAATTCCCAAAGTCCGTGACCGCTCCGGGAGCGGCGTCAAGTTCAACTCGGCGCTGGTACCGCCGTATGTGCGCAAGGCGCAGCGGGGGAAGCGGCGCTCCCGTGGCTGTACTGGCGCGGGATTTCGACCGGGGACCTGCGAGCTCACAGGTATAGGTTTTTTGAAAGATCGAGATGGACGAGGGGTAAAGGCGCTATATTCGGCGGAGGAGCCGAGAATATATTGAATACCTGCCCCGGCTTCATAGGTGCTGAAAGTGAGTCCCCGCCACTTAACCCGACGGCGGTCTCTCTGAAACCTATGGAGGCCCTCACGGCCGCTCAATCTTCTGCTGTTGTGACCTTCAATTTCGTCACCCAGATCGTCCGTATCGTCATGCTGGGCGATGAGCCGTGGTTCGTTGCGGCTGACGTATGCGAGGCGCTGGAGATTGCTGAAACTCATCGCGCCCTTGCCCGTTTGGATGATGACGAAAAGGGCCGACCTCTGGAAGAAATCAGGAAGTTAACGTGACAACACCCGGCGGCATCCCGAACCGCTCGGTCTGGAGCGGTCCGGGCCAGCCTCAGGAAGCCAGGTTTTGCGCGGCGAAGTCCCAGTTAATCAGATCATCCAGCACGGCGGTCACGTAATCGGCGCGCCGGTTCTGGTAATCCAGATAGTAGGCGTGCTCCCAAACGTCGACTGTCAACAGTGGCTTCTGGCCATGCACGAGAGGGTTATCGGCATTGCCAGTCTTGACCACCGCCAGCTTGTCGCCGTCCTTCACCAACCAAGCCCAACCGCTGCCGAACTGGCTGGTGGCGGCCTTGGCGAACTCCGCCTTGAACTGCTCGAAACCGCCAAACGACTTGTCGATCATCTCGGCCAGCGCGCCGGTCGGCTTGCCGCCACCCTTGGGTTTCAGGCTATTCCAGTAAAAAGTGTGGTTCCAGACTTGCGCGGCATTGTTGAAGATCACGGTTTGGTCGGGATTGGCGGTAGCCTTGACCACCGCCTCCAGCGGCTGATCCGCCAGCGGGGTGCCGGTAACCAACTTGTTGAGGTTGTTCACGTAGCCCTGATGGTGCTTGCCGTAGTGAAAGCCGATGGTACGCGCCGAGATGACCGGCTCCAGCGCGTTTTCGGCGTAGGGCAGCGGCGGCAGCTTGAAAGGGCCGTCGGCGGCGCGCGCTGAGCGTGAACCGAGCAGGCCGCCGAACGCCAGCACGCTGGAACCGACCAGCAAAGTAGTCAGAAACTGGCGGCGGTTTTGGTGGGGAGTAAGCAAGGTAGAAGGCATAAACAATGCTCCTGAGGTCGATTGGGATCATGGGTCAACACCCATGATCGAACGTTCGACCATGGGTTATCGGGGATGTGCCTGAGTTCTGGCCGAAGTATCGTCGAGCCACCGCACGAGAGACCAACCGTCGCATTCATCGCCATGGCCGTTGTGAACGGCGGACCGCTCGCCAGTAACACCGGTGCCTGGGCAAACTTTGCGTGACATACCCCATCGAAAGACCGTGGTCCCAGCGCTTGGCCCGAGATCCCTCCGCCGTGGGATGATACCGCGACCTCAAGGTTGATCGTCACCACCGCGCTTGCGCCGGATTCGAGGTCGGCAGATCGATGAATCGTGGAGCGCGACCGATCCGACTCGACCGCCTCGGACTCTTAAGATTGCCTTAAGTATTGCCGGAGACAATGGCGCGCAATGATGGGAGCGGAATGTATCCGACCCCAAAACCGAATTGATTATTTTTATTGCGCGAGAGGTAAATACAATGCAATTCCCCAGCAAGATTAAAAAACTGGCGATGGCGGTGGCGCTGGCGACCGGGGGCACGGCCTTGGTGGCTTGCACCCTATCGCCCGCGCTGGCGCTGGATGTGACCCCGCCGGCCCGAGTAGAAATGACCGTGCCGGATTTCAGTGCCCTGGTCGAACAGAACGCGGCGGCGGTGGTGAACGTCAGCGTGACCGGGAAAACCCAGCCGACCGTGGCTTGGCGCGGACGCGGCGCGCCGGATCTGGATGACGACAACAACCCGCTTGCACCGTTCTTCAAACACTTCCCGACACCACCCATCCCGCCGGGCAGCAAGGGCATGCCGACGCAGGGCATGGGTTCCGGCTTCATCATCTCCACCGACGGCTATATCGTCACCAACCATCACGTGGTGGACGGCGCCGACAAGATCATGGTCAAACTGAACGACAAGCGTGAATTTCCGGCCAAGGTGATCGGCAGCGATCCGCGCTCGGACATCGCGCTGTTGAAGATCGATGCCAGCGGCCTGCCGACCGTCGCCATCGGCGGCACTGACAATCTCAAGGTGGGACAATGGGTCTTCGCCATCGGCGCGCCGTTCGGGCTGGAACGCACCGCCACCAAGGGCATCGTCAGTGCCTTGGGCCGCTCGCTGCCGAACGATACCTATGTGCCATTCATCCAAACCGACGTGCCGATCAACCCCGGCAATTCCGGTGGACCGCTGTTCGATCTGAACGGCAAGGTGGTGGGCATCAACTCGCAGATCTTCAGTCGTAGCGGTGGCTACATGGGTCTGTCGTTCGCCATTCCGGCCGATGTGGCGATGGACGTGGTCGCGCAACTCAAGAACGACGGCCACGTAACCCGTGGCTGGCTGGGTATCAGCTTGCAGGAAGTGACCCAGGATCTGGCGCGCTCGTTCGGGCTGGAGCAGCCGCGCGGCGCGCTGGTGGCGGATGTGACCGAAAACAGCCCCGCCGCCAACGCCGGTTTGAAGGCGGGCGACATCATCACGGCCTACGGCGGCAAACCGATCAACGACAGCGCCGATTTGCCGCCACTGGTGGGGACCACCAAGCCCGGCGCCAACAAGGACCTGACCATCATCCGCGACGGCAAGACGCGCGACATCGCCGTCAAACTGGGTCAGCTACCGGATGAGGACCAGACCGAACTCGCATTGAACAACACACCGAATGACGGCACGCCGCACCTGAACGTGTTGGTGGCCGACGTGCCGGATGGCGACGGCGGCGTGCGGGTGCAACAAGTCGGGCCGGGCATGGCCGCCGAAGCGGGCGTGCAAGCCGGCGATATCCTGGTAAGTCTGAACAACCAGAAGATCAGGAACGCCGCACAACTGCAACAACTGGTCAAGACGCTGCCGGCTGGCAAGCGAGTGCCGCTGCTGATCAAACGCGATACCGGATCGTTGTATCTGGCCCTGAAAGTACCGACCGGCGGCCAGCAACCGGGCTAGCACCCGCACCGGCGGGTCCATAACCCACTGTTCCGCAATAGTTCCCACAGAATCTAAAGCGGTGGTGACGGATCCAGCCGCCTTGGCTCCGAGGCGACACCGCAACCCGGCGAACGTGTGCCGGGTTGCGCCTCGCAACCTGTCGGACTGGAGAGTGTTGGTGAAGTCGGAAGCAGGGTCGTGTTCCAAACTTGGAGATCATCCCCGACGCTCTATCGGACGGATAGCGGCTCATAATTTCAGGCTCCACGGACGACTTGACATTTTACCCGGTGCCCGGTGGATAGTCCGACAGGTTGCTAGGAAAAAACAAATACCATCCTTGAATTAAGGCTATTGGTAAGCTAAACCATGAACATGGGAACTCGTGTTTCCCTGTGGGTATGTCTCATGAAGCCTCACCGTGCCCGGTGTGGTTTTTCACGCCGAGCCATTCACCCAGGAGGAACCAATGAGCGCGTATAAGGTGATTGAAATCATCGGCAGTAGCTCCGAGAGCTGGGAAGCAGCGGCGAAGGCCGCGATCATGGAGGCCGCCAAATCCATCCGGCACCTTCGGGTGGCGGAGGTCGGTCGCCTTGATGTCAACCTGAGCGATGATGGCGAAGTACTGGAGTATCGAGCCCGGCTCAAGGTCAGCGTGAAGCACGAAGCTTAGGGCCATCGCTTTTTCCACCGGCCATTTTCGCTTCCCATCCCCACCCTAACCAGTAATCCCGCAAGGCTTCTCGGTGACGTTGCTCGGGAACCCATGCCCCCTCTCCTGGGTTCGGATTCCGGCGCCGCACCGGTTGCTTCTCTCCTCAACCGGTCTGACTGGGGGCGGCTCCGCCGCCTCCACAACAGCCGCATCCTCCATAGAGGAGTCTGCCCCATGGATACGAAAACCCTCACCGACATCCTCCAGTCATTTCGAGAGGATCTACCCGATCACAGCCAAACCGCCACCGCGATCGATCAAGGCGCCAGTCTAGCGGACATTGCCAATCAGGCGCAGGCGGAAGGTCTTCACGAGATCGCTACCGTCTTGTTCGAAGCTCAACAGGAAGCGTTTCAGGAAAGCCCCGAAGCCACGACCGACCCCGGGGTCATCACCCAAGCGTTCATCCGGGACTTTCGCACGCGATTACCCAACGGCAGTGAGACCGCCGCCGCCATCGATCGCGACGCGTCGTGGGAAGAGATTTCGGAGCGCGCCGAAGCCGAAGGCATCCACCAACTCGCCGCCGCGTTGTTAAACCCCGAACAGGAATCCTTGCGCGGTTCAGCTTAAGGCGCGTTTCTGGAGGCTAGCAGGGGCCTACCCGCATCCGCGTCAATCTCCCCCGCGAGGGGAGGAAGACCCTGATCATCGATTCAGGTCGCCCGGAGGTCCGCTTTGCAATATACGATAATAAATCCTGCAAACCCGCAACAGGTTAATACCTAGCCAGCCGCCGGCCACACCCACGGCCAGCGCGGCGGGATAGGCAAACAGCCGAGGTTGAACGGCGGCGGCCAGTAGCAGCAACAGCGCCGCCAGATAGCTCCACCATTGCTGTCGGACATAGGCGTCCGGCAGCAACTGTTTCATGTTGGGCACCTTTACGTGCTGGAACAGTTGCGCTTGCAAATGAAACCAGGCCAGAAACGGCACGATCTTGTACAACATGCCGTTGATCACGGCGACCGCAAAGCCGAAGATCGACAGGATTCCCAACAGCACCTCGACTTGCGGGGCTTGCGCCAGCGCGGGGACCCATGGCGTCAATAACCATAGCAGCGCACCCGCCAGTAGGCTGACCATGCTGGCACGCCAGAAATTCAGCGTGGGATCGCCGATCTTGCGGCGCCGTCGGGTCAACAACCACAACGTCGCGACGGCAACCAGCATGGCGCCCACCGCCAACGCCGCGCCCGTCCAACCCGCCGTCAACCACCAGCCGATCAAAACGAATGTCGACCACGCCGCCAGCAGCACGGCCAGCAGCGGCGCGAATCCTCGACTCAGCCAAGTGGGGTAGGGCGGGGTAATCTGGAACATCGGCACGACCTGGTAGGCGACCCCCGTCACCAGCAACACGGTCCAGCCCAGCAAGCCCCAGGCGGCGTGCAGTTGCGTCAGCTCAAACACCGGCAGTCGCCATCCCCAGGCGAAGAAGCCGCTCAGCAGCAAGCCGAGCACGACCGTGACCAGCAGAGCGCCCAGGGCGCAACGCAAGGCGATGACCGTGCTTCCGACCACCGGCGCGCGCCACAGGGCGAGATGGATCGCCAGCAGGGCGACACCAAAACCCAGCCCGAGCAAACCGGCGGCACCTTGGAACCAAGTGGGTCCGCCCCCGAGAAACGCGGTGGCCAGCACCAACGCGCCCAGAGTCAACGGAATGTGAATCAGCGCCGCCGTCAGTCGCGGGCGAGGCACCACCACGCCGACCACCACCGGCAGGATTTGCAGCAACGCGCCCAGCATGACCTGCGCCATGAAACCTAGGGTCAATAGATGGGTCAGGGCAAGGGTGGCGGGTAGCCAACGACTGGCGAACAGGTCCGGGCCTTGCCACAGCAGTAGTCCAGCGGCCAACAGTAGAAACGGCGGTGCGGTCAGGAAAAACCGTAGCGGTACGTTGAAGGGCGGCGCCTGTTCCAGCGAAAGCCCGGCCGTCATCATGGCGGCGAAATCAGAATTTCGAAATGGCCGTCAGCGCGGGCCTCGACCGTGTAGGCATAACGGTGGCGGCTCAAAATGTCGTAGAGCGGATACGGCTGGCGGTGAATCAGAAACCGCAGTCGTTGTCCGGGTTGAAGCTGGTCCAAGGCGGCTAAAACCCGTTCCAGTGGTTCTGGATGCTCCAAACCTCGCCCATCCACCACGATTTCGGGTGCGCTCATGTCGGCTGGCCCAACGGAAGATCCCGCATGTCCCGGATCACCGATCCGGCGGCGGCACTCAGCGCTCGGTCGCACATCGGGTACAGAATCTGCTCTTCCTTGATGTTGTGCTGCTGCATCAGGATCAGCAGGGTCTCCGACTGACCCAGCAAATCGTCCAGGTCACCGCCGGCCAGCGCCTGTGCCATCTCAGCCAGCGCCTGCCGCATTTGCTGGTGTTCCAACCGCATCACCTGCGTCGGTCCCATGGTGTTGCCGGTGGCCTGTTCGAAGGCGGGAAACAGCACTGCCTCTTCCTTTTGAAAGTGATGCTCCATGGTCGCTTGAAACTGCTGGAAGCGCTGGCGACAACCGGCCAGGTCGCCGGTTTGGGCCGCCTCTTCGACGGTGGCGAAGTTTTCGTCGCAACAATGATGTTCGTCGGCGAGAAACTGGGTGATGACAGCCATGGTTCCAATCCTGCACTCGATGAAATTGCTTTTGATTATGCGAGGGCCGAATGGGGAATTCCTTGACCGGAATCAAGGAAAGCGAGCCGCGATTTTCGGAATATGAAATAGGTCCCGCCCGATCGGATTCCGGGGGGATGGCTCGCATCATCGCCGAACAGAGGTCCTCATGAGCGCATTCTTCACCAAATCCATGGCGCGAAACGTCTTCTACGGCGGCACGCTGTTTTCGGTGCTGCTGTTTCTCGCCCTCACCTTTCACACCAACCAACGCATCTCGCGGCGGATTCCCACCGAAACCCCGTCGCCGGAGGTCGCGCGCGGCAAGCATCTCTGGGAAACCCGCAATTGCGTCGGTTGCCACACCATCCTGGGCGAAGGCGCCTACTTCGCGCCGGAACTGGGCAACGTCTACAAACGGCGCGGTCCAGCATTCATCAAGGTTTGGATCCAGGCGCAACCGACCAAGGTGCCGGGCCGTCGGCAGATGCCACAGTTCCATTTCACCGAGCAGCAATTGGATGACCTGGTGGCTTTCCTGAAATGGACCTCGGAAATCGACACCGAAAACTGGCCGCCCAATATCGAAGGCTGATCCACCGTCCCGGCATCCAGAGCGAGGAAGAGCATCATGCAGTTGCACTATCAATCCCAAGCGGTGGCCAAGCCCTATTTCATCGCCGCCATCGCCCTGTTCGTGGGGCAAATCCTGTTCGGCCTGATTCTGGGCCTGCAATACGTGATCGGCGACTTTCTGTTTCCGGCGATCCCGTTCAACATCGCCCGCATGGTTCACACCAACCTGTTGATCGTCTGGCTGTTGTTCGGTTTCATGGGCGCGGCCTATTACTTGGTGCCGGAAGAAACCGAAACCGAATTGCACAGCCCGCTACTGGCGCATGTGCTGTTCTGGATCTTCCTGATCGCCGGTGCACTGACCGTGGTCGGCTATCTGGCGGTGCCCTACGCCACGCTGGCGGAGATGACCGGCAACGACATCCTGCAAACTATGGGTCGCGAATTTCTGGAGCAACCGCTGCCAACCAAGCTGGGCATCGTGGTGGTGGCGCTGGCCTTTCTGTACAACATCGGCATGACCATCCTCAAGGGCCGCAAGACCGCGATCAGCATGATTCTGTTGATGGGCCTGGTCGGCCTGGCGGTGCTGTTCCTGTTCGCCTTCTACAATCCCTCCAACCTGGTCAAGGACAAATACTTCTGGTGGTGGGTGGTGCATCTGTGGGTGGAAGGCGTGTGGGAGTTGATTCTGGGCGCCATTCTCGGCTTCGTGCTGCTCAAGATCACCGGCGTGGACCGCGAGGTGATCGAGAAATGGTTGTACGTGATCATCACCCTGACCTTGGTGTCCGGCATCATCGGCACCGGCCACCATTATTACTGGATCGGTACTCCCGGCTATTGGCAATGGTGGGGTTCGATCTTCTCGGCGCTGGAACCGATTCCGTTTTTTGCCATGACCGTGTTCTGCTTCAACATGGTCAATCGTCGTCGTCGCCAGCATCCGAATAAGGCGGCCACGCTGTGGGCGCTGGGCACCGGGGTCATGGCATTCCTCGGCGCCGGCGTATGGGGTTTCCTGCACACCTTGGCGCCGATCAACTACTACACCCACGGCAGTCAGATCACCGCCGCCCATGGTCACATGGCCTTCTACGGCGCCTATGCGATGGTGGTCATGACCATCATCTCCTACGCCATGCCGATCCTACGCGGGCGTGAGGCCAACCCGGAACGCGCACAGGTTCTGGAAATGTGGTCGTTCTGGTTGATGACGGTCTCGATGGTGTTCATCACCCTGTTCCTGACCGCCGCCGGCATCCTGCAAGTGTGGTTGCAGCGGGTCATCCCCAACCCGCAGGCGTTCATGCAGGTGCAGGATCAACTAGCGCTGTTCTACTGGATGCGCTGGCTATCCGGCGTCGTGTTCTTCATCGGCCTGGTGGTGTACATCTACAGCTTCTTCGCCAAGGACCAGCCGCGAACCGTCGAGGTCGGCACTGCCCAACCCGCCGCGACTTGAGCACCCAAGCACCTCAGCCTCTCCCCCATACCGGGGAGGGAGAGGTGGCCATGAAACCGCCGATCGAACCGCACGCATTGGAAACCCCTTACTACGAGCCGTCCGGCGACGAGTGTGCCGTGTTCGAAGCGGCTTGGCGCCACCGCCTGCCGCTGCTGATCAAGGGACCGACCGGTTGCGGCAAAACCCGCTTCGTCGCCCACATGGCGGCGCGGCTGGAGTTGCCGCTGCACACGGTCGCCTGCCACGACGACCTGTCGGCCGCCGATCTGGTGGGGCGGCATCTGCTGCACGGCGGCGCCACCGTCTGGTGCGATGGACCGCTGACCCGGGCGGTGCGCGAGGGCGGCATTTGCTACCTCGACGAAGTGGTGGAGGCGCGCAAGGACACCACGGTGGTGCTGCATCCACTGGCCGACGACCGGCGGGTGCTGCCCATCGAACGGACTGGCGAAATTCTGACGGCGCCGCCGTCGTTCATGCTGGTGGTCTCCTACAACCCCGGCTACCAGAATCTGCTCAAAAGCCTGAAACCCTCCACTCGCCAGCGTTTCATCGCTCTGCGCTTCGATTTTCCTAGCTCCGAGCGGGAACGGGCCATCGTCATGGGCGAAACCGGTTGCGATGCCGCCACCGCTAAACAATTGGTCGAACTGGGCCGCGCCTTTCGCGCCCTGGGGGAACACGATCTGGACGAAGTGCCCAGTACCCGGCTGCTGGTGTACGCCGCGCAGCTGATTCACGGTGGCATGGATCGCGTCACCGCCTGTCAGGTCGCGTTGATCGAGGCGCTGACCGACGACCAGCAAACCGCCGCCGCGCTGCTGGAGGTGGTGAATGCCCACTTTGCCTGAACCGCCACCGGGCGACGATACGCCGCCACCCGGTCAAGGACTCGCCGTCGTCGCCGAGTCCTTGTATCTGATCAATCTACTGTTGCTGCCCGGTCTGGGGTTTCTGTTGCTATTGGGGCTGTATTTCCGCCATTGCGACAGTGCGTCGCCGCTAGCGCGGGTGCATTTGCGGCAGACGGTGTCGGCCAGTCTGTGGGCGGGCGCGCTGCTGATCTTCGCCAATCTGCTGATCGTCGTTCTGGGCGGTTATCAGACCGCCTGGATATGGATCATCGTCATTCTCTATTTCACCACCGTCCACGCCACGTTGGTGCTGCTCGGCATTCTCGGTCTGGCGCGCGCGCTAGCCGGGCAGCCGTGCCGCTATCCCCTGGTCGGAACCCTGCTGTCATGACTCCCTTTCAACGCCGGCGCGTCCTGATTCAGGGCAGCTTCTTCATCCTGTTCGTATTCGCCCCGGTCTTCGATTTGCTGCGCTTCGATCTGACCCAAGGTCATCTGATCGTGTTCGGCCAACCGTGGACGCTGGGCCTGGACGATTATCTGGCCGGCCGCATCGACACCCAGCAAATGGCGCTCAACGTTCTGCTGCGGGTGATCGCGCCGGTACTAGCGCTGGCGGCGACTGTGCTCGGCGTCGCCTGGCGCTGGGGCCGGCTGTACTGCGGCTGGCTGTGCCCGCACTTTTCGGTGGTGGAAACCATCAATCAACTGGTGCGCAAGGCCAGCGGCAAGCAGAGCATCTGGGATAAAAAACCAGGGCCGCCTTGGCATCCCGACGGCACGCCGGCGCCCACCGATGCCCGTTACTGGGCGCTGGCGGTTCCCTTGGCGCTCGCCTTCGCTTTCCTGTGGGCGGTGGCGCTGCTCAGCTACCTGCTGCCTCCGACGGAGGTCTACGGCAATCTGTTCGAGCTGACCCCGACCCGCAATCAGGCGTTGTTCGTCGGCGTCGCCACCATGGTGTTGTTCATCGAATTCACCCTGGCCCGGCATCTGTTCTGCCGTTACGGCTGCGCGGTGGGGATGTTTCAAAGTCTGGCCTGGATGGCCAATCGCCGGGCGATGGTGGTGGGCTACTCGCGGGAGCGCGCCCACGCCTGCGCCGATTGTCCGTCGTTCTGCGACCACGTCTGCCCGATGCGACTCAAGCCACGCAATATCAAGCGCCTGATGTTTGCCTGCACCCAATGCGGCCAGTGCATCGACGCCTGCGACACCGTGCAACGCAACAACCCCGAAGGCAGTCCGCTGAATTGGATCGCCGGCCAGCAAGCGCTGCGGGCGGATGGCTCGCAGGGGCTGTTGGCCAGCCAATCGGTTACCGATGGGTCCAGTCCCGCATCCAAGACGCTCAAATAACCTGCCGTCACCATCTTGTCGAATTGGTTGAGTGGTAAGTGATACGATCCGCATCGTATTTCATCATGCTTTTTGTATCACGGAGACCTGTATCATGACGACGATCTCGCTTCGGTTGCCGGACGATCTCTCGCGGCGCCTAGAACAGGAGATGGCATCCTCGCATCAATCTCGTTCCGAGCTGATCCGCCTGGCGCTGGAAAATTTTCTGCGTGAACGACACCGTCAACGGTTGCTCGCCGCCTTTGCGGCGGAAGCGGCCCTGCTGGATCGGGAGGAAATCGCGGCGTTGGCCGCCGATTTTGCGGAGGCCGAGGATCAAGCGCTGGAGCACGCGGAGCGCTTTCAGTGAGGCGCGGCGAAATCTGGATCGGCAACCTCAACCCCAATCGCGGCGCCGAGGTTGGGAAAGTGCGCCCGGTGCTGATTATCCAGGAGGATCGCTTGACTCAGGCGGGCTTGCCCACGGTGGTGGTTTTACCGCTGACGACCCAGATTCGACCGGGTCTGCAACACATACGGGTATTGCTTCGCGCCCGTGACCGCCTGCAACAGGACTGTCAGGTGATGGTGGATCAACCTCGCACTCTGGATCGTGGTCGCCTGGGTGAAGGACCTTTGACCCAACTCACGTCCACGGAACTGGTCCAGATCAACCGATCCCTGCAAGTCATGCTAGGTTTGTACTGACATGGAAGAACGAGTCGGTGCGCTCTGGCACCGTTTCGTCACCCGCGCGGCGCAACGCCATAACCCGAAGGTAGCGGTTGCTCTCGCCGATATCGAGAAAACCGCTGGCCTGCTGTTTCGCGCTTTCGGCGGCGATCCCGGCCTACGAATCGCGTCGGCGATAACGGTCCGGCACGGCGCGCGACGCGGCTGGCTGGCGCGGCTCGCCGGGGTGGGAGACCAAACGGAGCTGGCTAGCCGCGATCTGGAAACCCTGCAACTGCCGTCGGAGCTGGCGCTCCTGCCGAGTCGCGAACTGAACCACGATTTATATCTATGGCTGATCGTACTGGCCGCCGCTCACGACGCTGGCAACCCAGATACCGATTGGCTGGCTGGCAACCAGCGGGCAACCGTGCGGGTGCTGGCGCGTTATCCCGGCTTGCGGGCGCGCTACCGGCGATTAGTGACCGCCGTGCTGGGGGCACGGCAATCACCGGAACGCCTGCCGCCGGACGAAGCGGCGCGGGAAACTCGGCTGCGGCAAGCCTTGCATCAACCCGGCAGCGTGGCGGAGTTACCCGTCGCCCGCCGCCCGCCACAACCGATACCGCTTTGGCTCTATCCCACCCCAGCTCGCGCCGCTGCCCGATCCCGGCGGCGCGACACCGGTCAGCCACCGTCTGGCGGCGGTGGCCCAGCGGAACGCGACCGGCGGCGGTATCGTGCCGAATCCGTGGATTTGCCGACGCGCCAAAGTCCTTTTCTGTTGCCCTTCCGAGCGGAACGCCTGCTGTCCTGGGCCGAGTTTGTGCGGGTCAACCGGCCCGACGACGATGATTCCGCGCCCAACGCGGCGGCGGCGCGAGACATGGAGGTACTCAGCGTCAGCCAGGACGGCGCCAACACCGCTTCCCGGGTGCGCTTCGACCTTGATCTGCCCTCCGCAAGCGAGGACGATCTGCCGCTGGGGCCGGGAATCAAACTACCGGAATGGGATTACCGCAAGCGGCTGCTTGTGCCGGATTACTGCCGCGTGCAAGAAATGCTGGCCCGCCGCGCCGAACCCTGCGAGCTGCCGCCGGCCTTGCGTCGCAGTGCCCGGCATCTGCGCCGCCAGTTCGAGATCTTGCGACCCGCGCACGGCTGGCGCCGCGCCCAACCCGACGGTGAGGAACTCGATCTGGACGCCTGCGTGCGCCACACCGCCGATTGCATCGGCGGCGGACAGGGTCACGAACGCGGGCTGTACCGGCAACGGGCGCGACAGGAACGCGATTTGGCCTGCCTGCTGCTGGCAGATTTGTCGCTATCCACCGATGCCTGGATCAACAACCAGGGGCGGGTGATCGACACGATCCGCGACAGCCTGTTCCTGTTCGCCGAAGCGCTGGCGGTCACCGGCGACCGCTTTGCGCTGTATGGCTTTTCGTCGCGCCAGCGCCAACATGTGCGGGTACAACGCATCAAGACCTTCGGCGAGCGCTACACCGCCACGGTGCGCGGGCGGATCAACGCGATCAAACCGGGTTATTACACCCGCATGGGCGCGGCCGTTCGCCATGCCACCCACTTGCTCGGCCGGCAGACCGCCGCTCGCCGTCTGCTGCTGTTGCTGACCGACGGCAAACCGAACGATCTCGATCATTACGAAGGGCGGTACGGAATCGAGGATACCCGCATGGCGCTGCTGGAAGCCCGCCGCACCGGTTTGCGACCTTTCTGCGTGACCATCGACCAGGAAGCTGATGATTATTTGCCGTATCTGTTCGGGCGAGACGGATTTGTGCTGATCCGTCACCCGGAAGAGTTGCCGCGTCGCTTGCTGCTACTGTATACGCGGTTGACCCACTGAACCGGGAGGAGCTCATGATCGATCCGCGCTTGCTGGCCGAAACGGTACGCGCCGCCTGCATCGAGGCCGCGCTGGACGCTTACGAGGAGGGCGGGGTTCGCGGCCTGTGCGCCGAGGGCCGCTGGGAATACGCGATTTCCGCCATGCGGCAACTGGAGGTGGAGTCGCTGCTGGCAAGAGAGATGGAGCGAAAGGCGATGCCCGGCGATGGCTCGTCCTCGCGAAGCGGGTAATATCGCGTCCATCCGTTGATATTCTCCTTGATCGAGGGCTGAAAAAGGCGAGAAAGTACGTGGGCAAGCAAACCGACATCGGCGGGATACTCGCCAAGCTGCCGCTGTTTCAGCAATTGAGCGAAGACGAAATCGTCGGTCTGGCGGCGGGAACACGCGCAATCCGCCTGAACAAGGGACAGATTCTGTTTCAGGCGGGTAGCCTGCTGGAGGGGTTTTACGTCGTCGTGCGAGGTCAGATCAAATTGGCGTTTTCCTCGCCGCAAGGCAACGAAAAGGTGGTGTCCATCGTCGAGCCGGGACAAAGTTTCGGTGAAGCGATGATGTTCATGGAGAAACCCAGCCCGATATTCACTCAGGCGCTGGAAAATTCCCGCCTGCTGTACATCGCCAAGCAAAGCATCTTCGCGGCGATCGATCGCGACAGCGCCTTCGCCCACCGGATGCTGGCCGGCTTGAGCATCCGCCTGCATGGGCTGATCGAGGATGTGGAGAATTATTCCCTGCGCTCCTCCACCCAGCGGCTGATCGGATTTCTGCTGCAATTGGCGGGAGCCTCAGCCAGTGGTTCCGTTACCTTTGTACTGCCGGCCAGCAAGCACGTCATCGCCTCGCGGCTGAATCTAACGCCGGAAACGTTGTCCCGGATACTGCATGGTTTGGCCGAGGCGGGGCTGGTCGAGGTGAAAGGCCGATCCATCACCGTGCTGGACATCGACCGCCTGAGCCGGTTCGATCAACCCGCGCACGCCGGCTAACCCGCCCGTGCAGTAGGAGCGGTTGAGGGTGTTCTCGACATCCCACCACTTGGCCATCGATTCCATTGGGATTCCACCGAAGCCCATCGAACCTGTTATCCCTCATGCCCATATCGCAATTCATGTCGCTTCATGACCGCCGAGGGAGATGGTTGATCCTGTTGCTCCTGCTGCTGACCTGCGCCGGTTCGGGTCCGGGTTGGGCGCAGGATTCCCTGACCCTGTCCACCCTGCCCACCGATCCGCTCAAGGCCGCCGAACGCCAAAACGCCACCCGGCAAACCCTGGCTCAGCACCGCCTGGCCATCGAACGGTTGCGGGAGGAGATCGCTCGGATCAACGCCGAACAGCCGGCCAAAATGCAGGCGCTGTCCGGCGAGACCGTGAGCGCGGCCCTGGTGGAACAGGCCGGGCTCGATAGCGACGTCATTCGCCTTAAACAGGAGGAGCTACAAACCGGCATCGACGATGCCAAACGCCAGATCAAAGGCTTGCAACAGGCCATTCCCACGCTGGAAGCCCAAGAACAGTTATTGAAAAACTCCGCCAAGGAAGGCCCGGAAATCGGCAACCGAGCCGAACAACTGGCGCAACTGGGCGTGGCGCTGGAGCAGCGTCGCACCGACCTCCAGCTCCAGCAGGACAGACTGAAAAGTCTTGAAGAGTGGCTGGCGTTGCTCGAACAACGCCAAACGCTGGCCACGCAGTGGCGCGCTCGCCTGGAAGAAATCCATCTGCAACAGCAGGCGCAAGGACGCCTGGACGCACAGCAGGATCTCGCCGTCCGTCTGGAGCGGGAACAGCAGGGGCAACTCGGCAAGGCCGATCAACTGCGCACCCAACTGCAACAGCAGGGCGAGAAGCTGTCCGTGGCGCAACGCGCGTTGCTGGAAGCCGAAATTCAGGCTGCCGAGGAGCGCGCCAAGCTGTTACGCTGGGACATCCGGCTGGCCGCCATCGGGGATGAACTGGCTAACTGGGAAGGAGTAGCGGAGGCTAAGGATGCCGATTCCCGCCGCATCCAAGCGGGGGTGCGCCAACTCACCGCGCTGCGCGGCGAACTGCGTGAAACCGGCGACTTGCTCGAACGCCGGCTCGAACTGCTGACCCAGCAGCAGGCCTTGCCTGTCAGTGAAGAATCGGGCAAAGCGAATATCCCGGGTTTGCACGAGCGGAGCCTTGAGGCGTTCGCGGCGTTGGAACGGGATTTGCGCCAGCGCCTGGATGCGTTACAGAAACAGCGCGATCGGTTGGAACGGTTGCGAGAGCGCCTGGAAACCGTCTACCAGCAGCGCGCCAAACAGGACCTATTGGCTCGTGAACCGTTTGTCCTGTTCGCTCCCGATCAATGGTCCACCACGATCGCGGAACTGGGTAATGCCCCTCGCATTCTGACGCACCAAATCTGGTTGAGCGTCGAATCGGTGCTCAAGGCCGCGGCGCGAACCAGCATCGAACAATGGCTGGCCCTGGCCGGCTCGATTTTGCTGCTGGCCATCCTGGCGGCGCTGGGTCGACGCTATCTCGCCTATCTCTCGGAGCACCAAGCCAGTGGGCAGGACGATAGTTTCGCCAGCAAGTTCACCTATACCCTGGTACGCCTGTTGCGCAAGAATCTGTGGGGCATTGCCCTGGCCGGCGCGCTGGCGCTGACGCTGTGGTGGTTGCGGGTCCCTCAGCCGGGGTTGAGCATCCTGCTGACCCTGGTTCTGCTCTGGGCCGGCATCAAGACGCCACTCGATCTGGCCTGGCTGCTGCTGGCCGCGCCCGGCGCTTCGAGCGCGTACCGCAACCCGCGTCTCTACGCGCTGGTGCTCTGGATGACGCTGGCGGGTGGCGTGCTCGGCGCGCTGGTCATCCTGTCCCACCTGAGCGAACTGCCGCCTCCGGCGCTCCGAATTCTGGATCAGGTGCTGATGGGCTACTGGCTGGCGGTCTGCTATCCCCTGTTGCGGATTCGCCATTTGCTGCTGGAACCGCTGGCGGAGCGCTATGCCGGTCAGCTCTGGCTCGGGGCCATGCACCTGCTGACGCTGTTGTTGCCGCTGGTGCTGGCCCTGGCCGCGCTGTTGGGTCTGGCCGGCTTTCTCAATCTGGCCTGGCTGCTGGTCCGACGGCTGTTGGCGCTGAGCGGCGTCCTGCTGGTCTGGTTGCTGCTGCGCAGCCTGACCGACGACTTGATCATATTCCTTAAAAATCAGGCCATCACCCGCAGCAACTACGGACTGCTCTGGACTCAGGAAATTCTGGCGCCGCTCAACCGGACCTTGCGGTGGTTGCTGTTCCTGACCGCGCTCCTGGTGCTGCTCGATATTTACGGCACCCAAGGCTACAGCTTTGTCTTCTGGGCCGGGATCGCCTGGAGGCCGGTCCTGTTCGCGGTAGTGCTGGCGCTGCTGATCTACGAGGGGTTGCTGCTGCTGGGCGGCTATCTGGTCGAGCAAACTCAAAGCACGTTCGGTGGCGCCTTGATCCGCCACCTGCGGCAACCGCTCGGCGTACTGGCGCCGGTGATCGCCACGCAGTTGCTGCTGCCGAGCCTGGAATTGCCGCCAACACTGGCCAATCAAGTTCATCATGCCCTGGCGTTGATCGATATCGCCGCCATCGGCTGGCTACTGGTACGGCTGACCTCGGTGGCCGAGGATGTAATGCACCAGCATTATCTGGTCAACTTCAAGGACAATCTGGGCGCGCGACGCATCCATACCCAGTTCCAGATGCTGCGGCGGATCGTGGTGGTGGCGGTGCAGGTACTGGCGCTGGCGGTGATGATGATGACCTTCCCCAGAATCCGCGAGCTCGGTACCGGTTTGTTAGCGTCGGCCGGCGTGGCCGGTCTGGTGATCGGCGTGGCGGCGCGACCGTTTTTGGAGAACCTGATCGCCGGAATACAGATTGGTCTGACTCAGCCGATCCGCATCGACGACGTGGTGATCGTGGAAGGGGAGTGGGGGCGGATCGCCGAAATCAACGCCACCCATGTGGTGGTGCGCATCTGGGACGATCGCCGGTTGATCGTGCCACTCAACTACTTCAACACCAAGCCGTTTCAAAACTGGACCTGGGCCAATTCGGAACTGTTGGGCACGGCGTTTTTCTACGTGGACTACACCTTTCCGGTGGAAGCCGGCCGGGAAGAACTGAAGCGCATTCTCGACGGCTCCGATTTGTGGGATGGTCGGGCATGGGGTTTGCAAGTCACGGATACCACTGACCGCACGGTAACCTTGCGCGCCCTGATGAGCGCGCCCGACGCCCCGACCGCTTGGGATCTGCGCTGCTTGGTGCGGGAACGCTTCGTCGTCTTCCTGCAGCAGAACTACCCGCAGTGCCTGCCACGCACCCGGTTCAGCGAGTCGCCAGAGGAGGAGCCCCGCGAACCACTGGTCGAACCGTCCCTGCGGGAACCCACGAAGCACCCCTAACCGAGCGGATTGACGGCGGTGGAATCGACTACAATTCTTGAGCGTGGCGCTTGTGAATCAGTAATGCGGTGCTTTGCAACCTTATCAATTCATCCTGTCAACCAAAAATATATGGTATAGGGCACCCATCATCGGCTCAAAATGAACCTTTTTAAGACACATTATGTGCAATTGATTGACAAAATACGTCCATGGGGTTGTTGAAGAAGGCACCCGAAGGCGAAAAACTAAAGACTAGCTTAGCCGCCAACTATCTAATATGGTTATTTTAATAACATAAATCAATAACATATATTTATTACCTCCAGATGCGGACAATCTTTGTTTTACGGTTGCCGGCTCAGTTTATCGGTTCAAAATGAACCCACCGCAGGTTAGCTTTGTATTTTTTTAATTAATTAAAGTGCCACATGGAATGTCGCTGCGGGTTTGAACCGGTCGCCGCGATCCCTTATCCTCCAGGCATGTCCCCCAAATCAATAACATAGCGCAACCTAATTTCTGGCGTAATTATTGCTTTATTTTTATCATTCTCAAACGATACCTCATTACCTTATGGCAACTAAGGAATATCGTTGGAGTCGCCAATTCGACTCATTATTGAGGCAGGCTTGAGGTTTATGTGCGATAAGCACACAGGTTATATTGGGCTTTGTCTCTATATAGTCATCTCTTGGAATTGCTTTGAGAAGCCCAAAATAGTCTTGCCATTGCCCGATGCGAAACTCTCCCAGTGTTTTGCAGGGCGGTAGCATACCTGTAGAGCAACCGCATTAAAATTCTCCTGCTTAACCCTATTAGCGAGATGGGTGAGGTAGGTAGTATTCAAACCAGCTTTAAGTCATTTATTTTAATCCATAATAGGTAATCCCTAAGAAGGGCATAGATATAGAGCTATTGTACAGGACAAAGCAAGTTAACTATCGGAAAAACAGATCCACGATATTATGTGTTATTCCTTATTCAACCATTGCATAATTTAAGGTGCCGAGATCATGATCATCGAACTAGTAAATAAAAAAATAGAACGGGATATTGCAAAATTGCAATATGAAGATGAGATAGTCGTAGCAAAAAAAATAAATGCCAATAATGCTATCAGTGGCGTAATAAATTCTTACGATATTCTACCTAAAACCCACTTTTTGAAACGGCTTTGGATTGAAAAACGGCGATCTGACCGTTCCAAGTCTCCGTTATCTGTCGCTCTATTTTATCTTGAAGCAGAGCATTGGGAATTCAATGGTTACTTTTTAAAACTAATTCAAAAAAAGACCAGAGAAACCGATATTATTGGTTATCTTGACTGGAATACAATTGCTATAATATTCACGGATACCAACGAAGATGGATTAAGGCAATGTTTGGAAAAAATAGCCGGCCAAAATGAAAAAGCACTTTTTTCAATTAAAACTGCTACTTATCCTAATGATCTATTTGAATCACTTCTAAGCGAAAATCAGGATCAACCACCAGCGCAAGGTTTGTCCCCATTGGATTGTGATGATTACATGAAATATATTTTGTTTAAAGAATTTATAAAAAGAGGTATTGATATTGTAGGTGCATTAGTTGGCATGCTCTTGTTTTCGCCGATCATATTGTTGACAGCTATAGCCGTTAAAGCCACTTCTAAAGGGCCAGTTATTTTTAAACAGCTACGCTTAGGAAAGGGAGGAGTTCCGTTTGTCTTTTATAAATTTCGTTCTATGTATTCGAATATGGATGATAAAATCCATCGTGAATATGTATCTCAACTAATTCAAGGAAAACACGACCTAATCAATCAAGGCGGTAGTAAAAAACCTCTGTACAAGATTAAATCCGATCCAAGGATTACCCCAGTCGGTAGGTTTATTCGTAAAACAAGTATTGATGAAATCCCACAATTATTCAATGTACTCAAAGGAAATATGAGCTTGGTGGGCCCGCGCCCACCTCTGCCTTATGAAGCTGAGAAATATGAAGCATGGCACCTGAGGCGGATATTAGAGATCAAGCCCGGTATTACCGGACTTTGGCAAGTAGAAGGGAGAAGTAAGACATCTTTTAATGATATGGTCAGGCTTGATCTTTGCTATATTCGAGATTGGTCACTGACACTTGATCTAAGAATTTTAATCAAAACCATTAAAGTTGTTTTCGGGTCACCTGGAGCCTGTTAAGCTCGTAAAGAAACGAACTGATGGCAACCATGAAGACTTTTATGGCGATATAGGAAGAGACAATCATGAAGCTTGCGATTATAGGTTGTGGTTATTGGGGTCCAAACTTGATCAGGAATTTTTGTCAATCCAAAAGGGTCATAGAGTTGATTTGCTGTGATTTAGATCAAAAAAGATTGGATAGGATGAAAAGTCTTTACCCAACGATAGCAGTGTTAACAAATTATGAAGAGCTTCTAGAAAGACAGGACCTTGATGCGGTGGTGATTGCAACTCCCGCAAAGAGCCACTATCCGATAGCAAAAGATTTTCTATCCCACGACAAGCATGTATTTATTGAGAAACCTTTAACGCATTCATGCGAAACCTCTTTGGAACTCATTAAATTAGCTGAGGAAAAGAAGAAGATTCTCATGGTTGGCCATACATTTGAATATACATCTGCAGTTAATAAGATTAAAACCATAGTTGAAAGTGGCGAGCTTGGAAAAATCCTTTATATCCATAGTATTCGTGTCAATCTTGGACTTTTTCAACCTGACATAAATGTGGTATGGGATCTCGCTCCACACGATATTTCAACTATCCTATATCTTACAGGAGAATTACCTGCATCTGTCAATTGCCAAGGGAAAGCTCATTTTAATCTCAATATTGAAGATGTGGCAACCACAACCCTCAATTTTAAAAATGGCCTGATTGCTTTTCTTCATACTAGTTGGCTTGACCCAAACAAGATTCGCAAAACCACAATTGTGGGTACGAGAAAAATGCTCGTCTACGATGACATAGAGACACAGGAAAAAATTAAAATATACGATAAAGGAGTGGAGGTTCCACCATATTATGACACTTATGAAGAATTCCAATATGCTTACCGCTACGGTAATATCTTCAGCCCAAGAATAGAAGAGTATGAACCATTAAAGATGGAATGTGAACATTTTTTGGATTGCATCTTAAAAAAAAGGACACCTCTTACTGATGGATATAGCGGGTTAAGAGTGGTCTCTATCCTTGAAGCTGCAAACAAATCATTACAACAATCTGGTAAAGCAATTCAGATTCAAAATCACAAAATTACAAATAAAAAATACACCCAACGCAGGAGTTGAGATATGCATGATTACTTGGCCAGATAGTATTCTTGACATGGATATGCTAACTAGCAACCAATCAAGCATAAAGCAGTTGATGAGTTCTATATTCACTACCCTTGGTTTATTTAAATAAGAGACCATTAATTTCAATTGAGGTGGTAATCAAAGTGCAGTTCCAATTAATTGCTCCTAATGTAAAACTCGGTAAGGATGTAAATCTTTTTAATTTTATAAACTTATATGGTTGTGAGATCGGGGATTATAGCAAGATTGGCGCTTTTGTTGAAATACAGAAAAATGCCAGAATTGGGAGTCACTGTAAAATTTCAAGTCATACCTTTATCTGCGAGGGTGTGATTATTGAAGATAACGTTTTTGTTGGTCATGGAGTGGTCTTCATAAATGATTCGTATCCGCGTGCAACCAATGAAGCTGGAGAATTACAAACGCAGGAGCATTGGAAAGTCGAACCTACCCTAGTTAAAAAGGGAGCCTCGATTGGTTCAAACTGTACCATTCTGAGTAACCTCACTATTGGCGAGAAAGCGATAGTGGGAGCAGGAAGCGTAGTAACCCAAGATGTTCCTCCTCATACAATCGTGGCAGGCAATCCTGCTCGAATCCTACGTACTCTCGATAAATAAACTATCGTTTGGAGAAAAAACAATGAAAGTTCCTTTCCTGGATTTGATTGCTCTCCATCAGGGGATGGAGGAAGAGCTGGTCCAGGTTTTTCGGGAGAGCCTGCGTACCGCTGCTTTTATCGGCGGCCCGCAAGTACAGGCCTTCGAAGAAGAATTTGCCGAGTTCTGCGAGACTAAATACTGTGTTGCCGTCAATAGTGGCACTGATGCCTTGAGGTTTGCCCTGATCGCTGCAGGTATTGGCCCTGGCGATGAAGTAATTACCGTTCCGAATACCTTTATTGCCACGACGGAAGCTATTTCCCAAACCGGCGCCACGCCAGTTTTCGTTGATATCGATGAACGCACCTACAATCTGGACCCGAACCGTCTTGAGGATTATCTGAGAAAACGTAGCGCGAGCAGCGCAGGGACGATGGCGGGGGGCAACTCGGCAACCCGGCCGAAAGCCGTGATGCTCGTTCACCTGTACGGACAACCCGCCGACATGGATTCCATTCTGGAAATCGCTGGGCGATATGGTTTAATGGTCCTGGAAGATGCCGCCCAAGCGCATGGGGCGCTGTATTATTCAAGAAAAGCGAAACAATGGAAGAAGGCGGGTTCGATGGGATTAGCAGCTGGCTTCAGCTTTTATCCGGGGAAGAATCTGGGTGCCTGTGGAGAGGGTGGAGCGGTCACTACCAATAATGAAAAAATCGCCCAAAAGGTTAGAATGCTGCGCGACCACGGACAAGCAAAAAAATACTATCATGATTTTGAAGGTTACAATGGTCGCCTTGATGCGATCCAGACTGGAATCCTCCGGGTTAAGCTCAGACATCTCTCGGAGTGCAATAACCAACGACGTCAGCATGCCGCCACCTATAATGAACTTCTGTGTGGCATTGAACCTGTTATCCTTCCTTGGGAACCCTCTTGGGTAAAATCTGTTTATCATCTGTATGTCGTTCGTGTTCCGCAAAGAGGAGAACTCCAAGCCTATCTTGATAAACAGGGCGTAGCTACCGGTCTCCATTATCCGGTCCCTCTGCATCTGCAGAAAGCCTATCACAGTAGGGGATTCAAGGAGGGTGATTTCCCTGTTACTGAAAAGGTTTCTGCTGAAATTATTTCGTTACCAATGTTCCCACAGCTAACAGAAAAACAGATTTTCTACATAGCTAATTCAATTAAGGATTTTTATGCCTAGCAGATATTGGGATTGGGGTTTTTTGTTTTGATCTTTTTTCCTCCTGTACAAGGAACAGGATAATTCTAAAGTAGTATTGGAATATTTAGAATGCTGTACATATTATCCCTAATCACTAATTCTCTAGTGAGCATGGAGACAATAAGATGAAAGTAGCAATCTTGGCTGGTGGCTATGGTACTCGTTTGGCCGAGGAAACCGAAATAAAGCCCAAACCTATGGTGGAAATCGGCGAGCGTCCAATCCTGTGGCACATTATGAAACACTATGCACATTTTGGCTTAAGTGAATTTGTAATCGCGCTCGGTTATAAAGGTGAATATATCAAGCGTTGGATAAAGGATTTCTCTGCGTTAGAAAGCGATATGACTGTCAATACCAAGACGGGTGAAATCAAAGTCTATGAGAAGGAAAAGACAGAGTGGGTCGTCGACTTGGTGGATACCGGCCTAACTACCTTGACTGGCGGTCGCATCAAACGACTTCAACCCTGGCTTGGTGACAGTACCTTCATGCTTACTTGGGGTGATGGGGTATCGGACATCAATCTAAATGATTTATTAGCTTTTCACCGTGCTCACGGTAGGCTCGCCACACTGACCGCCGTGCGACCCTCAGCGCGTTACGGGCATTTGGAGTTCGAAGGTAACCAAGTCAACAGTTTCACCGAAAAACCTCAGGCTGCCGAAGGTTGGATCAACGGCGCCTTCTTTGTGCTGGAACCAGGCATATTCGATTACATCGACGGCGATCAAACTATGTGGGAGCATGAACCACTGACTAATTTAGCACGCGATGGGCAGCTTTTTGCCTACAAACACACCTCATTTTGGCAATGCATGGATACGCTACGCGAGAAACATATTTTACAGACTCTTTGGGATTCAGGAAACCCACCTTGGAAGTTATGGAGCTAATATATGCGTGTATTGGTTACAGGTTCACTAGGTTATATCGGTACTGTGTTAGTACCGATGTTGCTAAAAGAAGGACATGACGTAATCGGTATGGATACCGATTATTATTCCCGCTGCACCTTCACGGGCGCTCCGGTCGACGTGCCTACACTGAAGATGGATGTGCGCGACGCTCCGACCACCGCCGTGCGAGGATTGGACGCCATCATCCATCTAGCCGGGCTATCCAATGATCCCTTGGGCGATTACAACCCAAACCTCACCGACGACATTAACCTCAAGGCTTCGACACGCCTTGCCCAGTTAGCTAAACAAGCGGGCGTACAACGATTCCTGTTCGCCTCTTCATGCAGCAACTATGGGGCATCGGGTGACCAATTCCTGACTGAAGAGGCAGCGTTTAATCCGGTCACGCCTTACGGTGTCTCGAAAGTTCGCGTGGAACAGGAACTACAAAATCTAGCGGATGAAAGTTTTAGCCCTGTTTTTCTGCGTGCTTCGACCGCTTACGGTTTGTCGCCGCGTATTCGTTTCGACCTCGTGGTGAACAATCTGACCGCATGGGCATTCACCACCGGACGGGTTTATCTCAAGAGCGATGGTACACCCTGGCGCCCCATCGTGCATGTGGAAGATATCTGTCGAGCTTATATCGCTGCCTTGCAGGCACCTCGTGAAGCGGTACATAATCAAGCATTTAACGTGGGTACCACCACGGAGAACTATCAAATCCGTGAGCTTGCTCAAATGGTGCAGGAAATCGTACCTGGCAGCCAAGTGGATTTCGCGACTGACGCCGGGCCTGACAAACGCTGCTATCGGGTGGACTGCAACAAGATTGCGCGAGTCTTACACGGTTTCAAACCTCAGTGGACCGCTCGGCGTGGCGTGGAACAACTCTATCAGGCATATAAAAGCATCGGTCTGAAACTGGAGGATTTTGAAGGGCCAAAGTTCATGCGCATCGCGCACATTAAAAAACTGATCGGTGAAGGTCTGTTGGATGAAAACCTGCGCTGGTGCATTTGAGCATTGGTGAAAAGGAGTATCCCGTCGTCATGAATCAGCCTATTGATACCATCCCCTGTCGCTCGTGCGGTCTTAGTGGCCTACAATCGTTCCTCGATCTTGGAGTGACACCGCTGGCCGACCGATTGCTTATATCGGCGCAATTGGCACAACCAGAACTGACGTTCCCATTACAAGTGGCGTTTTGTCCACATTGCACGCTGATGCAAATTCTGGAGACTGTGCCGCCGGAAACCCTGTTCTGCGAGGAATATCCCTATTTCTCATCTTTTTCCGATGCACTGCTGCGCCACTCACGCGAGAACGTCCTGAATCTGATTACCCGGCGTGGGTTGAATATGGCAAGTTTCGTAATCGAACTTGCCAGCAACGACGGATACTTGCTACGCAATTATTTGGAACACGACATTCCTGTACTGGGAATCGATCCGGCTGATGGGCCGGCCCGAGAGGCGACGCGCGCGGGCGTCGCCACGCTCAATACCTTCTTCACCCAGGAATTGGCGAAGAAACTGCGTGCAGAGGGTAAACAAGCCGATGTCATCCATGCTAACAACGTGCTTGCCCATGTAGCGGACACCAATGGTTTTGTGGCAGGTATTGGGATTCTGCTCAAGGCAGATGGCGTGGCGGTAATTGAAGTACCCTATGCCAAGGATCTGATTGACCATTGCGAATTCGATACTATCTATCATGAGCACTTATGTTATTTCTCGGTCACCGCACTTGATCGCCTATTCCGGCGGCACCGCTTGTATCTAAACGATATCGAGCGATTGACGATTCACGGCGGATCGTTGCGCCTGTATGTCGAACGGCGAGAGAACGTCGGCGTGGCGGTGCGCGACCTGCTCGAACAGGAGCATAAGGAAGGCGTGGACAGCTATCATTACTACCAAGATTTTTCGCACAAGGTGCAAGAATTGAAGGATCGACTCGTGGGATTGCTGCGCCAACTCAAGGGAGATGGAAAAAAGATCGCTGGCTACGGCGCGGCGGCCAAGGGTGCGACCTTGATCAACTACATGGGAATTGGTACCGATCTGGTGGAATTCATCGTGGACCGCAATGTTCACAAGCAGGGATGCTATATGCCGGGACAACACATCCCAATTTTCCCGCCGGAGAAGCTGCTCCAGGAGGTACCTAACTACACCTTATTATTATCATGGAATTTTGCCGGAGAAATTCTCGCGCAACAGGCGGAGTATCGAAACCGGGGCGGTCAATTCATCATCCCCATTCCCGAACCGAAAGTGGTCTGACTGATGGGGTTGATGCATGGATCGTTAGCAACCAGGAGATTGTGCCAGTATGGCTGAACCCTACATTTGCCCCAGTTGTTCCATTCAAGACATGCGGGTCTTCCATCGACAAGAGTCCATTCCGACCAATAGTTGCATTTTGCTCGGCTCACGGGAAGAAGCGTTGGCATATCCGCGCGGTCGGCTCGAATTGGCGTTTTGTCCCGCATGCGGTTTTATCTCAAACATGGCGTTCGATGCCAAGCTCACGGAATACTCCGGGCGCTACGAAGAAACCCAAGGTTTCTCGGAAACGTTCAACGCTTTTCACCGCAATCTCGCACAACGGCTCATTGAGCGCCATCAACTGCGCGATAAGGACATTCTCGAAATCGGCTGTGGCAAGGGCGAATTTCTGCTATTGCTTGCCGAACTGGGCGGCAACCGTGGCGTGGGTTTTGACCCTGGTTATCGCGAGGAACGTGTGTCGAGCCAAGCGACACGCCAAGTGCGATTCATCAAGGATTTCTATTCGGAACAGTACGCCGACTATCAGGCGGATTTTGTCTGTTGCAAGATGACCTTGGAACATATTCATCCCACAGCGGAGTTCATAGGCACGGTGCGGCGCGCCATCGGCGATAGGCCGGATACCCTGGTTTTTTTTCAGATTCCGGAAGTCACGCGGATCTTGCGCGATTGTGCATTCGAGGATATTTATTACGAACACTGTTCTTATTTCAGTCCAGGTTCCTTGGCGAGACTATTTCGTCACAGTGGGTTTAACGTGCTCGATCTAAAAACGGAATATGCGGATCAATATTTGACCATTGAGGCCAAACCTGCTCGGGGTGTCCCATCGTCACCTCTGCTGTGGGAAGATGACTTATCGCAACTATCACGCCATGTAGCCGAGTTCCCGGCGAAATGCGCTGAAAAACTGGATACTTGGCGTCGTGTTGTCGAAGAAACCACCGCGAGGGGTCATAAGATCGTGCTTTGGGGTTCTGGTTCCAAGGCAGTGTCTTTCCTGACCACGCTGGGTATCGGCGATCGCATCGAATACGTGGTCGACATCAATCCACATCGCCAGGATTATTTTATGCCAGCTACCGGCCAGTGCATCGTTGCGCCCTCCTTCCTACGAGAATACCGCCCCGATGTAGTGATCATTATGAATGCGGTGTACCACGACGAAATTACTCGAGATCTAAACGCGATGGGGTTGCAACCTGAAATACTGGCATTGTAGTGGCGTGAGAAGAGAAAACGCGTGACATCGGAAACCGTGAGTCGCTGTCCCGTCTGTGATGGCACGCAGGTCCGCGATCTGCTCCGCATTGAGCAGGTTCCGGTCTACTGCAACGTGTTGTGGCCGGATCAGCGACAGGCGTGTACGGCGGCGCGTGGAGCATTGGTGCTTAGTTACTGCGTGGCGTGCGCTCATCTGTTCAATACCGCCTTCGACCCGCACCTGACCGAATACACGCCGGCCTACGATAACTCGCTGCATTATTCAGCACTCTTCAATCAGTATGCGGAGCAGCTTGCGGTTCGACTCGTCGATCGTTACGCGCTGCGCGGCAAATGCGTCGTGGAAATCGGTTGCGGCAAGGGTGACTTCCTACGCCTATTGTGCACGCAGGGAAACAATCGTGGGCTTGGCTTTGATCGCAGCTTCGAGCCCGAACGCGAACGCGAACGCGTTCGCGAAACGTTGCTGGGAAATGTGACTTTTTTCCAGGACTTCTATACCGAGGAATACGCACGGCGCTACCAGCCTGATTTCGTCTGCTTCCGTCATGTATTGGAACACATTCAGCATCCACTCGATTTTCTTGGTGCCCTGCGTCGTTCATTGGGCGAACGACGGGATGTGATATTGTACTGTGAAGTGCCCAATGCCTTGTTCACGCTGAAGGACATGGGTATCTGGGATTTGATTTACGAGCATTGCGCTTATTTCAGTCTCAATTCCCTGATCACCGCGTTTAACCGCGCGGGCTTTGACGTGGTGGCTAGCGATGAATCGTTTGGTGGCCAGTTCATCTGGGTGGAAGCGAGACCGGGCAGCGGACATTCCAAAGTCACCTTGGCTGAGCAACAAACGCCAGAGCACATTCGCCAGTATGTGGACGCTTTTGCCGATCAGTACCAGGCGAATGTGCAAGCTTGGCGCGAACGATTGGTGAATATGGCTCGGGAGGGACGCCGCGCCGTGGTTTGGGGCGCTGGCTCCAAGGGTGTCACCTTTCTCAATGTGTTAAACGATCACGCTGCGGACATCCGTCATGTGGTGGATCTCAATCCCCATAAGCAGGGTCGTTACGTGGCGGGATCGGGCCAGCAGGTGGTTCCACCCGATTTCTTGTGCACCAGTCCCGCCACCGACGTAATCGTGATGAATCCTTTGTATCTGGATGAAATCACCGCCGCTGTGCGCGCCATGGGGTTGGACATGCGGATTTCGAACGTTTAGCGGCTCGTTCAAGGAATAGTACTCATGGCATCGCATTTGGTGGTGGCTTTGTCGTCCCATGGCTTCGGCCATATCGGGCAGAGCGCACCGGTAATCGAAACGCTGCGCGAGCACCTCCCCAACCTGCGCGTAACCTTGCGTACCGCAGCTCCGCGTTTCAAGCTGGTCGAACGCTTTGGCGAGCAGGTAGCTATTACGCCGGCGACAACCGACATAGGTATGGTGCAGCAAGATGCCCAATGCATCGCGTGGGAGGCCAGCGCCCAAGCATATCTTAACTTTCATCGAGAGTGGGACCGCCGAGTGGAAGAGGAGGCGCGAGTGCTGCGCGAGTTGCGTGCCGACGCGTTGTTGGCTAATGTGCCCTATCTGGCTCTGGCTGGCGCGCGACATGCCGGTATTCCATCCCTTGCGCTGTGTTCCATTAATTGGATGGATATTTATGCGCATTATTTCAGCGCGCGTCCCGAGGCGCCGACTTTGCTGGAGCAGATGCGGCAAGCCTACGGGTCGGCGCGCGCTTTTCTGCAACCCACGCCCAGCATGCCGATGCCGCAGCTCGACAATCGCCAAGCGATCGGGGCAATCTGCCAGCGCGGACGCAGCCGCCGGGCGTGGTTCGACGAGCACCTGGGGTTGCGGCCGGACGAGCGCTTGGTGATGGTTTCGCTAGGGGGCATGGAGTTGCGCCCGCCGATAGAGCAATGGCCAGCATTGCCGGGTGTGCGTCTACTCGTTCCAGCGACTTGGTGCTCCAACCATCCAGGCACAGTGGATTTCGAGTCTTTGAGAATACCCTATGTTGACGCATTGTGGTCGTGCGATGCGTTGATTTGCAAACCCGGCTACGGCAGCTTCGTGGAAGCGGCCGTAGCCGGAGTACCAGTGTTGCATCTAGCACGACCGGATTGGCCGGAAGTGCCTTACCTGGTGCGCTGGCTGGAAGGCAACGGCCGTTGTTCGCTGCTGACGCAAGAGCGTTGGTTGGAGGGGGACTTCCTGGATAGCTTGAACCGGTTGTGGCGGGAGGAATTGCCGCAACCGATCGCGCCGACCGGGGTGTCGGAAGCCGTCGAGGCCCTCGTCGAGCTTTTGATATAGTTTTCCTATACAGATTGTGTAATATTTAAATACCAATCAATCTTATTAGGATCAAAAATCTGTTTATTTATAAATTAGAAAAATAGCTCTTTACTTTTACTGAAAAACGAATCGGATACTTCCAATGAACCACAAATATCTTTTATTGTAAACCCGAGCATGACCATTTTAGCCGCAATCGCTATTTTTATTTCACGACCCTCCGCAGCATCGATAATTTCTTCTAACTTTAACGTTATTAAGACCCTATCTATCTCTATAAAAATTTTGCTGTAATTATATCTAACAATAGTTCGGACGGCTTTTGATAAAACGAATCAGTTGGTTAGGGTTAAAAATAGGAATTAAATCCATTCAAAAACTGTCCGAACTATTGTTAGATATAATTATCCACAGGTAAAACAGGAAAGCTATAGCTGGCCTTAGGCATCAAAGTGATGCTCGTTATACATCCAACGACATGCGCCGAATGTTGGAAATGATGCGTGATATCGTGGAATTGGTTTTTGCATGTCGCATTAGAGCTGAGGTGAGCAGTGTATTGCATCGCAAGCAATCGACGCTTGCTACGTATCGATCTCAAACTCAGCGTTTTGATGGAAATCTTCGATGGCCAGTATTAGCTGATGTTGCGGAAGGCAATTTTTTGAGGTGTTTCGATAGTAGTATAGAAATTTTTCGTCGCGAAAATCATCATGTTTAAAGTTCTTGGGTACAAAATCATAATAACACAGCATGCGCGAAAATTATATGCCAGCTAATCGTTTTCCAATCTATAACGGTCCTTTATCATGAGCATTAATCACTTTTTTATGAAGGCGTTCCTCATCATCATGCTCTGTTTCTGTATGTTGCCTTTCATTTTCACGCAAGCGAAAGCAGGAGTGGTCTCAACGTTCAACGAGGCGTTCAATGGACCAACACTGGAACCGAATTGGATGATTTGGGATGGATATGCCCTCAATTACCCAGCGGATACAACCAACCACGCAACTTTTGCAATGACTGGATCGCATCTGTCGATTTCCGCTCCTGGCGGAGTCGAGCACAACATGTGGTGGTTGGAGCACGCGCAACTCACTCGAATCTTCGAGGGAAGTGGCGTCTACGAAATTAAAGTTGACAGTACTTTCGATGGAACCCAGCAGTTTGGGCTCGTTTTTGAAAGTGGTCCTGGTACCTTCATGATACTCATGCTCTATACGGATGATAGGGTTTTGGGTTACGTCGAAAGATTTGTGAATGTTAATGGCGTGCAATACCGTACTACATTTCCCGGCTTTGGTTACGGACATGATACTGGGTTGGTCGTTCCAGCCCCCGGTCCTTACTGGTTACGAGTCATTCTGAAAGACGATCCAATTCCTATCAATCGCCGTTGGAAATTTGAATGGTCTACCGACGGTAGTGTGTGGACAACGATTATCGATGGTGTGCTGGAGGGGGCTGATTCAAGTTCCAATATCGGTACGATCCAGAATGTCGGCGTTTTTGCCGGCAACCAACCCTACTCTTACAGTGCATTCGACGCCCGGTTCGATTATTACCGCACTTATCCCATTTCCGCGCTGCCTGTTCAAGCGCCGGGCAATCTTGTGGCTACTCCCGGCAACCAGCAGATCGCCTTGTCCTGGGATGCGGTGGATGGTGCGGCAGAATATTCCATTTACCGGTCGAATACTTCAGGTGGACCTTATACATTCCTGGCGACTGCCACGAACACCAGCTATCTGGATACCGGTCTGGTTAACGGGAATCTCTACGCTTATGTGGTTGCCGCCCACGTCAACAACATCAAGAGCGCCGATTCAAAGGAAGCAAAGGCTATTCCGCATGTGCCTGAAGACTTTGTATTTTTGCCCATAAACGGACGGTTATTGGTGCTGAATGCCGACACGCTTCGTTACACTTTCTCGGATGGTGAGGAAGTCACGCAGTGGACCGATGCAGCGGACGGCCCTCTTTTTGCTTCCGTTCCGCAGCGCAATGCGCCCACATTCATCGCCGATGCTATTGCCGGTCATGCCACAGTACGTTTCGACGGCCTGGACGACTATTTGAATCTACCGTCAGGGTTTACCGACTTCACGAACGGACTGACGCTGTTCGTGGTGGCCCGACCGACGGGAGTTCAGGCGGGGTCCAAGCTGATGCTACTGGGCAACGGCGCCGGCCAGGCCAATGTCGGCTTCGGCCGCAACGGCGGCGGTGATGGCCTGCAATATTTCACCACCGACGGCGGCGGCAACTATGGCTGGTTCGGGACCGATGCCGCGTTGACCACCCACGAAGCCGCTCTATACACGGTGGCGCAGGACGGGGGCGCGGCCAACGCCAGCGTGACCGCCACCGTCAGTAAGAACGGCGCGGCGGTGGGCAGCGGCTCGGTGTACGTCCCGCCGCTGGCGACACGGGCGAGCAACTACCTGGGGCGTAGCTACTGGGCCGGCGACGGTTACTTCCAGGGCGACGTCGCCGAAGTCATCCTCTACGACCGGGTCTTGAGCACCGCCGAGCAGGACGCCGTCCGCGCCTACCTAGCCGAGAAATACGAGTTGGAAACGGTAACCCCGCCGCCGCCGGCGCTCGACCCACCCGGGGCGCCGAGCGCTGTGGCGGGCGACGGCCAGGTGGCGTTGAGCTGGAATGCCGTCGATGGGGCCACGGGTTACAAAGTCTATCGCCGTGGCACGCCGACGGGCGCCTACGTCCAGGTTCACGACGGTGCCGGCACAACCCATATCGACACGGCAGTGACGAACGGCATCACTTACCGTTACGTCATTACTGCCTACGATATTAGTCAAGAATCCGCATACTCGACCGAGGTGCTGGCCACGCCGGTGGCGCCGGCGCCACCTCCCGTACTCGCGCCACCGGCGGAGCTCCCCGTCGGCGGTCTGGTGCTGTTGCTTGATGCCGGGAACGCCGCGTTGGAAGAAATCGATGGCGGCGAAGTCACCACCTGGCGCGACGCGTCCGGTCAGAATCACGACGCGGTCACGGTGTCCGGCCAGGCGCCGACCCTGGTGACCGGAACGCTGGGTGGCGACGCCGTGCTGCGTTTTGACGGATTAGACGACTATTTGAATCTACCGTCAGGGTTTACCGACTTCACGAACGGACTGACGCTGTTCGTGGTGGCCCGACCGACGGGAGTTCAGGCGGGGTCCAAGCTGATGCTACTGGGCAACGGCGCCGGCCAGGCCAATGTCGGCTTCGGCCGCAACGGCGGCGGTGATGGCCTGCAATATTTCACCACCGACGGCGGCGGCAACTATGGCTGGTTCGGGACCGATGCCGCGTTGACCACCCACGAAGCCGCTCTATACACGGTGGCGCAGGACGGGGGCGCGGCCAACGCCAGCGTGACCGCCACCGTCAGTAAGAACGGCGCGGCGGTGGGCAGCGGCTCGGTGTACGTCCCGCCGCTGGCGACACGGGCGAGCAACTACCTGGGGCGTAGCTACTGGGCCGGCGACGGTTACTTCCAGGGCGACGTCGCCGAAGTCATCCTCTACGACCGGGTCTTGAGCACCGCCGAGCAGGACGCCGTCCGCGCCTACCTAGCCGAGAAATACGAGCTAAATCTTCCCTAACTCGAATCTGTTGAGGCCAACTGTTTTATGGAATCGATTTTAGTAACTGGCGGGGCCGGTAATATCGGTAGCGCATTGGTCCGAGCTCTTGTGAAGCGTCCAGCTACCGAGGTGATCGTCGCGGATAATCTGTTGACGGGTAGTGTAGAGAAGATCAAGCTCAATGCTTGTAATCTTGCTTTCATCAAATGTGATGTAAATGATTTTGACGATATTTCTTCACTTTTCTACCGCTTCCGCTTCACTCATGTATTTCACTTTGCTGCAGTCGTGGGTGTACAGAGAACGTTAGCGAATCCATTGTTAGTATTGCGAGACATCACAGGTATTGAAAATGTCTTGCGGCTCTGCAAAAACACTGGAGTTAAACGTATCTATTTCTCATCCTCATCAGAAGTTTATGGAGAACCCTTTGAAATTCCACAAAACGAAAGCACAACACCACTGAATTCGAGGTTACCTTATGCAGTGGTGAAAAACTTGGGGGAGGTTTATTTGCGTACTTTCCAGCGTGAATTTGGCCTTCCCTACACGATATTCCGTTTCTTCAATACCTATGGACCGCGACAAAGTGAGGATTTCGTGCTGCCACGATTTGTTAGAGCCGCACTGACTGGAATTCCACTGCGAGTTTATGGAGACGGTTCACAAACACGCACGTTTTGTTATGTCGACGACACGGTAGAAACATGTGTGACTGTGCATGCCGAAAAAGCCTGCGAAAACGATGTAATTAACATTGGCAGCGATGCCGAGATCAGCATCCTAGATCTTGCGCACGCGGTGATTCATGTTACTGATAGTCGCTCACCCATCGAATTTTTGCCTCCACTGGCAGAGGGCGATATGAGTCGCCGCTGCCCCGATATCAGCAAGATGCGACAGCTTTTGAAACGTCCACTCTTGCCGCTTGAAGAGGGCATCCGAAAGCTCGTTAATCATTATACAGTACCCTGCTAAAGCGGCTCTGGGCTTAAATTATTAGATTTGCCTTTGTGTCGAGTTGTTGGGTGAGTTCTACTGAGGGTGATGGCCGCCGCTGATGTAAATCGGACCCAGGACACGACCGGAGCATCGTTACGGCAACACGTTATTTGCACTGTGTGTCCAGATGGTGGCGGACCGGGAAGTGGGGTCGTCCCCGCAAGACGTTGCCGAACGGCATCGGCGGGGTCGCAAGCGTCCGAAGTATCCAGCACCCCAACCCGAACATCCCAACACCTCGCCAGATTTCCCGAGACTGCCATCCATGCAATCATTTGGAAGGCCACATTGCAGCGTTATGGCGGCGCAATAGCGCCCTTCGGCGCAGAACCCACACCATATGCCGAGAATGCCGACACTCTACAGGGCACCTCGAAAAACCGGACATGAAGCCGGCAAAATGGGCAAAGCAAGGTGCCTGAGGCGTGAGCCTCACAATATCTTTGGTTTGTGCCCCGACCCGAAGGGTTCATCCCCGCCCGAAATCACCA
>WBZT01000356.1_pt2 | contig 35089 bp, 29 predicted proteins | sample 5204241 | NCBI WGS metagenome assembly WBZT01 (sample SAMN12344358, study PRJNA552823) | activated sludge metagenome | biome: Activated sludge suspended growth; feature: Nitrification reactor; material: Wastewater; isolation source: activated sludge from nitrification reactor of wastewater... | reverse complement strand
CCGAAACCCGTCATCCAACACCCCCCGCGCCTGCACAATGTAACTCCCCGCCTCCCCCCGCGCCCGCAGATGCTCCGGGATCGCCAGCCCCACCGGCTGCTCCGTGTCCAGCAACGCATTCTCCAAAAGCAACGCATGCTCCCGCCGCACCAACTCCCGCAACGGCAACTCCGTGTTCCGCAACCGATACGCCAGCGGATTCGCATTGCTGACCGCTGCCGCCGCCGAGCGCGCCACCAACTCCCCCGTCAACTGCGGCAACAAACACCCCGCCGCCGACACCCGCCCCACCGCGCCCGTCACCACGGGTATCGGCGCACCCCCAGCTCCCGACCCCGCCCCGCCCCGCCGCTCCCCCACACGCCAGCAATACCAGGCCCCCACAAAACAGAGCAGACTGATGGTGAACCAAAGCAAAGGGCGCGGTCGCATAAAAACTTGAAATCAAAAATTACACATCCGACAAACAACAATTACGTGGACTCTCCGCAGTCGGCTGCGAGCGTCCGAGCCCTGACCTGGATTTGACTCCCCAACCCCAACCGCTCCCCAAGAAGCGGGTAATTGCACGACTTGATCTTCCAGCAAATTGGATGCCCCACACTCGGCCCGGGAGCACGGCGCTCCCGCGATGAACCGGAGCGCCGTGATCTGATCCGGCAGCAGCCGCCAAGGCCAACCAAGAGCCGGGTGCGGACACCGGCGCTCTGCCAGAACGCGACCACAGGTTGCGCGAACCTCGCGGGGCAAAACCGGAATACGGCACGACGGTAAAATGGGAGCGCAGTGACACCGGTCTTCGGCACTGGGACCAGGCATACAACTTTGGTCCACGACAGTTCATCTCAATCCGGCGGCAGCACGTTGTAGCTCTCGATCACGGCGCGCGGTTTGTCCGGCGCGCCTTCGATGCGCACCACCGTGCGCGTCACGGTCTCCGCCGTGATCTGATAATTCGTGCAGAGGTTGAAATACGGCCCGGACATCTGGATGGACTGCGGAGCGGGCTTGAGCGACTGCCCGTAGGCATACACGACGAAGCGCGGTTCGCCCAGCCGCACCAACGACATCATCTGTTGCGGCAGCCACTCGACCAAGGCATCGGTCATGCCCAGTTCACGCTGATAGTTGTGGCCCTCATCATCGAACGTGCCGTGGTTGATGAACGGCGAGGCCAGGGTTAGTTCCGGCGTAGCGAGGATGTCGCCCAAATACTGGAACGTCTGGTTGCGGAAGAGATTCGTGTTCGCACGCGTCCGGTTGATGCCTTCCACGAGTTTCACCATCGCCGGAAAGGTATTGGTGGTGAGTAGATCGAAATTCCCCGCCGGACTGATGAAATCGGAGCCGAAACCGGTCCAGCCATTGTTGTCCACCAGTTGGGAGTCCGTGTTTGTGTTCTGCAACATTAACATGCCGCCGAATACGGCCGACCAGGCGGCGAGGTTCGTCTGGTTGATGGACAACTGACCGCGCGTGGCGTTCTCGTTTAAGGCTGTGGTGAACACATCGAATAGCACGCGGTCGGTTTGCGGCTGGTTGTTTTCCGCGTCATCCACCAGCCGGTTGCCGGCCCAGAATCGCCAGGCGGCATCCAGCTTGGATTCCGGGATGGAGGTGGATTTCAAGTAAATGGTCTGCCAGGGCGTGCCGCGATGCACGCGACCCAACCAACCGAGCGTTGGCAGTTTATTGGTTGGGAATTGCCAGTACTTAGGACCCCGAACGCCGGGATCCTTGAACGCTGGATTGAACGCATTGGCATCAGTAACCGTGGACGAGCCGCCGCCAGTCTTGATGGGGTTGCCGCCCCACGGTTTGTAGCGTTCGTTCAAGGCGCCGAGGTTGGCAAGTGTTGAATTGGTATTCCGGCTCGGCGGTGTCCAAGGGTTCAACTCGCCGGATTTTTGTATGTCCTCCATGTCACCCGCCAGATAATGGACCAGCGGATCGTTTGCCTGCCAGACCAGGCTCAACGACTGTTTCCAAGTCGGATTGAAGGGCGTGTACGCATGATCGTCGGTGTTGATCGCCGAGTGAATAATACGGTTCTCATCGGTAACGCTGGCCTGATTGTTGGGACTGTAGAACGCCTTGAACTTGGCGATCTCATCGTACTTGCTTGGCCCAAGCGGCGCGGAAATGGCGTAGTTCTGCCAGTTGCCATCCTCCTTGTTTTCACCGGCGGAAATTAGAATTTGATTGATGATTCCATACATGTCGCCCAAATGCACGCCGTCCGGGGAATTCGTGGCCCAGATGGTCTTGAATTCCTGGCCCGCGACAAACCGGCTCGCCATTTCATCCGTAAGATTACGTTGCCCATTGAGTCCACCCAGCAAGACGAAATCAAAAATCTTGCCCGACGCCGTGTCAGAAATCACCGCCAAGACACGGTTGGTAACCGCGAAACCCCAGCGCGGGAAAGTATAGCCGCTTGGGCGCTCAAATTCGCCGCTCTGCGGCCGAAATTGGTTTGCGCCCACCCGATAAACTGAATCCGGAATCGTAATGTGATTTGACCGCAACGGAACCAAGAAAGACGCGTCGGACGCTCCGGCTGCCCCTTCCTTCCATGCCGGCCAGGAACTGCTGCCCAAGATGGTGGACTGCCCATACGCGATGAGATTGGTGTTGAACACAAATCCCAGATCGTTGGTGAGCGAAACCCGGAAGAAATTGGTGACGGAAACCGTGACAGGACCGGGGAAATTCGAGACGTACGAATTCCAGACTTCCGCGCCAAAGACATTGGAAATGCCAATATCAAACATCTGGTTCGTCTGTGTGATCTTGTTGCCGGTCTTCACCAACTCAACTTTGCGCGTGATCTGGAATACGCTTTCGGACGCAAACTCGTTGAAGTTCGGCAGCCCTTGCCGCGCAGCCACCACAAAAGGCACACCGAAAATCAAACTGTCAGGTTCGACGGTTGGAATCGAGTTGGATATCCCAACATCCACCAGCTTGGAGAAGTTGATGGTCTGCAAATTGTCCACCAGTTTGAAGTCTTGAATGTAAATATCGTTCCCCACCCGGTTGAAGATCGGACGGAAAACCGTTGGCAAAGGTCGGCGAATCTGATTTGGCGGGCGTGCAAAATCGTTGGTCGGATAAACCGCGTCGTAGATGTTAGCGGCAACCTGAAGCAGCCGGTGCAATGCCGGTGTGTAGGTGAAATGTCCGTTCACCAGCACCGGGATGCTGCCGCCGGCGAAAGTGACGTTGGTGCCGAAAAGGTTGGTGTAGCCCCGGCGATCCCGCGCGAGCCAGTCGGCCGTGTATTTGCGCACGAGGCGATCCACGGCGTTGGTGAAGAAGACTTCCGAACCAGGTCGCCGGAAGGCTGGAATACCTCTCGCCGGGTTGCCGTTGATCAAGTCGGGATCATTCCAGGCGACGAAGTTGGTCGCCCTCAACCCGCCGACATTCACATAATTGACATTGAGCTTCTCCTCCGGCTCGGGCGCGGAGTCGGTGCCGAGTTGCTCAATCAGCCGGTAGTAGGTGTAGGTGCTGTAGGATGAGGGAACGGTGGCCGGCGGCTCGATATAGCTCTGCGCGGCTTTCAGGCGATTGACAAAGAGCGCGGGCATCTTGTTCAGGTTGAAAAAATCCTGACCGCTGAACAGGTGGTTCGGATTATCGCTGCCGCTCCACGGGGTAACGGTCGTGAACTTCTGATCATCATCACGCGACAGGCCGAACAGATTCGACGCCAGCGGGCTGAGGCAATAGGCGTCAATGTGGTCGTTCCACATGTTCACTTCACGAAGCCCCGGATAAACCGCAGCGAAGGACCAAACGTATTTATTGGCGTCACCGGCATAACGGTAGCGCAGCAACGAGAGGGCATCATCGAACGCAGCGCCGAGGTTGTTGGCGCCATCGGGGAAGTACTGGTAACGCGTGCCCAGCGGCCGACCGGCCACCAATGGCCAGGCATTGGTGTTCAAATCCACCAGAAAAGAAGCGAGGTTGTTTTCCCAGGTGCCCACGCCCTGGTTGCGCCGGAAACCATCGCCCGCCGCCGCCGCCATATCGGGATCCGGCAGCCGCGCATCATTGTGAATGAAATTTCCATCCAGCGATTTGCCGATGGGCTGGACGAGGAAGGCGTAGCGCGCGACGAATTGGTTGCTCGGCGAGTGGGGGAACTCCGGTCGCTGCAGGACGCCGATGAACTCGGGATCGCCGGTGAAGAACTGTTGGAGGACGTTGGTCTGAAGCCAGTCGTTCGGTTCAAAACGGTAACGCGCGCGTTCGGTCCCATTGGGGTTGTAAAAGTTGCCCGCCTGATTGGTAACGACCAGCAAACCGTTCGGGGTGTAGCGGCCGTCGCGGTTGAGATCGAGGTAGAAGCGGAATTCGTTGCTGCCGGCAGTTCCCGCGAGATGGTTCGTAACAAACACCGGCGGGCGGGGATTGAAGAGCAGGTTCGCGAGGTTGGCCTGCTGCTGGGCGGGTGTCAAAGCCGCGCCGTTGATCGTGTACTCGAAGTTGATGTTGGTCAGGTTCGGTCCGAGGGGCTGGCCGGCGGGATCGAAGCCGAACCGGTTGATGTAATTGGTGGACACGAGCAGGCCGAAATCGAACGAGTTGTTGTGGCCGATGATGTTGGCGAGCACTTCGGCCACGGCCCGTTCGCGCGCGGTGTCGGCCGCGAATTGGGCGGTGGATTGTTCGAGCGTGGTGCTCACCTGGCCGCGCTCGCGCCGCGCCAGCGCCAGGAACGTGATCGCCAGGAAGGTGATGACGGAAATGAGAATCAGCGTGATGACGAGGGCAACGCCGCGCGCGTGTTGGCCCGGAGCGCGGACAGCCAGGTCCGCGCGTTCTCCCTCCGGGGTGCGGACGGACAAAGCGGTCCGCGCGCCGGGACGCAACAGGGAATCAAAATGGCGAGGCACGACTTTCATTGGTAAGCGACCGGGTCAACGTTGCGGACGGCGACGCGCTCCCGGAAAAGATGCACGCGGCCGACCTGACCGGTGAGATAGTTGTAACGGGAAAGTTGCGAGGGCAGCGCCTCGAAGTGTTTCCAGGCGCGGTCTTCGAGGATGCCGACTTCGAGTTCGACCGTGGCGGGGACGACGTTGCTGTAAAACAAGTACTGGCCGGTCTCGCCCGGCACCAAGGTCCGCGCCTCGTAGGCCTGACCCGGCGCGTTGGTCAACGGCCATTGGATCCAGCGACCGGCGGTGTCGTAGGCGCGCACTTTGAAATGCACGACGCCATCGGCGAGCTTGGCCACGGGCCACGCGTCCCGGTAGGCGGCGGCGTAAAAATCCCGGTAGAGGTCGGCCACGCCGCGCCCGGACAAGGCAAACAAATTGGTCTCGAAGCGATAGAGCGTGCCGGCGCCGGCGCTCAGCGTGCCGGCCTGCCCCACCAGCGGCCAGCCGAGTTTGCCGGTGACAGGGTCGTTGGTGCGGACAAAATAACCCACGCCGACCCATTCCTGATTGTGCCGGTAAACGAAGAACAAATCCTGAAGGAGATTGGTCCGGCGGTGGGTCGCGCCGGGCAACGGCAGGTAAAGCGGCTGCCGGTCCACGAGCGACACGGCGAAGTTCAGCACGTTGGATTGGTTGGCCGGGGTGATCTGGGCCAGTTCGCGGCTGATCATGTCCGAGAAAATGCGGCCCGATTCCAGCACATCCGCCTGAGTCATGCCCGTGCGAAAGGCGCGCTGCGTCTGCGTGAACATCGCCAGCAATCCAAGAATGATGATCGAGAGCAGCGCCATGACGACGATGATCTCAATGAGGGAAAAGGCGGAGCGCGGACAGACTTGCCCACAGGAGGCTGCGCCCGGGACACCGCGGACATCGCGGTCCGCGCTCCGGCGGGCCGGCGGGCTCGGTTCAGAAAAAGTCACCAGGCGGTTTGAGTTCACGGCGCGGCTTTCACAAAGGTTGACGGGCTGAAGAAATACAAACGATGCGCCGTGATGAAGGGATCGTTGGTTTGCACCAAAGATCCACCCACGGCCATGCGGAAAGTCTGCCGGCCATTGCCCGGAACACCCCGCGCGCTCAACGGCCAGCGGAAGGTCAGGCGCAGTTCACTCAGGTTGTTGGTCAACTGGCGGAGATAACTCGTGTAATTCGTGTAACGGGCATAATCCGGAGACGACGTCGGGGGAGTGCTGGGGTCGAACAGCAACGGCATCGGCTGGTTTTCACAAATCATCCGGTAGGAGAAAGCGTCGGCGCGAACGTCGGCGTTGTCTTGCGGGGACTTTTCCGCGGCAACGCCGCTCATGGCGCGGACGAAAGCGACGACGTGGTTGCTCTGAAACTGCAGCCCACCGAGGGATTCATACTTGGGCTGTCCCAGCAGGCCAACGATACGGAGGCCGTTCCAAATCGGAAGTCCAGGAGGGGGCAGTCGCGGGCTGATGGCCTGAACATCGGAGCTGTCATAAACGTATCCGTTTGTTCCGGAAGAAAGAAAATTGGTGACGAAAGCGGTCGGGTTGTTGGTAACCACCTCGAAACGTCCCCAGTAATTGGTGATGGCGTAAACGTGATTGGTCAGATCGTCATACGGACCATTCGTGACCCTGTTGGTCAGCAGGCTGATCGGCATGCCGCTCCGGATGGCCTCCGCGAACACAGCCGCTTCCTGGTTGATGATGGTTTCCTCGCGGTTGTCGCGCTGGACGTTCATACCGCGCGGCAGCACGCCGATGATGGCCACGAGGGCGAAGGCAATCACGCCGAGGCTGATGGCGATTTCCACCATGGTGAACGCCGCGTATCGGCGGGCCACCCGGGAGTTGGAGGCAGGCGATTTCATGAGCCACGAATCTCCGGTTGAATCAAGCGGGCGCGACCGGTGAGCCGGTCAATATGAATCAGATTGAAAGTGCTGCGGCTGTTGCCCGCCGGTTTCTCAACGAGTTCGGGCAGGCCCGCGATGGGGCGCCGCTGCGCGTCATGCGGATGAGCCGCCGTGCCGCGGGCGAGCGGAATGAATTCGTCCTGATCCGATTCCAACTGGCCCAGGTAGTTGAAGGCGAGGTAAGGCACATTCACGTAACGGCGGGCCGGGTTGACGGCGGGATAGTAATACGCCTCCTCACTGGGGAACGGAATGGCGTTGGTGGTGCTGAATCCGCGTATTGCAAAGGGCGCCGCGGGGAGATTGGTGATCAGCGTCGGCGTCGTACTGCGCGCGTTGAACTTGTAGAGCGGGATGAAGGTGTTCTCCGGTAACGAGCGCCACGGACCGATGTAGTCCGGGCTGAGGACGCCGGGTTGTTCGCCCACGTCGCGCAAGGCGACGAAGGTGTAGCCGGTCATTTGTTTGTCGTAGAGCCGGCCGGCCTTCCCCTGCTCTTTCACGGGCAACGAGGTGAACAGCGTGGAGGTCCAGAAGTTGGACGGGCAGAAAATCATGTAAACGGTCGTGTGGCGGCTGATGGCAAGCTGGCGGGCGCGGCCCACGTCATCCAACATCTGGCGCGTGGCGGCCACCATGGCGTCGGAGCGCTTCATGTTGCCGATGGCCGGCACGGTGATCGCCGCCAGAATCCCGATGATGGCGATAACCACCAGCAGTTCGATGAGCGTGAACGCCCGCTGACCTTGGCACGACTTCATAACGTTCACTTCCAGCTCAGAACATTGTCCTTGTTCGCACCGACGTTGCTTTTGGCGTTGGGATCAATCCGTTTATCCGGCCCGGCGGACCAGATCATGACTTTGCCGTTGTATTCGTAATGGCCATTCTTCGGGATCAAGCCGTTGAAGCCCGGCGCCGTGCCGGTGGCCGGATTACTCGGATCGGAGACGACCGGCGAGCCGTAGAAGGCATCCCAAGTCGTGCCGCTGTCGTCCGCGTCGAGGCTGACGATGTAAGGTTGTCCCCACGGATCGCGATAGATCCCGTCCGGCCCCACGCCGGCCAAGGCGATGTCGGTGACCATGTCCACGTTGAGGAACTTGACCTGCTGGGTGTTCTTGACGTGATTGGTATTGATGGTCTTCGTTCCGTTGTTGAATTGCTCCAAGTCCATCAAGATGGCGACGAGTTGGGAGTTGTTGGCTTTGTAAGTGCCGGGCGAATCCACCGTAACGCCCCCAATCGTGCCACCGAACGTAAAGTCCCTCGATGGATTTAGGTCATCCGCGACAGACTTAATCGCCGCCTGCGCCATCGGCTGGCGGCTGTAGGTGGTTTCGTACGAGGTGATGGCCTGATTGATCTTGCTGATCTCGAGCTTGGCCTTGGTGGCCTGCGCCTTGACCTTGGCCATGTTGATCGCCGGCAGCAGCATGGCCGCGAGGATGCCGATGATGGCAATCACGACGAGCAACTCGACCAGCGTAAAACCACCGCGAGGAGAACGGAAACGTGAATTCTTGATTTTCATGGGAGAAACATAAGGGAGGGATAGCCGGCGGAAACGGAAAGAAACTTCCCGGGAACAACGAGGCAGGCCGCGCGCGGGCAAGCCCGGGGGCTGATTGATTTCCGGTCGCCACGCCAGGTCACACCACATGACCGGCAACCGCCGGGAGGGGCGATTCAATTCAAGGTTCATGGCAGGATTTCAGGTTGATCACTCCAGTTGCTGATCCGGTTGGTGCGGCCGCCGACCACGATGTCCACCCAAAGGTCATAAGACTTTGGGTTGTTGGTCGGACTGCTGGAATTGTAGCGGATGGGGTTCAAATCCAAGTCGGCGCCGGCGATCAACGGTCCCGAGTCCTTGGGCCAGCGGATGGATGTCGTCAGCACCGCAAAGCGGACGTTGCCATTGGTCACATGGGCGAACTGTTCCGGCTTAAGGTCGGTCAGGAACTTCTGCCCGGAACTGAAATCGTCCGCGCCGGAGGGCCGCGTGCTGTTGACAAACCCATCCAGGCGGGCCGGGGGAGGAAAGGCGGTGGCCAAATCCGCAACGGCGAGGGTTTCCCGGCCATCCAAAGTGACATATTCGCCGCGCTCGTTCTTGGTCCCCAGCAGCTCATAAAAGAGCTGATGGACGAGCGGATTGCCGGGCCGGTCGGGCGGGTAGTGATTGTATTTGGCTTTGTAGGATTCGATCGCCGTCGCAATGCTCTCGATTTCCGCCTTGGCCTTCCGGCGATAGCTCGATTTCTTGATCGCCTGGCTGGCAGGAAAAATCATCGCCGCCAGGACCGCAATGATGCCAATCACCACGAGGAGTTCCACCAAGGTGAAACCCGCACGACGCCGACTGAATGCTCCGGACTCAATGCTCATGAAATGTTTCCTCATCGCTCGCGCAGTTCCTGTTCCATGCGCTCGCTCAACCATTGTTTGATCATGCTCTGGTAATTCAAATAGCGGGAGCGCGCCAGGCGCTTGATCCGCGCGAGCATCCGGGGATCTATCCGCAGGGTGATGGTCACGGATTCCGAGACTTCCGAGCCCCCCGCCACCGCGGTTTCCATCAACCGCAGGTCGGGCCGGTTTTCCGCCCAGAAATCCGCCTCCGCATCCTCGCTGTCGAAGATGGGCACCTCTTCCCAATTGGCGATGGTCCGCATTCACTTTTACCCGGCATCCCACCGGAGGTATTCCCCGCTTACGCGATCCACAGTTCATTGAGACAGCGTTTGATCCATCTTCCGCTGGTAGAAGAATCGCTCCTCTGGTTGGAACGTTCGGGCGTGGATGATCCGGACCAACTTGCCGTTGGTGCGATACACGCTGAACACTCCGACGCCTCCGGCCGTCATCCCGAGGTTGAAGTAGCGTGATTGCACCGCGAACCGCGGCGTATCCGGCAGCAACCTGACAGCGAACGGATCCTCGAAGGACTCCTCGACTTCCCGCTGACTCAAAGAACTATCCAACGCAAAGGGCGGATTGTTCCAATCGAACTCCATATCGAGTCAGTTGTAAATAACACGCCCATGCAATGTATTTACTTTGTATTTACACATCGCAGCCGCGGTTGTCAAACGATTTGAGAGTTTTACCAAATCTTTTCCAATATCCGGTCCATGCCCTGGTCAGGGTGGCACGGTCTCAGTCCATCCAAGGCATGGGGAGGACTCCGACGTGGACCGAATTGGCACGAATTGGCACTTTTTGTTCCGATTTGCCACCGCCCACACGGTTTGCGCGGGAGGCGCTGAATCAGCACGCCAAAATGCCCGCATCTATTTCAGACGTTCCGCGTCGGGATTGAGCATCTTCCGTGGTCCACACGCGGCCCAGATTCCTATTCCTTGTCGCCGCCGCCGCCGCTGTCGCCGATGGAATTCATCAAGGAAATGAGCGGGAGGAACATGGCGATGACGATGCTGCCGACAACCACGGCCAGAAACACGATCATGATCGGTTCCAGCAACGACGTCATGGCGGCCACCGCGTTGTCCACCTCGTCGTCGAAGTTATCGGCGATCTTCAGCAACATTTCGGGCAGCGCGCCGGTCTGCTCGCCAACGTCCACCATGCTGATGACCATGGGGGGAAAGACCCCGGAGGCTTCCAGAGGGGCGGTGATCGTTTCACCCTCCTTGACGCTGTCATGCACGGCCCCGACGGCGTTGCTGATGATAACGTTGCCAGCAGTCTCCTTGACGATGGTCAACGACTGCAAAATTGGCACGCCGCTGCTGACGAGCGTTCCGAGCGTCCGGGTGAAACGCGAAATGGCCACCTTGCTGACAACGGGGCCGATGACCGGCATTTTGAGTTTGAACTTGTCCCAAATGTGCCGGCCAAATTTCGTGCGAATGAAAATCATGAAAATGATGACGAACACCGCAACGCCGGCGCTTGTTTGCAGGATGTGATCCTTGACCGCCTCGCTGATGCCGAGCACCAGCCGGGTGAACGCCGGCAACTGACCGCTGCCCATGCCCTCGAACACGGTGCGGAATGAGGGCACAACCTTGATCATGAGAATGATCAGGATGGCGACGGCAACCACCAGCACCGCGACGGGATAGAACATGGCCGCAACCACTTTGCCTTTGATCTTTTGCGCCTTTTCCATGAACTCGGAGAGCCGCTGGAGCACCACTTCCAAAACACCGCCGAGTTCGCCGGCTTTCACCATGTTCACGAAGAGCCGGTTGAAAACCTTCGGATGTTGCGCCAACGCCTCGGAAAACGTACTCCCGCCTTCGATGGACAAGGCCAGGTCGGCAATGATGGATTTGAGGGTGGGATTACGTTCCTGCTTTTCAAGTACGCGCAGGCCGCGCAACAACGGCAGACCGGCGTCCACGAGCGTCGCCAACTGTCTGGTGAAAGTGGTCAGGACTTTTGACTTAACGCCGCCGCCCAGGCCGGGAATCTTGATGTTGATGTTAACCCCGCCCTTGCCCTTCTTGCCCGCAGCCTTGCCCGCCGGCTTGCCGGCAGACTTCTGAGGCTTGGCTTTGGCCTTGTCCACCTCGACAATCTTCGTCGGGAACAGCCCCATCTCTTTGACGCGGTTGATGGCTTCGCTCTGGGTGGCAACTTCAAGGGTGCCCTTATTCTCTTTACCCTGCTTATCCATTGCCACGTAACTGAATTTTGGCATAACGCGTCCTCTGATCAGGTGTATTTCACGACTTCCTCAATGGTGGTCGCGCCCTCGAAAATGCTCCGCAGACCGTCCTCGCGCAAGGTCACCATGCCCAGTTCAACAGCTTTCTGCCGGAGCACCACCGTGGGCGCCCGTTCATTGATCATCATGCGCATGGTGTCATTCACCACCAACAACTCAAAGATGCCGCGTCGGCCCTTGTAGCCGGTGTCATTGCAGGTGGAACAACCACGGCCGTAATAAAAAACCTTGTCGCCCAAATCATGCGGCGAAAGGTTCAGCAGCGAGAGCTGGTTCTCTGTCGGCTCAAACGGAGTGCGGCAATTTTTGCAAATCGTGCGAACCAGGCGTTGCGCCAGCACGCCCATCAAGGTGGAAGAGATCAAAAAAGGTTCGGTGCCCATGTCCACGAGGCGGGTGACCGCACCGGGAGCATCGTTCGTGTGCAGCGTGCTCAACACCAAGTGACCGGTCAGCGAGGCTTGAATGGCAATCTGCGCGGTTTCGAGATCGCGCACTTCCCCAACCATGATGATGTCCGGGTCCTGGCGCAAGAATGAGCGCAGCGCCTTCTGGAAGGTCAGGCCCACGGAATCATTGATGGCCACCTGCATGATGCCCTCAATGTCATATTCGACGGGATCCTCGGCCGTCAGCAGCTTGGAATCAATCGTGTTCACCCGGCGCAAAGCCGAATACAACGTCGTGGTCTTCCCACAACCCGTCGGCCCGGTGACAATCATGATCCCGTTGGGGCGTTGAATGGCATCAAGCACGAACTCATTGACGTACTTCGGGAATCCCAGCGTCTCGAGTTCGAGATTCACGGACGCCCGATCCAGCACGCGCAACACCACTGATTCACCAAACTGCGTGGGCAGCGTGGAAACGCGCAAATCAATCGTGCGGTTGCCGAGGTTCATGTTGACGCGCCCGTCCTGCGGGAGGCGGCGCTCGGAAATGTTCAGGTTCGCCATGACCTTGATGCGCGAAACCACCGGCAGCGCCAGGTGCTTGGGCGGCGGCGCCATTTCATACAGCGCGCCGTCCACCCGGTAGCGAATGCGGAATTCATCTTCAAACGGCTCAAAGTGAATGTCGCTGGCGCGATCCTGAATCGCCTGCAGCAGCACCAAGTTCACAAACTTCACGATCGGCGCTTCATTGGCCAGATCGGCCACCGCCGCCGCGTCCGCCTCTTCCAGCGCCTCGGCCTCGCGCGCGATGTCCTCGTCAGCGCCCAACTGTTTGAGCAGATCGGAAACATCCGTGCCCTCCGTTCCGTAGTGCTTCTCAATGGCCTCGTGAATTTCCGTGGGATTGGCCACGACCACCTGCACGTCCCGCTTGGCGACGAAAGTGATTTCATCAACGCGACCCGGATCCAAAGGTTCGGCAAACGCGACGCGCAACGTACTGCCGTCGTCTTCCACGGGAATGCACTGATAGAGTTTCGCCGTGTTGGCCGGGATGGTCCCGAGCAATTCAGGGGTAAAATCCTTGTTCTTGAGCGAGATGACTTCCGTGCTGAGCTGATTCGCCATCACCTGGAGGATGGCGTCCATGTCCAGGATGCCGAAGTCCTGAAGAATCTGGGTGACCGATGTGCCACTCCGCTTGATTTCACCAACGATTTCCTCGTACTGCAAATCGTCAATCATTCCCTGGTCTTTGACCAGCGACAGCAATGGACTGGAAATATCTTCGGCCATAGAAATTCTTCAACTCTTCGGCGGAGCCGCCTCCGTCCCGACTGCCTGCGCCAATTCCAATTCCTGGAGCTTGGCCTGAATGGTCACGGGATCCTGCGACTTGGTAACCACTTCCTCGCGCGAAATCATGCCGGCCATATATTTATCGAGCAGGAAACTGTCGAGGGTGACCATGCCCCATTTCGCCCCCGTTTGGATATCCGATTGAATCCGGAACGTCTTGTTGTCGCGGATCAGCGCGGCAATGGACGGCGTGTTGACCATGATCTCGAACACCGCCACGCGACCCGGCTTGTCCACCCGCGGAATCAGCAACTGCGAAATCACCGCCTGCATGACCGTGGAAAGCTGGATACGCACCATTTCCTGCTGATTGGTCGGAAATGCGTTGGTGATACGGTCAATCGTCTTCGCCGCGCCGGTGGTGTGCAGGGTGCCAAAAACCAAGTGACCGGTTTCCGCGGCCGTGATGGCGGCTTCGATCGTTTCCAAGTCGCGCATTTCGCCGACCAGAATCACATCCGGATCCTGACGCAACGCGCGGCGCAGGGCCTCGGCGAAATTCGGCACGTCCACATGCACTTCGCGCTGCGTGATGAGCGCCTTTTTGTGGTAGTGGTAATACTCGATCGGGTCTTCCACCGTGATGATGTGCGCCTCGTCCCGCTCCTCGTTGATGATGTTGATCATCGAGGCGAGCGTGGTGGTTTTGCCCGAACCGGTGGGGCCAGTCACGAGCACGAGGCCGCGCGGCTTGTAGAGCAGTTCGCGCACCGACGGCGGCAATCCAATTTGCTCGTAAGTGAGCAACTTGTTCGGAATCTGCCGCAGCACCATGCCGAAATTCCCCTTCTCCTTGAAAACGCTCACCCGGAATCGCGCCATGTCACCGAAGGCAAAACCAAAATCAGCGCCGCCCCGCTCGCGCACCTGCTGGATGTGGTCCTCCGAAGTGATGCTGCGCATCAATTCCTCGGTATCCTCCGGCCCCACGGACGGTCCTTCCACGCGGTGCAGAATACCATGCACGCGAATGGTCGGCGGCGTCCCCACACGAACATGAAGATCCGAGCCGCCCTCCGAGACGACCATCTGCAACAAATCGGACATTGAATATGACATGCTAAAAACTCCGGGCGGCCATCGCCGCCAATCAATTGACAGGGCAAGCCCCCTTAAGTTTCGTCACCCACGGTCGCGCGGATGACTTCCTCCGGCGTGGTCATTCCGGCGAGCACCTTCCGGATGCCGTCCTCGCGCAACGTCCGCATTCCCATTTCCCGGGCGCGCGCCCGCAGGATCGAAGACGGCACCTTTTCGTAAATCAACTTCCGGGCTTCATCCTCAATCGTGAAAATCTCAAAGATGCCCATACGACCGCGGCAGCCGGTATTGGAACAATCGGGACAACCCCGCCCCTTGCGCACCGTTCCCTTCTGCACCATCTCCGAGGTCACCCGCAATTGGCGCATCTCCGCTTCCGTCGGCGCATAGGGTTCACCGCACTTCTTGCAAATCTTGCGCACCAAACGTTGCGCCATCAGACACCGCGTCGAGGAAGCCACGAGGAAGGGTTTCACGCCGATGTCAATCAAGCGCGCCACGGCACTGGGCGCGTCGTTGGTGTGCAGCGTGGAGAAAACCAGATGCCCCGTCAGCGAGGCGTTGATGGCGATCGAGGCGGTTTCCAAGTCGCGAATTTCCCCGATCATGATCACGTTCGGCGCCTGGCGGAGAATGGACCGCAAGGCCGCCGCGAAGGTCAATCCCACGACATCGCTGACCTGCACCTGGTTGATGCCGGCCAGAATATATTCCACCGGATCCTCCACCGTGATGATTTTGCGATCCGGCCGGTTGATGAAATGGAGGCAGGAATAAAGCGTCGTCGTCTTTCCCGAACCCGTTGGGCCGGTGACCAAGAGAATTCCGTCCGGCAACCCGATCAGCCGCTCGAAGGTTTGCTGATCGTCCGTCAGGAATCCCAATTCCGGCAAGCCGAGCCGCAGCCCTTCCTTGTCGAGAATACGCATCACGATGCTTTCCCCGTGACTGGTCGGCAGACACGAAACGCGCAAGTCAATCAACTTGCTGCCGACGTTGGTCTGGATGCGTCCGTCCTGCGGAATGCGATGCTCCGCGATGGACATGTTGGATTGGATCTTCAACCGCGCGATGATCGCCGCCTGCAACCGCTTCGGCGGCGACTTCACCTCGTGCATCATGCCGTCAATGCGATACCGCAACCGGAATTTTTTGGCGAGCGGTTCCAAGTGAATGTCCGAAGCCCGCATCTTGAAGGCGTCAATGATCAACTGATTCACCAGTTTGATCAGCGGTGCGTCGGCCTCCACGGTCCCGCCATCGTCCACGCCGCCGGCCGTGACCGCCACGTGTTCGCGCGTAAGTTCCTCGATAACGCCCTTGAACTTTTCGTCGTCCACCGCGCTCCGCTGGCCGCCGTAATATTTGCTCAGCGCCGCTTCGATCTCTTCATCGGACGCGACCTGCAAAACTATTTCCGCGTTCAGCAGATGGTTGAGCGAATCAATCGTGGCCAGGTCCGAGGGATCCGCCACCGCCACCGTCAGCGTGTTGTCGTGTTTGTAAACCGGGATGACGCGGTACTTGCGCGCAATATGCCGGGGCACCGCGGCGATGACCTCATCCTCCACTTTCAAACTGTTGAGATTCACCACCTCCGCGCCAAAGTGCGCCGCCTTGGCCTGGGTCACGTCCGCGGGGCGAATGATCTTGTTGGCGAGCATCAGGTCCACCACGCCCACGCCGGAGGAACTGGCCTCTCCCCGCGCATGGGCCACCTGTTCCACGGACACGAACCCAAGATCCACCAGGAGGTCTATGAGATAATCGTCTTTCTCAGCCACAAATAAAAAATCAATTTACTTAGTGAAAGCTCGCGCAGCCTAGCGGCGACGCGCCCGCCTTGTCAATGACGAGACTTGGCTTTGGAGCGCCGGCGCTTCAGCACCCGGTTGCCAACCGAAGACATTCACGCTCAGAGCGACTTCAAGTTTGCTCCCGGAACGGGTGGGTCTTCTCACTCCGGACCAGCGCAGCCCCAATACCATCGCTGCAAAAACTTTGCCGCCCGGGCGGCCGGGGCGTATGTTCGGGTCAGGCATGAAACTGAACTCGGGCCAGCATCTCGCCTACTGCACGAACATCCACCGTGGCGACTCATGGGCGGAAACGTTTGCCGCTCTCCAGACGTATACGCTGGCCGTGCGCGACCGCGTCAGTCCGGGGGCCGCCTACGGCATCGGCCTGCGCCTGAGTGAGCGCGCCGCGCGCGAGTTGAGCGACCGCGCCACGCTGTTGGCCTTCCAACGCTGGCTCGGCCAGCAACACTGCTACGTTTTCACGATCAACGGATTTCCCTACGGCCAGTTCCACGGCACGCGGGTGAAGGAGCAGGTCTATCAACCCGACTGGGCCACGCCGCAGCGACTCGCTTACACAAATCTGCTCTTCGATCTGCTCGCGCAACTCGTGCCACCCGACGTTGAAGGCAGCGTCAGCACCCTGCCCGGCTCGTTCAAGGAATTCGTCCGTCATGCCGAAGAGGCGAAACAAATCCGTACGAACCTCTGGCACTGCGTCGAACACGTCGCCCGCGTCAGCGCCCAAACCGCGCGCAAACTGCACCTCGGCATCGAACCTGAACCGCTCTGCCTGCTCGAAACCAGCGGCGAGACGATCCACTTCTGGGACCGCCTGCGCGCCGAGCATCCCCACGATGCGCGCCTCGATGAATTCCTCGGTGTGAATTACGACACCTGCCATTTTGCGGTCGAGTTCGAGGAAGCCGCCAACGCCTTGGCCGTCCTGCAGCACCACCGAATCAAACTCAGCAAGGTTCATCTGAGCAATGCGCTCCGGATCACGCCCACACCGGAGGTGCGGGAAACCTTGCGCGCGTTTGCCGAAGATATCTACCTCCACCAAACCGTGATCCGCCGCGAGGACGGCTCGCGCGTCATCTATCGCGATCTCAAGGACGCGCTCGCCTTCGAGCCGGCGGCCAACGTGCCGGCGGCTTCGGAATGGCGCGTCCATTTCCACATCCCCCTGCACAGCCCGCCCACCGATCAGTTCGGCAACACCGCCGATCACCTGCTCCAAACGCTCGACGTTCTCGCCGCCGATCCGAAGCGTTGTCCGCATCTGGAAATGGAAACCTACACCTGGGAAGTGCTGCCCGAGGAAATGAAGAACCGCAGCGTCGTGGATCAACTCGTCGCCGAATACGAATGGACGCTGGCGGCACTGAAGGAGCGGGGACTGGCGTAGCCGGGATACCCCAGAATGCGTGCCCGCCTACAAAGGTGACTGGATGAAGCAACCCTTGGGAATCTACCTTGTCTCGCTCGCACTACTACTGACCTGGCCCCTACACATCGGCGCTGGCGCCTTCGTGCTTGCGGAGTTCATCGGAAATTGTGTGGCGCCGAACCAAGATCTTCTCGTACTCCTCTTTGGTCTTCCCGCCTTTCTATTCGGTGGAGTATTCGCCATCGCGTTGATCGCCGGTATCTTCTGCCGCTATCGGTGGGCACTTTACGGCGCGGCACTCCTGTTCCTCGCAGGATTATGCACAGTGTTTCACTACAGCCCAAGGCCATCACTCGATTGGATGTTCCACATTTACGATTGGTTGCTGTGCATTGCCTTGACAGTGCTCTCACTGATTTCCGCGCTGTATCTCTGTTGGATCGCCCGACACCGGCGCAATCAAACCAGAACTCTGACGGCTGAATAAATCGCAATGCCCGCCTTCCGAACACTGCTCGTCCTCGGCCGCGTCTCGAACCTGCCGACCGTCTGGTCGAATTGCCTCGCCGGCTGGTGGCTCGGCGGCGCGGACAACTTCACGAATCTCCCGTTCCTGTTCGCTGGCCTCACGCTCCTCTACGTCGGCGGCATGTATTTGAATGACGCGTTCGACGCCGACTTCGACCACCACCACCGCCGCGAGCGCCCCATTCCGAGCGGCGCCATTTCCCGCTCGCTCGTCTGGCGCTGCGGTTTCGGCCTGTTGCTCCTCGGCAACGCGCTGCTGTTCGCGATCAACCTCACCGCCGGCGCGCTCGGCGCGGTGCTGGCGCTGAACATCCTGCTCTACGATGCAGTCCACAAAGCCGTCCCGCTGTCGCCGCTGTTGATGGGCGCGTGCCGGTTGTGGGTGTACGTCATTGCCGCGGCGGCGGGCGCGCGCGGGCTGAACGGCTGGGCCGTCTGGTGCGGACTGGCGCTGGCATTATACGTCGTCGGGTTGAGTTTTGTCGCGCGCGTCGAGAGCACACGGGGGCCGGTGAAATACTGGCCGCTGTTGCTGCTGGCCGCGCCCACCGGCCTGGCTTTTCTGATGAACACCGGCGTCTATCGCGAACCGGCCCTGCTGCTCTCACTCGTGCTCACGTTCTGGTTGTTGCGCAGCCTGCGGCCGCTGCTGTGGAGCAGCCCGCCGAACATCGGCCGGGCCGTCTCCGGACTGCTCGCGGGAATTGTTTTCGTGGACTGGATCGCCGCCGCGCACGCGCCGCGCGAATGGAGCTTGGTCTTTCTCGGGTTGTTCTTCGCCGCGCTCCTGGGCCAGCGCTACGTGCCGGCGACGTGATTCGCCGAAGGAGTCACTGTTCGGTCAGGGGTTGCTGTTGACACTCGCCCGGCGTGGGATTAATACCGCCATGGCCCGTGTGTTGCATATCCGCTGGCAACGGCAGAACTGCAGATGAAACCGAAAGAGCTAGTTGGCATTTGGAAGCGTTTAGTTGGCTGCTTCTACGGCAGCTTCGCGGGACTTGTGTTCGGTGTAATTCTGTTCTTCGTCCTTCGCTTTTGTGGAGCTGTGGATCCAGTAGATCAAATGCTGACTCGCTTTGCCGTTTACGGTGCTGGTTCTGGTGCCGTTTTTGGATTTGTATTTCCCCGGCTCTTCATTGGATTGGCCTGCATTCTCGGCCAGGTGATCTCCGGCATTCCGTTTTGATTGCAAAGGGGCCAGTCCCCACATTTGACACTCGCCCGATCTGTAATAACGCGCCATTTCTCGTAAGTTCCGCATCCACTCGAACGGCGTGCTCTACCACGCCTCGCTCAGGTTCCCGCCAGTCAAAAGCTCACCAACTCCCGGCCCACGCGCTGAAGTTGCGTTTCATGATGCCATACTTCACCGCCTCCTTCTCCTTCGTCGGGTCCTGGTGGCAGTAAATCATCACGCCGTCCGCGGCGCGGTGGCCGGCTTGCATGGCTGCGTCCACGTATTCGGGCGTCGTCGGGCCCAGCTTGCTGTGCGCTGTCGCGTAGATGTCGAGTACGATGGGAAAATTCTCACCGCAAATTGTTTTCAGCTTCTTGATCTCCGCTTCGACCAGACTCGGGTCTTTCAAATTCGCCCCGGCAGATTCGTGGCGATATGGAAATAAGATGCCATCGAGCAGCGGCACGTAGTTGGTCGCAAAGGCGGCATTGATCGTGGGAAAATAGCAGCACGGCACGAAAGCCAGCCGCGGGTTGATCGCCCGCGCGCCGGCGAGCATCTCCTGCACGTACTCCGGCGTGTAGGTCTGCTTCAGATTATGGGTGAAGTCATCAATGCTCCACGCGACGAGATTGGTGTGTTCAAGGCTGAGCTTGGCGAACTCGACGGCCCAGCGTTTGTAATCCAGCCGGAAGGGCTCGGCGTACATCTTGGTACGCGGAAATGATTCTGACGGCGGCACAATCGAGCCCCAGACGCGGATGCCTTTCGCGTTCGCCGCGGGCAGGATCAGCTTCAAGTCGTCCCAATCCGTGGCGAAGGTGTGAATGCAGAAGCTGTAGGTGTTCGCGCGCAACTCCACCAACTCCGCGATCAGTCGGTCCACGTCCACGCGATTGTCGGCCGTGCGCGGGGCGCGGCAGTAGGTTGCGCGCGTGCCGCGCAAGGCTTGCATCCGGACGTGCCGGACCTCGGTGGCGGGACGGGATGTCCCGCACCCGGCGAACAGGCAGACGAACGCGGCGAAGACCATTGAGCCGAACAGGATTCGGAAGCGCATAAATTCCGCGCGCATTCAAACACGCCTGCCCAGGATGGGAAGAAATAATTGGATCCAGCACCGGCCGGTTGCACAATGTGCCGGAGGTGAGCAGAGCGGATGATAGCCGACACTTCGCTGCGGCTGACGGTTGCGCGACGACCCAAGTTCGGGCACAGTCCACGTGATACCGAACCGATACCAAACCCAAGGCATGAATATGATGACCCGACGCCAAGCTCTCCAAACCACCGTCCTGGTGACCGCTGCCGCCACCGTCGCGCCAGCCGCGCTCGCCCAAGACCCAGCGCCCGGCAAACTGGGCAGTGGCATCCACGTGGTGCCGCCGTTAGGCTACGCCTTCGATGCGCTCGAACCGCACGTGGACGCGCGCACGATGGAGATTCACCACGACCGGCATCACAAGGCGTACGTGGATAACCTGAACAAAGCCATCGCCGCCCATCCGGACGTCTTGAAGGCGAAGACGACCGAGGAAATGTTGCGCAACCTCGCTTCCGTGCCCGACGACGTCCGCACCGTGATCCGCAACAGCGGCGGCGGCCACTTCAACCACAAACTCTTCTGGCAGATGATGAAGAAGGATGGCGGCGGCGAGCCAAAAGGGGAACTGGCGAAGGCCATTGAAAAGGGCTTCGGGAGTTACGGCGCATTCAAGGAGGCATTCAGCAAAGCGGCGCTTGGGCAATTCGGCAGCGGCTGGGCCTGGCTGGTGGCGACACCGGGTGCGCTCATCAACGGCTCCGTCCCGCTGACAGTCGAGGCCACGCCCAACCAGGATTCGCCCGTGATGTTACCGCCTATCTCGAAAGACCTCGCCGATTTTGCGAAGGACTACTCGCCCGGCAAACTAACGAGCGCCAAGGTGCCGCTCCTCGGCCTCGACGTTTGGGAACACGCCTACTACCTCAAATACCAGAACAAGCGCGCGGATTACGTCGCCGCCTGGTGGAACGTAGTGAACTGGGACTTCGTGGCCGAACGTTACGCGAAGCTGGCGAAATAACCTCACCGTCCCGAGCACAAGAAGGCTGAAGCGCCGGTCTCCGCCCGGCGTGTTTCGGCAAGCGTCGCGGTTACGCCGGAGCGCAACCCGGGGCGACCGCGCTTCCAGCGGTGGACTTTCCTTCAACGTTGCGCCATAAAATGTCCGCGTGATCCAATCCGCCACTTCAAACGGACGTTGGCCCGGGGCGCTTCTCGCCACGCTGCTGGCTGGCAGCCTGATCACGCGCGCCGATTTGGCGGCAGATTTCACCACGGAAATCCGCCCGTTGATGGAAAAAAAATGTTTCGCGTGCCACAGCGCGCAAAAACAAAAGGGCGACGTGATCCTGGACCGGTTCACCACGCTGGAGGCCGTCAAAGCCGAGCCGGAACTCTGGCAAACCGTGCTGCAAAAAGTTCAGGCCTACGAAATGCCGCCCAAGAAGGCCGGTGAGTTGAACTACGGCCAGTTTGAGAAGCTCACGGGCTTTTTGCGCGAGCTGCCCCAGCCGGCCAAGCCCGACTGCAATCAAATCGCTTCCGACCGCACGGCCAACTTTTATCGCGGCTACGTCATGAGCCGGCGGCTCAATCGCGCCGAATACATCAACACCATCCGCGACCTCTTCGGCGTGACGAACGACTTTCAGCTGGAGCAATTGCTCCCCGCCGACGGCGGCGGCGGCGAGGGTTTCGACACGACCGGCGACACGCTCTTCACTTCCTCGATTCACATCGAGAAGTATCTCGCCGCCGCGGAGCAAATCACCGAGGCGATTCTGCCGGACCGCCCCCGGAGCCAAAGCCCGCAACTGCAAAAGGCCCGCCAACGAATCCTCATCCACCAGCCCGGGTGGTTGGGGAAGGCCGAGCCCGCGGCGCGCGAAGTCATCGCCGCATTTGCCCGGCGCGCGTGGCGTCGGCCCGTAAGCCCGGCGGAAGTGGAGGAACTCCTGCGGCTCTTCGCGCGTGCCAGCCAGCGGGGCGACAGCTTCACCGCCGCGGTGCGATTGGCGATTCAGGGCGCCTTGGTTTCGCCGCACTTTCTCTTTCTGGCGGAACCGGAGCCGGCCACGACGGGCGTTCAGCGCCTCGCTGATGTTCCGCTCGCAAACAAGTTGTCTTATTTCCTCTGGTCCTCCATGCCCGACGAAGAACTGCTCGCCCTGGCGGAAAAGGGACAACTCACCGACACGAACGTCTATCGCGCGCAGATTCGCCGGATGTTGAAAGACCCGAAGGCGGCCGCTTTCGGCGAGCGCTTCGCGCTCCAGTGGCTTGATCTGGATCGTCTCGGCAGCGAAGTGAAACCGGACGCGACCCAGTACCCGGAGTTTGACGCCGCGTTGGTGCTCGCGATGAAGGGCGAAGTCGTCGCGTTCTTCAATCATCTGGTGCGCGAGGATCGCTCGCTGCTCGAGTTGATTGACAGCAACTACACGTTTGCGAACCGCCGGCTGGCCGCGCTTTATGGTTTTCCCGGCGTCACGGGCGATGAATTACGCCCCGTTCAGGTGGCCGATGCCCGACGCGGTGGCATTCTTGGCATGGCGGGCGTTCACGCGCTCACTTCGTACCCCTTGCGCACGAGTCCAGTGCTGCGGGGGCGCTGGGTGATCGAAGCGCTGCTCGGTGACAAGATTTCCCCGCCGCCGCCCGGCGTGCCGACCTTGGATGAAAAGGCCGCCGCCGCGCCGGGAGGCGTCTCGCTCCGCAAACAACTCGAACAGCATCGGCTCAAAGCCGAGTGCGCCGCGTGTCACGACAAAATGGACCCGCTCGGCTTCGGCCTCGAAAACTTCGACGCACTCGGCCGCTGGCGTGACGATCTAAACGGCCAACCGCTGGACACCAAAGGCACGCTGCCCTCGGGCGAAGTTTATGAGGGCCCGGGCGGTTTGAAACGGATTCTGCTGGCGCGCAAGGACAAGATCCTGCGCCACCTCACGCGCAAAATGACCGGCTTTGCCTTCGGCCGGGAGTTGAATCCGTTCGACAACTGCGTTATTGATGACGCCATGAAAGCCTTGGCGCAAAACGACTGGCGGGCGGACGTACTGATCGAAACCATTGCCACGAGCTATCCGTTCCAGCACCGTTTTTACGCCACGCATCAGGGCAAGAATGACGAATGACGAAATCCGCATGAAGAAAGAATTTCCAAAGCTCGAAGGTCGAAGCCCGGTCGCGCCGGCAGACGCAGCTTCAGTTTTTTTATTCGTCATTCGCCCCGCACTCGAAACTTGAAATGAACTCATCGCCCGCCGCCACGCAATCCAGCGTCCCAGCCCCGGCCATCTTGGCGCGCGACTGGCTCATGCCGCGCCGCTCATTCCTCAAAGGTGCCGGCGCGATGCTCGGCCTGCCGTTGCTGGAAGCGATGGGCAAAGTCTCCGCCATCGCCGCGCCGAACGCGATGGCTTCGAGCAAAGCCGCCGCGAGCGTGCAAGCGCCGGTCCGCATGGCGTGCATCTATTTTCCAAACGGCGTGTTTGAAAAGAACTGGTTTCCGAAAAAGGACGGCGCGGATTTTGAACTGCCCTTCGCGCTCGAACCACTCGCGAAACATCGCGAGAACTTCCTGGTCTTCTCCGGCCTCGACAAACAACACAGCCACCAAGGCGACGGCCATTACGCCAAGACCGCCAACTTTCTCACCGGCCTGCCCGTCCGCAAAACCGCCGGCAAGGACATCAGCGTGGGCGGGCTTTCGATTGACCAGCTTTGCGCCGGACAAATCGGCCACCTCACGCCCCTGCCCTCGCTCGAACTCGGCGTTGATCCCGTCATCTCGGGCATTGACACGAACGTCGGCTACACCCGGCTCTACGGTTGTTACATCTCGTGGCGCTCGCCGAGCATGCCGCTGGCGAAAGAAATCAATCCGCGGCTTGCCTACGAACGGCTGTTCAGTGTGATGAAGGCGGGTCGTGTCTCGGCGGCAAACCGGCGCAAACAGGAAGACCGCAAGGCGTTGCTCGATCTCGTGCTGAACGACGCCAGCCGGCTGCGCAACCGACTGGGCCGCGACGACCAATACAAACTCGACGAATACCTCGACGCCGTGCGCGACGTAGAGAAGCGGCTGGAGTTTTTCTCCAAGCCCGACCCGCGCCACTGGAAACCGGAGACGCATCCCGCCGAAGACATCGCTGCGCCCAAGGGCGAACCGGGCGATCACCAGGAACACGTCCGCTTGATGCTCGATTTGATCGTGCTGGCCTTCTGGACCGACAGCACACGCATCAGCAGCTTCATGTTTGCAAACGATGTTTCGGGAAAAAACTTCGGGAAGCTCATTCCTGGCACCGGCGGCGGGCACCACGAGTTCAGCCATCATCAGGACAAGGCGGAGAAGTTCGAGCCGTACACCAAGATCAACCGCTGGCACAACGAACAACTCGCCTATCTCATGGACAAGCTGGCCGCGATCAAGGAAGGCGAACGCACGTTGCTCGACAACAGCATGGTGCTCTTCGGTTCCAGCATGTCGGATGGCAATCGCCACGACCCCGCCAACCTGCCGATCATTCTCGCGGGCCGGGCTGGTGGCAAACTCAAGACCGGCCGCCACATCGCCAGCCCCAAAGGCACGCCGCTCTGCAATCTCTACGTCTCGATGCTCGACCAGATGGGCACACCCGTGGAGAAGTTCGGCGACAGCACGGGCGCGTTGGGGTTGGTGTAAAGCGGATTGGGCAGGCGGAAAAGCAATCCCCGTCAGGTTGCCTTCAGACGCAGTGGCCTGGCCACTTAAGCGGCCTGAGGCGTGGCGAACCCCATCAATCCAACCAGTTCTCGACGCGCAGGCCGGCGATGGTTTCAAAGTCGGCAACGTTGCGCGTCAGCAGCGTGGCGTCATGCGCCAGGCAGATGGCGGCGATCTTGAGGTCCATTGTCCCGGCGCGCGGATGTTTGCTTTTCAAATGGTGGAAGATATCTGCGGCTTCCGCGTCAAACGCGAGAATGGAAAATCCGTGGAAGGCGGCGATGGTCCTTTGAAAACCGGCGTAGGCCCGGACTTGATTCCTCCCAGCACTCAAGCTGTTGATAAGCGAAAACCAGCCACTGGTTGCTTCCTGAACCGTCACGATGCTGAGGAATACGTCGGCCTGCTCGACTTCTGCCCGCCGGATAAAGCGAGCCGCACGGATAGTCGCCTCAGCCACCTCTCGAAAGTGGTTGGTGTCGAGCACGACCAGCACGGCGTTATCGTCCCTCGCGATTGGCCTGCTTCCGCCAATCCGCTCCGAGTTTCATGGCCTTGCGGAACAGTTCGTCCTCCTTCGCGAAGCCCACAAGCTCGCGCCAACCGACTTTGGCCGCGCGCAGGCTCGTCGCCTCAAGCCGCTCAACCCGCTGTTGCAAATCCGCAAGAGTCTGCTCCAAAATCTTGGTGCTCACGTGTCCAGAATAGCGCACTGGGCAAAACCTGACCACTGAAACCTTCGCCCGTCACCGTTCCATGATTGCCGCGACCCAAACCTGATTGGCTGACATTGAAAAATTCCCTGCCCCTTTGCGTCCATTCATGGTAAAAGCGAATCATGAAAAGGAATTTTTCCCGTCGTTCGGCTCTGAAAACTCTCACCGGTGGCGCGGCCGTGCTGGCCGCCACTTCCAGCCTTTCGCATCGGCTTCTCGCGGCTGAAGCGGCAGCGGGTGGCAAGCTCAAAGGCCACGTCAACCATTCCGTCTGCAAGTGGTGCTACGACAAGATTCCCCTCGAGGAATTCTGCCAGGCGGGCAAGGAGATGGGACTTCAATCCGTCGAGTTGCTCGAGGTGAAGGATTTTCCCACGCTCAAGAAATACGGCCTCACCTGCGCCGTCGTTTCGGGCGTGCCGGGCGGGATTGGCAGCGGGTTGAACCGCATCGAGAACCACGACAAGATCGTCGAGTTCATGGAGCGCACGTTGCCCGCCGCCGCCGAGTTCGACGCGCCGAACGTGATTTGCTTTTCCGGCAACCGCAACGGGCTGGACGACGCGAAGGGCCTGGAGAATTGCGCGCTGGGTTTGAAGCGCATCGCGCCGCTCGCGGAAAAACACAAGGTCACCGTCATCATGGAATTGCTCAACAGCAAGGTGAACCACAAGGATTACCAGTGCGACTACTCGAAGTGGGGCGTGGAGCTCTGCAAGCGCGTCGGTTCGGAGCGCTTCAAGCTGCTCTACGACATTTACCACATGCAAATCATGGAGGGCGACATTTGCGCCACCATCAAGGCCCACCATCAGTACTTCGGCCATTATCACACCGGCGGCGTGCCGGGCCGGAACGAGATTGATGACACGCAGGAGCTGAACTATCCGCTCATCATGAAGACGATCGTGGAATCCGGCTACAAAGGCTTCGTGGCCCAGGAGTTTATTCCGAAGCGCGCCGACAAACTCGCCTCACTCAGGCAGGGTGTGCAAATCTGCGACGTGTAATCCGGCCAACGGCGCGGTTTAACGGTTGGCTTCTGAACGCGCCAGCTTTGCGCAGGCTTTACTTGGGCAACGGATGGCCGCAGCTTGAGGACTGACGCATGAAGAATTCGCACGCGCCGCTCGATCTCAAGCGGGTCAAGGTGCAGCCGTTGATCCGGCGCAAGAGCCTCAGTTCACTGGAACACATCCTGGTGAATCCCGACCAACCCGCGCCGCGCTGCCCCGCCGAAACACTCAGCCTCATCCGCGACTGCGCCACCCGCATCAAGGCCGCGCGCGAACGGCGGGCCGCGGTCGTCCTGATGTATGGCGCCCATCTCGTGAAGAACGGCTTGCACGCGGTCGTGAACCGGCTGGTGGAACGGGGCTTCATCACGCATCTGGCCACGAATGGCGCGGGGGTGATTCACGATTGGGAACTGGCCTTTCTCGGCCGCACCGAGGAGAGCGTGCGGGAAAATGTCGCGACCGGCTCGTTCGGCACCTGGGATGAAACCGGCCGGAACATCCTGCTGGCGCTGATGGCCGGCGCGTTGCGCGGCCAGGGCTTTGGCCAAAGCGTGGGACAATTCATTGAGGAGGATGGCGCCACCTTGCCGACGGCGGAATCGCTTGAACGCGAGTTGCGGGACACCCCGGCGCATCCGCTCAGCGCGGCGCGCGCGGAATTGCTGCGCGTGATGGTGGTCCATAAACTCAATCCCGGCCGGCTGGTCGTGAAACATCCCCACAAGAAGACCTCGCTGCTGGCGAACGCCTACCGTCACGGGGTCACGTTCACCGTGCATCCCGGGATTGGTTACGACATCATCGCCACACATCCGATGTTTCGCGGCGGCGCGGTCGGGCGGGCGGCGGACATTGATTTCCGCCTGCTGGGCAACTCGATTGACCAGCTCGATGGCGGGGTGTTGATGAGCGTGGGCTCGGCGATCATGGCGCCGCAGGTCTTCGAGAAGAGTCTCAGTTGCGTGAACAACCTGCGGTTGCAGGACGGACGGAACATCGTGCAGGAGCACACGATCTTCGTGGCGGACTTGCAGGACGGCGGGCACTGGGACTGGTCCGCCGGGGAGCCGCCGAAAAACAACCCAGCCTACTATCTGCGCTTCTGCAAAAGTTTTTCGCGCATGGGCGGCGTCATGAAATACGCGCAGTGCGACAACGTCATCTTCCTGCACAACCTGCTGGAACTGCTGCGATAGGTCGCCGTTGGCCATGCCGCGCACGCCGGCGCCGGATCGGCGTGGATTCGGGGCATGACTTGGCTAAGCTTTGCGCGTGGATGCGTCACCCTCAACGCGAGCGGCATGCAATTCTCCAGCCCCGGCTGGCGCAGTGCCACGACCGCATTGGCAATTGCTGGTCGCCAACCTGCTGCTCGCAGTCGCAGTCTTTATCGCCTTCTGGCCAGTCCTGGACGCCGGGTTCATCAATTACGATGACCCGGATTACGTCACCGAGAATCCGCAGGTGCAGGCTGGATTGACCCTCGAGGGTTTGAAGTGGGCTTTCACCACCACGAACGCGAGCAACTGGCATCCGTTGACGTGGCTTTCCCACATGGCGGACGTGCAATTTTTCGGCAAGGCCGCCACCGGTCCGCACGCCGTGAATCTGCTGCTGCATGGACTAAACACCCTTCTGCTCTTTCAACTGCTGCGGAAAGTCACCGGCGCATGCAACCGGAGTCTGTTCGTCGCGGCGCTTTTTGGGTTGCATCCACTGCACGTCGAGTCCGTCGCCTGGATTGCCGAACGAAAGGACGTGCTCAGCACGTTCTTTGGACTGCTAACGCTGCTGGCGTACGCGCGCTACGTCGCGGCGGCTAGGGACCGAAGTTCGAAAGCCAAGCTCGCCTACGCCCTGGCGCTGGGCTGCTTTCTCTTTGGTTTGATGAGCAAGCCGATGCTCGTGACATTACCGTTCGTGATGTTGCTCCTGGATTTCTGGCCCCTCGGGAGATTCAATCGCCCGGCAACCGAGCCTCGATCCCAGTCACTCTACCGCCTGATACCGGAGAAATTACCCTTCCTGCTCCTGACGGCCGCGTCCTGCCTCGCCACCTTGTGGGCGCAGCGGGCCGCCATGCAGCCGCTGGCGGAACTGCCCTGGAGCGACCGCCTGAGCAATGCCGCCATGGCGTACGCCCGCTACTTGGGCAAGGCAATCTGGCCTGCGGAGCTGGCCCTGCCGTACGTGCGCACCGAACCCTGGTTGGCGGCCGATGTGTGCGCCGCCGCGCTGATCTTGTTAGGATTGAGCGCCGCGAGCCTGTGGCTAGGTCGCAGGTTTCCGTACCTCATTACCGGCTGGCTGTGGTTTCTAATCACGCTAGTCCCGGTGATTGGCTTGGTTCAAGTCGGTGTGCAAACCATGGCGGATCGTTACATGTACCTGCCGCTGATCGGACCTTTCGTGGCGGTGGTTTGGGGGGTAACCGCGGTAACCCGGTTCTGGCGGATGGCGCTGGCGGCCCCTGGTGGTCTGGGGCTGATCGCATTGATCGCCTTCGCCACCATCACCCGACGGCAGTCTGGTCATTGGCGGGACAGCGAGACGCTCTTCAAGCACGCTGCGGCGGTGACGGAAAACAACTACCTCGCGTTGAGCAACGTCGCTGGATCGCTATTTGAACACAACCGTCTGGACGAGGCCCTGGATTACTACCAGCGGGCGATCCGCATCAATCCGCGCCACGCCGACGCGCTCAACAGCATTGGCGCCGTGCTCGCAGCGCAAGGCAGCGACGAAGCGATTGACTGGTATCGCCGCGCCCTGGCAGCGCAACCGAACCACGCCGACGCATTGTTCAACCTGGGCAACGCAATGGTCAAACTGGACCGGCATGTGGAGGCGTTGGAATTCTACGAGCGAGCCCTGCAAGTCCAACCGTTCAACGCCCCCGCACGAAACAACCTTGGCAATACGTTGCTCAAGCTCGGTAAGACGGACGCCGCCGTGATTCAGTACCGACGGGCGCTGGAGGATCATCCCAATGATGCCACGGCTTTGAGAAACCTAGCCTGCGTGTTCGCCGCCCGCAGCCAATTCGACGAGGCGATTCCGCTTTATCAACAGTCGCTGAAGTTTGAAGCCGACCAGGCGACCACGCACTACGGGCTGGGACTGGCGTTGGCGGTGAAAGGCCGATGGGAGGAAGCCAGCGAGCATTACCGCGCCACCCTCAAACTGTCTCCTACCAACGCCGAAGCTGAATACAACCTGGGTTATGCCTGCCAAGTCACCGGACAACTGGCCGAGGCGGCAGCGCATCTGAGCGCGGCCCTCCGATTAAAGCCGGAATTCCCCCTGGCCCATTTCAATCTCGCTTGTGTGCTGGCCGAACGCGGACAACGCCAGACTGCCATCCTCCATTTACAGGAAGCCCTTCGACTGCAACCCGCGTACGCGGAGGCTGAGCTGAAGCTGCGGGAGCTCACTGGCCCGCATAGGGAATGAACTACACTTGTAAGGATGACGCCTGCTTTGGGCTGGCATAAGAAAACGAGGTGTGAACCCTGCCGTGGCGGTTCTTGCGCCCGCTCGCGCCACAGATTTCGGCAAAAAAACGCCGGAGAGTTTCCTCTCCGGCGCAAAGTCCAAAAACTAATGAATTAGCGGCTGAACTTGCGCCGCAAGAACAGTCCGAGCGCGGCCAAACCCGCCAGCGCCATGGTGCCGGGTTCGGGCACGGCGGCAAACGTGATTGAGAAATCATCCACCCCAAGTCCGTGGTCGTTGCCGGAATCATCAATGTCCAGCCAGCGTAGAAAAATTTGCTGACCGGGGCTTAACACCACACCGGTGAGTGGAACGTTGGCGAACAAGGTCCGGTTCGCGGGAGCATTGCCGTCCAATGCTGCCGCCGTAGCGCCGGTGGTGGGCGACGTAAAATCAAGCGCCGATAAGGCCGTCCAGCCGTTGTTGGGAGCGCTGTCCACTCCGACCGGGCTGGATACCGCACTGGAAAAAACCTGATAACTGAATGCCAGCTTGTGGGCGGCTGTGTTACCGCCGTTCCGCCATTGTTCGCCGGTGTAGGACACGGCCGCATCTCCCAAGTTCCCGACCGTGTCATTCTGGAAGAGCACGCCGAAAATGTTGGTCTTGGGGGTACCGGAACTGGTCGAACCGATCGCACGTTCCTCGACGGCGTTAACGCCCGCCACGCCGAAACTGTAGAGCCAGCCGCTCGTGGTGGTGCCATCCCCAACGCGAACCGATGGGTAGGCGTAGGGACCATAGGCGGAGGTGGTACCGGCGGTGAAAGCCCGGGAGGAATACCAACCCAAAAGGGTACTGTTATCCGTCCAAGTGGTCGTGCCGTTGACCGGCGTATTGGGCAGCGAATCGAAATTCTGGTTGTAAGTGAGGCCGCCGCTCAAGAGGACCTGGGCGCTTGCGGTAATGGCGGTCGTCGCCACCGCGCCGACGATGAGGTTGATTTTTTTCATTTAGCTGAGAGGTTTGATTCCAATTCTCGAACTCAGGACCAACTATGAAGCAAAGCCGCAAACCGTCAAACGTTTTGTTGTGCAACCCGCTATGAACAATTTGCATTTCCTTGGGACAGCTGACGCGCTGACGTCATCAACCGGTGGCGCTACATCCGGTTCAACGTCCGGTTGCCGGAAATGATCGGCGACCTGCCCGCCACTGGCTCCATTCACGGCAAAAATTCACCCACACTTCCGCACTTGCTTATTTGTACCCGGCGGGAATGCTGTGGCGCGAAGCCCATTCACGTTATGCCCCAGGAAATGCTTACCGCCGCGCAAGTCGCGGATTTTCACCGTGACGGATTCATCATCGTCCGCAGTCTGTTTGACGCCGAGGAGATGAACATCTTGCGCACCGCCGCCAAAGCCGACGCCGCGCTCAAGTCCAACGCCTACGAAGTCGCCGACGGCAAGGGCACCGCCATCAAACTGGCGCTCTGGAACCAGGCCGGCGAAAACATCTACGGCATGGTCGCCCGCTGCCCGCGCATCGTGGACGCCATGGAGCAACTTCTCGGCGACGAGGTTTATCACTATCACTCGAAGATGAGCATCAAGGAGCCGTTCGTGGGCGGCGCGTGGAACTGGCATCAGGACTACGGCTACTGGTATTTGAACGGCTGCCTCTTTCCCGACATGGCCAGCGCCTTCCTCGCCGTGGACCCGAACACGCGCGCGAACGGTTGCATGCAAGTCCTGCGCGGCTCGCACAAGCTGGGGCGGGTCGAGCACGGCAAGTTTGGCGATCAAACCGGAGCCGATCCCGAGCGGGTCGAGCATTCCAAAAAAGTGATGGACCTCGTATATGCCGAACTCGCGCCGGGCGACGTCCTGTTCTTCCACGGCAACACGCTCCATGCCTCCGATCAGAATCAGTCGTCCGATCCGCGCTGGTCGTTCATCTGCTGCTACAACACGAAGCACAACAATCCATACAAAGCGTCACACCATCCTTTTTACGAGAAGCTCGAAAAGGTCCCCGACTCGCGCCTCAAGGAGATGGGCGCGCAATTGTTCGGCGCGAGCGCGGAATTCTGGCGACCCACATCCGACAAGAGCATGGCGGGCGGCGGCAAGACGATCGCCCGCTGATACGCACGTGGACTCGCCGCCGGACAACCTTGTGCTCTTCGACGGCGTCTGCAACCTCTGCCACGCCTCCGTCCGGTTTGTGCTCCGGCATGACCGGCGGGAGCGCTTCCGATTCGCCTCAATCCAGTCCGAAACCGGCCGGAAACTGCTTCAGGCACACAAGCTCGACCCCGACGCGGCTTCCTCTTTCATCCTGCTCACGGGTGGCCGCTGGCTGCTCCGCAGTGAGGCCGCCCTGGAAATCGCGCGCCAGTTTGGCGGCGCGTGGCGTTTGCTCGGCGTGTTTCGGTTCGTGCCGCGCGGCTGGCGCGATGGGGTGTATTCCCTGGTGGCCCGGAATCGCTACCGCTGGTTTGGCCGCCGCGAATCCTGCCTGATGCCCAACGATCGGCTCCGCGAGCGATTTCTTGCCTGAACTGAACAGCAGCGGGCTTCGGGCACCAAGGCCGGCGGCGCGTTCCGCAAGGCTTCATCGTCCTCCGTGGCGTTTGCTCCCGCCGAATTTCCTGCTCGCCAAAGCCGCCACTTTTTCCGAAGGTGTGCCGCACTTTGGAGATCTAACGAAATGCAATTTACCGGCACTTACACCGCAATTGTCACCCCGTTCAAGAACGGCAGGATTGATGAACCCGCGCTCGAACGCCTGATCAAATCCCAGATCAAGGCCGGCGTGGACGGCATCGTTCCCGTCGGCACGACCGGCGAATCCGCCACGCTCGACTACGACGAACACATTCTGGTCATCGCCCTCGCGGTGAAGTTTGCCCACGGCCGGATCAAGGTCATGGCCGGCACCGGCGGCAACTCGACGAAGGAAGCCATCTACCTCACGCAACAAGCGGAGAAAGCCGGCGCCGATGCGTCGTTGCAGGTCGCGCCCTACTACAACAAGCCGACGCAGGAGGGCTTGTTCCAGCATTTCCACGCCGTCGCCCGCTCGACCAAGCTGCCGATCATTCTCTACAGCATCCCGGGCCGCTGCGGCATCGAGATCGCCGTGGACTCCGTGAACCGCCTCGCCCATGACAGCGTGAACATCGTCGGCATCAAGGAAGCGGGCGGCAATCCCGACCGCGTCTCGCAACTGCGCGCCACGCTCGGCCACAAATTCAGCATTTTCTCGGGCGACGATTCGCTGACGCTGCCCTTCATGGCCGTCGGCGCGCACGGCGTCATCAGCGTGGCGACGAACATCATACCGCGCGAAGTGGCGCACATGGTCCGGGCGTACACCTCCGGCAACCACTCGCTCGCGCTCAAGTTGCACGAAAAGTATTACCCGATTTTCAAGGACCTGTTCATCGAGACAAATCCGGGGCCGGTGAAGGCCGCGCTGGCGATGATGGGAATTATGGAGGAGGAATATCGCCTGCCGCTCGTGCCGATCAGCGCGGCCAGCCGGGAGAAACTGAGGAAGACGCTGAAAGCCTGCGGAGTTTTGAAATGAGCGGCATCCGGGTTGCGGGTTGCGTCCAACCTGGCCGGACGCGGCGCCGTTACTTGACGCGACCCGCAACACGCGGCACGTAACATCATGACCAAAGTTATAATTACGGGAGCGAAAGGACGCATGGGACGGGCCTTGGTGGCCTGCGCACCAAATCACGCGGACCTCGAAGTCGTCGGGCAGATTGATCAAGGCGACGATCTGGCCGCCGTCATCGCGCGCGGCGACGTCGTGATTGACTTCAGCCTGCACGACGCGACCGCCGCGATTGCCGCCCTGTGCGCGCAGCACGGAAAAGCGCTGGTCATCGGCACGACCGGGCACAGTGACGAGGAACGCTCGCGCATCAGCGCTCTCGCTTTACGCATTCCCATCGTCTGGTCTTCCAACTATTCCACCGGGGTGAACACGCTGTTTTGGCTGACGCGCAAGGCCGCGGAAATCCTGGGGCCAGCCTATGATCTCGAAGTGGTGGAGATGCACCACCGGCTGAAGAAGGACGCGCCCAGCGGCACGGCCAAGTCGCTGGCGGAGATTTTGGCCGACGTCCGCCAGGTCCAGCTCGCGACGGCCGCCCGGCACGGCCGCGCGGGCATCGTCGGCGAACGCACGGCGGCGGAGATCGGCGTGCATTCGGTGCGCGGCGGCGACGTGGTGGGTGATCATACCGTGATTTTTGCGACCAACGGCGAGCGGGTGGAACTCACGCACAAGGCTTCGAGCCGCGACACGTTTGCCAACGGCGCCCTACGCGCCGCGCAGTGGGTCGTGCGACAGAAACCGGGGCTTTACGACATGCAGGATGTGCTGGGGCTTAAATGAGTCTGGCAACCGAAATCCAGAGATTCGCTGCCGACGGGTCCACCGCGTTCAACGAAGCTGGATTTCAAATCGTCCCCGGACTGTTTTCGGCTGACGCCTGTGACGCACTGGCTTCGGAATTAACTTCTCAATACGAGCGGCAGCGGGCGCTTTCCAAATCCAGAATTGGCGGGATCCGAAACGTCCTACGCGAAAATCCACAGGTGGCCGCCGTCGCCCGCTCAGCCCCAGTGCTTGCTTTGATGGAAGACATTTTGGGCCGCGAAGCCTTTCCGGTGAGGGCGATCTTCTTCGACAAAACTCCAGGGGCCAACTGGACCGTGCCTTGGCATCAAGACCTGACCATTGCCGTCAATGGCCGGGTTGATACGGTCGGTTTTGGACCTTGGTCGGTCAAAGATGAGGTCGTCCATGTTCAACCGCCGCAGGAGATTTTGGAACGCATGGCCACCTTGCGCCTGCACCTCGACGATTGTGGTCAGGATAACGGCCCCCTGCGGG
>WBZT01000410.1_pt1 | contig 35122 bp, 44 predicted proteins | sample 5204241 | NCBI WGS metagenome assembly WBZT01 (sample SAMN12344358, study PRJNA552823) | activated sludge metagenome | biome: Activated sludge suspended growth; feature: Nitrification reactor; material: Wastewater; isolation source: activated sludge from nitrification reactor of wastewater... | reverse complement strand
CCGTGGACGCATCGGCACTGAGGGTCGAAGGAGCTGCGTAGTGGGCGGACCTCGCATCACTCCCGCCATCCTCGAGGCGTTGGCCGATGCGCCGATGAACCTCGAGGCGTTGCTGCACGAGATCGGCTGCACGCAGCGCGGCCTGTCGATCGCGCTGGCCCACCTTCAGACTCACAGGAAGATCGAGCAAGACGAGCGCGGCTGCTACCACCTAGCCGCGCCCGCCGAGCCACCGCCGCCGGTCGGTGCCCCGCCCGCGGCGGCGCCGCCCGCAGCCGGATCGGCGACCCAAGTCGAACGCACCGACGCAGGCTGGCGCGCGCTCGGCCCGACCACCGCGTCGCCCGCGATCGGCACCGCCGACCTGGTGCTGCAGGTGCTGATCGCCGCCGGCCGGATCACCGACGTCGACATCCGCCGCGCGACGGCGTTGATCGGGGCGCGGCCGTGAGCACCCGCCGCCCTGTTCCACGCGCGATGACCACGCCGTACTACGTCGTCGTCTGGGGCCGCACGCGCCTGCTGATGTGGGGCCTGTTCGACACGAAGGCGCAGGCCCAGTCGCGCATCGACGAGTACTGCCGGATCGCGCCGAAGCTGTGGCCCGAGCTGAAGGTCGAGCCGATCTGGGTGTCGCGCAGGACCGAATCGTGACGGCACCGAAGATCACCCCGGCGCAGTACCGGTGCGCCCGCCTTGCCGCGACGTTCGTGCCACGCATGGAGATCGCGCGACGTCTGGGTATCTCCGATCGCACCGTGAACGCGCACCTGCGAGCAGCGTACAAGCGGCTGGGCGTCAATCGGCGCCGGCAACTGGCGCCGGCGCTCCTCGCGTGCGAGGTGACGAAGGTGGTCCGTGTCGGCCGGCACGGACTGCGCCGCGGAGATCCGGTGCGGATCACGGGCGGGCGCTACGTCGGCCGTAGTGGGACCTGGCTGAAGCAGGCGAACTCGCACCAGGCACAGATCGCGGTCGGGGGCGGGACGCTGGCGATCACGCTGCGGTTCGTGGAACCCGCATGACCGCCCCCCTCGACCGCGCCCGCCTGCGCGAGGCCGCGCTGCGCTACAACCAGCAGTTCGGCCCCGACACAGTGCTCGCCCTGCTCGATGCGCTCGACGCGGCCGAGCGGGAGCGGGACGAGGCGCAGAAACATGCTGCCGAGTGCGTGCTGCGGGAATGGGCTGCCAAGGCCGAGCGCGACGCCCTCGCGGCGGATGCGCGGCGGTATCGCGTGCTGTGCGAAACGCATCCCGGCGTGCTGTGCTTCATGGGACGCGACTACCGCGACAAAGACGAGCTGGACGCCGCGATTGACGAGTACATCGCGCTCGACGGCGCGAAGGAACCGACATGAACAGATGGAAGTGGGTGCCGGTGGAGCCGACAGACGTGATGGTCGAGCGCATCTGCGCCGCGCACGCAGGCGGCGGATGGCCCGACGACTATGGCCTGACGGCCCAGCGCATCCGGCGTGAACACGCGCGCGGCGGCTATGCGTCGATGCTCGCCGCCGCGCCCACCCCGCCCGCCGAGGCGGTGAGCGCGGCGATGGTGCGCGCCGCCGAGAGGGCGCACGACGACATGCGCGGCAACGATCCGGGGTTCTGCCGCAAAGCCGTATCCGCGATGATCGCCGCCGCGCTGGCCGCGAGGGGGAAGTGATGCGAGTCAACTTGGGCGATCCGCCGCCGCGATTCACCGAAGGCGTGACGGTCGGCGACATCTATCCCGCCAAAGGCGGGCGCGGAGACACACGGTTCTGGCTTGTCGTGTCGCTCGGGCATACCGGCCGCACCGCGCATTGCCCTGGGCTGAATGCCGATGGCGAAGTCGTCAGTACGTGCAGCTACAGCGCGTATGTGTTCACCGAGCGCCCGCGCATCGGTTGGTGCGAAGAGGTGCGCGACTGGACGCCGGCCGTCGAATGGGAGGTGACACGATGACCACGCACGACGACGCGCTGCCGGCGCAACGATTCTCAACCGCCCAAGGAGGGCAATTCGATGGACAACCAGCACAGGCAGATCAAGGGCTATCGCGAGCTTTCTCAGGCCGAGATCGACGCGATGAACGAGATCAAGACGATGGGGGCGCAGATCGGGGCGCTGGTGGAGAGGCTCCGAGCGCAGGAAGGGCTCGATCAGCGGTGGGTCAGCATCGGCGCGACGGACATGCAGAAGGGGCTGATGGCCCTGACGCGCGGCGTCGCGCAGCCGACGTTCTTCTGACGGAGGCCGAGCTTCGGGCGATGCGGAGTGAAGTCCGCGCCTCGCCCGAGGCCGAGCATACGGTGTGGTGGCTGCTGTTGTGCCGCGCCGTCGAGCAGCGTGTCCGCGCCGCCCTCGCCGCGCGCGCGGAGCCGGTCTACGGCATCTTCGACCCCGACTATGCGCGCGTGTTCACGAAGGCGCGGTGCATCGCGCGGAATGAGGGCTATGCGTTGGCGGCGCATGGCAGCTTCACGCGCGACCTTGACCTGCTTGCCGTACCGTGGGCCGACCATGCGTGCGACGCCGAGTACCTCGTCGATCGAATCGCCGACGCCTGCGGCCTGAAACCGAACGGCCATCCGCCCGGCGACAAGCCGCACGGCCGCCGCGCATGGACGCTGCTGTTCCCCGCGTTCGGCGACCCCCGATTCATCGACCTATCGGTGTTCGCCGCCCCGCCCGCGCTGCCGCCAGAGGCGCGGGAGGCGATGCGGATGGCGGCGGATGCGCTGCGGCTCGCTCGACCAATCATGGACGACGAAGCCGAAGTCAATGCCGCCATCGACGCACTGCGCCCGTGGGTGGGCGAGGGGGAGTGATGATTGAACGGTTCATTGACTACTGGGGCGGGTGGCGCGGCAGCATGTGTTGCGCCGTTTCGTTGCTCCTGACGTGGGCCGTCTGGTGGTGGCTAGACCGGCCGAACACCGGCATCGCGCTCGTCGGCGCCATTGGCTGGTGGCTACTGGCGACTCGCGAACGGAAAGACGCAGCGCGGCGCGACGGCGGGGAGGGGTGATGCGATATCAGCAGGTTCGCGCGTACATGGGATCTTGGCGCGGCTCTCGGCTTTGTGCGTGGGTGATGGCGTCAAACGTCGTGATTCAAATGGTGATCGGCGAGTATATCGACGCGTTGCTCGCCATCAGCGGGACGCTTGGCTGGATGCTCGCGGCGGACTACCAGCGCGCAGCACCCCGCAGCGGAGACGCGCCGTGACCGTGCCCTGCAACGGCTGCCGCCTCTGCTGCATCAACGACCTGGTTCGGATCCTGCCGCACGAGGACGCGAGTCGCTGGCAGACAGTGCCGCACGCGCTGCGACCCGGAGCCAGGATGCTGGCGCACAAGGCCGACGGGAGCTGCGTCTATCTCGGCGAGGCCGGCTGCACGATCCACGACCAGCCCCGCCCGGAGCAGTGCGTCAGCATGGACTGCCGAAACCTCGCGACCGGCATGTCGTGGACGCAGGCTCGCCGGATGGGCGTCGTTCGCGTCTGGCGGCGAGGCCGGGATCTTCTGAATGGTGGCGACCGATGAGACTGTTGCAGACCGCCTACCTGATGGAACGCTACGGCCTGCGCCTCACGGTCGAGCAGCTGGCCGAAGTGCTGGGCATCACCGACGGCGCCGTGCGCAACCAGATCAGCCGTCGGACGTTCCCGATCCCGACCTACGTGGATCACGGTCGCCGCTGGGCTGACGCGCAGGACGTCGCCGAGTACGTGGACCAGTGCCGGCAGCGGGCGAAGGCCGGTGAAGGCTCTCCGGCCTAAGCTGCGTGTAGCGGGCCAGCATCCGCCAGTTCTTGTGGCCGGTGACGAGCGCGGCCTGCTCGATGGAGTACCCGGCTTCGAACAGCCGCGACGTCGCCTCGTGGCGCAGATCGTGGAAGTGCAGATCGGCGATGCTGGCCGCCGCGCACACGACCCGGAAGGTGTCCGAGATCAGCTCGGGCGACTGCGGGAACACCAGCGCGCCGGCGCGCGGCTGGCGCTGCACGACCTCCCAGGCGTCGATCCCGGCCAGCAGCAGCAGCGGCACCCACTGGTCGTTGCCGACCTTGCGCCGCGGATCCTTCCGGTCGCGGATCAGCGCAAGGCGCTTCACAGGGTCCAGATCCGCCCAGGCCAGCCGCGCGATCTCGCCGCGGCGCATCGCGGTCGCCAGCGCAAACCGGATCACGTCGGCCAGCCACGGCGGGGCGAGCTCGAGCAGCCGGGCCTGCTCACCGGGCGCGAGCCGCCGGTCCCGCTCAGAGCCGGGGCCGACCAGCTGCAGGTGGGTGAGCATCGGGCGGGCTGCCGCCACGACGTCGGGCAGCACCTGGTGCAGCGAGATCGACGCGAACCGAAGGGCCGTGCCCAGCTTCGACAGCTCCATCCCCACGGTGTAGCCGCCGGCGCCCTCCTCGCGGCGCGTGCGCGCCCATGCGGCCAGCCGCTGCGGCGTCAGCGCCTCGACGGGCTCCTCGCCCAGCGCGTCCTCGAGGTGGCGCAGCATGTAATGCTCGTTCGACTGCAGCGCGATCGGCCGCGGGCTCGCGTCGCGAAGCTCCCGGTACGCTGTGATCGCAGTGCCCACGGTCACGCCGCCGGTCAGCACCGGCGCCCGGCCGGCGTCGATCTCGGCCTCGGTGCGCCGACCGAACGCCTCGGCCTCGCGGCGCGTCGCGAAGGTGCGGGTGATAGGCTTGTGCCCCTTGCGGCGCACCTGCACCCGCCACGCCTTCGGACCCGTCTGAAGGATGCTCGCCATGCCGTCCCACTCGTAGCACTCGGCCGATGCACTCGATGCACCGGACGGACGAACGGGATGATACAGGGTGAGTCAAGATGACAGGATTCGCCGGGATCCGTGGTATCTTCGCAGCCCACGCCCCCGTAGCTCACCGCGAGGAAGTCACGCAGCCATGCGGGTTTCCGGGCGGCCGTAGCACTCCGGATAGCACTGCGCACAGGATGACAGCGGCCGGCGGGTCGCGGAGGATGGCGGGATGGTGACGCGGATGATGATCGACACAGCCATCGCCGCACTGGCCAGGCACCGGCCCGGGGTCACGGACTGGCATGTCGCAGTCGGTGCCGCCCTAGAGCGCGCCCTGGCCGCCGCCTGGGTGCCGTGCGCGGAGCGGATGCCGGAGGACTGCGTCGAAGTGCTGGTTGCCGTCTGGCCGTCTGTCTATATCGCCGAGCGCGAGGACGGCGAATGGTGGGCTGTCGATCGGATGCCGTCGGCGATCGGTGGCGTCACGCACTGGATGCCGCTGCCGGCGCCGCCGAAAGAACCCGCCCGAGGCCATCCCCCGGGCGGGTGAGGCGCGGTCACGAGGCGTCGAACTCGCCCCGGTCCGGGCCGAACGGCCGAACTCATGTCCCGCGCGGCCGGTAGACGACCACCGTGTCGGGCCCGGTGTAGGCGAGGCCCGCCGGCAGCAGCGTCACGGTCCGCGTGCGCGGGTTGTAGTCCATCGACTTTCCCCAGACCGAGGTCGCCGGCGGCGCGATCGCGGCGGCGTGCGAGTCGACCGGCCAGGTGGCCGAGAGCAGCGTCGGGATCGTGACCTCGTGCACCCGGCCGGTGACCGCGCCGAACACGAGCAGCCGGCCGGCGTCGCCGCACCAGCAGGCCGCGCCCCAGGTGTCGGGGACCGACAGCGGCATCGCGAGCACCGCGCGCCCGCCGACCGTCGGCTGCGGGACCGTCACGTCCATCCACTCGACGACCAGCGCGCCGGCAGCGGACCGGTGCAGGCACAGCAGCAGGCGCGCTCCGGGACATGCACCAGCGCGCCGGTGTCGACCCCGCCCTCGGCGAAGGCGAACCCCTGGCCGGTGCCGGTGACGTGCTCGTTCGTCGCGAGGTCGAACCAGCGCACGCGGTACGGTGCGCCGCCGCCGCGGGTCACGTAGTAGATCCGGCGTTGCGCCGGCACGTGGCGAGTCAGGTTCGGCGCACCGAACGGCGAGATCGAGCCCGGGGCGCTCGAGCGGCGGACCCAGGCGCGCGCGGTCGGCGCGACGGTCGGATCGCGCAGGTCGAGCTCGTGCGCCGCGCGCGAGTCCCGCAGCCCGACGTAGCCGAGCGCCATCGACATCACCTGCACGAACCGGCCGGCGACGACGTCCCCGCCGCCGTAGCTGTGCGGCGAGGCGAGCCGCAGCGGGCTCGACCCAATGTGCTCGCCGAAGCTGTTGATCTGGGCCTGGTTGTCGCCCTGGTCCGGCACGCCCCAGCGCGAAGGCGTGGCGAGCAGCTCGAACCGCATCCCGGCGGCGTCCATCGTGAGGATCGACAACCCGTTGTAGTTCGTCGCGGCGTGGCCGGCTCCCCAGATCACCAGGCCGCCGTGCGTGCGCCAGTCGGGCGCGAGCACCATGCAGCTGTAGTCGGTGACCTTCCGCGTGTGGAAAGGATCGTAGAGCCGCTCCGGGTCCGCGATCGCGGCGTGCGTGTTCGCGAGCACGCCGTCGCCTGAGCGGAACGTGCGCAGCTCGCCGGGCGCCGGCACCCACGCCGGCAGCGCGCCGGCCGGGGGCGGCGCAGGCACCGGGGCCGGGGCCGGAGCGGGCGCCGGGCTCGGCGCGGGGGCCGGCGACGGCGCCGGAGCGGGGGCCGGGGCCTGCACGCCGACGGTGACCGTCTGCGAGGCTGTGCGGCCGTCGGCCGCCGTGGCGACCAGCGTCACCTGCAGCGGCGGCACGACCGACCCGGACTGGCTGCCGGCGAGCGCGACCGCCGTGCCGTTGATCGTGGCCGACACCGCGCCGGTCGTCGACCAGGTCGCGGTGAGCGTCCCGCCTTCGGCCGGCAGCGACTGCGGCGACACCTGCAGCGACGCGGTCGGCGGCGGCGCGGGGTCGGGGATCGGCGGGGGCGGAACCGGGGCCGGGCTCGGGGCCGGCGCGGGCGCGGGGGCCGGCGGCGGCAGCGTGGCGCCGAGGCCGCCCATCGGGCCGATCCGCTCGCGGCTGACGACGATGTCCGAGAAGAACGCGTCGATCCGGTTCGGCGGCGGGTTCACCCCGCCGTTGTACCAGTCGAACCAGATCGAGGCGATGCCCATGTCCCCGAACACGTCGCGCCAGTAGTTGTGCCCGCGCGCATAGGGCGGCAGGTCCCGCCAGCGCATGTTCGTGCGCTCGTGGGCCAGCTTGCCGTCGACCCACGCCTGCGTGATGCCGTCGGCCTTGCCGGGCGTGTTCATCCGCATCCGGCGCTCGATGCAGTACCAGCGCATCCGCTCGAGCACGCCGAGCCCGCCGCGGCCCCAGTTGGAGTGCACCTGGTTCTCGCCGACCATGTACACGTAGTCGCCGAGCGCGACGTGCCGGTGCTTCGGGTCGGCGACGTTCGAGATCGCGAGGAAGTTCCCGCGCATCGACCAGCCGTCCTTCCCTTCGGCGAACGCGCCGCCGTTGCCCGCGAGCGAGCGGTGCGCGAACCCGGGGCCGAACTTCCCGGCGATCTTCAGGTCACCGTACAAGCCGTCGCCGCGGTCGACGTTGTCGACGAAGTTGTCGCCGAGCAGCACGTAGTAGCGCAGGTACAGGTCCTGCTCGAGCGGCCAGAGGTACATCTCCCACTCGATCCCCCAGGTGTCGTTCGAGGGGATCCAGGCGTGCAGCGCGCGTTGGCCGGGGTACAGCGGCCGGAACCCGTAGCCCCGGTAGCTGTCGTCGACGACCTCGTACTTGCTGTACGTGTCGGTGAGGTTCGGGCCGATGAACTTGCCCTTGTGCAGCAGCGGCAGCTTCGTCGGGTCGGTCGGGTTGTCCGGGTTCGGATCGTAGTTGACCCGGTTGTTCCGATCGCCGACGGCGTTTACCTTCCACGAGGACTCCGGACCGGTGAAGTCGAAGTGCCGGATCACGGCCGGGTGCGACGCGATGCCCTGGTCGCGCAGGTAGGAGCCCGCCAGGCCGCCGGTCGCCGGGATCACGACGTCGACCGGCTTGCGCAGCCGGAACACGGCGATCGTCGACGCGGCCCCGGCGAGCGCGGACAGGCGCAGGCGCGCCGCGGCGATCGCGCGCGCGGGCGGCGCGAACGCGACCCAGCCCGCGCCGATGATCATGTCGGGCCGGGCCGACAGCGAGTAGGAGGTTGAGCCCGAGAAGAACCCGTCGGAGGTGCACGGCAGCACCGCGGTCGCCCCGTCGGCGTAGACCACCTCGAGCGACGGCGGCGCCGCGCCCTGCCGGGTCTGGAACGACCGATCGGCGCTCGCCGCGCGCAGGTACAGCTCGACCGGCGCGCCGGCCGGCAGCGAGCGCGCGAGGTCCGAGACGTCGACCGTCACCTGGCCGGCGCCGGCCGGGACCGAGAGCGTCGCCCACGGCAGCGAGCCGAACTCGACGCCGGCGCGGTCGACCCAGTCGCCGCCCGGCCGCGTCCAGGCGATCTGCGCGAGCGGGTGCTGGTAGGAGTGCGTCGGCCCATCGTACTGCCCGTCGTGCAGCGGCCAGCCGGCTACCGGTGCCGGGGCGGGCGCCGGAGCAGGTCCCGGAGCGGGTGCCGGGGCTGGCGCGGGCGCGGGGCTCGGGGCGGGCGCTGGCGCAGGAGCCGGCGCGGGGGCCGGTGCCGGACTCGGGGCGGGCGCCGGAGCCGGGGCGGGAACGGGAGCGGGCGCGGGGGCGGGAGCGGGGGCAGGAGCAGGACCGGGAGCGGGTCCAGGAGCAGGTGCAGGAGCAGGTGCGCCACGAAGCCTCCGCAGGAGTTCTCGGATCAGTTCGATCAGGTTCACGGGTCAGTCCTCGTCGCGGGTAACCCCGCATGTGCGTTCGGCGAGCCGCGCGTATGCCTGCAGCCCGATCACCTGGGCGGCGAGCCCTCGAGCCTCGTCGCCCAGTCGCGCAAGCTCTGCTCCACACGCCGCGAGAAGCTCTCCGGCTCGGGCGGCGGCGCCATCAGGCGGGGATCCGGGGGCGGCAGGCGCGGCGACAGTGGCGGCGTCGACGGCGCGGCGCAGGCGGTCAACGTCAGCGCGAGCAGCGGCAGCAGCACGCGCGCGCCGGTCGATCTCGGCGGTATGGGCATCGGTGATCACCTTCAGGCGGCGAGCGGCGTCGCGCTCGGCTGCGTCGCGGGCCTCGAGCGCGCGCACGATCTGCGCGGCGGCGCGCGCTCGCTCGTTCGTGACGCCGAGCCGGTACACGTAGAGCAGGCCCGCCGCGACGCCGGCGAACAGCAGGCCGATCAGCACCAGGTTCAGCGTCGACCGGGTGAACGGCAGCGGCCACACGGTCAGGCGATGCCCTGCAGGTAGCTCACGCCGCCCGGCCCGAAGATCGCCGTGAGCTGCTCGCGCTTCGGCGTCACCCCGTCCCCGACGACCGCGACGTGCACCCACGCACCGCCCTCGAGGATCACCTGCTCGTAGGGCAGGCGCATCGCGACGATCGCCAGCGCGACCTCGCGCGGCTTCATCCCCGGAACGGTGATGTCCGCCGCCCTGCCCTGCATGTGGTGCGAGTTCGGCGAGCCGCCGACGGCGCGGTTCAGCGCGGGCGACCGGTAGCCGCTCGAGATCACGATCGGCCGGCCGAGGTGATCGCGCAGCGGCTGCAGGATCAGTTGCGCGAGCCGCTGCAGCTCGGCGACGATCGTCGACGTCGGGGTATTGTCGATCCCGCGCCGGATCGCTTCCTGCGAGTGGAGCAGCTCGGACAGATCGAAGTTCGGCGAGAGCTTCACGCGGTCCCCTCCTGCTCGCGGTGCTGCGTCCAGTGCAGCGTGACGAAGATCGTCCCGAGCTCGAGGCACGAGACCCAGATCTGGGTGAGCGCCGGCAGCGGCAGATCTCCGGTGTCGGCGAGCAGGTAGGACATGCGGATCGCGCCGATCGTCCAGCCGGCGAGCAGCAGCGCGCGGCCGGCCCGAAGGATCGGGTCGCGCGCCATCCTGAAGGTCGCGAACTGCAGCGCGACGCAGATCACGGCGCCGGCGGCGACAGCGAAGTCGAACGCGAGCGACAGACTCATGACTTGTTCCCCCGGATCGCCTTCCAGACGCGGTCGAAGAATCCGAGCGGATCGGCGCCGAACACCTTCGCGAGTTCGCCCAGGCCGAGCAGGACGTCGTCGGCGAGCCACGAGCACACGCCGATGATCGCGGCGGCCTTCGTTGGCGACAGGCCGGCGTCGTCGAGGCCCCAGCCGACCAGGATCGCGACCGCGACGGACGCGGCGAGCCCGCGGAAGAAGTTCGGCCAGCCGCCATGCCGCTGCTGCACGACGCCGCGGACGACGCCGGCGAACAACCCGATCGCGCCGGCGGTGGCCGCCACGGTCAACAACTTCCTCTGATCCTCGTCCATCGGCTCCCTCTCACTGCCTCACGAATCGCCCCCACGGCGATGCGACGGGTGCCGTGGCGACTGCGTTGATCACCACCGAGAACGAAGCGTCCCCGAACCCGAATGCGTTGGTGGCGCGCACCGTGAATCCGAACGCGCCGGCCGCCGTCGGCGTGCCGGTGACCGCGCCCGTCGAGCCGTTCAGCGACAGCCCCGTCGGCAGCGCCCCGGAGACGACCGCGAAGGAGATCGATGCGGTGCCGGTAGCGGAGATCGTCTGTGAGTACGCGGAGCCGACGGTGCCGGCGGGCAGGCTCGAGGTCGTGATCACCGGCACGGCACTGGCCGCACCGAGCGTGATCGACAGCGCCTGCGTGTCGGTGCGTCCGAGCGCGTCGGTCACCTGTACGGTGAACGACGACGTGCCGCTCGCCGCGGTCGGTGTGCCGGAGATCGTCGCCCCCGACAGGGACACGCCCGTCGGGAGCGAGCCGGAGATCACCGCCCAGGTGAAAGGCTCGACGCCCGTCGCGGCGAGCGGCTGCGAGTACACCTGGTTCTGCACACCGTTCGGCAGCGTGGTCGTCGTGATCGCGACCGCCGAGATCACCTGCAGCGAGACAACCAGGTCTGCAGTCCCGGACGCGTTCGTGGCCCGGATCGTCACCGTGTGCGTGGTCTCGCTGCCAGTCGGCGTCCCAGTGAGTTCGCCCGTCGACGAATTGATCGACAGCCAGCCAGGCGCGCCAGAGACGATCGAGTACGTCGGCGCGGGATAGCCCGCGCTTAGTGTCGGCGAAAAGGAGAACGCGATACCAAGCGTCGCGGTTTGCAAAGCAACCGAATTCCACGCCGGCGTCTCGTTTACCGAAGCTGCTATGCGCGTGAACGCGAGCACCCCCGACGCGACCTCGATCTCGTCAAACGCGAGGAACGTCGGAAGCGTGAGATCGGGGGGCACGACGACCGGCGGCGCGGTCCCGGCGACGTTCGCGGGGCGCGTGAAGTTGATCCGCCCGCCCGCCGCGTTGATCGCAGCGATCACGTCGTTCCAACTCCACGGGAGGCCCATACCCGGCTGCGGGTCGGGATCCCATGCGATGTAGTGCAGCCCGAGGACGTCGACCGCGAACCGAAGATGCTCGGCGGGGGACTCGATCGAGTAGTAGTCGGGATCCCATTCGTAGTTGCCGGTCAGCACCGCAATGCCACGATAGCCGGGGCGCGACGGGTGATCCGGCGGGTTCGTCATGAACGACCCGAAGGTCGTCGCGAGGAACCCTTGCCCGCCGTCCTTTCGGATGTTTGTCGGGCCGAGCGCGACCTTGCGCGTGCCGAGCGCAAGCTGGTCGAGGATCGCCTTGTCGCGCGAGTAGAGCGGAGGATATGCCGCGCCCCATCCCGTGTTGATATGCACGACGCAATCGCCCGCAACCGACAGCATCCGGTCGGCGACGTCGCGCCACAACTCGTCGACCGCGGCGTCGGTGTATCCGGCTTGCAGGTGCGCGCCCTGAATCGTGTATTCCTCGGTCGAGATCAGCACGAACTCTTGATTCGCCGCGCAGTAGGCCGCCGCCGCTTCGCACCAATCGAGGAATGCCGCCTTGCAGTCGTCCTCCCAGATGCGCGGTGCCCAGATGTTCTGACCGCCGGTGCTCGTGTAGTCCCATCCGTTGTCGGAGACGTACTGCGGGAACGGTCGCGGCCGCGCGAACCCGTGGAAGCTGCGCTCGTAAAGCCGGAGCCACACCTTCTTGCCGTCCTCCTGCGCCGCCGCCTTGATCGCGTTCAGTTGCGCGTAGAGGTTCGTGTAGTCCCCGAGCGTGCCCTCGGTCTGCCCCCACCAGATCGAGACTTGATAGCCGACGATGTTGCCGTTCGTCTTGACGAAGTTGCGCTTCCACTGCGCGATGCCGTTTCGGTTGTCGGCGTCGGTGCACTGCATGTAGTGCCCCGGCGCCCACCGCTTCGTCGTCGCAGTCGGTGGCGGCTCGGTCGGCGGGAGGATATGCGCCGTGCGCCATGCGTCCCATTGCCCCCAGTTGCCCGTCCAGTCGGAGAACTGGTAGAGCGCGTAGCCCGCGATCTTACTCGACAGCGACGAGAACATCGCATCGAGCGCGGTCGCCATCCAAGGCGCAGTGCCACGGTCCCCGAAGTTGAAGATCACGGGCCGCTGCACGTTCGCGAAGAACTCCGTGAACCGCGCAGTAAGCCAGTCCTGCCCCTCGTTGGCCGTGGGGCCGGCGAGGATGATCTCGTCGGGTCCGGTGAGCGTCGGGATGTAGACCTCGTTCACGTTCGTCCACACACACTGGATGAACGGGCGGTAGCGGAACCCCTCGGCGCGAGCCGCGGCAGCGAACTCGTTGAAGAACGACATTACCGCCGAGCCGGGCTGCCCGCCCGGCAGGCTCGCCGGCCGGAAGTCCTCGGTGTCGTCTTGGATGCCGTAGAACCCCCACCTCGCGACTGTCATGCACGCGGCGATGATCGCGGCGCGGCGCGGCGCGGTGTCGACGTCGATCTTCGCGTTCGCGTGGCCGATCGCATCGTCGCCGCCCGCGTTGTCGGTGCTCCACGTGCCGAACCACGCCCACAGCTTGAGCCGCGAGTCGACCGCGGCCATCTTCGCCTTGATCTGCTGCACCTCGGCCTGCGTCAAGATGATCCCGACCTCGCTGTCCGGGACGAACCCCGACAGCGAAGGGAACGTGATGACACCCTGAGCCGGGCTCGGGTAGCCGACCGAAACGTAGAGGTCAAAGATGTCCTTCGAGACGCATTCCTGCAACCTCGCCTCGCCGTCGGCGGCGAGGAGTTGCTGATACCCGATCCAGATTCCAGCGGACATGACGGCCTCGACTTAGGACGAGACGACCGAGCCGAGGCCCGGCCCTGCGCGCTTCCCGCTCGACGCTTGCATGACCATCATCGTGATCGTGTCGGTGAGCAGGGCTGCCGGGTCGGCCGGCACCTTCAGCAGATTGCGCGTCGCGTCTCCGGGCTTCGCGGTGATCGCGGGAGACGAGATGGTGTAGATCTCCGCCTCCGCTCCGACCCCGACGTTGCGCCACACATAGACGACGATGTTCGTTGTCGAGGTCGGGAACTGCGCGGCCGGGAGCTCGGCTTGATAGAAGTAGGACGCGGTCGCCTTGCCCTTGACCGGGATGATGATCGACGCCTGCCCCGCGCCGCCCGAGCCGCCGTTCGGGTGCGGCTGCGTGTAGGTCTGCGCGGCGTTCGTGCCGGTGAGCGCTTTGCTCGCGAGGTGGAAGCCGACGAAACCCGCGCCGCTGCCGTTCGCCGTGTCGGTGTAGGGTGGCGTTCCGGTCGCATCGACGATCGTGTAGCCCGACTGCGTGTCGGGGTCGCCAAACCATCCTGCACCGCCGCCGAAGATCCGGTGCGTGTCCTGCGACAGCGTGCCGGTCGAGGCGGTCGTCGTCTCGGTCGCGGCGCTCCCCGAAGTGCCGAATTTCACCTGCGCGGGGTCGATCGCGTTGGAGGTCGGCACGTTGCCGATCTCCATCGCATAAAGCGAGTGCTTGATGTTCGAGGTATGCGCGACGAGTGACGACCCGTTCCATTTGCGGATCGGAATGGAGAAGGTCGGCGACGCGCCGGCCGACACGTTGTGCAGCCACGCGGCGGCGAGGTTCGGCGCGTAGTCGCCGGGCGACGCATCGCGCGCGGACACCGCGCTCGACCACGTGCCGCCGCCCGTCACCGTGCCGAAGAACAACGTCTCCGAGGTGACCGACTCGACCAGACCGCCGACGAGCAGGATCAGCGACTGCGCGGTGAGATCCGATCCGAAGGAGAAGGTCAGCGGCCCCGTGTTGCCTTGATGGCGGATCGAGACGCCTTGGATGATGTTCGGAGTCGAAAAGGGCATCGCTTACCTCTTGATGAGTGTCACGCGGCTGGACACCTTCGAAAGCACGTCGACGATGTTTCCGGAGCTCAGGCCGAAGCGGGTACGCGAGATACGAAGGACCGGCGAGATCGTCTCGCCGGCCAGCGCGCGATAGGTGGCCGACAGGGTCATCGAGCGCGTGTCGCTCGTGTTCGTCGCGAGCTCCATCACTGTGCGGGTGACCAGTTGCAGTTTCCCGGACACGTACACGCCGGCTGTCAGCGTGCTCGCGCCGCCGACCGCCTCGCCGTGCACCTCGAACGTGGTGACAACCTCCGCGTCGCCGTCCGATTCCGCGGTCAGGGTCGCGAGCGGATAGTCGATCGACGCGAGGGTGGGCAGATTGAACGAAGTCCCGGGGGCGTTCTCGATGTAGGCCGACTGGGTCGCTGCGGTCGTCGCCAGCAGAGGCGTCGTGATCATGTTGGCGCCGCCCGCGTCCCACGGCGGCAACTGCGTCACTCCGGGCGGAATCTCGCCGAAGAACGGGCGCAGGATCGACACGTACTTGAACGACCCCGCGGTCCAGTTGCCCGATCCGTACACGAGCAGCCGCGCGATCCGCGCACCGGCGGGCGCCACCGCGAAGATCGCTGCGAGCGAGTGATCCTCGGCACGGCGCCATACCCTCACCGTCGAGTTCACCGGCACGCCGGACACCGAGCCGCTCGACTCGAGCCCGATCGGCGTGCTCGACGCGCCGTCATACCAGGCGATCGCGATGTAGCAGTCCGTGCCCCAGCCGAGCAGAGACGCGAACGCAGCGAAGCGCGCACCAGGCGTGCACTGCATCTCGGCGCACCGAGCGACGCCCGCGTAGCCGTCGCCGGTCGCCGTGCTCGCGATCCGCAGCAGCGCGTTCGACGGCGTTCCAGGCACGAACCCGGTCGGGTAGCCGGTCGCCGCCGAAGGCTTGAGGATTGCCGTCGAGCCCGCAGCGATCCCGATCTCGTAGGCGTCCCAGGACCCGACACCCCCGTCGAACGTCGCGTTCTTCACCCGATTGGATGAGGTCGCCGCGCGGCCCGACTGGCTGCCTTCCGACACCGTGTAGGACGGGATCCACGCGATCGCCGACCGCGCCCCGATCGCGTTGACCGCGACGAGATAGACGTTCAGCAGCTCGCCCGGGGCGACGCCTTCCAGCCACGCGTAGGTCGCGCCAACCGGCGCCACGACGCGCCGATACTCTGCTTCGCCAGCCCGCTTCCAGAACGCTTCGACGTGCACGTCGTCGGCAACGGGCAGGGTCCAGGCGACCGCGACGTAGGGCACGATCACCCCGTCCTGCCGCACATAGAACGTGTCGGCGTTCGAGGTCAGCGTCACGCCAGCCGGAACCGCGACGTACCGCGGGTCGGGCAGCGAGGTGTTCGGCGCCGGGTCGGGGTCGATCGCCTCGCTGTAGGCCCACGAGTAGATGTTGACCGCATCCTCCTGCAGCGTGAGCGTCACGGTCTGCAGCGAGGCGAACTCGCGCCGCAACACGCGGAACACCTTGTTCGTCCAGCCGTAGCGGCTGATTGTCAGCCGGCAGGTGTCGCCCGGCTGCAGCGCGTAGGCGGAGAGCTTGAAGGTCGCCCGCATCGTCAGGGCCTGGCGGGCGCGGAACAGGATCAGTTTCGCGATCCGCTGCGCGCGGCGCGCGTCGTCGACCATCGGCAGGTCGATCTCGCGGTACAGCACCTCGCCGGCGTCCTCGGTCGCGTAGGTGCTCGACGCATAGGGCGGAAAGTCGGTGACCTGGTACAGCTGGTCCGGCGCCCGGTAGCGCCCGCGGACCGCGTTGAACAGGTCGCGGCGGTTCGCCCGAGCCTGGACGGTGACATCCCCGCCGGCCAGGTCGGTGTCGTCCATGTCGAGAGTCGGCGTCTCGTAGGCACCGGCGCGCAGCACCCACTTCCCGCCGCTGTAGACGGCGATGCCGACCATGCTGTCGAGGATCGACTCGAGGTTCGTCTTGCGATCGGTCTCGGTCGAGAGCACGCCGGCCAGCGCGTAGCGTTTCTGCTCGCCGCCGACGCCGTCGATCGGCACCAGCTCGTCGCAGACGTTCGCCGCCGCGGCGACGCTCGCCCATTCGATCTCGCTCGAGGTGCAGCCGAACCCGAGCGCGTCGCGCAGGTAGTCCGCCGCGCACAGCGCCGGATTGTCCGAGTAGGCCCAGGTCGACGCGGTGTCGGCGCGGTGCGAGCCGCTGCCGCCGTTCGTCGAGTCGAGCCGCGGATCGTAGACTTTCTTCCCGCGCACGATCGCCGAGACGGCCGGGAACCCGGTCGCGTACAGGGTCTCGTTCCACGAGGTGACCACGTGCAGTCGCGCGACGCCCTTGCCGACCGCGTCCGAGGTCCACTCCCCGCCCGACCAGGTCTCGAGGTTCGTGTCACGCTCGCCGGCGGCGATGCCCAGGAACGGATAGACCCGCGCGTAGGCGATACCCCGGTTCACCCGGTAGGTCACGGTCACCTCGAGGTCGTCGGTCACGCTGTTCAGCAGCGTCCCCACGTTGCTCGACATCGAGTAGTCGACGCCCTCCACCATTCGGACGTCGGTGCCGCCGTCGACGTAGATCGTCCCGGAGTCGCCGATCCCGGAGGTCGAGATCTGCACCGTGCGGTAGGTGATCGTGTCGACCGCGACGAGCGTGCCGCCATTGAGCGGCAGCGTGAAGGTGTTCCCGACCGTGTTCCCGGTGAATCGGAACACCTCGGGCGTCTGGTTGTCGACGTAGTAGGGCGAGCCGGAGGTGACCGGGCCGCCGGTCCACGGCGTGATCGACGTATCGTTGAACCAGACGTCGTCGACCGCAGTGATCTCGTGCCCGGCGAGCGGAATGACGTGCGAGACGTCCTGGTTCTTGTCGCCGTGGGTCTTGTGGTAGACGATCGGCCCGGAGACGCGCGTGCGCCCGTAGACGAGCACCCGCGCGGCGTCCGACTGGCGGACCGGCGTCGTGCGGTCTTGCAGGCTCTCCGACTGAAGGCGCGCGGCCTTGCGTTGGTTGTAGCGACTGAAGGCCAGCCCGGCGACGACCGTGGTCGTGTAGCCGATCACCGCCGCGGCGGTCGCCGTGGCCCCAGCGTAGACCGCGGCGGCTGCGATCAGTTCCGGCACGCTAGACCCTCCACGCCGTCGAGGCACGCGACAGCGGAACCACCAGCAGCCCGGTCGGGCCGGGCGCGGCGACCTGCGCGCCGATGCACACGCCGAGCGAGTCCCGTTCGTCGACCAGCAGCAGCACGACGTCCCCGCGCTGCGCGAACGCAGGCGAGGCGAGCGGCTCGCCCAGGTGATCGGTCACGTGCTCGCCCAGCGCGCCGCTCGAGGCGACGAAGCGCGCGTAGTCGGCCGCCGACTCTACGGTCGGCACTTCCATCGGGTGACCAGTGATCGCCTCGACGGCGCCGGCGGCAAAGGTCGCGCAGTCGTTCTGGCCCCATCGGAACGGCGTCTCGCGATGCGCGTCCACGTAGGCCGCGAGCCGCTCGGGCCAGTCCTCGAGCCGCTTCATCGTTGCGCCTGCGCCGACGGAAAGATGATCAGCCGCTCGGCCATCTCGGCGGCGAACTTGAAGAACGTGTCACCGGGCGCGAACTTCAGCTGGTCCTCGTTCGTGTAGCGCCGCACCGCCGCACCGAGCAGCGAGGCCATGCGCGATTCGGCGGTGATCGACACCGTCGTCGTGACCACCCCGTCGTCGCCCGGGACCTCGCCGATCGCGGGCGCGTCGAGCAGCCCCTCGAATTCGACGACCGGCGTGTCGATCAGCGCGATCGGATTGGCGTTCGGGTTCAGCACCCCCAGCCACAGCGTCGCCCGCTTGCCCTGGGACTGCGTTGACAGCGCCTGCGAGATCCGCGACGAGGCGACGCCGGCGAGCGTGAACCGCACCGCCGTCGACTCGACGGCCGAGGACTCGACGATCGGCTCGATCTGCACGACGTCGCCGATACCCTTCCACGTGTACGAGTTCCACGCCATGTCGGCGCCGGCGGTCACGTACCGCTCGAGGCCCTCGGCCCACTCGACCTCGGCGAAGATCACCGGCATCCCGAACGACGCCTCGAGCGCGGCCTGCTGATCGACCGAGATCGACTTCACGAGAGCACCTCGACGAACGACAGCGAGATCGGCTGGGCGTTGCGGGCGCTCGATGTCTGCTTCCAGGAGCCGTCGACGAGCTTCCAGAGCGCGCTCGGGCGATCCCAGACGATCGCCGCTCCGTTCGACGCGGACGCCCGCAGCGCCGGCTCGATGGTGAGACTCACGGTGCCGCCGGAGATCGTCCCGCCGACCACGACGCGCACGAGCTGCACCGCGTAGGCGGCGGTCGTGGTCACGCCGAGCATATCGCCGGCGAGCGCCGTCTGCCCGTTCGTGCCGGCGATCACCAGCGTCGTCGCCCCCTGGGCGTGCACGCCCGATACCGTCGGCGAGCCGCGCAGCGTCCCGTAAGGGACTGGATGCTGAAAGTGGTGAAACACGGCGCGATTCGCACCGTTTGCGATCCGAGAGATCCAGGCTTCCTGTTGCGCGCGCTCGGCGAACGACACGGTCGGGGGAAACGTGACATCGGCCACCCAGCGATGCGAGTACGGCACTTCGCCGATCTGCGCGTCGCCGCCCATCGGCGGCTCGCCGCTCGTGCGCCGCTTGCGGAACTCGCCCCAGGAAAGCACCTGAGGCGCGAGTAGCTTGGTCGACGGCCAAGTCAGATTCGCCATTAGACCGCCCCCGCCATGCCACGCGCTTGCATGTCGTACTGCTTTGCGATCGTGCCGGCCTGCGCACGCTGGATGTCCGCGACGATCACCGAGCGATCGGTGCGGCTGTCGATGTTGTAGACGTAGGTGATCGACCCCGCCGACCCGCCGCCTCCCTTGACGGCGAGCGGCACGGCGGCCGGCAGGATGTCCCACGCACCGTTTGTGGCGGCGCTCGTTGCGGCGGTCGCGCCGCCGCCGAACAGGGACTGGATTCCGCCGGTGAGTGCGCCCGCGATCGGCTCCGTGACAGTCTTGCGCAGGAAGATCCGCGCAACGTCCTGTGCCAGCCCCTGAAGCACGTCCGACAGCTTGCTACCCCCGACGATCGCCTTCTCGAACGCCGACTCGAAGGTGAGCCCAAGATCACGCGCTGCGTCCTGAACCTTCTCGGTTTCCGATTTCTCCGCCTGGATCGTGGAGAGCATCTGGATCGTGACCGCCTTGCGGGCACGAGCGGCCTGGTCCGCATCCTCGAACCCCCCGGCAGCCTCGATCTGGCTGATCCGTTCGAGCTCGAGCCGGTACTTTCGAGCAGGGTCGGCGAGGTTCTCCCAGATCTCGATCTGCTGCTCGCGCTCCTCCCGCGCTCGGCGCGTGAGGTCGTTGATCGCCCGGATGTCGGCTTCTTCGGACTGCGCGGCCTCTTTTGAGACGCGTTCCTGTTCCTTGATTCGGTCGATCTGCACGGCCCGGAGCAGAATCTGCTGCTCCAAGGTCGGGGTAAGTCCGTCGATCTCGCCGCGGCCGATCCTCGCCAGGATCTGCTGCTCCAGCGTGAGCTGCTGAGTGACCTCAAGTTGCCCGGTCAGCGTCTGGAGTAGCCGCTCGGCCTCCGACTGACGTTGCGCGATGGCGGCCTTCGGGGACGGAACTTCCTTGACCTTCGGGGCCGGCGGCTTGTCCGTGTCGCCGTAGCCCGCGTTCCCGAACAGCAGCTCGCGAGGGGTCGGGCCGTTAACCTGGCGTTGCGCCGGCCGCAGAGCGTCGATCGACTTGCGCACCCGCGCGATGCGCGCGTCGAAGTCGTCGAGGGCCTCTTTGGAGAATCCGAGCCGCTCCGCGACCGATCGCTGCTCCGTCAGCCCGGCCAAGTCCTTTTCGAGGTCCGCGATCGCCTTGTTCGGCCCGAGTACCCCGCGGATCTGGTCCCACATCGTACCGCCGGCCTTCCCGGTCTCCCGGAACCGCTCGGCCAGGTCAGCCAGCGCCGGAATGATCTGGGCGGCGATCGACTGCACTACCAGCTCGCCGTCGCGCTTGATTGCCCGCCAGGCGTTCGCCAGACGCTCCGCCTCGGCCGCCGCTTCGGCGGACACGGTCGCCGACTCCTTGGTCCGCGTCGCGAGATCCTTGAGAAACGGGAGCGCCTCGGCCCCTGATTTCCCGAGCAGGACCTGCGCAAGCGCCGTCTTGTTCGTGCCGTCGGCATAGCCCGACAGCGCGCGCGCGACATCTTCGACCACTTGTCCGGTGGACCTGAAGCTGCCGTCGGCTTCCTTCGTGGCGACGCCCAGCGCCTTGAACGCTTGCGCCACGGCGGACGTCGGATCTTCGGCCTCCCGCATCGCCTTTGCGAGCTTCGTCGCATACTCGGTGATCTGCTCGAGGCCGACGCCGGTCGGCGCGACGGTATTCAGGATCGAGGACAGTTCCTCGACCGACGCCCCGGTCGACTCCGCGGCGTCGTCGAGCGCCGACAGCTCGGTCACCGCCGCAGCGAACCGATCGAGCACCGCACTGACTGCGAGGCCGCCTGCGATCGCACCGAAGCCGGCCGCAATGCCCGCCGCCGCGGACTCAGCCTTCTTCGCGAACCCCGCGAGCTGCGACTCCGCGCGGCCGAGGCCGGCCTCGAGGTTTGCAAGCTTCGCGTTGATGTCGATCGTCAGTGCGGCGAACGCCATGCCCTCACTCCTTCGGTCGCAACCCTTCGCGGATCACCGCCCAACGGCGCACGAGCTCGCCGGCATCGTCGATGCCGAGCGCCTCGCACACGTAGGGGATCGCTGCCCACTCGCCGCCGTTGGCGAGGTTCCACGCCTCGATCGCGGCGGCGTCCTCGACGCATAGGGCCGGCGCAGGCTCGTCCTCGTCCCTCGTCGCCTGCCAAGCGAGGAACGCGGTCAGTTTTTTGCGGACGCCTCGCGTGCCGCTCGCCGCGCGGCAAGCTGATCGAGCACCGCGGAGGCGAGTTCCGAGAACGTCTCCGGCTGATCCTCGATCCAGGTCATGAACAGCTCGGTCGAGAACTCGACCGGCGAGTCCCCGCCGCCGGCCAGAAGTCCCGCCTCGTCCATCTGCCAACCGACGACCGACTCTCGGATGAGCTCGACCATGAAGGCGGAACCATCGCCTCGTGTGCGTTCGCGAAGCCGCGCTAGCGGCAAGTCACCCATCCGACGGACCGTGAAGTTGCGCCCACCGGCGGTGACCTGCTGCTCGCGCAGCGCGAGGATCCGCCGCTGCAGCGCGTCCATCAGGCCGTGTACTTCACGTCACGGTTCGAGCGCCGGATCACGGTCAGCGAACCGGTGATCAGCTGGTTCACCTGCACGCTCTCGCCGACCGTCGACGGGATTCCCGCGAGCAGCCGCTTGTGGCCCGACGCTTTCGTGAACCGGAACGGTAGGATCGTCCCCGCGTACGCCGCGGTATCGATCGCCGACTGCACCGAGGCCGAGTAGTCGGTGAACAGGTTGATCGAGACGTCGGCAAGCGAGATCAGCCCCGCCTGCGACTGGCGCGCGACATCGAGAAGCGTGGTCGCGTCGAGCGACTCGACCTGGCCGGCACCGAAGTCCACGCTGGTCGCCTGAGCGAGCGTCGACCAGGTATTGATCTTCTGCACGCCTGCCGAGGCCGACCAGGTACCGAAGTTTGTGCTGTCGATGCCCTCGAGCGTGAACGCGCTCGCGGTCGGCGTCGGCGACGCAGCGACGCGCGCCACGACGTACGACAGCTCGACCATCCCGTCGACCTGGCCCATGTACACGTAGTCGCCGGCCACCACCGAGAATCCGCTGCCGGAGACCACCGCGGCAGACGCCTTGCTGATGCCGGTGACGCTCATCGCCGCGGCCAGCGCGGTGCCCACTTCGGTCCGGTAGCCCCGGCCTGCTTCGATGCCCATTGCGGACTCCTAGAATGACGAAGCCCCGCGCGCGGCGGGGCTGGTTGCGAAAACGGCGGTGGTCATGACCACCAGTCGAACTCCACGGACTCGACGTGCAGGCCAATTTCCAGATCGAATCGCCCGTCGCGGCTGGCGCACGGCACGGCGACTGCCGCGAACGCCCCCACGACCGCGTCAGCGATTTCCTTTGCCTGCGCGATGCCTTCGGCCCAGCATTCGACGACGACGCGCGACTGCGTGGCGAGAACGATCCCTTCAAGCCCGGCGATCGGGTCGGTGCGGATCGCGTAGGCGGCTGCCGGCATTGGCTCGCCTTGGGCGATCACGCTCGGGTACATGCGAAAGGCAGACCCCACCCCTAGCAGCGCTGTAAGCGGCGCGTGACCGCTCATCACGTCGAACACGTCGCTGTCGATGCTCATCTACGCCCGTTCTCCACACCGATCGCGCGCCTCAGCTCGTCTGAGAAGGTGCGCGTCGCCTCCTCGCCCTTGGACTGCAGAGCCGGGCCGATGAACGGTCGGGCGGCCATGCGACGCGTGCCGAGCTCGAGGAAGCGGAAGTAGAACGGGTCGCGCGGGTTCCGGCCTGCCCCGAATCCTGCGGCCTTCCCGGCCGCAATCTGCTTTCCGGTCAGGCGACGCACCGTCACGTAGACGCCGACGTCGCCGCGGCGACGCGCGAGGCGCGAGGCTCGCACGGCGATCGAGCGCCGCACCAGCCCGCGGATCCTGTACTTCGTCGCGGTCTGCAGCACCGGCGCGTTCCCGCGCGCTTCGGACTGGATCACGCGACCGGACGCGCGCAGTGCCTTTCGCAGTGACCCGAAGCGCAGCTTCCGCGGCAGGGCGCCGAGCGCGAGCTGCGCGTCCTCCAGGCCCGAGATGCGGATCACCTTATCGGCCATCTCGCACTCCTCGCCGCACGTACAGGTCCACCAGACCCCCACGGCCCTCCACAGGCATCGCTGGGCCGGCCAGGTCGTAGCGTTCCCCCCGCCAGGTCACCCTCATCTCAGGATCGACGCCGGCCAGACGGCGAATTCTGAACCGCGCCTCGAACTCGCCCTGCAGCTGCGCGCCAGCCAGCCGCTCGTCGACGCGCGCGGGCAGGTAGCGCGCCCACACAGTCGCAAAGGCCGACCAGGTTTCGACCTCCTCGCCGATCGCGTTGCGTGCCACTGCCTTGTGCTCGATCGTGATGCGCTGGTCGAGCTGGCCAGCCGGCTGGATCACAGCGGGTGCACCCGGTAGCGGTCGAGCAGCGCGCGCGCGAACCCCTGCGGAAGCGCCGGCCGGTCGGTATCGGCCTCGCGGCTTGCATACAGCGTCCCGACGGCGAGCAGGATCCACTGCTGCACCGCGGCCGGACAGCTCGCCCATCCGGCAGCGTAGGTGACCCGCACGGCATTCGCCTCGTCGCGGGTGGCGGGCCAGTCGAAGTCGTAGGCCGGCAGCAGCCAGGCGTCGATCTGCGCATCGTCCAACGCGTAGTTCGCACCGGCAACAGTCTGCAGCGCCCCTGCGTCGTCAACGTACTGCAGGGAGGTGACCGAGATCACCGGGCCGCGCGGAAGTCGGATCGCGCCGCTCGGAAATACGTCCAGCATCAGCTGCAGCGTCTGCGGCGCGACCGACCGGTCCAGCTCCTGCTCGGCCTGCTCGCGCGCGGCCGAGATCAGGCGCGCGATCAGCGCGTCCTCGTCTGTGCCATCCACGCGCAGGTGCAGCTTCGCCTCGGCCAGCGTCACCGGCTCGGTGGCCGGCGGCGTCAAGATCCTGATCCCCATCAAGCCCTCCGAGCCGTCTGCACGTTGCGCCGACCGGCGTTCTGCACCTGGCGCCCAGACCCGCGACGCACGCCACCGCCCGCGAGCTTCATCGCCTGCGCGGCGAGCGTCGCGTCGGCCAGCGTGATCGCCAGCTCGCCCGTGATCACCTGCGCGCCGAACCCGGTCGCCGAGAGCGTCGCGTCGCCGAGCGTCGCCGAGACCGCCCCGGTAATCTCGATCGCCCCCGAAGCCGACAGCGCCGCATCGGCGAGCGTCGCGGCCACCTGGCCGAGGATCGCGACCGTGCCGGTCGACACCACCGTCGCGTCGGCCAGCGTGACCGCCACCGACCCGGTGAGCTCGCTCGCGAGTGTTCCGTCGGCCGCCAGCGTCGCGTCGGCCAGCGTCGCGGCCAGCGTCCCCGCGATCTCGACCGTCCCGGCCGCCACGAGCGTCGCATCCGCGAGCGTCGCCGAGAGCGTGCCGGTCAGGCCGTCCGAGAGCGCCCCGTCCGCCGCCAGGGTCGCGTCCGCCAGGGTCGCGGTCAGCGTGCCCTGGATCTCGAGCGTGCCCGTCCCGGCCAGCGTCGCGTCCGCGAGCGTCGCGGCGACCTGCCCCTGCAGATCGAGCGCGCCGGCCGCCGAGAGCGTGGCGTCGCCGAGGGTCGCCGCGACAGCGCCCGCGATCTCTACGGCGCCCGTCGACGCGAGCGTCGCACCAGCGAGGGTCGCAGCGAGCGTCCCATGCAGCTCAAGCGTCGCGGTCGCGGCAAGGGTCGCGTCGGCGAGCGTCGCCGAGAGCGTGCCGGTGATCGCCTGCGGCGCCGCCGACAGCGGCAGGACGCGCCGGCGCGGCCGGACTCGCGTCGGCTGCCGGAACAGCGAGGCCCGCATCGGTCAGCCGAGTTCCTGAATCCAGATCACGCCGGACATCGTGATCGAGTCGGCCGGCGTCGTCGCGAGTTCCAGCGTGCAGCGCCGCGACGCCGCCATCACGAGCTGCTGCTCCTGCGTGAACAGCACGTCGAGCGGCACGCGGATGTTCCAGTTCCAGGCGCCGTGCGTGACGATCGTGCCCGCGCTCGCCTTCGTCGTGTTGTTCGCCTCGGCGGTGAACGAGGCCGCCGCCATCGTCGAGTCGTTGGCGACCGGCGTCGGCGTCGAGCCGCCCGAGCCGCTCGTCGTCTGGCCCGACTTCAGCAGGATCGACAGCGCCTCCTCGGCGGTGTCGCCGACCTCGGTCGACTGCGACAGCGAGAACCCGAGGATCACGATCGGCTTCGCGCTGTTCGCGACCAGCTCGAACAGGTCCTGCTGCGCGCTGACCGCGACGCCGTTGAACTGGACGGTGTAGACCCCGGACATGGTGTTCCCTCAGTGGTAGCGGTAGGCCGGCCGCAGCGCCGGAGGACGCACGCGCGGCGGCGGCGCCTTCGTCGCGACCGCGCCAGGTTGCAGCGCAATCGCGACGCAGCAGTACTCCTGCGAGCCCGAGTAGGTCCCGCCGATCGTCACCGACGTCGCCCCGTCCTCTCGCAGCCCCGCGAGCGACGAGGCCGACGTCCAGGCCGTGCCGGTGATCGCCGACGAGCCGGCGCCGGCCGTCAGCGTCAGGCTCGAGGTCGGCGACGAGGCGAAGAACACTACCTCCTCGCCGGTCGCCGACGTCACCGTCGCGGTCGGGCTGTTGTTGAACGCGTTGGACCCGTAGACCGGCGTCCGGTATCCGGTGATCCCGTCGTAGCAGGCCGCGACGATCTGCAGCCGGCGGCCCGTAAACCCGGGCGCCGAGAGCGCGAGCGTCACTGTGCCGGTCGTGCCCGACGGGACCTCGATCGCGAACCAGCGACACTTATGCGCGGTCTGTCCGGCCGGCGTCGTCGCGGTGCCCGCGAGCGTCACGCCCGTCGACGAGCCGGCAAGCGTGATCTGCGATGCCGCGGTGATCCGGTCCGTCGAGTCCGTCGACTGCCCGACCAGCCCGACGATCCAGCGGTTCGCGCCCGAGCCGACCGCGATCGAGCCGGAGACCGAGGTCTGGAACGCATCGGTCGCGACCGCCAGGCCGCCGACGAACGCCATCTCAGGTGCTCCGCGGCCGGTAGACGGTCACCACGTCGTTCCCCGTGTCGAACAGCCCGTTCTGCAGCAGCACCACGCACCGCGTCGCCGGGTTGTAGTCGACCGACTTCCCCCACACGCTCTTCGACTTCGGCACGATCGTCGCGCCGCCGGCGAGCGTGTGACTCGTCACCGGCCAGCTGTTCGACAGCGTCGCCGGGATCTCGATCTCATAGACCTTGTCGGTGTTGCCCGAGACTCCGAACACCAGCAGCCGCTCGGAGTCCGAGCACCAGCACATCGCGCCCCACTCGGGCCCCACCGACAGCGAGGTGCCGAGCGTCGCCTCGCCGCCAAGCGTCGGCTGCGAGACGCCCGATGCGACGTTCATGTACTGCAGGCGAATCACGCCTCCGTCCGCGAAGGCGCAGATCAGCAGGTCGCGCGACGGCACGTGCACCAGCGCGCCGGTGATCGGATCGCCCGCGCTCGTGTCGCACTCCGCGTACGAGAACCCGGTGCCGGAGCCGGTGACCCAGGTGTTCGACGCCAGGTCGAACCACTGCAGCGCGAACGGCGAGCCGCCGCCCTGGCACGCGATGAACAGTCGGTCCTGCGCCGGCACGTAGCGCGAGAGCAGCGGCGCCGAGAACGGCGACCAGCCGCCCAGGCTCGCGGTCCGCCGGACCCAGGCGCGCGCGGACGCCGCGGTGCTCGGGTCGCTCAGATCGAGCTCGTGCGCGGCCTGCACGCTCGCGAAGTTCGTGTAGCCGAGCGCCATGTTCGCCGGCACCACGAACTTCTCTCCGACGACGTCCCCGCACCCGTAAGAGTGCGGCCCGGCGATCCGCAACGGGCTTGAGCCGGTGACCTCGCCGTAGGAGTTGACCTCGCCCGAGATGTTCCCGGTGTCCAGCGTCGCGTCCCAGTCCGTCGGCGTCGCGACGCACTCGAAGTACATCGTCGAGGCGTCGAACGTGAGCACCGTGACGCCGTTGTAGTTCGTCGCCGAGTGCCCGCCGCCCCATATCACCAGCGCGCCGTAGTCGCGCCAGGTCGGGTGCAGGAACAGCGCCGAGTAGTCGGTGACCTTCTTGCTCAGGAACGGGTCGTAGCCGACGGCCGCCGGGTCGTGGATGGCGCGCCAGTTGTTCGTCAGCACGCCGCCGCCGGCGGTGTACGAGACGACCTCGCCAGCGCTCGGAACCCAGGACGGAAGCGACGGCGCCGGCGGCGGCGCGGTGTAGCCGTAGGTCGTGCCGCGGATCGGTCGGCGCGGCGGGCGCAGCATCGCCCGCACGCGCGCGCCGAACCAATCCGGGCCTGCCTTCACCAGCGCCTCAACCGTTGCCGTCGGTGAGCGTGTAGCCGGTCACCGTGAAGGACTGGCCGGACGCGAAGGACGTGTTGTCGACTTGGAGATCTCCCCCGCCGCCGGTCACGGTGACGGACCCTTGCTGATGGCACGTGGTGCCGGTCGAGTCCTTGATGCGGAAGTGCGCCGCGGTGCCCGTCCCGTTCGCCGACGAGTCCTGCCAGGTGCCCGACTTCGCCTTGCTGCCGCTCGAGGCCGCCGCCAGCCAGTCCGACGGCAGCGTGATCGAGGCGAGCAGCGTGCCGCTGTCGGACGCCGCGCAGTTCGCCGGCTGCGCGCCGGTACGGATCTCGAGGATCGGCGAGGTGCCGACGGTCGTCTCGATCGCGTCGAGCCGCGCGTTCCGCACGGCGACGGAGTGCTGAATGGTCATGATCTGGCCTCAGATGCGAGCGGGGCACCCGAAGGCGCCCCGCGGGCGGTTGCGATCGACGCCTGGATCAGGACGTCGCGATCTTCAGCAGCTTGATCGCCTGGCTGTTGCGGATCTTCCCGCCCACGCGCTTGCGGACGTAGAACTTGACGAAGCCCGGGGTCGTGATCTCGTCACGGGTGATGCGCATCCCCACGCGATCGGCGATCAGGTACCCCTCGCGGAAGTCCCCGAACGCGAGCGAGAAGTTGCCCGCGCTCACGACCGGCATGTCCTCGGCCTCGACCACCGGGTAGCCGAGGAACGTCGACGGCTCGCCCGCCTGCACGTTCGGCTGCCACAGGTACTGGTTGGTCGTGTCCTTGTACTTGCGCATCGCCGCGAGCACGAGCTTGCTGGTGACCCAGCGGGCGTTCGCCCGGTAGCGCGCACGCAGCGCGTACACGACGTCCAGGAACGTGTCCGCCGAGGTCGGCAGTGCCGCCGCCTGGCCGGACGCGATGTACTGCAGCGTGCCGAAGGCACGCGAAGCGTCTGCGGTCGTCACCGGCGTGGGGCCGGCCAGGAAGCCGGTCGGACGGCTGGTACCGTTGCCGGACACGAACGCGGCACCCTCGCCCTGCGCGATCGCCTGGGCGGCCGACGACACCAGCCAGCCCTCGACGTCGAAGAACAGATCGTCGAGCGACTCCTCCGACGCCTGCGGCTTGGCCGAGGCCATGCCGAAGGTCGGCGCCACTTCCGCCAGATCGGGCGTGTTCGTCTGGTTGCGCGTGCCGGTCTCCCCGACCCACTCGAACGCGGCGCCGTTCGCGTCGAACAGCTCCTTGTAGTCCGGCGAGCCCACGGTGCGCACCGTCGAGATCTGCCGGATCGGCGAGATGTCGACCGACAGACGCTGGATCTGGCGCTCGATGATCTCGGGCAGCGCGAACCCGCCGGCCGAGCCGGTCGAGGTGACCGTCTGAGTCGCGCGGGTCTCGAAGCCGTCGTCTCCACCGAACGCTTTCGCCTCGACCTTCTGCAGCTCACGGGCGCGCAGCTGCAGCGCGGTCCGCCGCTCCGGATCTCCCGGGTTGCGCACCCAGCCCAGGAACGCGGTCTTGTACGCCTCGGCTTCCGGCGACTGGCGCTCGCCGTCCTTGCCACCGCCCAGCGCGCCGGGGCGCGACAGCTTGGTCTGCACCTTGTCGAGCTCGGCGTTGATCGTCGCGAGTTTCGCCTCGAGGTCGGAGATCGACTTGCCGTCGGCCTTCGCCTGGATGGCGGCGTCGTTCGCCTTCTTGAACTCGTCCCAAGCGCGGCCCTGGGCTTCGATCAGCCCCTTGACTTCGGACAGGTCGAGCGCGGCGACCGCGGCGGTACCGATGAACAGCTCGGGCGGCAGCACCGGCATCCCGATGGTCGCGGCGACGAGCGACAGGATCGCCAGACCGCACAGAACCGCCAGCCGGGCGGGGGAGAATCGCTTCAGATACACGGTGCACTCCTAGAAATGAAGATGCCGCCCGGGGGCGGCCAGTCGTTGCGTTGTGGCGGCTCAGACGAGCGCCGATCCCCGTCGCTTCAGAGCAGCGACAAGCTCGGCCACCGGATCGCCCGGCCCGCCATCGGACTTCGCCGGATCGCCCGGCCTCAGTCCTTTGATCTTCGCGACCAAGGCCACCGCCTCGGTCTTGGTGAACCCGCGCTCGCGCAGCATCTGCTCCGCGTCGCGGATCGACTCCAGAGCCTCGATCGACTTGACCGCGGTGATGCGTGCGGCCGTGTTCGCCGGGAACGTCACCAGCGACGTCTCCCAGAGGTCGACCTCGGTCAGCGTGCGCACGTCCTGCTCGGTGTCGTACTTCCACTGCTTCGAGTAGAAGCCGATCGACAGCCCGTTCAGGGCGCCCATCTTCAGCAGCGCATGCGCCTCGCGCCCGCGCACGGTGTCCATCGCGAGCTGGCCGCGCACCGCCAGGCCCCGCTCGTCCTCGTCCATCGACTTCCAGACGCCGATCGGCTCGTCGCTGCGGTGCTGCCACAGCAGAGCGGGCATCGTCCCGGCCGACTTGTGCGCAGAGAGCGACGCCTTGAAGGCCCCCGCGGCGACGATGTCCGAGTACGCGTCGCGCACCCCGAACACGGAGCCGTAGCCCTCGATCACGCCGTCCTCGGAAACCGCCTTGACCTGGAATCCGACGTCGATGTGCTTGCGTTCCATGTTCCTCGTTCCTTCAGACGATCTGCGCCAACAGCAGCGCGACTTCGTCGCGACGATCCTGCTCGCGGGGCGTCGGGGTGACCACGTATGCGAACCTGGGCGTGTAACCGCGCAGCCACGAGAGCCCGCCAGAGGGGCCGTTCTGCGCCGGCGGCTCTTCGATACGCCCGGATCGCAACAGCAGGAGCAGCACGTCAGATGCGCTGGTACGCGCTGGTGAGCAGGAACTGCGTTTGCGCCGACCCGCCGTTCACGAACACCACGCGCGCGTACCGGGTGGTGACACGCACGACGAGTTCCTTCGCCTCGCCGGCGCCGACCGCGACTTCGCCCGCCTTGCGCCACGTGGTGTTGTCGGTCGACTTCTCGATGCGCAGCGTTCCGGCGACGTCCGCGAACGCGTTAGCGACGAACAGGTTGTAGCCCGGCGTTGCACCTGCATCCCGCGACGTCCCCGTGAACGTCGCGCTTCCCGCGAGGTTCGTGGACGAGTCGCTATAGGCCGTCAGCCCCGCCGTGCCGATGGTCGCCGTCACGGTGCCGCTCACCGGCTGGGTGCCGCTGATCTGAGCCGCGGGGATCGGCTCCGTCGCGTAGGTGCCCAGCTTGAAGCGCCAGGACTGCGTGCCGCTCGTCCGCGCCGTGCACCGCACACGCACGCGCGCCAGTCCGTTGACGCTCATCTCCCAGGCGTAGACCGGCTGCGCAGACAACGCGCCAGTGGCTGTCTCGATCGTGTTCGCGTTCGAGCGAACCGCCTGAATCCCGAACCAGTTCGAGTCGCCGGTCGGCTCGAGTGACCCCTCGAAGCTTACGTTGACCCCGGCGAACGTCCCGGTGCAGAACGCCATGACGTTCGACGCCCGGGACACGTCAGCCGCAACCGTTCCACCGGCGACCGGCGTGCCGATTGTCGCCTGCACAGCCGTGATGTCGCCTGTGGCGTCAGGGTAGCTGGCCGGCTTGCTCGCGATCTTGAGGCGGCCCTCCTCGTCGATGTTGAGGAACGTGAAGTCGCCGTCGTCGACCACGGGCTCGGCGTCGCTATCGCGACGTCGGACCAGCAAGACCACTCCAGGCCGCCCGTCCGATGCGACCTGGTCATGCAACCCCACGGCACCCGCAAGCGTTGCCAGCGTCGCCTCGGTCGCGGCCCCGGACGGCAGCGGCAGCGCCGCGGCGCTCACAGGCTGGGTCGCTGGGAAGTTCCCGACCGTGACCGGCATCGGATCCGCCGCAGACACCAGCGTCGCGGCACCATCGGCGCCGAACGCGGGCTTGACGATCTGGACACGGCCGAAGCCGGTCACCTGATCGGCGGCGACATCGACAGACGCGTCCGTCGCGTCCTTGATCGCGACCGGATCACTCATACGTCGTCACCGTCCGGCCGATCCCGTTCGTGTCGTCGCGCTCGATCGTCGTCGTCGCGCGCTTCGGATGGTTGTCGATCACCGTGATCGACGGCTCGGGCATCGTCGCCTCGACGTTCACCACCGGGGCCGCGACCTCCACGTTCACCACAGGCGCGGCCTGCTCGGGCACGTTGATGTTGATCGGCATCGCTTCCTTCAGCTCGGCGAGCTGCGTCGCGAACGACTCTGCAAGCCGTTCGACCGCGCACTTCATCTGGCGCTCGATCTCGGAGGTCTGCAGCACGATCGACGAGGGTGGCGTTGCGCGCATCGCATCGACCTTGCGTTCCAACGCGGCAAGTGCACGCACTTGCGGGTCCGTCTCGTCGGTGCTCGGCTCATCGCCGCCGCCGCTCATGTTCAAAGGTGTCAGCGGATCGTCCAAGCCGGGCAGCGGATCCTTGCCCTCCTCGTCGCGGATCTCGTTGCGCGTGTAGATGCCCATTTCAGTCATCGTCCGCGCCCAGACTGCCCGGTCCTTCATCGAGCCAGCCAGCAGGTATCGCGTGTCGAACTCGGCCCATAGCGGCCCCGATCCGTCGAGCAGCATCTCGTCGATGCGCTGCGTCCAGGCGGCGTGCCACGGCGCGAGCGTGTGCTTCACATGCGCCGCGAAGAACGCCTCGGATGATGCGAACGTCGCCGCCTTGTCCGAGTGCATCGCCATGATCGGGAACACCCCGAACGCCCGGCAGACCTCCTCGACCTGCATTCGACGCGTCTCGAGGTGCTGCGCATCGACGCCGGACATCTGCGTCTGCAACCACTTCGCGCTGCGGTCGAGAACCATGGGGGCGCCGGCCCGGTCGCCTCCTGTCGCGAACTTCTTCAGCGCGTTCGACAGACGCGCGTACTGCTCGTCGGTGAGGGTTCCGTCGACCGAGTAGACACCGCTCGTGCGCACGCCCTTCGCGTGCATGTCCGCCTGGCTCTGCTCGGTTGCGATCGCCAGCCCGATCGAGTTGCGCGCCATCATCACGGCGTTCAGCGGCCGGATCCAGTCCCACTGCAGGTTTGGCAGCACGAACACGTCGTCGGCGGTGAACTCACCGAGGAACCCGTGCTCGTCCCAGACGCGGTACCTCGGTTCGTAGCGCGCGACGAACTCGACCGACCAGCGGCCGGGCATCACCGGGATCATCTCGCGCACACGCCGGTTTTCACCGCGGACCTTGAGCGATAGCCCGGTACCCGTCAGCGCGGCGTGCACGGTCATCATCCGGCGCCACTCGAACGAAGTTTGAAATTCGTTCGGTCGGCGCGCGAGCAGCCGGTACTCCGGGATGTTCGTTGCCGCCTGGCGGCGCCCGTCCGGGCCATCCCGGTAGACGTTCAGCCGCGGCGTCGCGCAGCCGTCCGCGATCGCCTTGACGCAGGCGAGCACGGTCGACACCTGCAGCGCGGTCTTGTCCGTGACGGCGACACCGGCGACGGAACCGCCGGTCGTGCCGTCGATCAGCGACGCGACCTGGTCGTAGGTGAGTTGCGCCGCCTTCCGTCCGAAGGCGAAGCGCAGACGGTCAAGCAGCCGCATCCGCCGGTTCCTTGTCCCACCACGACGAACCCTCCGAGGACGGCGCGATCGCACGGTTGAGCGCAGTGATCAGCGCCACTACACCGTCGATCTTGTTCTCGGGACGTTCCTTGCGGGGATAGATGTTGTCCTTGGCGTCGCGGTGACAGACCACGTTCGACACCATCCAGGTGAGCACGGGGTCGCCGTTGTGCTTCAGGCGCCCCTTCAGCACGAGCGCCTCGAGCTCCTTCATCGGCTCGGAGAAGTTCAGCACCGTCGGCCGGATCTCGACCATCGGCAGCTGCTTGTCGAGCAGATGCCCGACCAGCTGCGTCGCCTGCGCCGGGTCGAACCCGATCGCCGTCACTACCCGGGTGTCGTGCACCTCGACGATGTCGTCCTCGATCCGGTCGTAGTCGGTGACCTCGCCGTCGGTCACAGTCAGCAGCCCGCGCCGGCGCCAGCCGTCGTACTGGCTGTTCGTGCCCGACTCGACTGCCCGCTCCGGCAGGTAGTAGCTCCCGAACACCGCGTACTGGTCGCCGCGCCGGTAGACGCGCATGAACGCCGCGATGTCGACCTTCGACGCGAGGTCCAGTCCCCCGAAGCACTCGGCGTCGAGCCAGTCCTCCTCGCGCAGCGTCGGATCCGCGCACGCGTCCCAGGACCGCATGTCCATCCACGCCGAGTCGGCGTTTACCCAGACGTTCAACCGCTTCGTCAGGAACCCGTTGAGCGCCGACGGCATCGACGCGGCCTTCCGCGCCGCCGCCTCCATGTCGTCCTCGAGCACCGACACCCCGAAGTTCGGGTTGCACTTCGCCCAGGTCGTCGGGTCGTCCCACGCGTCACCGTCGTCGACGGTGTAGACGATCCCGAAGAACGTCTCGTCCTCGACCGATCGCTGCAGGATCTTGGTCACGTGCGTGCGCTGCTCGTAGCACACGCCCGCCCGGTCCGAGCCCGCCGTCGTGATCATCCAGATCATCGGCTGGTCGCGCGAGCCCGTTCCGCTGTCGAGCACGTCGTAGACCGCTCGGGTCTTGTGCGCGTGCAGCTCGTCGACGACTGCCCCGTGGATGTTCAACCCGTCGAGCGTCGAGCCTTCAGCCGACAGCGGCTTCAGCACCGAGACCGCGTCGGGCACCGCCAGGTGATGCTCGAACACTCGCACCCCGAGCGCCCGGCACATGGCCGGCGTTCGCTCGGCCATCCGCTTCGCATCGTCGAAGGTGATCCGCGCCTGGTCCTTCGTCGTCGCCGCCGAGTACACCTCGGCACCGGCCTCGCCGTCGCCGGCGAGCAGGTACAGCAGCAGCCCCGAGCTGATTGCCGACTTACCGTTCTTGCGCGGCACCTCGACGTAGGCGCGCCGGAAGCGTCGCAGCCCCGTTTCCCGGTGCACCCACCCGAACACCGTCGTCAGGATGAAGCACTGCCACGGCTCGAGGCGGATGAGCTCGCGCGCGCGAGCCCATTTCCCTTTCAGGTGCGGCAGGCCTGAGATGAACTCGCACGGCCGCGCAGCCCGGTCCGCGTCGAACACCCACGGCCAGTCGGGGCTCCCGACGCGCTCGAGGTCGTGCGCCTGGCGCTCGCAGGCACGGCGCACCCAGTTGCAGGCCGGGACGGTCCCGGCGAGCACGTCGCGGCGGTACGCCTCCGCTGCCAGGACGAACGAGTTCACGCCGAGCGGAAGCGATCCCAGCCGGCGCCGGCAGCAGGCGCGTCGATGCCCGGCAGCTGCGGTTGGTTCATCGACGGCGTGACCCGCGCGCGGGCCGACGGCGACAGCCCGAACAGCGCGAGGTAGCGGTTCACCTCCTCGCGCAGCGAGCGCAGCAGTTGCGCCTGAACCGACTGCTGCCGGTAGCCGCTCGGCGTGGAGTCCTCCATCACCGCCGCGACCGCATCGTAGTAGTCGGCACCATCGGCGACGCGGGCCTCGATCCGACGCTTCATCGCCAGCTCGAGCTCGACCATCCGCCCGTATGCCTGGCAGTACATCGCCAGCGCAGCCAGGTCGACGCGCGCGATCAGGCCGAGCGTCGCCAGCTCGGGCGTGATCCGCTTCCACTCCTTCACGGCCGTCACGCTCAGGTGCTTCGGCACCGACGGGACCGCGACCTCCGGGTTCACCCCGTCGGCCAGGTTCAGCGGACGCTTCCCGGGGTTGCCCTCGAGCAGCTTCAGGATGGTCGGCTTCGGCGGACGCCCCACGGCACTCATCGGTCACCCCTGCACTGCTTCGATACCCCCCGTGGGAGTTTCGCGCTCACTGAAATTTGGT